>Ga0210040_10008825_pt1 | contig 11853 bp, 6 predicted proteins | sample CryGeyCG12114_NA_FD_185462 | JGI IMG/M metagenome (GOLD analysis project Ga0210040, IMG submission 185462) | Groundwater microbial communities from aquifer - Crystal Geyser CG19_WC_8/21/14_NA (SPAdes) (version 2) | ecosystem: Environmental > Aquatic > Deep subsurface > Groundwater | place: USA... | reverse complement strand
GTACTTACGTTTATTAGCCGGGTTCACCAGCTTCACGTTAAATTTATGGTTGTCCCACTTCTCGGCTAAAGGCCCTTCGGGAATCTTGGAATCTAATAGCATATTCAGAAGTCTAGTGAATTAAAAAATAAAAGTAAAGCGGCATGGCCGCAAAGCCGGCACACACCACAACCGAGAAAACGTACCCGAAAATCCGGATGGCCGGCGTATATTTCTTATGATTTAAACCCAAGGTCTGGAAAGCACTCCGGAAGCCATGAATTAAGTGGAACGCCAAAGCCACCATAGAAATAACGTATAAGGCTACGTACCACCAATGGCTAAACGACTCTACCGCAATACCGTACAAATTTTTATTACCTGCCGCATCGCTGCCAATTTCGCCAAATTTCAGTTTGAAATAAAAGTTGTATAAATGTACTAATAAGAAAATAAAGATAATGGTACCTAACAAACCCATGTTACGCGACGACCAGCTGCTGTTTTGCTCGGCATGATTAACAACATATTTAACCGAACGGGCACTGTGATTACGGCGATTTAAATAAACTGACTGCCAGATGTGTAACACAAAACCTAAAAGCAAAACAATCTCCATGGCCCTGATAACCGGATTATGCGTCATAAAGTACGTATAGGCATTAAAGGCGACACCTTCATCCGCCGAAAATAATTGTAAATTACCAATGAGGTGTACGACTAAAAAAGAACAAAGGAAAAGGCCCGTTACGGCCACCAGCAGTTTTCGACCGATGGTACTGGAGAATGCTTTTGAAAACCAACTCATTTGTATTTGTAAATAGGTTAGAAAATTTACACTTTTAACAGTTCAAAGGTACATGCCGACCTTTTATAAAACAATATTAAATTCTATTTTTAAACAATCTAAATTACATATCGTTATGTAAATATTTATATCTCATAACAACTATCTAATCTTTGTTAGGTTAAATCTATAATAGCTTAAATACTAACCTATAGTAATTTTCGTTTACCTAAAAAACGGATTCTATGCTCCAAAATATACGCTTAAAATTTACTTTTTTCGTTAGCTTTTCTTTGTTGCTTTTTTTGCTGGGAGCCACCATGCAAGAGGCTGCTGCTACCCACATTCGGGCCGGTGAAATAACCGCCCACCCCGATACTACAGGTAGTAACAATCCATATCGATATCAGTTTAAATTAGTAGTTTACCACGACACAAACAGCCCGGCCGATAACGAATCTGCCACTTTGTTTTTTGGTGCCGGAGAGAGTCAAACAAGGGATAAAAGGACTTATAATGTATTAACGCGCGATCCGAATACCCGCCGCAGTGTTTGGATTTTTGATTATACTTTTTCCGGTCCTGGTACATTCAGTATCATGTATTCCGAAATAAACCGGCAGACGAACGTAGTAAATATTGCTAATTCAAGCGGCCAGAGTTTTTTATTGCGTACTGTTATTACTGTTGATCCGTTTTTAGGCGTAAATAACACTCCCGAATTACCGGTACCACCCATTGATTATGCCGTTTGCGGTCAAGTCTTTGTGCATAATCCGGGAGCCTTTGACCGGGATGGCGATCGTTTGGTTTACCGGCTGGTTACCCCACTTAAGGACCAGTTACCTACTGATCTTGAGAGAACCGTTCCAGTAGATGTAGATGGGTATCGCCAGTTAAACGATCCTTCAATTTGCAATGGTTCAGCGAATGCCGGTGCCGGTACTTTAACCCTCGATCGGAATACCGGTCAGCTTACCTGGAATGCGCCTTGTGCCCAGGGAGATTATAACGTAGCTTTTGTGGTGGAAGAATACCGCAACGGGCGTAAACTAGGCGAAGTATTGCGGGATATGCAAGTTCGGGTAAGATGTGTGCCTAGCCAACGGCCAGTTTTAAGAATGCCGGAAGATATTTGCGTGATTGCGGGAGAAACCGTGAACGGAGTAGTAACTGCTACTGATCCGGACAATGACCCGGTAATACTAGAGGCGTTTGCTCCATTCGGAGTAAAACCACCGGCTACTTTTACTCAAAGAGGCAACACCGGAACGTTTAACTGGACCACGACGTGTGAAGATGTACTGCGCGATACCGTACAGGTTATTTTTAAAGTAACCGATGTGCCGGCCAATGGGGCAACGCCATTAACGGATCTCCAGCCGTGGCGCATCCGCATAGTGGGACCGCCGCCGAAAAACTTTAAAGTGCAACCAACGGGTAATTCTATTAACTTAACCTGGGATCCTTATACCTGCCAAAACGCCAAGCGCATAGCTATTTACCGGCGCGAAGGAACTTCGAACTTTGTACCGGGCCCGTGCGAAACCGGGATTCCGGAGAGTGCCGGGTTTACCCGCATTGGCGAAGTTAACCTGAATAATTTAAGTTTTACTGATACCGGCGGAGCCGATGGCTTTAAACGAGGTGTTACGTACTGCTACGCCATTTTTGCCGAATTTGAAGGAGGTAATTACCGGGTTATTCCGGGTATTGCTACCGTACCAATTTGTGTTATGCTGCAGAACAACGTGCCCGTAATAACAAATGTATCCGTGGAATCTACTAGTGAAACCACGGGCTCGATACTGGTAAAATGGATTAAGCCGCGCGAAGGTTTACAAAATCTGACTGCACCGCAGCAATATCGTTTATTCCGGGCACCAGGTACTTCGCCGGAAGCATTTACAGAAGTTTACCGGACTAATAACATCAACGATACTACATTCCTAGATACGAATAGACCTACTACGGCGGGACCGGCTACTTTAAGGTATATCTACAAACTCGAATTTTATCAGAATGCTGCGGTTTCGCCCAGTATTGTGGATACGGCGGCTACTGCTTCGAGCGTGCACCTGAAAGCAGCGGTTCGTTCTACTGCCGTTAATTTAACCTGGAACTACCAGGTACCCTGGGACAATACCAAGTTCAAACATTATATCTACCGTAAATCTACGGCCGGCTACGCCTTAATTGACAGTGTTGGAGCTACTGCTACCAGCGGGCAGTACACTGACCAGGGTACTTTCGGTAATGCACCTTTAATACCCGGAGTTAATTACTGTTATTACGTGGAGACCAGAGGGGGGTATGACGATCCGACGCTGCCCAGATTGCTGCTGAATAAAAGCCAGGAATTCTGCGTGGTATTACGAGATTCCGTACCACCTTGTCCGCCGGTGTTAAGCATCGATCCGTTGGACTGCGAAACTTTCCTGCGGAACCCAACGAGCCCGCCGTATCAGAATGTGTTAACCTGGGTGCCGGATAGAAGCCCAACCTGTGACCAGAATATCGCTTATTTTACTATTTATTACCGACCGGGAGAAGAAGGGGAGTTTGATTCGATTGCCTACACCAATGGTGGTATTAATACGTATTTGCACCAGAACTTGAGCTCATTCGCCGGTTGCTACGTGGTATCGGCTACAGATACGGCCGGTAATAAAAGTGCATTAAGTAATATTGTGTGCAAAGAAAATTGCTTCTTCTTCCAGTTGCCTAATATCTTCACGCCTAATGGCGACGGTAAAAATGATGAATTCCGGCCCGACGAACGCTCACGATTTATCCGTTCGATTAAGTTCTCGGTATTTACCCGTTGGGGCGACAAAGTGTATGAAAGTACCAATGATCCGGGAATTAACTGGAAAGGAGTAAACAACTCGGGCAAAGCCGTTTCGGATGGTACGTATTATTACACCGCCGAAGTTGAGTTCCAGAGCTTATCGCCAAGCCAAGCAAAACAGACTTTTAAAGGGTGGGTAGAGATTGTGCGGTAGCCTATAATAATCTACTTTAAAATAAATCAGGAAAGCCGGTTATACATAATAGCCGGCTTTTTGTTTACATATAGGTATACAAATGAGTATATCAGAAATCAAAAACAAAAATCAAGAGCTTAGTTTGCTAATATACCTTGCGGGGTGTTTTACTTATAATATTCCTTAAGAGCTAATAACTGATGAACCTGTTTAGGATTTTAAATAAATTGATATTTCCTCCTGTGAAAGGGGTAGGTGATGTTAAAAGATGGGTGATATATTCATTTCAACGGATTTACACCCCTATAATCCCTTCAAGAGGATAGTTTAGGTAGTCTCTCGCAAAATCCTAAACGACTTCGTATTTTTAACTTGGTACTTATAACATATAATTCTTTATTTTGCCGATATTAATTCCGGCACTAGTTTTAGCGTACCGTATCAAAAATATTAATCTGCTTTGGGGCGATTGGTTATCTTCCTGAATAAGCTGAAACAAAATAATAACCGGATGTGGTTTGAGCTTGGTATTTATTTTAAATAATAAGATTCGGAAGCTCAAATTAAAACAGCATACACAGCATATTTAAACTATGAAAGCATATTTGTTTCCCGGACAAGGCTCGCAGTTTCCCGGCATGGGACAAGAATTATACCTGCAAAATCCGGAAGCCCAGCAACGCTTCGACTTAGCGAATGAAATATTAGGTTTTTCCATCACCGACATTATGTTTGCCGGTTCCGAAGTGGACCTGAAACAAACAAAAGTGACCCAGCCTGCTATTTTTTTGCATTCCGTGGTGCTGGCCTCTATACTCCCCGATTTTAAACCCGATATGGTAGCCGGCCATTCGCTGGGCGAGTTTTCGGCTTTGGTTTCGAATAAAGTTTTGCGGTTTGAAGATGCCTTGCAGTTGGTAACGAAAAGGGCATTAGCTATGCAAAAAGCCTGCGAATTGGAACCATCTACCATGGCGGCAGTTTTAGGGCTGGATGATGAAAAAGTAGAAGAAATTTGCGCGGATATTGATACCGGAATTGTAGTGCCGGCCAATTATAATTGTCCGGGCCAGTTGGTCATATCGGGTAGTGTGCAGGCCGTGGAGCTGGCATGCGAACGCTTGAAAGCGGCGGGTGCCAAACGCGCCCTGGTATTACCGGTAGGCGGCGCTTTTCATTCGCCATTGATGCAACCCGCGGCCGAAGAACTGGCCCAAGCCATCCAAGCCACTACATTTAGTCCCGGTATTTGCCCGGTTTACCAGAACGTAGATGCCCAACCGTATTCCGACCCGGAGCAGATTAAAGCGAATTTACTTAAACAATTAACTTCCCCGGTGCGTTGGACCCAAACTATCCAGAACATGCTCCAGGATGGCGCTACTCATTTTGTGGAATGCGGTCCGGGTAAAGTACTCCAAGGTTTGGTGAAAAAGATAAACAAAGACGCGGAAGTAAGTAGTGCCGGGTAAGTTGTAGGAGATACATACAATTTGGTGCAGCAAAGGTTGAGCTATTTCATCCGTGAAATGCAGCGCATCCTTAAAGGCAGTTACTCGCGGTATATTCATTTTGTGCCGAATCAATCGTTATATTCCCTTGGTGGGCAAAATCCGAATAATTAAACCCAGCCAAATTAACCGGGGATGTAGATAAATTGAATTGAGTTAAAGCATTGTTGATTTTTCCGGGACATACTTGCTGCCGAATATAGGGGCACCAATTAGGTCTGGGTTCAAATAACCGTTCAGGCTGTGGTAGCCTGCTTTCCTTTAAGGAGATAAAAGGCTTTTGGAAGAGTAAATCCAGGCCAGAACAGAGATCCCTGCGTAAATTTTTCTTCTTTGCCAGTTTCTATATTAATAGCATCAACCCCGAAATAAATAATTTTAAGTAGTTGATTTTAATTGGGTTGAATACTTAAAACTGCTATTTAGATAAACACAGAATAAACCCTTTCGTAAATTAATAGTTAGAAAGCATGTAAGTAATACGAAGCGTTTTCTTGCGTGTTTCTGTAAATCACTAACCATAAGTAGTGGAATAAAAATTTGAACTGGGCTTTAGGATGCGTTTAAGGTATCTTCTGTTAGTAAAGCCTTTCTGTATAAACCACCACCAGAAGAATTAATAAGCTCAGTCAGGAGCGTGTCAAAAGGAAAGTAAGTATAAATAAATTTAATTAGTCATGAAAAAAGCAGCCTCTGTTTTAATCATTGCCCTAATATCGGCAGTATTAGCTATTGCGGGATACCGGTACGTGGATGACCGCGGAGGAAATTATTTCACCGCCGCGCCGGAACCGAATGTCCGGTTTGTAAATAATAACGGCTCCGTAAATGCCCCGGCCGGCAGCGTAGATTTTGTGCAAGCGGCCTCGCAGGTAGCACCCGCCGTAGTGCACATTAAAACAACGTACAGCGGCGGCGGTACGTCGGGGCGGCACAATCCCTTAGAAGAAATATTTGGTTCGCCGCAGTCCCGGACTCCCGCCATGGCTTCGGGCTCCGGGGTGTTAATAACGCCCAACGGCTATATTGTTACGAATAATCACGTAATCGAAAATGCCTCGCAAATTGAAGTGGTGCTGCCGGACAAGCGTTCTTTTCGGGCGAAGTTAATTGGCCGCGATCCCAGCACGGACCTGGCTTTGGTAAAAGTAGAGGGTCAAAACTTACCCATTGTGACCTTGGGGAATTCCGATGCGGTGCAGGTAGGCGAGTGGGTGCTGGCGGTTGGTTATCCTTTATCGCTCAATTCCACTGTTACGGCGGGTATTGTGAGTGCCAAAGGCCGGAGTATTGGTATTCTTAGCCGGCCGAGTCAGGAAGATTATTCGGGTGGGCAACAAGTTGCCGGTAGTTCGGCCATTGAATCTTTTATTCAAACCGATGCGGCCATCAATCCGGGTAACAGCGGAGGAGCGCTGGTTAATGCTGCCGGACAATTAATTGGTATTAATGCCGCAATTGCTTCCCAAACCGGTAGTTACGCGGGCTATGGTTTTGCCATTCCGGTAAACCTGGTCAAAAAAATTGTAAGTGATTTCCGCGAATTTGGCGAAGTCAGACGCGGGTACCTGGGCGTTTCTTTTCCGGCCCCGGCCGTAGAAGACGAAATATTGAAGCAGCAGGGAATAGATCCGGCTACTATTAATGGCGTGTACATTACCGGCATTCAGAACGGTAGCGGCGCGGCGGCAGCGGGTTTAAAAGCAGGCGATATTATTCAGAGCATAGATGGTGTCCGGGTTGCTTCGTCGGCGGAGTTTTCCGAACGGATTGCCCGGCATAAACCCGGCGATAAAGTAGCCTTAACGTATTTGCGGAACAAACGCAGCAACAATGCCACCGTTACCTTAAAAGGAGCTGCAACGGGTAGTATAGTGGCCAGCAACAATAATGTAAGTAGGGGCTTACACACGAAGTTGGGAGCAACTTTTGCGCCTTTACCCAACCAAGCGAAGCAAAGGTACCGCTTAGACTCCGGGGTTATGATTACAGACGTACAAAGAGGCGGTTTTTTCGATTCGGCTGGTATGGCCGAAGGCACCATTATTACGGGTGTAAATGGCCAGCGTGTGAACACTGTGGAAGAGTTGGATAAAGCACTGGCGGCCTCCACCAGCGGCATGGTCCGGATTGATGGGGTTACTTCTGATGGTACCGCCTTTGTGTTTAATTTCCCGCTGGGCGCTTAAGAGATCTGAAATCTTTAGAGCAGAAGTTATTTTTAACTTTTCTTGTCTAGTGGTGGGCGGGTTACGCCTGCCATTAGGCAAGTAGCCATGTAGTAGAGTAAAACTATATTCTACCAGCAGTTTTCGGGTTCAATACATATGCTGCTTTGATAACTCCCCCGAAATAGTTGGGGCAAAAGCGGGAGCAGGAAAAATGTACGCTTAAAAATCAAAGCATTTCCGTTTCCCAGGCTCGGATCATAACTTCATCCTGCTCAAATTTCTGCTTCAGTTTCTCTTTGTATTCCCGCCACCAATCCCGATCGATTACTTCTGCTACTACTTCGTAAATAGTTATATCATCCTTCACGGTTTTGGCTTCATTTTCTTTCCACAAACCGGTAGCTGGCGCCCGCGAATACGATGTGATGCCGCCGAATTTATCCGTTAGTTCCTGGCGGATAGCGGTAAAATAAGCCGCCGAGAATAAGTTATGTTCTTTATCGTAAAGCGGCAGCAAGATTTGGATGAGGTGCATACTCTTTTTTATGTTTTAAAACGCATAGGGAAAAATAAGTTGCTGTTTGCGGGTAATCTCTAAAAGGAACTTCCTAAAATGTCTGAATAAAAAAGTCCCCTTACTCCGGGAGCAAGGGGACTTTAGATTGAAGGTAAGTTACCGGAGACTTATTTCTCGCGAATTACGCGTAGGTTCTGAACACCGTTTTTCGTAACTAACCGGATAATGTAAACGCCGTTAGCGGCGCTAGCATCTTCCCATTTCACTTGTACCGGGGCGTTCGCTTTAGCAGAACCACCAGGCAGTTGTTTTACCAATTGGCCGCGTACATCGTAAATAGCCAGCGTATATTCTTCATCCTGGGCAAAAGCAAACTCGATGGTTGCATTATCCCGGATGGGGTTCGGATACGCTTTGAAGGTTGGTTGTGTACCGTTAAACATATCAGCCGCATCAGCTACACGTTCTTTTGTAGGTGTAGATGTTGTAGGTTTATGAATTACGATTGAGCCACTGCCTAATGCTGTAACAGCATCTGCATTTTCTAAAATTCCCATTTCGTTATCATATATAACTTCATCCGGAGATCCCGCGCCCACTATTCTGATTCTGAATTTATCGATACCGTCACCGCCGGTTAGGTTTCCATCTATTACAGTCACCATAAATTTGTAGGTTCCTTCTCCATTTACAGTACCTGTTCCACGGTAAGTTGCTTTCCTGCCCGCAACTACCAAGGACATAGCATCGTGGGAAGAACTCTTAAAGTGGAAATCTCCTTCTTTGAATTGGAAGTTAGTGCTACCATCTACTTCGGCAACATCGTTTTTACCATTCTTGTACTTAGCATTGAAACCAAAGTTAGCAGTGCCTTGTGCAAGGGGCTTGCTTGGTAAACTACCTGGATTAGAATAAATCCATCCGCCACCGGTTACAAAGCCGCCATTAGGATCGTAGACAACCACAAAACCTCCATAGATTATTTCGGCTGTTGCTCCGCAAGCATCAGTAATTACTAATTTCACATTGTAGACTCCTGTAGGAAGAGTAAATGTACCAGAAACTTTTCCATTAGCAATTGTAGCTGATTTAGGGTTACCATAATTTTCGCCATCAATACTAAAGGTGAAGGTTCCTGAGGTAAGGTTATTATCTGTATAATTAGCTGAAAGGGTAACTGGTGTACCAACCGCAACAGGACCTATAGGGCCAGAGATTGCTGAAAGAACTGGGGCAGTATTATCTACTTTTACGGTAAAGCTTTCTTCTGTCTTATTGCCAGCTGCATCTGTGGCAGTGTAAGTGACTGTAGTAGTACCTACTGGGAACTTAGCACCAGAAGCAAGGCCTTCGGTCAGTATTGGGCTTACAGTAGAGCAATTGTCAGAAGCAGTTACATTATAAGTAACTACTGCGCTACAGGCACCAGCATCATTTTTCACGGCAATGTTAGCCGGCACAGTTACAACCGGAGCAGTCACATCATCTACAACTACGGTCTGAGTAGCAGTAGACGTGTTACCATTACCATCGTTGAAAGTGAAAGTAACTTTGTAAGTACCTTCTTTGGTGTAGGTCAACGGATCAGTAGTAGTTCCCGTGATCGTACCAGCACAGTTGTCAGTAGTGGTTGGAGCAACTACCGTTACCGAGCATTCGCCCGTGGCAGTAGCCAGAGTAGGAACAACCGGAGCAGTCACATCATCTACAACTACGGTCTGAGTAGCAGTAGACGTGTTACCATTACCATCGTTGAAAGTGAAAGTAACTTTGTAAGTACCTTCTTTGGTGTAGGTCAACGGATCAGTAGTAGTTCCCGTGATCGTACCAGCACAGTTGTCAGTAGTGGTTGGAGCAACTACCGTTACCGAGCATTCGCCCGTGGCAGTAGCCAGAGTAGGAACAACCGGAGCTTCATTATCATTTACTGTTATAGTAAATTTACATTCTACAGAACCACAAGCGTTAGTTGCTTTAACAGTAACATTAGTCACACCTTTATTAAATGTTGCACCACTACCTGTACCTGTGCCGGTACCAGTTGTTGCTCCACTAAAAATATATGAATATGTTGGTGCAGGAGTACCGGAAGCTGTTGCAATATAAGTTACAGGTGCACTACAAACACCCAATACAGTATTTGTAGTAATATTAGATGGACAGGCTGTAAAAGTAGGAGCTGAATTTACTCCAATGTTAATAACACTTGAAGTAGAACCACAAGCATTAGTAGCAGTAACCATATAATTGGTAGCAGCACTTGGAGTTGTTGGAGTTCCGGATATAATACCTGTAGTTGTATTAAAGGTAAGACCTGCGGGTAAAGCAGCACTTATGGAATACGATGTTGGAGTAGAGCCACTTGAGGTAGGTGAATTGGGGGTAATAGCAGTACCAACACAGTAATTTGCAGTATTTGCCGAATAACTAAGAGAAGATGGAGCAACTTTAATAATTAAATCCACTGTATTTTTCGGTGCATTGGATGCAGGAGCTGTAGAAACTACTTGTATTCTGTATTTGGTACCTTCTGCTGTATTTAAGGGAATCGTTGCAGTTACTGTATAATTATCTGCTTTACCAGCTCGCGTGCCAATAGTTACAGGATTTGCAAAGCTTCCTGAGGCATCACTGAGTTGAATGTTAAAAACATTACCATCATTAAAATTACCATTAGGCGAGCCATCTACTCTACTTGCAACAGCCTCAAATGAAACCGAAACTGTTTGTCCAGCACAAAATTCTGTTCCAGCTACAGTAACATTTCTAATACCAGCATCAGTAAAAGAAGTAGATGCGATAGTACCGGTAGTTTTACCTGTAGTGGTTACAGTAAATTTAACACCCAAATGTCTTTCTTCAATATTATAATCTAATTTCCATGTACCATCTTCATTAACTGGAATATCATATGAATGATAATCAGGATAATCAGGCTCTTCTTTAAACTCAATATGAACGCTTTGATCAAGCGTCCAACCAGAACCTGTAATATGAGCGACTTGTCCAGGAGCGTAATCATCTTTATCAGATGTAACGGTTGGTGGAGCTAATCCAGCATCGGAATAGACATTGCCTAAAGCGACTGCGCCAATCGTGCCTAAAATAAAAAGAGAAAGCAGGAGGCCGTAGCGCCTGGAGTTTCCCTTTAAATGAGTAAGTAAGCGTTTAATCATAGAATAGAAATAGAGGTTGATTGAGTTTGTTTGGGTTTAGAATGTAAGTTTTACAACAAAATTAGATTGTTTTCGTTATTTACAATAAAAGTATAAGTTAATCTTGCCTCATTACAATTTGTGCAAGAACAAAGTTCATCAAAATAATATTTAATTTTAATTTATTTCGATGAACCTTCAGCCTCACCGGATGAATCGGTATGTACACGGGATTAATGTTGATTTTTCTCAAAAATGTTAGTCGCTAGATAAGCTAATTCTTTTAAAATCAAACAGAAAACGCTCGTTTAGAGTCACTAAAAAGCAAGTTCCTGCTGCTGGTAATACATTCTTTTCCGCAATTTTTTAGATACTAGAATTTACTTATCCAGGAAGGTATAGGAAAGGCAATCTTACCCCGGTATTTTCACCAAAAACGATGTGGCCCGACCACCACTAACACTTTTATAAAAAAGAAACTACGCTCAAAGTAAAATAGGCAATTAGCCGGTGCCGGGCGAGTAATCTTGTACGTACCACGTGGGTTGTTACTAAATAGATTGCCCGATCGGCACCAACTGACCAGCTTTCTTTCAAGGCAGAAGGAGATTGATAAAATTAAGTAAAGGGACAAAAATAGGTATATAAATGTTTCTATAGCTATGCGCTATATTACAATAACAGAAACAGAAGAGCAAGAGTTAAAACAAGTCTATAAACGAAGCCAGCATATAGTAGAACGGCAA
>Ga0210040_10008824_pt1 | contig 11854 bp, 8 predicted proteins | sample CryGeyCG12114_NA_FD_185462 | JGI IMG/M metagenome (GOLD analysis project Ga0210040, IMG submission 185462) | Groundwater microbial communities from aquifer - Crystal Geyser CG19_WC_8/21/14_NA (SPAdes) (version 2) | ecosystem: Environmental > Aquatic > Deep subsurface > Groundwater | place: USA... | reverse complement strand
AGCAGCGCCCTCACGCGCCTGCCTCCTGGGTGCGGAGCGTTCGGGCGAGCCGCAGGAAGAGGGCGATGGCGAGGAGATAGAAGGGGGTCAGCGTATAGAGCCCCAGCTGCAGGCTGTTGGTCGAGCCGTCCGCCGTGAACCAGTCGCTCACCTGTCCCACCCACGTCGGGCCGAGACCCAGGCCGATGAAGTTCATGACCAGCAACAGCAACGCTCCGGCCAGCACACGCTGGTTGGGCGCTGCTTCTTCCTGCACCAGGGTGACGGAGCAGGAGAGGTAGAAATAGTTGAAGAACATGACCACGGTCAGCAGTGCCAGCGCCAGCGGCCAGCTCGGCGCCCAGACGAAGGCGAGATAGAAAGGCATGGCGATCGCCAGCGAGATCGCCGGCAGCGTCGCAAAGCCGCGGCGGCTCACCCGGGTGACCCGGTCGATGATCCGGCCCGAAGCGATCATGCCGCCGCCCATGCCCAGCACGATCACCAGCGCATACCAGATCGCGACCTCGCTCAGGGTCATGCCCTTTTCGCGCATCAGGAACAGCACGGCGAAATTGCCGAGCCCGTAGGTGACGAACTGTGTCGCTCCGCTCCCAAGCGCTGCAAGGGTCATCACGGGATTGGCGAAGAAGGCCCGTACCGTGCTCCAGAAAGGCGCATTGCCGACCGGCTCGGAAGGGGCCGGGTCGGTCGCACCCCGGGCGGGCTCCTTGACCACGAAGGGCAGCACGAGGGCAGTGACGATGCCGACGACTCCGATCGCGATGAACGCGTCGCGCCAGTCGAACCGGGCGGCGATCGAGGCGCCCAGGGCGATGCCCAGTGCAGCGCCGAGCGGCGGCCCGAGATTGTAGATGCCGAAGGCCAGCCCACGTTTGCCCGGCGGGAAGGTATCGGTGATCAGCGCATAGGAAGGGGGAACGCCGCCAGCCTCGCCGAAGCCGACCGTCATGCGCGCGACCACCAGCTCGGGATAGGTCCGCGCAAGCCCGCAGGCGATGGTTGCCGCGCTCCAGATCCCGCAGGCGAGGCTGAGCACCGCGACGCGATTGGTCCGGTCGGCCAGCCAGCTGACAGGAATGGCGATGAAGCAGTAGAACATCGCGAAATAGAGGCCGCCGATGAGGCCGAGCTGCCCGTCGCTGATGCGCAGCTCGTCCTGGATCGGCTTGGCCAGGATGCCGAGCAGCTGCCGGTCGAGGAAGTTCAGGACATAGACGAAGGTCAGCGCGATCAGCACGACGCCTGGCCGGTTGCGGACCGCCTCCGCGTCGGTCGCCGCCACGTCCACTTGCTCAGCTCGAACCGCCATGGTGCTCACGCCTGCTGCTGCCTTGCTGCCAATGGACAGCAGGCGAGAAGGCAAGTCAATGCACGCTCACTCGTGTGTGAATGTTCGCAAAGCGTTAGTCAGCCGCTTGACGCTGCCCGCCGCGCCCCACAGGACGGCGACGTGACCCAAGCGCAGCCACCCGTCCGCCGCTCCCGCAAGGCCGAGCAGCGCGCAGAAACGATGGAAGCCATCTACGACGCCGCGGAGGAACTCTTCTCCAAGCACGGTCTGCACGGCGTGACGCTGAAGGACGTGGCCCGGCAGGTCGGCGTCCACCATACGCTGCTCAACTATTATTTCGATGACAAGAAGGCGCTGTTCGACGCTGTCTTCGCGCGCCGCGCCGTGGTGACCAGCGGTCGCCGGATGAAGGCGCTCAGCGACTATGAAGCGTCCGTCGACGGCAAGGTCACGGTGGAGGGGGCGCTGCACGCCTTCCTCGACACCGACCTCGACACCTACATCAGCGGCGGCGAGGGCTGGCGCAACTATGCCAAGCTTGGCGCGCAGGTCGCGAATACGCCCGAATGGGGCGCCGACCTGATGGACGAACACTTCGATCCGGTCGTGCTGCGCCTGATCGAGCTGCTGCAGCGCGCGCTCCCCCATTGCTCGCGCGCCGACATCTTCTGGGGTTACCATTTCGTGACCGGCGGACTGATGCTGACTCTGGCGCGGACCGGCCGGATCGACAAATTGTCGGGCGGGCTGTGCCGCTCCGACGACTTCCAGGCGGTCAAGGAGCGGATGGCGGCCTTCATGGCCGCAGGCTTCCGCGCCATCTGCAAGGACCAGGAAACGCCTTAGCCGGTAGCCGTCAGCCGGCCGGTGACGTTGCGGTTGGTCCAGGAGGTCTCGGCGCGCACCCTGCAAGGCGAGAAGCGACCGCGACCGTGTGAAGCTATGCGCGTGACTCCTCGCCCTGGCGCCGTCAGGCCGTGATGATGAAGCAGGTGCCCTTGTCCCGTTCGAGGTCGACATCGATCTCGCCGCCGATCTGCTGGACGAGCGCGTTGATCACCCGCATGCCAAGCCCACCGCCATGGTCTCGGGTGCGCCAGTCGGGGGCCAGTCCCTGGCCTTCGTCGCACACGGTCATGGCAAGGCCGCTCGCCTCGCGCGTGCGGAGCGACAGGCGAACCGATCCGTCCTCGCCCTCGGCATAGGCATATTTGATTGCGTTGGTGACCAGCTCGGTGGCGATCAGGCTCAGCGCCACCGCCACCTCGCTCGGCACCATCAGCCCGGCATCCGCCTCCACCTCGACCGACCGGCCGTCGCCCGCCATTCCGCCGGTCAGGTCGGCACATAATTGCTGCAGGCTCTGCCCAAGGTCCACAGTCTGGGCACCGCTTGATTGCTGCAGGCTGTCATGCACCCGGGCGATGCTCATGACGCGGGCATAGGTGTCGCGAAGCGCGCCCTTGGCTTCCTCGTCGGTGACCTGGCGCGACTGCATCAACAGCACCCCGGCAACGATCTGCAGCGAGTTCTTGACCCGGTGGTCGATCTCGCGCGCCAGCAGGTCCTTCTGCGCCAGTGCCTGCGACAGGTCGTCCTGCTTGGCTGACATTTCGGCGATCTTGCGGCCCTGCCGGATGGCGACTTCCCCAACGGCCGACGCAAAGGCGGCAGCGGAATCGACCTGCCAGGCCGCCCACGGCTCCGCCTGTCCGCGTCGCTCCTCGACCCAGCGCTCGAACGACCGCCGCGGAAGCACCGTACCGGTCGCCGTGTCGGCAAGCACCGGCGTGTTGGGGTCGCCGCCCCAGGCGACGGTCGAGGCGATCTCCGGCCTGAACCAGAGGAGAAGGTCGCGCCGCTCGGCATCGACAAAGACCGCAAGCACGCCCGCCGCGACCGCATGCCATTCAGCCGCTTCGGGCCAATGCTCCGACAAGTCCGCAGTGGCGAACACCCTTTGCTCGGGCGGAAGGCTGGTCCGCAGCCAGTTCGCGAAGGCGGCCAGGCCGCCCTCGGGCGGGGTCGAGCCCAAGGTCGCGATCCGGTCCCCGTCGATTACCGCTGCCCCCGGCGTCGCGCCGAACAGGTGCAGCAGGCTTGACCCGTCCTTCTGCGGCGATGCCAAGGTAGCGACATAATCGTCCGAGCTTGCCAGGTGGCGAAGCAGGGCATTTTGCTGTTGCAGCACCTGCTGCTGCTCCCGCCAGGCAAGCGTCGTTGCAAGCTCGTGCACCCGGAGCGCGAAGGCGTCGGTGACCAGTTCGGTCAGGCCGCGCGTTTCTGGCGTAACGTAATGTGGCTTGTTGTGGTGCCCGATGACCAGGCCCCACAATCTGCCCTCGACCACGATCGACACGGACATGGAGCCGTTGACGCCAAGGTTGCGCTGGTATTCGAGGTGGATCGGCGACAGCGCCCGCGAATAAGCGAAGCTCAGATCGACCGGACGGTTGCCGGCGGCCGGCTCGGCAAGCACGGCTGCGGGCACCGCGTCCCGGTCGACCACGAAGCGTGCCGGCGCATGGACGTAAAGCGCGCGCGCCTGCGCCGGGATGTCCGATGCCGGAAAGCGCAGGCCCAGCAGCGAAGGATAGGTGTCGTCGCGGCTTTCGCCCAGCGCTTCGCCGTTCCACTCCTCGTCGAAACGGTAGACGAGCACGCGCTGGAAGCCGGTCATCTGCCGGATCTGCTCGGCGCAGGCCTTGGCTGCCTCGCCGAGGGTCTCGGCACGGCGCAATGTGCGCACGGCATCCTTGGCCTGCTCGGCCGTGGCGGCGCCGAAATCCTCCGGCCGCTCCGGGAGCATCTCGGCTTCCACGATCACGCGCCCGTCATGAAGGTGCGCGGTCAGTGCGAACTGGCGCTGCTCGGGCCCCAGCCGGGCGACACGGCGCCACGGCTGCGACGGCGACCTGGCGAGCGCTCCGCTCGCGACCGCCTCCATCAGCGGCTCGGCGACGATCGGCGGGAGCAGCTCGGCAAGGCTCCGCCCAAGCACGTCGGCGCCTGACAGCCCCGTCGAATCCTCGACATTGTTGCTGCACACCATCGCCTTCAGCGTGACCGGGTCGAAGGCCAGCATGGCGGCATGCGGCTGCACGGCCGCCGGCACATGGATCGGCTCGCGCTCGCAGATGTCGGAATCGACCGGTTCGGCCCGCCGCCGCCGATCCACCGTGTCCTGCGCCGCCCGGGCGGCAAGCCGGTGCCGGCTGGGCTCCAGCAGGCCAAGCTGGTGGACCACTATCCAGTAATGGTCGGGCGTCGCCGAGGCCCTCAGGCGCACCTGGACGCGCGCCGGCTGATCGAAGCCGAAGACGAAGCCGAAGACGACGTCGAGGTCCCCGTTCCGGACTCCATCCAGGAACCGGCCGTGAAAGGCTGGCAGGTGCGTGCAGGGCGCGACATCGCGGAAGAAGTTGCGGCCGATCACCCGCTCCGGTGAGCGACCGGAAAAGCGGCTTTCCGCCTGGTTGTACGCGAGGATCTTGCCCGCGCCGTCGACAAGGATGACCCCGAAGGGCAGTGTGTCCAGCTGACTTGGGGTGAGCCCGTCGAGCTCCGTCCACTCCGCGACGCCGTTTACCATCACCAGTCTTCGGGACCCCTGCTGTTCGACCGGCGCACAGGCCAATCGGGAGACCCTTCTACGGACTCACTGGCGACGCTTACCGCGTGCGATGCGTGATCAATAATACCCTAAGTCGTTGCGGCAAGGAAAAACTTCTCGAAGGAGCGGCGCTGGTGGTCGAGCGCTCTGTGGATCGCGGCTGCGCTTCCGGCGGAGCTGCGCGAGGCGGGAAGGCGCTTATCTCGCGCTGGCGAGAAGCGGTGCCATGCGCTTCGCGGCAAGCCCCGGAAGCGCCACCGTGCGGGCGGCAGGGAGGTTGCGGGACGGTCCGCTTCCAGCCTGGATCAGCGCGACCATGCCCATTGCATAATGCGGTTTGCACTTGATCCCGTAGACGCCCGGTGCCGTCAGCTTGAGGTCGAACCCCTGGTTCATCTTCCCGCCCGAAAGCGGCACGCCTGCGGGCACCATGCCCGCGATCAGCTCGGCATTGTGGGACGGCGAGGCGAGGAAGTGCACGGTGTCGCCGACGTTGGCTTTCACGAAGGGCGGGTCGAACACCATCGCTCCGCCCGGGCCGCTGGTCAGCATCTTGACGTTGATGTCCTTGGCAAGCGCCGGGGTGGAGGCGAAGGCCGCAACAAGCAGTGCAGCGGTGACAAGTCGCGTCATGGCGTCAGTCCTCGGCAGGGCGCCGCGCGGCACCGGGTGGATGGTGCGGCAAAGACAAGCATCGCGCCCCCGGCTGCGGCAATTGGCCCTTGGTAGAATGGCTTGCCGGTTCCGACAGGTAGAAGAGGGCGGTGAGCACGCTTCCGCAGCCGAGCCGGTCGGCCGCAAGGGATCGTCCAGTCGAGGAGTTCAGGACATGCTGCAGCAGGCGTTGGAAGAACTGAAGGGCGAGATCGCCATTCGTGCGACCTACGACAATTACATCAACGGCGAATGGGTCGCCCCCGTCCGCGGCGACTATTTCGACAATCCCTCCCCGATCACCGGCAAGGTGGTGTGCCGGGTCGCGCGCGGCACCGCCGAGGACATCGAGCTGGCGCTGGACGCAGCCCACGGCGCGAAGGACGGCTGGGGCAGGACCTCGCCCGCGGAACGGGCCGTCATCCTCAACAAGATCGCCGACCGGATGGAGGAGCGGCTCAAGATCCTGGCGATGGTGGAGACCATCGACAACGGCAAGCCGATCCGCGAGACCACGCACGCCGACCTGCCGCTGGCGATCGACCATTTCCGCTACTTCGCCGGCTGCATCCGGGCGCAGGAAGGATCGATCAGCGAGATCGACCACGACACCATCGCCTATCACTTCCACGAGCCGCTGGGCGTCGTCGGGCAGATCATCCCCTGGAACTTCCCGCTGCTGATGGCGACATGGAAGCTTGCGCCTGCACTGGCCGCGGGCAATTGCGTGGTGCTCAAGCCGGCCGAGCAGACCCCCATGTCGATCATGGTGCTGGCAGAGATCATCGGCGACCTGTTGCCGCCCGGCGTGCTCAACATCGTCAACGGCTTCGGGGTCGAGGCGGGCAAGCCGCTGGCCCAAAGCAACCGCATCGCCAAGATCGCCTTCACCGGCGAGACCACCACCGGCCGCCTGATCATGCAATATGCGACCGAGAACCTGATCCCCGTCACGCTCGAGCTTGGCGGCAAGTCGCCCAACATCTTCTTCGCCGACGTGATGGACGCCGACGACGACTATTTCGACAAGTGCCTCGAGGGCTTTGCGATGTTCGCGCTCAACCAGGGCGAGGTGTGCACCTGCCCGAGCCGCGTGCTTATCCAGGAAAGCATCTACGAGAAGTTCATGGAGCGCGCAGTCAAGCGCGTGCAGGCGATCAAGATGGGTGATCCCCTCGACGCGTCCACCATGATCGGCGCGCAGGCCTCGAACGACCAGCTGGAGAAGATCCTCAGCTACATCGACATCGGTAAGGCCGAAGGGGCGGAGGTGCTGACCGGCGGTGCCCGCCAAGTCCACGAGGGCGACTATGCCGAAGGCTATTACGTCCAGCCGACCATCCTCAAGGGCCATAACAAGATGCGGGTCTTTCAAGAGGAGATCTTCGGTCCGGTGGTGGCGGTCACGACCTTCAAGGACGAAGCGGAAGCGCTCGCGATCGCCAACGACACGCTCTACGGCCTCGGCGCCGGTGTCTGGACCCGCGACGGCACGCGCGCCTACCGCATGGGCCGGGCGATCCAGGCCGGACGGGTGTGGACGAACTGCTACCACGCCTATCCGGCGCATGCGGCATTCGGCGGCTACAAGCAGTCCGGCATCGGCCGCGAGAACCACCGCATGATGCTCGACCATTATCAGCAGACCAAGAACCTGCTGGTCAGCTACAGCGCCAAGCCCTTAGGCTTCTTCTGATCGGGGAGATGGACCACTCGATCCCAGAAGCGAACGGAGGGGCGGCGACCGGGGGGGGCGCCGTCCCTTCACGCGTGTGCGCGACGAACGAGGCGGTGGCCGTGATCGCTTCGCTGCAGCAGCGGCACGGCCCCTTGATGTTCCACCAGTCGGGCGGTTGCTGCGACGGCAGCGCGCCGATGTGCTACCCCGACGGCGACTTCAAGGTCGGCAGGCAGGACGTGCTGCTGGGGCATGTCGCGGCCAGCGTCCCGGTCTGGATCGGCGCCGCGCAGTTCGAATATTGGCAGCACACGCAGATCACCATCGACGTCGTTCCCGGACGCGGCGCGGGCTTCTCGCTCGAAGGCCCCGAAGGCGTGCGCTTCATCGTTCGCAGCCGCGTCTTCGACGATGCGGAAAGCGCGGCGTTGGAGGCTGCCGGACCACCGCCAAGAGGTGATTGATTTCGGCCACGGAAATCGCGTGACGAAAGCGGTCGGGGGTGACATTCTCGCCCTCACCATGGGGAGTATCGCCAGGGCAGCGGAGGGGACCGCCGAGCGCATCTATGTCGCGTCGAGCCGCAAGGACGACGCCGAGGAAGCCGTGCGCGAACTGTTTCGCGACTTCCCCCTCCCCGAACTCGCCGGCGTGCTGTGTTTCTGCTCCAGCCGCTACGACCTCGATGCGCTGGCCAAAGCTCTGGGCGCACGGGCCGACGGGCTGACCATCATCGGTTGCACCTCCTCGGGCGAGATCTCGCCCGACGGGCTGGCCGAAGGCACCATCACCGCCATCGGCTTTCCCGCCAGTGCCTTCCGCTTGAACGCCCTCTGCCTGGAGGACCTGGAGCATTTCGACAGCGTGCGCGCGCAGCATGACGTGCGGCTGCTGGTCGCCGACGCGCAGGAGGGCGCAGCCGGCTTCGGACCTGCAATCCAGCAGGCCGCCCTGTTCCTGATCGACGGCCTCTCGCACCGCGAGGAGATGCTGACGGTCGCGCTGCAGGACGCGCTGGGGCAGATCCCGCTGATCGGTGGCTCGTCGGGCGACGGCCTCGCCTTTCGCGAAACCTTCGTCTTCTGGGAAGGCCGCTTCCGGCGCGACGCGGCCGTGATCGCCATCCTGTCCTCGGGCCGGCCGATGCAGGTGTTTCGCGCGCAGCATTATCATCCCGGCGACACCAGGATGGTGATCACCCGCGCCGACCCGGCCGCCCGTATCGTCTACGAGATCAACGCCGAGCCTGCGGCCGAGGAATACGCCCGCATGATCGGCACCCGCGCCGCCGACCTTGAACCAGGGACCTTCGCCGCCCACCCCCTGATGGTCCGTGCCGGCGGCGAATATTACGTCCGCTCGATCCAGGCCGCCAATCCCGACGGAAGCCTGACCTTCTACTGCGCCATCGACGAAGGGCTGGTGCTGACCCTCGGTGAACCCGACGACATTCCGGCCAGCGTCAGCGGATTGATGAAGGACCTCGAAGGCCGGGTCGGCAGCATCGACCGGGTGATCGGGTTCGATTGCGTGCTCAACATGGTGGAGGTGGAGCGCCGGCAGCTGCGCAACGAATTGTCGCGGCTCTACCGCGAGGCCGGGCTGGTCGGCTTCAACACCTACGGCGAGCAATTTCATGCGCTTCACGTCAACCAGACGCTGAGCGGGCTGGCCATCGGACGCTGACGATGGCAACCAACGCCAGGGATGCGCCCGACCCGCTCGCCGCCGCGCTTCGCGAAATCGAAAAACTGAAGCGGATCAATGCCGCGCTGATGGAACGGGTGGAGCGTTCCACCGACCTTCAGGGCAATGCCTTCACCCTGTTCGAAACCGCCATCGCGCTCGAGGACAAGGTCCGCCACCGCACCCGCGAGCTGGAAGTCGCGCTGGCGCAGCTCGCGGCCAGCCATGCCGCGACCCGGGAAGCCAAGGAAGCCGCCGAAGCTGCCGAGCGGCGCCTGGCCGATGCGATCGAAAGCTCCAACGAGGGCTTTGCCTTGTTCGACGCCGACGACCGGCTGGTGCTGTGCAACCAGACCTATCTGTCCTTCTGGCCGCGCATCGCCGACCGCATCACGCCGGGCATCCTCTTCAGCGATATCGTGCAACTGATCAGCGATGACCGCGCGACCCTGGGCGCGATGGTGGCGCCCGACCGCTGGGTATCGGAGCGGCTTGCGCGCCACCTGATCGACGGCAGCACCCACGTCCAGCCGCTGGCCGACGGGCGTTGGATCCAGATCAACGAACTGCGCACCTCAGACGGCGGGATCGTCGGCATCTACGCCGACATCACCGACGTGAAGGCGGAAAGCGCGCGCGAACGGGCCCGTGAATATGCCCAGCGCGCCGCCATTCTCCAGGCGACGCTGGACGCCATCCCGGAGGGCGCCTGCCTGTTCGACCAAGACCGCAAGCTCGTCGCGTGGAACGGCGCGCTGCTGGCCCTGCTCGGAATCAGCGCAACCACCATGGGCCAGCGGATCACCGACTTCGAGAGCCTTTGCCGGGAGGTGGGGAGGTCGATGCCCTGCCTGGCGCTGGCCTGGCGCGACCAGGAAGAGGGCGATACGCGCGATGAATGCCAGGTCGCCGGCGGCCAGACGCTCGAGGTCCGCCGCGCGCCGCTGCCCAACCAGGGGATGGTGCTGAGCGTCGCCGATGTTACCGAGACAAGGCGCACGGCGGCTGCGCTGGAGCGGCGGGTGGCCGAACGCACCGCGGCCATGCTCGAAGCCAAGACGGCGGCGGAGCAGGCGAACCTGTCCAAGACGCGCTTCCTTGCGGCCGCCAGCCACGATCTCCTGCAGCCGTTGAATGCCGCGCGATTGTTCGTGTCGGCCCTCGACGAGCAGCGGTTGGCAAGCGGACCGCGAAGCCTCGTGCGGCAGACCGAATCGGCGTTGAACTCGGTCGAGGACCTGCTCGAGGCGCTGCTCGAGATTTCGAAGTTCGACGCCGGTGCGGTCACACCCGAAATCACCGCCGTACCGCTCAAGACCCTGTTCGGTGCGCTTCGGGCCGAATTTCTTCCGCTGGCGACAGCGCGCGGACTGGCGCTGCAGGTCGACGATAGCGACCTCGTCGTCCGCTCGGATGCACGGCTGCTGCGCCGCGTCATCCAGAACCTCCTGTCCAACGCGCTGCGCTACACCGAACAGGGCGAGGTACAGCTCAGCGCCGTGCGCGACGGGGGCCAGGTGCACGTCGCCGTACGCGACACCGGTTGCGGGATCGCGCCCGAGCACCATGAGGAGATCTTTCTCGAGTTCCGCCGCCTCGACCGGGTACGAAGCAACGGCATGGGCCTTGGCCTTGCCATCGTGCAGCGTGCGGTCACCATGCTCGGTCATCCGATCACGCTGGTTTCGGCCCGCGGCGAAGGCAGCCGCTTCGCCGTCGAACTGCCCGCGGCCGAGGGCGGCATCGTCGTTCCCGAGCGGGAAAGCCTGGCCAAGCGGCAGCTGCTTCGCCGGCGCATCCTGGTGATCGACAACGATGATTCCATTCTCGCCGGCATGACCGCTCTGCTCGAGGGCTGGGGCTGCGAGGTGACGGTGGCGCTGAACGGCACGGAGGCGGCCACGCGCATGCGGCAGATGGACGGCGGCCCGGCCGACGTGATCATCGCCGACTATCACCTCGACGAGGAGCTTGGCGACGTGGTGGTATCGCGCTTGTGGGACGCGGCCGGGCACAAGGTGCCCGCCATGATCATCACCGCCGACCGCACCCCGGCCTTGCGCGACCAGCTGGGCGAGGCCGGCCTGTCCGTGCTTCAGAAGCCGGTCAAGCCTGCCCAGCTGCGGGCCTTGCTGAGCCGCCTCGCCGCCTAGGGGCGGGTGGTGTCGGCAGCGCTGAAGCCCACCTTGTTGGCCAGGATCACCGCCTGCGTCCGGCTGAACACGTTCAGCTTGGCCAGGATCGCCGACACGTGCGCCTTGACCGTGGTCATGGAGATGTCGAGCTCATAGGCGATCTGCTTGTTGAGCTTGCCGCCGACGATGTAGCCGAGCACCACCTTCTGCTGCGGGGTGAGGGTCTCGATCCGCTCCAGGATCCGTTCGCGCTCCGCATCTTGCGGATCGGCGACGTTGATTTCGTCGGGAACGTAGATGTCGCCCGCGAACACGCTTTGCAGCGCCGCCACCACGCCGCTGCGCTTGGTCGATTTGGGAATGAAGCCCGCCGCCCCGGCATCGAGCGCGCCGCGGATGTCGCGACGGTCGGTGGCGGCGGAAACGACGATCACCGGCAGGGTGGAGAAGCGCTCGCGGATCCGGGTCAGGCCGTCGAACCCGCACGCATCCGGAACGTGGAGGTCGAGCATGACGACGTCGAGCTCGTCCTCGCGCTCGATGCACTCGATCGCCTCGGCGATGGTGCTCGCCTCGAAGACGGTGCAGTCATCGAAGCTCACCGTCATTAGCGAGCGCAGACCGTCGCGAACCAGGGGATGATCATCGACGATCAACACACGTGACACGCGATTCGGCTCCCTTCCGCCCGGGGGTAAGTCGAAAAGAGCTGTGACGGAAGGTGGCGCCCGGTGGATCCGGGCGCCGGTCAGGACCATCACGACGGCAGCTTGAAGACCCACAGGGCCCCGCCC
>Ga0210040_10008823_pt1 | contig 11855 bp, 1 predicted proteins | sample CryGeyCG12114_NA_FD_185462 | JGI IMG/M metagenome (GOLD analysis project Ga0210040, IMG submission 185462) | Groundwater microbial communities from aquifer - Crystal Geyser CG19_WC_8/21/14_NA (SPAdes) (version 2) | ecosystem: Environmental > Aquatic > Deep subsurface > Groundwater | place: USA... | reverse complement strand
GCCCTCCTCGCCCGTATACTCGTATCTCGAAGGCCGTCTGCCTAACCCCGCCGCCACGTACACGCGCATCGCCGAGATCCACGAGACGCAGGAAGCAAACACCATCAAGCGCCTCATCGACGAGCGGCGGTTGCGCCTGGGTGCGACGCTCGAGTCAACCACCATGTCTGTGAAGAACGAGGTGTATGCGCAGAGTCCTTTGGAAGGCATATACGAGGACATCATTAATTGGACGAATGACGATGAGCTGCGGAGAGAGTACGAGGAGAAGTTGCTGCTGAGAGCGTATGACACGCTGCTCGTACTGCCGAGTGGAGAGAAGGCAGAGAAGCGGGATAAGGTCATGAAGCTGGCGCATGATATGGTCGTGATCAAGCATCCGTATCTGCTGGCGTGGCAGATTGAGCTGGAGTGGCGGAGTGGATTGGACGTGGAAGCATATTGAGAGGCTGAAGTCTCGCATTTGAAGGCACCATACGCGACTCTGGGCATACAGCAGGTCTATCGTCGCTTTTGGAAGCACCTCAAGCAGAAACTACAATTTAGACCTTAAACAACCCCACAACGCCGCCCATGCATTCACAACCATCTTCCCCTACTGTCCCGCCGCCCCAACAACCCTCCTCCTCTCCTCAGCCGAAAACATACTCTCGCCCTGCTTCAGCGCGTGAATCAGCATCGGCACGCTATTAGCCTTGAAGTCTTGCGCCTCGCGCACTTTGTCGAGGTCATCTGCGAGCTCCGCAGCAATTTTGCGCAGGTAGATGGCGCCAAAGTCTTCCTGAGGTTGGGAGGGCACAGACTGTGGTTTCTTGGGTTCTGATGCTTCTGCATCTCTTGTCTTGGGCTTCTTGGGCTTCTTGGGTGGTGCTGGGGCGTCGGTCATGGGAGTGTCGACATCTTGATCCGGTGAGGCTTCGGATGACTTGCTCTTCTTGGTAGATACTGGTGCTGGAGATACATCTGTATCCGGAGAGACGTCCTTCTCTACTACTTCCTCGCTCTTCTTCTTACTCGTCGTTGTTGGTACATCGCTGTCACTTTCGCTCGATGAAGAAACTGCTGCGCATTAGCACTTGCGTCACATCACACAACGCGCTTCACGCACCTTCTGTCCGCGCCTTCTTCTTCTTGGTCTTGCGCTTCCGGTCGAGGTTGTTCGAACTCCGGGGCGGCATTTTGGTCGATTCCTTGGGTGGTGGGAAAAGTTCGAGATCGTGAATGATGGCTTATCTTATCGGCACGTGTAGGGCCGGGTAGCGCGGCGCTAGCGAAGAGGTCTTTCGGCTGGGAAGCGCTGCCGATATTTGTCTCGCGTTTCTTCTCACCACGCGAAACACATGATACTTTGACTTTACAATCTGGGATCAAACGCGTCTATCAATTCTATATGGTTATCTCGACACTGAATACTATGTATGCGCGACTTATCAACGTTAGTCTAGCGCTCAGAGGTAGTGGGTACCGAGAGGCGCTAGCTACTTCCTTCCTAGAGTTTTATTACTTATAACTAAACGTGAATTTATACTACAGAATAATTCTACTTACGTCCTAGTACCTTCTAAGTCTATATATAATTCCTTAATCTAAGCTAAAGTCCTATCTTAGCGTTAGCACTTTATAAGATCTCTATTTAATAATACTTAAGAAAGATATTAAACTATATTTACTAGCTTATATACTTAGCTTCTCTCTTAGTAGTATAAGACTTCTCTACCTAAATTAAGAGGTATAAGTACTTACTTCTAGATATAGTATTTATTATAGATTAGAGCCTAGTATAGTAACTAAGTTAAATTAATAAAAATCTAAGATATAGAGATAATAGGTATAGAGGGCTCTTATAAGAATAACCTCTATAGAGGTACTAAAAGACGCTAGCTAAGGCGCTAACTTACTAGCACTATACTAGCTATAGATCTCTATCTTAATCTTTATATATCTCTTTATTAAATAAGCCTTATACTTCTATAAAGTATATAAATAAAAAGAAACTATATTATAAGAGTAAAGTAGTATAAACTACTTCTTTTACTACTTACTTCTTATCTTTTATAGTACTCTTCTTACTACTATCTACTTATATAAGTCTATATAAATTACCTTAAGTTATTATACTTATTTAGTCTAAATAAGAGAGTTAAACTAGTAGTTAAAGTAAGAGGTAGCTACTTATAGTAGTAAAGACGTATACTAGCTTAGAGAGCCTTATAAGCTTCTTATCTAAAGCTTATAGATAACTAGCTATCTTCTTAAAAGCCTAACTCTTTAGCTTTATAGTATAGCCTAAGAGCGTATATTACTATTAGTTAATCTTTATTATTATAGTTATTAAACGTATTATAAAGACTTAGTTAACTAAGGTAATAAGTATAGAAGTCTTTTATAGTGTCTTTACTACCTTATAAGTTATAGTATAGCTACTATACTTTTAATTAGTTATTACTCTTCTACTCTACTTTATATACTAGTAGTCTCTTATAGCTTATATATAAGTTAATTATATTAAGTTATATATATAAGTTAAAGACCTAAATAATCTTATAGTGTTCCTTTTTATTATTATCTAATTAGATAAGCTATAAGGGGTTATTATTATAGAGCTACTTTAGTAGTAGGTTATTATTATATATATAGAGTAGCTATAGGTAGAATATAGGAAAGATCTCTTTTAGCTATAGTAGTAAGTTAAGCTTATATACTATATTACTATTAATAATATATATTACTTAGTATAGGCTAAGGTTTTTATAGTTAAGTAATTTAATAGATTACTTAGTATAGATATTATAAGTATTAAGTATAACTTAGTTACCTTTATAGAACTATAGCGCTAGAGTATAAGTATTATTAGTATACTTATATATCTTTTCTTAGGTCTATACTAGCTCTTCTTATAGTTACTATTATAATTATTATAGTTATATAGTAAATACGTTAGTATAGTAATATTAATTACGCTAAGTTATAGTTATAGTTATATAAAGTTATAGTATATATAGAGGTTTAAGGCTAGTATAGGGCTTATAGCCTTTAGTAGCCTAGAATAAAGAAACTCTAGTTACTAAGGATACTTTAGAGTTAGCTTTAAACTCTATAAGTAGTAGTAGCTATACTTAGTTATCTTATAAGTAGTTTATATAAGCTTATAAGTATTACTTAAGTTTTATATTAGTAATCTTTATTTAGCTATCTAATTTAAGGTAGTATAAAGTTAAGAGTTTTAGTTTTATACTTATATAGTTATAAAGCTGCTTTTAAAAGTAGGATATAAACTATTAGCTTCTATCTAATACTATAGTATATAAGTAGCTCTTTTTATACTAGACGTATTTAATAAAAGCGTTAATAACTATAGCTACTTCTAGGTTCTCTATTAAGATAAACTTACGCTTCTTTAATAGTTAGTCTACTACTACTATAATATACTTATATATATAATTATACTAAGTAGATAGAAGTAGTAGAGTAATAAAATTAACTAAGATATCCTCCTAATATCTCTCTAGTACTAGTAGTAGGTATAATAACCTATACTTAGTAGTATAAGATAACTTAATATATTAATAGATAAAGTAGTTATTAATAAACTATAATACTATTACTATTAGGCCTTACTAGTAGTACTATTATACTACTTACTAATACGTAGTAGCGCGTTCTCTATAGCTACTTATAGGCGTATTATAAATCTATTTTATAATATATATTCTTAGCTTACTACTAAAGAGTATATAGAAGTAGGCGCTATTAATAAAGAGATAACTATCTTTAATAGTAATATTACCTATCTCTATATATAGTCTATCCTAGATTAACTACTATAAGATATAGTAATTATTATTATTCTTAGCTTTAATAAGTAACTTTAGGCGTTTATTAGTATAATATAAGGCTATAATAACCTTATCTATAGATATATTATTAGAGTTATCTAGCTTATTATATAGGTCTATTTTATTAGAGAGTATACGTCTTAATATAACTAAGATTATATATATAGTACTCTTAGCTAGTCTATATATTATATATATAATATTATTAACTAGGTATATATCTTTATTAAAGTATATAGTAGCTAAACGTATAGCTTTATAGCTACTTCTATTATTACTTTATTATAAATATTTTTTACTAATAAGCTATTTAGGTTAAAGTAGAGTCTATTATTAATTAGTAATTTAATTATCTTACGCGTTAATAGGTAAGTCTTCTAAGTAATATATAAGACTATTAAGCTTTTTACTTTATTTACTTAGTTAATACTTAATATAGAAGTTAAATTTAGATAGAAACTTAGTCTAGTAAATTTACTACTAGTTAAGATCTTATTTTATAGTAAACTACTATAATCCTTTATAGTTAGTAAGAACTTTAATAGATAAAGGAGCTTCTAATAGTTTAAGTCTCTATTTTTTAAATACTCTAATAATTACTAAAAGCTCTTTATTATAGATCTTATAGTTATACTCTATAAGTATTATCTTTTTAGATATAAAAGTAATAGAGTAGAGTATACTATTAGCTTAGGTCTAAAATAGTACTACTATGTATACCTAGTTTAATACGTTAGATTTAATAACGTAAAGTAGATCTAGGTTAAAGTATATAAGAACTAGCCCTTTTATAAAGGCCTCTTTAAGTTATTTAAAAGTACGTAATTTAGGTCTATTATTATCTAGTAAGAACTTATACTTACTTAGTTCTTTATAAGTAAGTACTATAAATAGCTTTATAATCTTAGAAAACTCTAAAATAAAGTATCTATAGAAATTAGTAAAACTAAGAAATAATTAGATATCCTTAATATTCTATAGAGCCTTCTATTCTTATATAGTGTAAATCTTCTTAAGATCTATTTTAATACTATCTAGTATAATAATAATACTTAAGAATTTTATGCGTTAAGTCTTAAACTTATATTTACTAATATCTAGGTAAAGTCTAGCGTCTCTAAGCTTCTTAATAACCTAGTATAAGTAGTAATTATACTTCTTTTTAGTCTTACTAAAGATAAAGATATTATTAAGATATACTATATAATATATATCTAAGTACTTATAAAGAATATTATTAATATACGCCTAAAAAGTACTAAGTACGTTATATATACTAAAGGGGAGTACTATATATTAGAAAAGCCTATACGCTATAATAAAGGTAGATATATACTTATTATTATCCTAAATCTAGATCTTATTAAATATAGTAATAATATTAACTTTAGAAAACTATTATACTTATAAAAGCTTACTTAGTATTTTCTTAATTAGTAGAAGTGTATTATAGTTCTTAACTATTACTACGTTAAGCCCTTAATAGTTAATATATATATAAATCTCTTTACTAGGTTTATAAATAATAAGAAGTAGTACTAACTATTCTAATATATTCTTCTCTATCTAGCTTTTTATAAGTATATTATTAATATATATCTTAATAGTATAAGCTTTATCTCTACTTATACCTTTAAAGCGTTAAGTAATAGCTTTTATACTTAAGATCTAATTAATTTAATAATTACTATCTTAGTATAGTAAGAGTTTATCTACCTCTTTAGGGTTAAAAGTCTAATAGAGGTAATAAAGTACTAGTAGTAAGAGGTCTATAATCTTTTTCTAAGTTAAAAGTAAATACTCTAGTTTTTCTTAGAAGTAGAGAAAGTTATCTTCTAGGACTTTTACTCTAAAGACTTTAGTAAAAATAATTAACTTAATTTCTTTATTACTTTTAGCTAGTATATTAATATCTTTTCTTATAAATATAGTAACTTAAGTATTAAGATTAAAGGCTGCCTTATAAGTAACCTTCCTTAATACTATAGTAACTTAGATACTTTTATAAGTATACGTAGGCTCTTTCTTAATAAAGTAGTTATATTTATAGTATTAACTACTCTATATAACTCTAGAGATACTTTAATAAAAGTAGTAGGATACGTAGTATTTAGAGTTAAATATAAGTAATATAGAGTCTTAGTTAACTTATAGTTAATACTTTTAGAACTATAGTATACTTAGAATTATCTAGATACTAAATAGCTTTATAACGTATATAAAGACTTACTTAACGTAACTATTAAAATAGATAGTAACGTTTACTATATACGTTACCTAGCCTATTTATAATCTATCTACTAGTTTAACTATAGTAAGTTTAGTAAAAAGTATAAGTATATAATAGTATATACTAATATAGAAAGAGTTAATAAATAGTAAACTATAGCTAGTATTATCTATAATTTTAATAATAGTCTTAGAAGAGTAAGATAAAGAGATAGATCTTTTAAAAACTAGCTAGTAGCCTACTACTAGCTAGTACTTATTTCTATAGATAGCTATAGCTATCGCTACTAAAATCTATACTTAATATTTAGCTAGTATACTTTCTAGTTCCTTAATCTTATCTAGTAAGGCCTTCTCTTTTATCTCTTATATATACTATTTAAAATCTATATTATCTTATTTATAACTTAAGTTATATAAAGAGCTTAGTACTTTATTATTAATAGTATCTAGTATAAGTAGAGAGCTAGGCTATTTAAATAGCTCCTCTTTCTTATCTTTAACTATTAGCGCTAGAAGTACCTTAGGTTCCTTTATAATGCAACTCTTCTTATCTTCTCTATATCTCTAATAGTAACTTTTACTAGAGATATTTAGTTTTCTATCTTATTAATAGTATTATTAGTAGTAGACTCTTTATTTAAGGTAGTTACTATAATAGTAGTAATAGAGACTTTAGTAGCCTTAAAAGCCTTCTAAATAGTAGTATTTACTATTAGTAGAATAAGTAGTTAATTCTTATACTTAGCGTCTTTATTAAATATATATCTCTTCTTTAGATAGTTAAAGTAAATACCTAACTTTATAAGGACTCTATACTAGGTATAAGTATAACTATATTAAAGAAAGATTTTAGAGATAGTAATAGTACTAGTAGCTATACTATAGGCTAGAGTACTACCTTAGCCTTAGCTACTATAAGTAGTTATCTTAGAAGTAGAAGTAGTTATAGTTATAGTCCTAATATACGTACTACGCTCTTATTTAATATAGTAGAGCTTCTTACTAAACTCTATCTATATAATACCTTTATTAGTGCTAGTAATAATATAGTCTTTTTACTAGTTAGAAAGGCGTTACTTAGCTTTATATACTATATTATTATTAGAGAAGTCTAGTAGAGTAATACTAGAGGTATAATAGCTAAGCTAGATAGATATAGTCTCTATACTCTCTTTAAAGCTAGATTTATTAGACTTTATAAACGTATATATAGTAGCTTTACTATTTACTTTATTATAGTAAGTATTAAGGACTTCCTAAACCTAGTTAATAGTTATATATTAGTTAGCTTTAAAGCTATATATAATATATTTATAGGCCTTACCTTCTAGATATTTATAGAAAAGAGTAAGCTTTCTATTCTTAGTAGCGTAGTACTATAAAAGGTATATCTTATCTTTAATATCTATATACTACTTCTAATATTTTTAAAAAGTAGCGTCTTTACTATTAAAATAGTAGATATTAAGTTCTTAGTCTCTTCTTCTACCTTACTTAAGTAGTAAAGTAATAAGTAGCTTAAGAGAGTTACGCTTAATATCTAGTTTAGAGAGTATAACTAGTTATTTTATTAAAATAGGTAACTTAGTGTAGCAGCGTCTTAGAAGAGTATCTTTATCTTCTTAATATATAAGCTAAGACTTTATAGATTCTAGAGCTTATAATATTTCTTTATACTTCTTAAATTCTATATTATAAGTATCTTTATACTACTAAAGTAAGTCTACTTTCTTTTATATCTTTATATAAGCTATAGCTAGTTTAGTAGTAAGCTAGGTAACTTTAGAGTTAGAAGTAGAAAGCTATTCTTAACTCTAGGTAATCTACTACTCTAAGCTAGTAATCTCCTACTCTTTATTATTAAGTTCTATATCTAGCTTAGTATTATTAATACTTACTTCTTTTAGTTATACGTTTAGGCTATAAATTATCTTAAAAGTAGTAGTATATAGTTACTTAAACTTACTTAGTAGACTACTATCTATAAGAGTGCTATAGTCTACTTTATTAATAATAGTGCCTACTTACGTCTTATAATTAAAGTTTTTTATAACTATTAAAGTAGAGTTATTATTATACACTATCTTAAAGGCTATATAGTTCTCTATATTACGTAGTTCTTTATATAAAAAGTAGTACTTTATCTTCTTATAAAGAGGCTATTTAGTTAAGTATAAGGCTTCTTTATTACTTATAGAGGAGGTCTTATTATCTATTTAAGTTTATACTTAGTATAATCTATTACTCTTAAGTCTCTTATTAGATAAGTTAATAAGGTTCTTAGCTCTCTAAATAGCTTCTTTACTCTTATTCTTTATATTAGAGTATAACTTATTACGCTCTATATGTTCTATAGCTTTACTAAGCTTAGGATAGCTTATAGTTATAACGCGTAGCTTACCTAGCTAGTAAGTATTAACGTTCTTATTTAGCTATCTTATATACTTTCTCTTAAGTTTATAAATTATAGTCTAATCTAAGTTATATAAGTAAGTATATAGCTAAAAAGTAGTCTTATTATTATTATTATTATTATAGAAGCTATTTTTAAAAGAACTAGAGATATAGCTTCCTATAGTAGTTTTATAAAAGTTTATTTATCTCTTACTATAGAATAGAGCTAATAGTTAACGCAGCTAGCTATTAAAGTTAAAAGTAGTAGTTATTATATAGGAGGCTTAAGGTTCCTATATAGGTATAGCTAGACTAGCTACTATAGTAGTAAGTATTATAGCTAGTATTAGTAGCTAACTTATATCTTATAGAGGTATAGTCTTTACTAGGTTACTAGTACTAGTAGAGTTCTTATTACCTATATTTAATATAGTAGTAGCGTATACGTTATTACTAATTAGTTTATCTAAAGCTCTTTTAGTAGTACTTATATAATAGTAGTACTTAGTCTATATAAGAGGCGTAACGCTCTTAGTAGCTATATAGTCTTTATATTTATATTTATAAGTTAGTCTTAGATTATATTATAGATTAAAGCCTAGTGTAGTAACTAAGTTAAATTAATAAAAATCTAAGACGTAGAAGTAATAGGTATAGAAGGCCTTTATAAGGATAACCTCTATAGAAGTACTAAGAGACGCTAGCTAAGGTACTAACCTACTAGCGCTATACTAGCTATAGATCTCTATTCTAACTCTTATAGTATTATTATAAAAATAAAACCTAGCTTATATTATCTTTATAAAATTCTATACTACGTAAGTTCTCTTAAGAGGATTCGCTATATAATCTAATAACCTTAAATACTATTACTTAGAATATAGACTCTAGAGTACTATTAGCTAAACCTTATATAAAAGTACTTTTAGATATAATTAAAAGTTAAATAAATACTAACGTAATATTCTTATAAGAAGTTAATAGAATAGTACTTATATAACTAATTAAGTATCTTTAGATAAAGAGAAGCTAGTACTATAGTAACGTAGATAAGATATATTTTAGAAAATAAGTATTTATTACTATTACTTTACTTTTAAGGAGATTATCTATTTACTTTAGAAATATTTAGAAAGTTACTTTACTTAGTTAGTTTAACTAGGACGCCTTATATTATAATATCTTTATTAGTAATAAGTTTTAAAATAGGTAGTAATATCCTATTTAGCTTATAAACGTATACTTAGATTCTCTACCTATTAATCTATCTTTCTAACTATAGTAACTTTTAATTATTACTAAATATCTAGAGACTACTAGCTAAGGAATTATAGCTAGTAACTTTAATCCTATCTTACTAGAGGATAAAAGGATTATACTAGATAATAGTTTTATTAATAGCTAGACCTATCTCTATCTATAAAAAGCTAGTTTTATATAAAGATTTCTTAATAATAAGCTTTTTCCTCTAAGTTATCTAGATAAAGTAGTAATACTTAACGTTAAGCCTAAGAGTATATGTATCTTATAAATATTATTAATAATATATAAAGATAAGGCTCTTAACTTTAGTAATTACCTTAAGCTATTTTATATATTTAAGTATAACTAGTTAAGTAATACTTAGCCTAGAATATAGTTAGTATACTTACGTTTTAGCTATTAATTATATACTACTAGCTCTTTATACGTATTCTCCTTACGCTTTTACTTAATAATAACTACTACTATTATATCCTTATATATAAGCTACTAAATACTACTTTTAGTACTATTAATACTAAAAGCTTATCCTCTACTATCTCTATTAAACTAGATTATACCTTATCTCCTTACTAAAGAACTCTATATATAGATATAAAGGAAGAAGAACTAAGTAGCTAATAAGGACCTTAGAGATATATTAGTATCTTAGGTTAAGTAGTAGAAGTAGCTTACCCTACCTTACTATACTCTATATAATAGCGCGAAGGAAGACCTCTCTAACTAAATTACTAGGTACTAGCTTAAGCTTAACCTATATAGTACTTTAGGCTCTCTATATAAGCTACTGTATATACTTAATAGCTACTATTCTTTATCTATCTTATATAATATTTTAGCTATATTACTATAGTTAATAAGTAAAGTAGTTAGGTATTAGCACTGTAAATAGCTTAGCTAGCTGTTCTAAGAATAATTTTATAGCTATTTAAAGGCTAAATACAATAAATAAATAATTTAATAGCTTAATAAAGTAATAGATAAAAAATATAGTATAATTTATTAATATATAGTTAAAGCTATAATAGATATAATCTTAGTAGTTAGTCTTATAGATATACGCGATAAGTTTTAAGGTAGAAGAAGAAGAAGATAGTATAGCTTAGGAATAGTGCTACCTAAGGTAGCGTTTACTCTATAAACATGCGCTTCTATTAATAGAAGACCTAGACTCTTAAGTTTTATAAAAAGTGCAAAATAAGCACACTTTAAATATAAAAATTATAACACGAATAGCTTATCCTATCTATCTTTAGCGCTTTAAGCAGTCTATTTTAATAGGTTAGGCCTAGGCTTATCTTGCACTTCTTCTGCAACATAAGAGCCAGTCTCTAACACTCTCTACTACTTCGCCGCCGGCACAACAACATCGCGAGCTAATAAGCCTAACGTTTCCAAAATGTTTTCCAGGCCGTACCTGCATGTGTGGCATGTGTGGGGCGTATTCTTACGCACCTTTCGACCAATCATGCTGGACGTCGCGCTTTCGGCGAGGCTGTTGGCATTTACGCCCTGTTAGGCGTGCTATGTCGCACCATCAGAAAGCAGAAAACATCTGAATTGCACCTGGTGAGAACCGTGCGAATACAGCGCGAAACCACGCAATGCAATGGCAGAGTATAACGATGAGAAGCTGCGTGATTAGGTATCCGCACTGCGCACATGAAAGAAATGTGACATGATGCTGACAGTAAACGGACAGTTGACTGCGGTACTTGATATCGCATTGACTAAGCTAAGGATCCCTGGGAATCCTTCAGGCATAAGCTTTCGCCTTTCTGAAGCGAAATGACATGGCCTTCAGCCCCAAATCCGCTTTCAACTATGAAAAGCGTGGGGAAGCCGCAAAAGCCTCAATCATTCTTTTTCGGCGCATTCGTTCTTTCACTTTTAGCGCAACACCGTTACAATGCGGTTTCCAGGATCGAAGAAGAAGGAGGAGACCTCCCACAACATCATCGAAGTGGACGCCAATAGATCGGATACCGATGTGTCGAATCAGACAGTAGCACCTACAGTTGCTGGCTGGCCGACTGGACCGCAACGCATTGCGAGTGCGCCGATATGGATCATCGGAGATCTTTTGTTGCTCCTCATGCCTATTGCCTTCATTGGTGAGTACTTCCGAAG
>Ga0210040_10008822_pt1 | contig 11855 bp, 13 predicted proteins | sample CryGeyCG12114_NA_FD_185462 | JGI IMG/M metagenome (GOLD analysis project Ga0210040, IMG submission 185462) | Groundwater microbial communities from aquifer - Crystal Geyser CG19_WC_8/21/14_NA (SPAdes) (version 2) | ecosystem: Environmental > Aquatic > Deep subsurface > Groundwater | place: USA... | reverse complement strand
GGGCCTCAGCTCGCGGACTCCATCAGGGCCAGCAGTCCTTTACCGGCTGCACCAACAGGCCGAACAGAGGACTGCACCCGACCCTACGTCAAAATACCCTTGCAACGCGGGAGCCAACCACAGAGAGCGTCCGCTTCGGGGGAGCGCGCAGGCCGCGTTGTTCGTCCGGAATTGGGTCTTCGCACCTATTGATTTGTCCTGTGCCCTCATGCGGGACTCGCCCGAACGCCGGTCGAGAGGCGCCATCAGGTCCCGCAAAATGTTGCGAGCACCCGCTCTTCGGGCCTCGGAGGAGTCTCGTAACGCGCGAATTCCGGCCGGGCATCGAATGGGGCGGAGAGGACCTGCAGGAGTTCTTCGAACGGGTCGAAGTCACTGTCATCGACCGCCGCCTCGATCATGGCCTCCACCCGGTGATTTCGCGGAATGTAAGCTGGATTGACCGCAAGCATGGCCGCCCGCCTCTCGGGATCTTGCGGGTCCTGTTCGATGCGCGCTCTCCACTTGAGCACCCATTCGTCGAAATCGGGCGGGTTCGCGAACAGCTCCCGCACGCAAGCTTCCCCTTGCGGCTCGAGAGCGTCAGCCAGGCGGCGGAAGAGCAATGTGAAATCCACCTGGTTTCCTGCCATCGCACCAAGCAGCCCCTGGACCAGACTGCTGTCCTCCTCGCGCTCTGTCGCCAACCCCAGCTTGCCCCGGAAGCCGGAGATGTAGTGTGCCTGGAAAGCGGGTGCGAAGGCGTCGAGTGCTTCCTCGGCCTGGGCAACGGCCTTGTCCTGATCCTCGCTGAGCAAGGGCAACAGCGTTTCGGCAAATCGGGTCAGGTTCCACAGTGCCATTTCCGGCTGGTTGCCATAGGCGTAGCGGCCTTGCCGGTCGATCGAGCTGAACACGGCAGCCGGATGATACGTGTCCATGAACGCGCACGGTCCATAGTCGATCGTCTCGCCGGAGATCGCGGTGTTGTCGGTATTCATCACGCCGTGGATGAAGCCGAACGCCAACCACCGGGCGATGAGCTTCGCCTGGGCTGCGATCACAGCGTCCAGCAGCGCGCGGTAGGGGCGCTCGGCGGCAGCCGCGTGAGGGTAGTGCCGCCTCATCGCGTAATCCGCGAGCATCCGCACAGCCTCGTGGTCACGTCTGGCTGCAAAATATTGGAAGGTGCCCACGCGGATGTGGCTCGATGCCACCCGGACGATCACAGCACCAGGCAAGGTGCGTTCGCGGAGCACCAGTTCGCCCGTGGTGAGCGCCGCGAGCGCCCGGGTCGTCGGTATTCCGAGAGCGGCCATGGCTTCGCTGACCACGTATTCTCTCAGGACCGGGCCAAGCGCGGCCTTTCCGTCCCCGCCGCGCGAGAACGGCGTGCGACCGGCACCTTTCAGATGAATATCGAACCGGGAGCCTTCCGGACCGACGATCTCCCCGAGTAGAATGGCTCGACCATCGCCGAGCTGAGGCACGAAGTGGCCGAACTGGTGACCGGCATAGGCCATGGCGATCGGCTGCGAGCTTGGCGCAGTCTCCTTGCCCGACAGGAACTGGATGCCGTCCGGGCTGCGCAGCCAATCGGGATCGAGTCCAAGCCTGCGCGCCAGTTCGTCATTCGCCTTGACGAGTTCCGGTGCCTTCGCAGCGGAAGGCACTATCCGTGCGTAGAACCGGTCCGGCAAGGCCGCATATGTGTTTTCGAACGAGATCGTCATCGCAGGCTTTCAAAGGGCAGCTGGTTCAGCGCGAGCGCGTCGCTCCAGGTAGAACGCTGCATTGGGGTGCGAGGTGCCTCGAAAGATCGGGCCCGGTCGTTCGACTGTCATGTTGCTGCTGAGCCGGCTGCGGGACTCGCCTGCAGATCAAACTTGGTGGATCGATCGGAGGCCTGAGCGGCTCACCAGCGCCGGCTTCCAGGCGACTTACAATTCGCCGATAACCAACCATATCGCCGGTCTTCCCATCGCAAGTGCCGGCAGATCTCAGGCCAGCGCGCTTCCGCTTCCGAAAGCTTGAGAGACCCGCATGAGCCCCAGACTTGCCGATGTGGATGACCGGCTCCGCCGCCTTGCGCAGCGTCACCGCTCGTAAGCCCCGCCGTTATGCGCATCCTGGTCGCAGAGAGTGAGCCTCCCGCAGCCCGACAAAAGCGTCGCGAAAGCGTGGGCCGAAGCTCGGGCGAGACTTACATCGCGACGCTGAGGCGGATTGTCCCGGAAGCCGAGTTCCACCGGGTGAAGCCGGCTGACCGCAATGCCGCACTTCCCGATCAGGCCGGCTTGGCCGACTATGACGCGGTCTTCGTCACAGGCTCGCCTCTTCACCTGTGGCAGGATGGGCCGGAGATAAGGCGAGAGCTTGATTTCATGCGAGCGGTGTTCGCCTCCAGGACTCCCGCATTCGGCTCTTGTGCAGGGCTTCAGGTTGCGAACGTCGCTGCCGGCGGAACGGTCCGGCCCATGGACAGGCGCAGGGAAGCTGGTTTTGCCCGGCGGATCATCGCCACCCGGGATGGTCGAGAGCATCCTTTGCTCAAGGGCCGGCCCGCGGCGTTCGATGCGCCGGCAATTCACACCGATGAAGTCGCAGAGCTCGCGCCGGGCGGAATCTTGCTCGCCTCAAACGAAGTGACGCGCGTTCAGGCTGCAGAGATACGGCACGAAGGCGGCGTGTTCTGGGGGGTGCAGTACCACCCGGAAATCTCCCTGCGCGAGGTGGCAGCGGCGCTGCGTCGGCAAGCGTCGGACCTGATCGAGCATGAGCTTGCCAGGAGCGAGGCTGATGTGGAGGTCGTCGCCACTGCCGTCGACGATCTGGCGGAGGCGCCGGGACGTGTCGATCTACTGTGGCGGCTGGGCCTGACCGAACAGGTTGCCGACTTTCAAAAGCGCACCACCGAGATCAGGAACTTCATCGATTCCTTGGTGCGGCCGAGCAGCTGAACGGGATCCACGGCGTGGGCGGCCTTGGCGGGCAAGCCGGGCTGCCGAGAGCGCTGACCGAAATGACGGCAGCTCCTAACAAACACCCGACGGCGGCAATCTGCTGGCGGCTTCTAAGCACGCGCCTCGAACGAGCCGAGCAAGTCGCCCAGATCTGGGGAGGTCATGCCCAGCCTGACACGATGGATCGTTGCCGGGTCCAAATTGGTCCACAGCTCTGATCTGGCGATGAAGTCGGACCAGCGAACCAGGCCGATCGCACGATCCTCGCCGTCTGAACTGGCGAGGCCGCACAGACGGAGGTGGTCCGGTTCCGGCGCAGCGCGATGAAGGTCCTCCACAACCGCGTGCGGCAGCGAAACCGGCCGGCACCCGGCAAGTGCAGCGCGCAGGGCCGATTGCCGGTGGCGCTCCCGCGCAGCCGGGCTCTTGCGTTGAGTTGCCGGGGAGGGGGCAAGCCGATGGACGCGCTCCTCGGGCAGCGGGGCGAGAAGAGCGGCGATCCCGTCGCCCTCGCCAATCGCGACGATGTGATCGGGATCGAGCGCATCGAGCTTCCACCGCTTTAGGGCCACCCCGGGACCGGTAATCAGACCACTGGTATTGATGACCAGCCTGTCGCCCGTCGCCCGGGCCGCCAGACGGGCGCTGGCGGCGACCACGCCGGCGATGTTGGCGGCGGGGCTCACCTCCCCCACGAAGCGGATGTGCTCAAGGTTGAGGTCCCCCGAAGCTTTGATGCGGCCGAGCGTGATGCAGGTGGGCGGTCCGATCAGCTTCTGGCCGAGATCCGTGTCCAGCAGCCAAACGCTGACGGCCCGTTGTGCCAGGAAGCCTCCTAGGAACCGGCAGAAGCTCGATTTGCCCGCGTCGGTGCCACCGAGCACCGCGATACGCCGCCATGTTGTCCTGGCAAGCCGCTCTGCGAGTGCCGCCCAAGGTGGGGGGATATCGAGCACTATCGCGCGCGCGCCGGTAGCTTGCTCCACCAGGCGAGCGCGGCGAAACAGACCAGGCTCGCTGCGTGCAGAAGATAATGCACGGGTTTGCCCGAGCCGGAGGCGGCGAGCAGCAGCATGTCGCCCATCGGAATGATCAGCGTGCCGACGGCGACGATCATCAGCGCCCGCCGAAGTCCCGCCAGGGCCAGGCCGAAGAGATAGAAGGCCAGTGCTGCATCACGTACTCCGACAGCGCGCACGTAGAACAGGCCAGACGGCGAGTTGGCGTCAAAGCCGTAGAAGCGGGCACCCCATCCTGGCGCCACGATGAATAGAGCGCCAAGGAGCACGAACAAGGCCGAGAGCAGGAAAACCGACCACTTCAGCGGTTTGGGCAAAGACGGATCTTGAGCCGATTGCTGCCCGGCTTCCGATGCCGGTGCGGAAGGATGTGACCCGCCAGGCTCGGCATCACGCAGGCCCCTAGCCGTTGTTCGAGAACCCTGATCGTTCATGAGGCTGAACCCGTACCACCAAATTTTGGTGCTGGGATACTGGAGCAGGTACGGCGCGAACACCGTATTCGACTGGCGAAAGCGTTCAGTTGCGGTGCGGCACGCGGTCACCCGCCTGCCGCATTCAATGACTGACCAATCCGTAGGGGCTGCCCAGGACTCGGATTACCTGTCGCTATCAACGGAACAGTTCGCATCGGGGAGTATGATGCTGCCGATGCGCGCCCCCGCCTGGCCATCCAGACATTCGAGCCCGCTTTCAGAGTGGCTGACCGGCCCGGGTCTACCTCCTAGCAAGCGACTGCGCCTTTTCGGTGACCCTGGCGCGAGGCAAGCTTGGCGCCCGAGAAGCTTCAGCACATTCGCTGATCGGCATGGTCCTGATAACCCTCGCTGGCGTGCTGGTCATGCCGGTGCTATTCGACTTGCTCTTCTTCCCGGTGCTGCGAGAGCAATTCGTGCTGCTCCATGCGGGCATGACAATTCAGGTAACGTTTGACTGATGACTGCTTGCCGCTTGCTGTTCCGTTTCCGGGCAGCGCTCCAATGCCATTGAACGTCTGGAACCGGATCAGGGCAGCAGCGCGAAGGCGACAGCCGCTTGAGGGTCGTCAGTCGGCAGGTAAGTGCTCCATCTTGTGACCTCGGCGGGGTGGCGGCAGCTGACGTTCACGCAGGCGTAATGACGGCGGGGCGAGACAGTTCACGTGCACGTCTCACTTGAGCGGTGAGGGAGGCAGCTTGGCGGATCGGCCCGACTGACTAGCAGAACGCCATGCCGCAACCATGTTGCTGCTTGTGCGGGAAGTTTTCTCAGGCGGGTGACCTGTGACTATCAGAGGAGGAGAATGGAATGCACAAATCGAAAGCAGCTCTTGCAGCGGTGCTGGTTGGGTCGTTGGGCCTGGGTGGCTGCGCCACGCGCGGCTATGTGGACGAGCAGATTGCAACCGTGAACCAGCGCATCGACGGCGTTGATACGCGCATGCAGGCCTCAGACACTCGTCTCCAAAGCGTAGAAGCCACAGCGAACCGTGCGCTTGCAGAGGCGCAGGCCGCCGCCGGCCAGGCGCAGAATGCCACCGGCCGGCTCGACCAGATGAATGCGCGGGTCGACAGCCTCGACCAGCGGATGCAGCAGCGCACGCCTCGGAACTGACGTGAGCAAGGTTGCATATCAACCGCAGCTGAACTCATGAGCCAAGGGCTTCGTCGAGTGGCACGGATCTCGATCACTGGATGGGCCTTGGTTGCCGCGGCGGCGCTTTTCGCTTCTCAGGCACGCGCCGCCGAGAGCAATGCTCGTGCTCGAGTTGACGCCGATCAGGCGTCAGTCGAACCGTCTTCGCCCGACGAAGCCCTAGATCTCGCGAGTTCGGAACTGGGCTCGCCCAGATCGGAAGCTGCCAGCCGCGTGCTCGACTGGGTTGCCGCGTCAGAAGACAACGGCGACCTTCCGTACATGGTTATCGACAAGAATGCCGGAGTTCTCTTCCTGCTGGACGCCGAGGGTGAACCACTGGGCGAAGCGCCTGTCCTGATCGGCGTCGCGAGCGGGGACGATGCCTCGCCCGGCATCGGCAGCAAGAAGCTGTCCGAGATCGGACCTGCCGAGAAGACCACGCCCGCGGGCCGGTTCCTGGCCAAGATCGGCTGGGCAGCGGGGAACCAGAAGGTCCTGTGGATCGACTATGCCACATCGGTGGCGCTGCACGCGGTGGTCACCGGAAACAGGAGGGAACGGCGGCTCGAGCGACTGGCGTCGGCGTCACCCGATGACAACCGGATCACCTTCGGGTGCATAAACGTGCCTGTCGATTTCTACAAGGACACCATCCGCCCCCTCTTTGAAGAAGAAGGCGGCATCGTCTATGTCCTGCCGGACACAAGGCCGCTCGAAGAGGTCTTCCCCCGGCTGCGAGTGCTGCCGTACCTCTAGAAATTGGCCTTCCAAGGCTGGCCGGGCATGTCGATCCACAGGCAGGAGCGTCGGCGGTGTCTATGTTGGCATAGCCGATGGACTTCGCATGCGTGCGGATTGGGAAGCGGCAGAACCGCAAAAGAATGCAAAGGAGAGGTGAGTGCGAGATGCGAGCGCTGCTGGGCTGAAATTCCTGGTTCCCCTTGCGGCACTGCTTTGCTGGTCTCCGGCAATGGCGAGCGAAGGCTCCTACAAGCAGGTCAGGGGATGGTCCCTCTACCGCAATGAAACCCATTGCTCGGCCTACATGATGTTCGACAACAATGAGGCGGTCGGGTTCACCTATGATGCGCCCGGTCGCTCGACCCGGATCATCTTTAGCGACGCGCGCGCAACGTCCCTGGAGGACGGGGACAGCCCGACCCTCGACATCCTCCTGCGCCAGTCGGACGGCACGGTCGACCATACATGGGAGGACACGGTTTTCATGGTAGCCGTGGATGAGGATGGGCGCAGAACGCTATCGAGCCGATGGCTCGGACCTTCGGCATTGCAAAGCTTCATGAACGCGGCTCACGTCGGCTTCTACGACGGAAACCGGGAAATCGGAGTGTTCGACCTTGCAGGGACAGCGGCTGCCCTGGAGGAGGTGGAGCACTGTTCGAGGCAGTTGCGCAACAGCGATTCGTAACAGGCCGGGACGACCGTCAGCGTCAACAAGGGCATGGATCTTGCTCGTGAGGCCGCCTCGGGAACGTCCCATGCTGCCATCTGAGGCTCCCCCTTTTACCCGTCGCACCGTGCTGGTGGACGCGGACGCAGGTGGGATCGATCATCACGATCTCGCCCTCGAAAGCGGCGCAAACCGCAGCGAGCAGCCGGTCCCACACCCCGGCTTTGCGCCAGCGGACGAACCGATTGTAGCAGGTCGTCGATGGACCGTAGCGCTCAGGTATCTCAGCCCACGGCGAGCCGGTGCGAAAACGCCAGAGAATGCCGCTCAACACCCGGCCATCATCAACTCTGGGAACGCCTCGTAGCTTGTTCGGCAGCAGCGCCTCAATGGTCGACCATTCCCCGTCAGTCAGTTCGTATCGCCGCCGCGCCATCATGCCTCCGTCGCAATGAAGACCCTGAATCAACTCACGGGCGGCAGATCAAGCCGGTTTATGAGTCTACGGCCTATCGTTGGAAGCTGTCCTTCCTTGGGCGATGGCGACACGCTCGGCTGGTCCACCGGACGCACTCGAGACGCAGCACCGGCTGTCGCTGCGTCTCGCCAGTCGTAGCAGCATGCTTTCCGCGCAGCTCCGGCTCCAGCGCTCCCGTCCTTGCCCAGTTGCCATTCTGGCAATGTAATTGCCAGCGGCAGTTCAAGTTGAAGGCTACGGCAACTCGCGTGTCTAACCCTTGTAAAGAAGTGCATTCAGGCTTTCTCAGCTCGTCGCGCGTCTGCCTCCACTGGCCGCAGCACTCGTCCCGGCACACCCACAGCTGTCCTCAGTCGGGACCTAAACGGCTCTCAACTCCTTCATAGGGTTAACAATTCGTCACAGGAGGAAAGTGACCATGATAACAGCCGATCCAGCTGGGACCACCGGCTCGTCGAGCACGCAATCCGTTGGCGCTGAGCTGTCGAGCGATGCCAGCCGCTTGGCGGAAACGGCGCGAAGCAAAGCGGCAGAGCAGGTCGAGGCCGGTAAGGGCCAGGCCACCAGCGCCGCCAAGTCGGTATCTTCCGCGCTTGAGCGAGCGGCCGGCGATCTCGAGCAGGACGACAACGCGCCTGACTGGCTGAGCAGCGCCTTTCGACAGACGGCACGCCGGGTGGACAGTTTCTCGAGCGATCTCGAAGGCCGCAGCGCCGATGACATCGGCCGCGAGGTGTCCCGCTTTGCTCGCCAGAACCCCACGGCCTTCCTCGCCGCCTCGGCCGCGGCAGGCTTTGCGGCGGCCCGCTTCCTGCGGGCAGGGAGCCGGCAGCACGAAGCGAACCGCTACAGCCAGCCAGGTGGTTCGGGCATGAGCGGCGGGACCGCTGGTACCTCGTCCGCCGGCTATGGTTCGGTCGCAGCCGGCAGCGGCTCGGCCTATGGCGGCGCCAGCGGTGCCGGTTCGGCGTATGGCGGCGGGGGCACCGGTGGTGCCGGCAGCGGATCCTACGGCACTTCCGCCGGCGGTGGCTCCAGCTCCTCCTACCCAAGCGCGAGCGGCACGTCCGCGGGCGGCTTGCCGGCGGGCACCCTCAATCCTGCTTCGGGAGCCGGCTCATGAATGACCAGCCGCTCAATCCAGCGATGAGCTCCGGGGGCGGCCGTGGCCGTGGTCCCGGCGACGAGAACGTCGTCGACCTGCTCAGCCGGCTGACAAGCCAGGGCGCGCATCTCGCGCAAGAGCAGGTCAGCCTGATGCAGGCGGAGATGCGCCAGGCCGTCAGCGATATCAAGCAAGCGGTCGCGGCCTTCGCCGGCGCGGCAGTGGTGGGCATCGCCGGGCTCGGCGTGCTGTTGATGGGGCTTGGCTACCTGCTCGGCGACGCGCTCGACAATATCGGCCTTGGCATCCTCATCGTCGGTGTCCTCGCCCTGATCGTCGCCGCGATCATGGCGGCGGGCGCACGCAAGAAGATCGCCGCGGCCAACCTTACGCCCACCCGCACGATCCGCACCGTCGAGGACACGCCAGACGCGGTGACCGGTCACTTCAACTCAGGCGGAGAAACCCGATGAACAGCACCACCGAAACGCGCAATCCCGATGAGATCGAAAGGGATATCCGCAATACGCAAGCCGAGCTGAGCCGCACGGTCGACCAGCTCGGCGACCAGCTCTCGCCCCGCAACCTGTTCAACTCGCTGCTAGACAAGGCCGACCAGAACGGGGTCGACGCGCGCTGGGTACTCGACCAGGCCAAGCGCAACCCCATTGCGCTGGCGATGATCTCGGTCGGCAGCATCTGGCTGGTGAGCGATAGCGATGCGCGCCTGTCGACGCTGACACCCAGCTCCAGCGGCGAGGGCACGGGCGGCACCAGGACCGGTTCCAGCGCGTTCGCTCGCTTCGGCCGGCAACACGGCAATGATTACCACAGCGGCTATGTCGAGCACATGGCCCGGTGTGAGCCGCGCCCCGACGAGGACGAGCTCGGCTATCGCCGCCGCCGCGACCAGGCACGCGCCAGCTTCCTGATGATCGAGCAGCGTCACGACGAGGATGAGCACGGCTTCCGCCAGCGCCTCGACGAGGCGACCGATCGCCTGCGGCAGGGCCGCGACCGCGCCTTTGAATCGGCGCGATCGACGGGACAGCGGGCCTCGGCGGCCGGAGGGAGCGCGGTAAGCGCCGCGAGCCGCACCTATACCGAGAACCCGCTGCTCGGCGGGCTTGCGGCGGCCTTCGTCGGCGCCATTGTCGGCGCCACGCTGCCGCTGACGCGCACCGAGGAGGAGCAGCTGGGCCAGTTGGGCGAGAGCGCGCTCGAGACAGCCAAGTCGAAGGCGCAGCAAGTCGGCGAGCAGGTCCGCGACAAGAAGGACCAATTGGTCGAGCAGGCCGATCAGAAGATGAACGAGGCCGGCGCCGGTGCCGGCGGCGGCAGCGAGGCGAGCACGCAGCAGCCGAACCGCAGCGGCGAGCTGAGCGCCGTCTGACGCGCTGCGCTTCTGTCGTGATCACAATGACGCCCGGTTCCCCCGTGGAACCGGGCGTTTTTGATGTGACCGCGGGGCCGGACGATCGGAAGTACCACGCCGATCAAGGTGAATACGCCCCGGGGTGCCATCGATATGTAACCTAAAGCAATGAAATTGCTTGGAACTTCACTGGCGGCTCAGCGGTTTTCGGGGGTAAGCGGCGCGATTCTGCTGCCTGCTGAGTCACCGGAACAGATCCGTGCCCGAAACCTCCCGAACTTCTGTAAATCTCAAGCTTGGTCGATCGGGGCGCGAAGCTCCTTCACGGACCGACCGTGAATTTGGCGCCATGACTGCCGAACAGCTGCGGCAAACCGTCGCGCGCATGCTCGGCTAGCGATGGCCAGCGCCTGCGCCCTTCGTTCGGGTGGGATGCATGAAGAATGTCTCGCTACGGATCCTTCTATCCATGGCTAGCGTGAGCTGCTCAGCGGCGGACGGCACGCAGGCACGTGATCCTGCTACCTTGTCGGCAGCTTGCGATCTGTGCAGCGCCGCCACGCCGCTTGCCGGCGTACCGGCCGACTATGACGATCTGCTGGCATCCATTGGAGAGGCACGGATCGTCGCACTTGGCGAGAGCACGCACGGCACGCATGAATTCTATCGCGAGCGCGCGCGGATCACCGAGCGGCTGATACGCGAGAAGCATTTCCGCGCCCTCATCATCGAGGCCGACTGGCCGAACACGGACCGGGTCAACCGCTACGTTCGCGGCGTGGGGCAGGATCGCTCGGCGGAACAGGCGCTCGGCGCCTACCGCGACTTCCCCCGCTGGATGTGGCGCAATGAGGAGTTCCGCGACCTCGTCGAGAGCCTGAGGGCCCATAACTTGACGCTCCCGCAGGAGGATCGCGTCGGCATCTACGGGATGGACGTCTACAATTTCTTCGGCGCCATGGAGGCTGTCCGCCGTTACGCGGAAGAGCAGGATGGCGAGTTGGCGGGCCTCGTCCGCGAACAGTACCGCTGCTTCGATCGCTACGACGAGAGCCCGGAAGCCTATGGCGCGGCCACAAGGCGCCGTTCCAATGCGTGCAGCGAAGAGGCGCAAGCGGTGCTGGACCTTCTCGCGGCCCGCGAACCGCCTGCCGGGATAACTGCGCGCGAGGAGCACTTCTCCGCCGTACGTAGCGCGGCCTCCGTCGTCGGCGCGGAGGAATATTACCGGGCAAGCTTCAGCGGCTCGAACAGCTGGAATGTTCGGGACCAGAGGATGGTCGCCAACATCGAGGAAATCGCCCGCCACGTAGGTCCGGATGCGGGGCCGCATGGCAAGGTCGTCGTGTGGGCTCACAACAGCCATGTGGGAGACGCCCGCGCCACGGATGCAAAGCTCAGGGGCGAGCTGAATGTCGGCCAGCTCCTGCGCGAGAGGTTTGGCGAGGCGGCATATCTGGTTGGCCTGCTGACCCATGGCGGAAGGGTGATCGCTGCCGAGGATTGGGGCTCGCGCGGGTACGAGCGCGAACTTCGCCCGGCCTTGCCGGAAAGCTATTCCGGGGTCTTCGAGGCGGCGGGGCTGGAGAATGCCCTGCTGCTCCTCCGCCACGCTCCCGGCAGCCTTGAGCCCGCTGGGGAGCCGCTGCTGCAGCGGGCGGTGGGCGTCATCTACCGTCCCGAGAGCGAGCGGTTCAGCCACTACCTCTCGGCAGATCTGCGCGAACAGTTCGACGCTGTGCTTTTCTTCAGGAAAAGCAGCGCCGTGAGCCCACTGTAGCGGATGGTGCGTAGCTAAGGCGGGACCTTCCGGGTTCAGGACAGAAATTGGGGAAGTGCGATGACTGAAACGGGTGCGAACAGCGGCGGCTCGATGGGCGGTCTCAACGAAGCCGCGGCTGGCGGTCA
>Ga0210040_10008821_pt1 | contig 11855 bp, 12 predicted proteins | sample CryGeyCG12114_NA_FD_185462 | JGI IMG/M metagenome (GOLD analysis project Ga0210040, IMG submission 185462) | Groundwater microbial communities from aquifer - Crystal Geyser CG19_WC_8/21/14_NA (SPAdes) (version 2) | ecosystem: Environmental > Aquatic > Deep subsurface > Groundwater | place: USA... | reverse complement strand
TTGGTGGTCATAGCGCCTGTGACCCACCCGATCCCATCTCGAACTCGGCCGTGAAACCAGGCAGCGCCAATGGTACTAACGCTCAAGCGTTGGAAGAGTAGGACGCCGCCAGGCATTGCAGCCGGCGAACGATACGGCAAACAAAACCCATTCACATGCCAAGGGCTATGAGCCCTCAAAACAGGGCCTCACGGCCCTATTTGCGTCTCAGCACGACGCGTATACGGTGCCGCGGGGTGGAGCAGTCCGGTAGCTCGTCAGGCTCATAACCTGAAGGTCGTTGGTTCAAATCCAACCCCCGCAACCAATCATTCCAGACACTTACGGCTCCTCCGGCGCATAGCTGGCGGGGCCGTGTCCGTGTGAGGTCCGTGGTTGAGCTGGACGTAATTCGACTTTGCAGGGCCAGGCGAGATGCCATGCGCGAAAACGGCGTGTGAGTTGATTCGGAGGAGAGGTTCCTCTAAGGCGACAAGTTCGCTCCGGACCGCGCATGACACCGCCTCTAAGTCCCCGACATGGCGGCTGAGCCGCTCGACACATGAGGACCCACCATTTGCTTCTCTATGGCTTGTTTTGAGCCGATTGCTGACTGGCAGGTTCTGGCGAGGAAAGGGGCAAAACAGCATTTCGGCTTTTAGGCGAGCCTCGCCTGGCCCGACATGGCTGCAAGTGGGTGGAAATCGGACCTACGTGCTTGAGACAAAGGGGAAGCGGTCTGCCCAAATATCGTTCTGCCAATCTTCAATCCGAGCAAAGCGCCATAGCGGCGCTCGCGCTCTTGAGACCACGGGCCAGGCAGATCAAGCAAATCTAACATTGCTTTGACCCGCCAATCCTCGTTCGGAAGCGTGTAAAACAGCCTATGGCATTACATTTTTAAGCTGTGGCAGCGGTTGGCATATTTCTGTCTTTACGATGCGCCCGGCTTCCACATGCCGATCAAACATTCGCAGATAACGAATCACGCATTCAATTTCATAGCCGTCTATGAAGCTGAATATTGACAGCGGTTTCTTGCCTGCCAACATCAGGCCCAGTTCTCTGTTCGTATGAACTAGATAGGGAAGGGAGCGCAGATCATCGGGCAACATAAGTGCTTCTTACGGGCTGAATGTAACGTCCGCAATTGGGGCGGAAGCCGAATGGCAGCTTCCAGATCGTCGAAGGGGGAAGGAGACGTCGAGCCGCTGATGAGCGCCACTTCTGCTATCCTGCAGGTTCGGCCCGAAAGTCGCCAGGCAGCTCACGCCCCCGTTGCGGACGTTCCGAATGGTGAGGCGCTTGCTCGAATGCAGTCCTTCGTTCAGCTTCGTGTGATGCGGATCGTTAATGGTCGAAAAGGATAGCAGCGTGGGTGCCTCGGTTGGATCAGCCACTGAATGGAATCGGCTAATTGCCGAAGGCGAACTGGACAAGAAAGTCGGCTTCATTGTGAGCGATGAGAACGCAGGCGACTTTCGCGTGTCATTGTTCACTTTTCTGGAAGAAGAAGGCGAATTGTCCAAAGCAAGAGAAGATTTCGCGTACTGCCGCAATCAGCCCTTTCGAACTGTCCGATTGGACGATTTTATTGAGGCGCTTCTGGATGCTCGCGACCGCCTCGTCCGTGTGTAAGACTCGCTCCGCACTGCAACAGCATGACCGCTTTCCTGAAGGCCGCACCCGAAAGCAGCCGTTCCGCTCTCCACCCACTTGCAGCCGTGCCGGGCCAAGTGAAACCCGCCTAAAAGCCGAAGTGCGGCTTAGCTCCCTCCTGGCCAAGACCTGACGTTCGGCAGTCGCCCTATAACGGACATCCGCCAGATTCCCGCTGACGGCCCGCTGCGACATTGCCCACTCAGACCCATTCCGAACGTTCACAGATGAACTTCGAGCAAGCCGTCCCGGTCACAGCGCCACGCCGAAGCAAACTCCAACACATCCTCTAGGCTCTCATCGGGATGCGAGCTTGTGACGAGGAAGCGGTTCTCGTCCGTTCCGTCGCCGACGACGATCCAGTCGATCTCTTCCTCCAGCGCATCAGCACCTTCACCCACGACAGCGATCAGACGCACTCCGTCGCGCAGGCACTCCTCAATGAATGGTTCTAGCGACCTCTCGTCGACGACAGGCGTGTGCAGCACAATTCTGGGCGGCAATGGCATGGGTGAAAGCTACTGGTTTGAATGTCCGATTTCCACCCACTTGCAGCCGTGCCGGGCCAAGTGAAACCCGCCTAAAAGCCGAAGTGCGGCTTAGCTCCCTCCTGGCCAACACCTGACGTTCGGCAGTCGCCCCATAGCAGACGAAGGCGATCTCACGTAATAAGCCCCATGCGCGCTCGACACTCTCTTGTGTTGCTTCTGCTGCCCCTCCTCAGCAGTTGCAGTTACGGATATGAGCTGCTGGCCGTCAGGATTGATGGTCGAGTTGCCTTCGTGGTTGACCCCTCTTCAGACTACCAGCCGGACTGTTTGAGAAGCATTGACGTGTCGGCCGATCATGGGGACCTGACGGCAAAGCCAGAGCCGGGCGATGATGAAGGTCTAGTGCGGAATGGCGGCGTCTATTGGTGGGACTTCAGAGACGTTAGATCGTGTGAAAATGAATTCCCGATTATTTATGGAACTCGCCTCAAAGGAGCGCCTGCGGAGAGCATCGGATACGTCAGAGCAAAGCCTCTAATTCCTGGAGTCGTTTACAGCGTGGGTTCCGAGGGAGACGGGGCGTATGGGTCAGGCTGGTTCAAAATTCTGCCAAATGGCGCAATTGAAAACTATGCGAGTGATCCCACCCCGCCGGTTCGCGATGAAGAGGGCTACGTGGTGAGAGACGTCGGCAACGAACAGAGCTGAGGTCCGCTCCCCACCCAATCGCGGACATTCAGCACTAGGCTTGAGGGTCGGCTTTGAGGCAGTCGCTAGATGAACCCTAATGGCCGACTTGAGGGCGCAAAGCTGCCGAGGCCGGAATTTCCGCTTTTGCCGATCCTAGCTTGAGAGTGGCTCCCAGAGCAGAGCACCGCGCCGTTTAGTGATAGAGGGTGAGGGACCGCCGCAAGGCAGTCCCTCCATTGCATCACTTGATCACGCGATAGCGTGCAGCGGCTGCTAGCAGCTTGTGCGCGAAACGCTCCGGCTCCTGCTCGATGGTCTGCGCCATCTGCTTGCCTGCCCGCGTGGCGAAACCGGCAAGGGCATCTCCCTCGATCCCGAGGATGCCCGCTCTGGTGGTCAGCAGGCCGGTCATCTGCTGAGCGAGCAGCTTGTCATGCTCGTCGCGCTGAACGGCTTTGATCAAGTCAGGATCGGCGTAGTTCCGCATCTCGAACAGGTCTTCGTCTGCCGCGCAGCGCACGGCGTGCCACAACGGACTGTCTGGCCATCTGGAGCGATTGCTATCGCCACTCGGCATCGCGTAGCGGATCATGTCGAGGCACGCTGCGACCATGTCGCCAAAGCGGTTGTCTAGGTCTTGCCAGGTCGTGATCGCCCAGCGGTCTTTCAGGTGGCGCTTGCCTCCGCGAATCTCGACGCGCCAGATCGGAGCTTCCGACGGACGATCGCGAACAAGCGAGGGAAAGCCCTCTTTTGCCCGAGCAGCATCCCAGATCACCCACCAGGCGGCTTTGCGCTTGGCGATGATCTCGGCACGTTTGTCATACACGTTCACCTGTCGGCCCGGCATCTTGCCGACCGTCACCGAGGTGACGCGGCCGGATGGCCCCACGACGTCAAACTCGTTTGTCTCGTGATGGTCAGTCCGGCGAGCGTTGGAATGCATGACGAAGTGCTCGGGCGTGAGCGTGAACTCTGGGATGAGGAAATCGAGCGCGTAGTCTACCCGCCCGAGGCTTTCCGCCTCCGGCTGTAAGGCAATCTCGAGCGCCTCCATAACTTCGTAGATGTAGGCTCTGGCACCTCCCAAGCCCTTGGTTGCCAGCAGAAAGGAACTGCACGACACGCGCAAGCCCCAAGGGTCATAGATGTTCGGCTTCTTGAAGAACCAAGTAGCACCGAAAGCGCCTGTGCTGGCCTGGAATGCGTAGCCGCCTCTGGCGCCACTCTCTGAGACCGTCATGGCGATGCCGTTCCACTCCAGCGGCTCGGGCTGTCGGAACTTTTGAGCTTGGATTTTGGCAGCATCCAAGGCGTCAGCAAACTTGGTGGTGATCTGGCCCAGGAAGCTCACGTCCAGGCCGTCGAACCCGCGATACAGCAGCTCGATCATGGTCTTGCCCCGGTCATGTATTTCTGGAGGGGGGTGCTACAAGGACCCCCCTCCCACGGGCCGAACCTCAAACTTCCGAGGCCAAAGGGTTGCGCCGCGCCCGAGGCAGGCGCGCGTCGCTCGGTCCCCTCGCTCCGCACTTCTGCCTCGCTCGCCGAGCCACACTGAGAGCCCGAGCCCTCCACGTCAGGGCGCGCCTTCACAGCCCGCTCCTGGGCGGCGTCTTCATGTGCTGGGCGAGCCACTCGTAGAGGGCGCTGAGAGGGTAAAGCACCCGTCCGCTGCCTTCCTGGTGGTATCGTGGGCCGCGCCCCTCGGCACGCATCCTGACCAGCGTTCGCACACTGCATTTCAGATGCCTTGCGGCTTCGCCAGGTGTCAGGTGTTCATCGACTACAACGCGCATTTCCATCGCACGCACTCCAAAGCTGGGGTGCTGTGGCTGCACTCATACGAGCAGCGGCCAGCACCTCGTTAGACCGAGGCGCGGGGAGGGTGTTGCCGTGGTGCGGTGCTGATGAAGGTGCTGTGTCTTAGGTCAGGTCAGACGCGCATGGCTTTTCAATCATTCGGTCTCGCGTTGCCCATCAATCGGGCTCATGCGACGCGGCCGCTCCAAATACGTTTGTTTTTGCGTCTGCTTAAAGTTCGGGTCGGTTGATGGCTCGTGATGCTGAGAGAGGCTCCCCGCTGGCGCAGAAATCCACATCGACGCCGAGAGCGCAAGAGGAAACAGCTCTGCGGCGTCGTTTGGTAACACTTGGCATTCGTCACGCGCCCGCCACCGACAGCGAAATGCTCTCAGCCGCTGCCCTGAGCGAATCATCGTACAGGTTGGCATAGCGCTTTGTCGTCTGCGGCGTCGAATGGCCGAGCAGCTCGCCAACGACGAGGAGCGATTGGCCGGACGAGGCGAGCAGGCTGGCGAAGGTGTGGCGCAGGTCATGGATGCGGACGCTGCGCAACCCAGCCTTGTCGCACACCGCTTTCCAGGTCCGTCGCACATCGGCCAACGGCGCCCCGAGGCCTCCGGGAAATATGGAGGTCCCTACAGCCTCGGCGCGCCTCCTGTTGAGGATCTCGGCCACCGCCAGAGAGTAGGGCACCCGGTGCTCCCGCCGCTGCTTGGTCTGCGAGCTGGGCTTGGTCCATACACGCCGCTCCAGGTCGAACTGGTCCCAGGTCGCGCCCAGCGCCTCACCGCGCCGGCAGCCGGTCAGCAGCATGAACAGCAGCGCGTCGGCCGAGGTGCGCTCCGGATGCACTTCCAGCTCGGCAATCAGCCGGGCCACCTCATCGCGCGCCAGGTAGCGCGCCCGCTTCGGCTCAGGGTTGCGCCGCGCGCCCGAGGCAGGGTTGCGCTCGATCCAGCCCCAGCGGATCGCCAGGTTCAGCGCCTTGCGCAGCACTTCGATGACCCGATTGGCGCGGGTAGGGCGGTCCACGGAGATGGTGCGGTGGAGTTCGTCGCAATCTTGTGATCGCAAATCCGCGACCTTTTTCGGCCCGAACGCCGGCAGAATGTCCTTCAGCCACATGGAGCGATCGTCCGCCGCCGAGCGCAGCGCCTTCGTCGGCAGGTGCTCGGCAGCGTAGCGATCAAACAGGTCGCGCACGGTTGGCGCTGCTCGCTCGGCAATGCGCTCTTCCAGCGGATCAAGCCCAAGGTCGATTTGCCGGCGCAGCTGCTCGGCTTGCTTGCGCGCGGCGAGCACGGTCCAGGTCGGATACTGCCCGATGGTGATCCGCCGCTCGCGCCCCTTAATCCGGTAGTTGAGCACGAAGGAGCGAACACCGCCGGACGTAATCCGCACGCCGAAGCCGGGCAGGGTGGCGTCATAGATGATCCGGTTGCCCTTCGCCGGAGCCTCGATGTCCCGCACGATCTTGTCCGACAGCTTAGCCCGAGAAGTCTGTGTCCGTGCTGTGTCCGTGTTCTGCTGCCATACCTCTGGCAATCTGTGTCTCCTGATGGAGGCGCTTGGCAGAGCGTAAGCGCCTGAGAAACAACAAATTACCCGCATTTTCCTTTGCGCATCAAGACCTTCTGACACCCGCCATTCTCAGGCTCATAACCTGAAGGTCGTTGGTTCAAATCCAACCCCCGCAACCACCGCTATAGAACTCACCGCCCCCCTCCCTGAGGTGGGCGGTTTGTTGTTTGCAAAATCGATAATTCCTTCTGGGTTACCGACGACGTCGGCGTAGGTCGTCGAGCCTCTCGTGTGGGTCGTGATCGTGTCGATCTGTTGTTGCCCCCTAATTGCCTGACGGGGCCTCGCGAGTTTGGATGATGTACTTGCGGGGTGATCGGTAGCCCAGAGCCTTGTGCGGATGGACCTCGTTGTAGTGGGTGAGCCAGCGGGGGAGCTGCTCGAGGACGGTGCGAGCATCGGGTGTGGCGTTCACGCGAACGTAGTCGCGCTTGAGGGTACGGACGAAGGCTTCAGCCATGCCCTTCGATTGTGGCGAGCTGACTGGCGTCGTCCGCGGTATCAGGCCGATGTCGCGGGCGAAGCGGCGGGTGTCGCCGGCGACGTGGGGGCTGCCATTGTCCGTGAGCCACTCGATCGGAGCGGCCAGGCGGTTCACCGGGCCGCAGCGGTGCTCGACCGTCGCACCATCAGATCGCGGATATCCTCGGCGGTGATGCCGCCCCTGGTCGCGACGTGTCCCATGGCTTCGATCACAGCAGTCGAGCGCGAAGGCTACGCGCACCTTTTCGTCGCTGTCGCAGGCGATCTCCAGCGCATCAGAGCACCAGCGGGTGTTGCGTCGGGCCACCGCGACGCGGCCTTCATGGCGCCGCTCCTCCCGGCCTGAGCTGTGGCGCTGGAGCAGCAGCCCAGGGACCTTCATGACCCTGTAGACCCATTTGGGATTGGGCGCGGTGCGCCCGGTTCGGGCAGCCTGGCGGCGTAGCAGGGCATGGACGCGGCGATAGCCGTAGGTAGGCAGATCGGCGATCAGGGCGCGGATTGTCGCCGACCAGCTCGGCATCGGGCAGTGGCGGTCGCCCGCGCCGTCGTGGCGGTGGCCGGTGGTGCATGGCGGACAGGTGTTGCCGGCTGATGCCCAGGACCTCGGCCACGGCGCTCACCGGCCGTCCCCCGGCAACGAGATCGAGCGCAGCAGCAGTTTTTTGGCCTAGGGCCCGGGACACGGCCTCACGCAGGATTTCGGCTTCCATCGTCTTCTTGCCCAGCAGGCGCTGCAGCTCGGCGATCTGGCTCTGCAGCGCGCGGTATTCGGAGGCAGGCACCACCTCCTCGCCGGCACCGGCGGCGGTCAGCGCCCCTTGGGCCATCAGCCTGCGCCAGGTGAAGATCTGGCTGCCGCTGATGCCATGCTGACGGGCCACTAGCGACACGCTCATGCCCGGCAAGTGCGACTCCTCGACGATCCGAACCTTCTCTTCCGGGGTTCAGCGCCTCCGGCGCTGAACCCCGGAAGAGAACCTCGCCATCGTGGTAACGCCTGGTCGTATGCTCTGTCATATGTCTCACTCTTATCTAAGAGCGAGACCCTGTCAGGTCATTTCGGGGGCCAGCTCACGATCAGTGATCTGAGTGCCTCTGACGCTTGCTCGCGCACTGAGGGATCGGAAAGAGCCTCTCGCGCTTTCCTCACTCGCTCTCTGTATTGCTCAAGCAGAACGGGATGCGGAAGCACGGCCGCATTATGGGTCGACTTGGCTGCTTCGAGCCGATGCTCGAGTTGCGCCTTCTCGGCCTCTCGATCATTCAGCATTTTCACGAGCGTGACGCTCACAACCCCCTTCACGAAATTACTGGCGAGGTTGGTGATCTCCACCTCAACGTCTTTGAGACGCTCCGACAAGCGGGTAACCTCGCTGCTGCTTCCGGAGCGCAGGCGCTCGACCTCCCGAGCGAACTCGGCGGCGAAAAGCTCCGCCAGTTCGGTGGTCATCAGGCGCTCCTGGATCACTTCGAGTGCTGCTTCCTCCACCACGGACTTCCGGATCGATCCGTCACCATAACAGGTGCCCTCTCGCTGCCCCGCACAGCGGTAGTAATCCTTACCGTTGATAACGTAGTTGCGTCCGCAGCAGCCGCACTTGATGAGAACTGAGAGCAGATGCTTCTTCCTCATCTGTCCGGCCGAGTTGTCGGAGCGGTTAGGGCAGGATCGTCTCTCGACCTCCGCCTTGACCCGGCGGCTCAGCTCCTCGTCGACGATCCGCAAGTCAGGGACCTGAGTTTCAACCCATTGGCTCTTATCACGCAGACGGTACCGGCGTTCGCGCTTCTCAGAGTCTGGATCGCGCCGCCATTCGCGGCGGCCCCATACCAGACGTCCCTCATACAGCGGGTTGTGAAGAATGCCGACGTACTTCTTTGGGTCTCCACGAATGGTAGATTGGTTCCACTTTCCGCCAGTCGGCCCCGGTATGCCGTCGCGGTTCAGATCCGTCGCGATGGTGTAGGCCGACTTCCCCTTGGAAAATTCGGTGAGGATGCGAACCACGATTGGGGCGGTAGCTGGATCAATCTCGAGCAGCCCCTTGATGCGTTCTCCGTTGCCGTCGAGCTTCTCGGTGCGGCGGTAACCATACACTCGTCCACCCGCGAGCCGACCTGCCAGAACTGCCGACTCCATGCCCCGCAACGTCTTCTTGCGCAGGTTCTCCAGAAAAATGGCGCCCATCATGCTCGCCACGGCGAGCTTGATCTCGCAGATCTCGCCTTCTGCCGTGGTGTAGAGCTGAACGCGGTGGAAGCGCAGCTGCTTACCGAGCCAGGCGACATCTTCCCCATCGCGGGCGAGCCGGTCGAGGGCCTCGCACACGACGATGTCGACCTCGCCAGCGCGAACCTGCCGAAGCATGTCCTTCAGGCCGCGTCTGTCACGCCTGTAGCCAGAGATCTCGGGGTCGGAATGGGCGTCGATAACTCGATCGTTCAGGCGCTCGACCAAGGGGTCAGAGGCGCGGATCTGATCTTCAGACGATTCCGGGTTCTGGAACGAGGTGGAATGTCTCGCATAGATCACGACCCGCGGCTGAGACAGCATCACATCAACTCCGTCTGACTATGGCCGACGCCTGCCGGCGGCGGATACGAAAGATCAGATCGGCTCGCATGTGGTGTGACACGAACCCGCCGATCTTCCGCATGTTCGAGGCTGAGCGCTGGTCAGGCCTGCAGGTTTCATTACTCACTTGCAGGGTCGCTCTTGTCCTCCCACTGACGGACGTATTCTCTTGCGGATTGTCTGGCGATAAGTCGCACAAGCGCGCGCAGCCCATCCTGCTCAGCAGAGGCTGGCTTTGCCGCGACGTCGGGAACGTTCCGGTCAGTATGGCTTGGAAGAAAGCGCACTCTGAGTTTTGGGACAGAATCTCTAGAATCCTAGCGACTTCTTCATCGATAAGCATCTGTCGCTCTTTGCAGAAATCCCACACGGGGCAAGGCTTCGATCGGGTCGGTGTGTTGACACGCGATTTCGCCTGATGAACTGAATGAAAATGTCATCGGAGGCATCCGAGAAAGTGCGTCTTCTCTCGCGATGATCTCGGAGGCAGAAAATTGATCGTGCATCAACGTTGAGACGGGGGGAAACCGCACGTCCGCTTTCCGGAGCTCAGATGGTGTAAGCTGCCCTTTGTTCAGGCGGCGAAAGTGGGCGCCGAACGCCTGTCGATGGGTCTACGTGAAGCCTTAGCTGCCCGACCACTAGCGACCCATCCCCGGCCATTCAGCGGATCGACGCGGGTCCCCAAACCCGCCCTTCCGAGAACCCTCAGATGTCCCGTTTCTCCATGTCTACCGCATCGTTTCGGGAAAGCGGCTCGCCCCGACATATTAAGGAGACCGCTCCTGCCTTGGCTGTCTCGCTGGACCTTCCATTGCGAGAATGATCTGGCGGCAGCAGCGCTCAGTTCCCATCAGCCGGAAGTGTTAAGCGAAGCTTCAAGGTGATCCACAATCGCCTGGACCTTTGCTGATGGCCTCGGCCCCGCTGGGAAAACAGCATAGACCTCGGCCGGATCGAGCCGATACGGTTGAAGCAGCCTTGTAAGCTGGCCAGCGCGCAATTCTTCTCCTGCCATCACGCTTGTCGCCAGCGCAATTCCCAGGCCCGCCACCGCAGCCGCCAGTACCCCCGGCGCTGAGTTGATCCAGAGCTTCGCGTGGACATTGACGGAGGTGACGGTCTGGTTGTGCGTGAAGCGCCAGCTCTCGCGACCGAACAGGCCATGCTGGACGATGCAGTCGTGCCGGGCGAGCTCAGCCGGATTGGCGGGCGTGCCATGTGTCGAGAGATAGGCGGGTGCCGCCACCACCAGCCGCTCCACGATGCCAAGTTTGCGGGCCCCGAAGGTGGAGTCATCCAGCGGCCCGACGCCCAGGCGAATGGCGACATCCACTCCGTCCGTGATGAGGTCCTGGCGGGCGTCGCTCATGATTATCTCGACCCGAAGATCCGGATGTAGCGCCAGGAACTTCGCGAGCGTGGGAATGACCGCGCGCGTGCCATAGAGCACCGGCATCGCGAGGCGGATCACGCCATGCAGCGAGTCCACGCCACGGGTGGCCTGCTCGGTTTCCTCCATCTCCGCGAGCAGGTATCTCGCGCGCTCCACATACAGAGCGCCGGCTTCCGTAAGCGAGATGCTGCGGGTGGTGCGTAGCAGCAGCGTCGTGCCCAGCCGCGCCTCCAGCACACCGACGATACGCGATACCGAGGGTTGGGATAGCTTCAGCTCGCGCGCCGCGCGCGAAAGACTGCCGCTCTCCGCCACGCGGACGAACACGGTCATTTCCTGCCAGCGATCACTCATTCGATATTCGGATATATGTTCTCCACATCGAGTAGATACACCGGCTTTTGCAAATGACCTAGATCTCCGTTTACGGCGGCTCTGCCGCGACACGGAGAATGGCGATGAGGCTTCAGGACAAGCTCGACGCGATGCGCGAGGATTTCGAGAACGGGCGTTTTCCGCTGGTGCCCACCCGTGACCAGCTCGAGACTATGAGCCAAGCCACCCAGTCGCTAATCGACAGCGAGCAGGCCGATTACGCTCTAAAGGCTGGTGATCGGGCGCCAGATTTCACGCTTGAGGATGCTGACGGCACCAGCGTGAGTTCGCGTGCGCTGCTGGCGCGAGGGCCGCTCGTCGCGACCTTCTACCGCGGCGTCTGGTGCCCCATTGCGACTATGACCTTCAGGCGCTGGAGGAAGTCCGGACGGAGATCGAGGCACGTGGCGCGAGCCTCGTCGCGATCTCTCCTCAGACCGCGGCGAACAGCCGCAAGTCGCAGCGCGACAAGGGCGAGAGCCACACGCCCGAGTTCCTGGAACTGAACCCGCACGGGCTGTCGCCCGTGATGGTCGACGGCGACTTCGTCCTCTACGAGTCCGCAGCGATCAACCTCCATCTCGCCGAGAAGGCGGGAAGCGATCTGGCCGGCGCCACGACGCGCGAGCGGTACGAGATTCTCCAGTGGATGTTCTGGTCGGGCGAGCAGTGGCGGGTCTTCGCGACGCTCACGTTCGATGAGGTGCTTGCCAAGCGTTTCATGAATCGGCCTGCCGACGAGACGATCGTGAAGATGGCGGCCGGCAAGCTACGGGCGGCTGCCGCCGTGCTGGACGCGCATCTCGCCAATCACAGC
>Ga0210040_10008820_pt1 | contig 11856 bp, 4 predicted proteins | sample CryGeyCG12114_NA_FD_185462 | JGI IMG/M metagenome (GOLD analysis project Ga0210040, IMG submission 185462) | Groundwater microbial communities from aquifer - Crystal Geyser CG19_WC_8/21/14_NA (SPAdes) (version 2) | ecosystem: Environmental > Aquatic > Deep subsurface > Groundwater | place: USA... | reverse complement strand
GTGAAAAACACACTCCTCGCTTACTCCTGCTCATTTCTCCTAACTACAATTAAAACTACGGCTGAAAAAACTACGCATCAACTACGTTCATACACTTCATATAAAATTTATTGGGATCACCCCATCATTTTTGGTCCTTCGAGCCGGATCCTTGTGAACTGCTGTGAAGTGTTGTGTTCTGTTGGACGGAGATTCGGAGTCGGCTTCTACACTAGCTAGAGGTGCGGATTGAATCCCAACAGAACAAGTCCAGAGTCATCAATTTGTGGTCTGTTGGACGGAGATCCAGAGTCGGCTTCTACATTAGCTAGAAGTGCGGATTGGATCCCAACAGAGCAAATTATGGCTCCGACTACCTTGGAAAGAGCTGTAGCAGATCGAGATGCCTTAATCGTGTACATCGAATTAGCTTCTGACCAACTGGATAAGATTGATCATGAACCGTTGGATCAGGATGAAATACAAAACCTTATAGAGCTGATGTCCAATACACAGACAGACCTCATGGATATAAACCGTAGAATTATTGGGGCTGCGCCTGCCGACCTGGAAGACCATAAACAGACATTTAAAACCCTGTACGCTAACTGTATGAAACTAAGCAGTAAGTTACGCTCACTCATCACCTCACCTGCTCCTGCGATGGCTGCATCATCAGCATCGCACTCCGAAGTTCGGCTTCCTAGACTTGAACTTCCTTATTTTGATGGAGATCTGCTCCAGTGGATTTCCTTTCGAGATATCTTCCAATCTGCAATTCATAACAAAGCAAATCTCAGCGACGCCCAAAAGTTAACATACTTGAAAGGACAACTCCGAGGTGAAGCCTCTAGACTCATCCAGTCCATGCTGATCACAGATTCCAATTATCAGATTGCCTGGGATCAACTACAATCAAGATATCAGAATGACCGTGAAATTCTGTATGCAATCCTGCGAAGATTTGATCACATGCCTTCATCCCTGCCACATTCACACTCCTCAGTACGCCACATTATTGACACGAGTCGTGAATGTATCCGATCGTTACAAGTCCTCATGCTCCCCGTGGACCAATGGGACGCGATCCTCCTTTTCTACATCGTGAAGAAGCTTGACCATCAGTGTAAGCAACTTTGGGAACAAAGTCTACAGGACAGTTCCGTTCCTCCTCTATCATCTCTATTTGATTTTCTTGAGCAACGAGCAAGGGCTCTTGCTGCCGGCTCAACCGAGTCCAAGGGATCAAGACCGACGAACAGAGATGATCGGCCCAAATACAACGCAAACAGTGTAACCTCACTCCATGTCACAGGCAGCAGCTGTGTCGTTTGTAAAGGGCCATACCATCCTCTTTTCAAATGCCAGTCATTTGTGAACCTCGATCTTCAAACTCGAATGAACACTCTCCGTTCTTCCAAGTCGTGCTTCAACTGCCTTGCCAGCTCGCATTCCGTATCCAAATGTCCAAGTACTAGAACCTGTAAGAAATGTGACGCCAAGCATCATACTTTAATCCATCAAGATTCACTCTCGCCTCGAGAAAATCCTTCCAGAACAGTTACACATCATGTTCAGCAACCTGTGAACAGACCGAATTCCAGTGCTAGTCCTCCTGGGAACTACTCAATCAGCCAAACCGACCGACTGGGTCCTCTACTCTCCACAGCCCGCGTACGTGCTCAAGACAGCTGTGGGCAACTTCATACTTTCCGCATCCTCCTAGACAACGGTTCCAACACAAACTTCGTGACCGAAGCGTGCATTCAAACCCTGGGTCTTCCATTGTCAAGATGTATTAATCCTGCCACTGGGCTCAATGGCACTCCATTAGTTACAACGACTAAGTCTACTGAAATGACTTTAATCCCTCATTTTGAGTCTAATGTCTCATACAAGGCAACTCTAAACGTGATTCCAAAGATAACCAATCAATTGCCGCAGTCAGCGTTCAATCTTAAGAAATATAAGCATTTGAATATTACTCCCCTGGCGGATCCCTGGTTCCACATCCCACAAGACATCGACATGCTGCTTGGCGCTGAATTCTTCTATTTCATCATTCAACCCAAGAAGAGATCCGGTCCACATGGCGCTCCAGTGGCGATATCTACAACGTTCGGCTGGATCGTGGGTGGAGGATCCTCAGCCGCTCCAGATGAATCCTGTGCACTCCATGTTATGCGCCCCGGTGGTCTGGATTCGTGCCTTGATGATCTACTGACAAGATTCTGGAAACAAGAAGAAATCCATGAACCCTCCAATTCATTTAGCAGTTCTGAACAAAAATGTGTGGACCATTTTATTCGTACTCACCGACAGCTGGAAACCGGTCAATTTGTGGTCCAACTTCCGTTCAAGGATTCACCAGATGCCCTTGGCCTATCGTTGAAGTCTGCAACCCGAAGGTTGAAATCTATGGAAAAACGACTAACAGAAAATCCATCCCACTATGATGAATACATAAAGTTTATGCAAGAATATGAGAACCTTGGTCATATGGTTGAAATTCCTGCTGAATCTTCTGAAAACCCTCCGCACACATATTACATCCCCCATCACTTTGTGTTGAAAAAGGACTCCACCTCCACAAAATTCCGTGTAGTCTTCGATGCCTCAGCGAAGACTTCGACCGGTGTCTCACTGAATGACACTATGCTAGTCGGACCGACTATACAAGACTCCCTGATGAATATAGTTATCCGTTTTCGTCTCCATAAAGTGGCCTTTATTGCGGACATCCGGAAAATGTACCGTCAAATTCTTGTGGATCCTCAGCAGACAGATCTACAACGAATAGTATGGAGGAATCATCCCACTGACGAAATAAAACACTATAGGTTGCTCACCGTGACCTATGGCACTGCATCCGCTCCGTACCTTGCAACAGCCACCCTGAAACAACTGGCTCAGAATAAATCTGAAGAGATTCCATTGGGCGCTTTGATCGTGCAACGGGACTTCTATGTTGACGATCTGATGTCTGGCTGCCCTTCCGTGTCACAAGCCATATGTGCACAATCTCAACTGCAGGAGTTGTGTTCTGCAGGGCACTTCTCCTTGCTAAAATGGTCATCCAATTCTCAGGAGCTACTCCAGCATATTCCCATTGAGCTGCAAGAAACAAAAGTACCAATCATGGAAAATGATCAAGTCATCAAAACTTTGGGAATTTCTTGGCTTCCTAAGAAAGATGTGTTTACCTTTCGATACTCACCAGCAGAGACGACCAAATCCGCACCAAAAAGCAAACGTCAAATCTTAGCAGAAATATCCTCCTTGTTCGATCCTGTTGGGTGGCTCGCTCCTGTGGTCATCAAGGCAAAACTCCTGATGCAGAAAATCCATTTAGCCAATTCTAAGTGGGACGATCCAGTACCTAACAATTTACAAGAAAGTTGGGAACAATTATGTTTGGACCTAAATCAAAATCTTCCAAAGCTGGAAATTCCCCGTCATTATCTATATGGATCTTCCATTCCTGATGCTGTGTCCTCTACAACCGGTAGTGAGTCTTTCCATCTGCTCGGCTTCTCAGATGCATCCGAAAAGGCTTATGCTGCTGTGGTGTACTTAGCTGCCTATATGAAGGACACACCCGTGTCGATTTCTTTGGTAACCTCCAAAACTCGTGTGGCTCCTAGCAAGTCGCAAAGTCTACCCAGATTGGAGCTATGTGGAGCGCTCCTGCTTGCTGAATTAATGTCAACCGTCGATCAGGCCCTAAAAATCAACATCACATCAAAACATTATTGGAGTGACTCTACTATTACTCTCTCATGGATAAAGGGTCAGCCTTCCAAATGGAAAACTTACGTAGCCAACCGGGTTTCGAAGATCCAGCAAGTAAGCGACCCCCAATTCTGGAAATTTGTGCCTGGCATCAAGAATCCCTCTGATTGTGCGTCTAGAGGTGTGTCAGTCGCTGACCTCATAACTCATCCCCTGTGGTGGCGTGGACCAGCATCCATTCCGTCTCTTCCTCAACTCCTCAATGCTGATTTGGCTCCGCAACCCATTGGTCTGGAAGAAATCTGTGAACTGAAGAAGGAAACAAAACCACCTGTCCAATTGTGTAACTTGACAACAGACTCGTGGCCTATGAAAATAATTCAACGTTTTTCAACATTAACCAGATTAAGGCGTGTGACCGCCTACATGTTGAGATTCCTCAATAAAAAGAGTTCCAGTTCTGTGAAAAATTGCGGCCCACTGACGTCTGATGAACTCCAAAATGCTTTCCTTGTTTGGGTCCGTTTAGTTCAAGTTCACTGCTTTAGAGAAGAAATCAAATCCCTTCAATATGGAAAACCGTTGCATTCTAAAAGTAACATCCTTAGCCTGAATCCTTACTTGGACACTACTAACGTGTTGCGAGTTGGAGGAAGACTTAGGAACTCCAGTTTAACAGAAAATGCTAAACATCCAATCCTATTGCCAAGAAAAAGTCATCTGACCTACCTAGTGATGCATCACTCACATTTGTGCAATCTTCATTCGGGTATCCAGCAAATGATGACTTTTATCCGTCAAAACTTTTGGATCCTGAGAGCCAAGGATGAAATTAAATATTATATCAAAAGATGCGTGCTGTGCACAAGATTGAAAGCAGAAACCATGAAACAGTTAATGGGAAACTTACCTGCCTATCGGGTCAATCCGTCTAGACCATTCCTGAAGTGTGGAGTGGACTATTGTGGTCCTTTCCTGATCCGTCCTATTCAGCCCAGAAGTAAGGTTGTACTCAAAGCGTACATAGCTGTATTTGTGTGTTTCTCCGTCCGAGCAATTCATCTTGAAGTCGTGTCTGACTTGACCTCCTCGGCGTTTATTGCCTGCTTTCGAAGATTTGTTGCCCGTCGTGGACTTCCCAGTGAGATCCGCAGCGACTGCGGAACAAACTTTGTCGGTGCAGACAAGGAGCTACGCCAGCTCCACAAGATGACAATGGAGAAACGTTTCCAGTCTGAGATCTGCGATCAAACGACAGATGCTGGTACACAATGGTTTTTCAACCCTCCTGCTTCCCCGCACTTTGGAGGACTCTGGGAGGCCGGCGTTAAATCTTTGAAGTACCATTTAAGACGAATCATGGGTAATCAAAGACTAACATTTGAAGAACTAACCACCATCGTGACTCAAATAGAAGCGATTTTAAATTCCCGACCCCTCTGTCCGGTGTCTTCCGATCCAGAAGATTTGTCCGTCCTTACGCCAGGTCATTTCCTCATTGGATGTCCCCTCAATTCCCTACCAGATGCAGACACTGCAAACTTCAAAGTAAGCCTGCTAAACAGATGGCAATTTGTGCAAAAGTCAACCCAAGACTTTTGGAACCGTTGGTCGAAAGAATATCTCACCAGACTCCAGCATCGCCCAAAGTGGATGGTAACCCAGCGATCAGTCAAGCTTGGCGACATGGTCATCATCAAAGATGAAAATCTTCCCCCTCTACGTTGGAGACTTGGCCGGGTCATCGAACTACATCCTGGAGCCGATGCTATCATCAGAGTTGTAACGGTCAAAACTCATTTAGGTATTACTAAAAGGCCTATTGTTAAATTGTGTTTGTTACCTTTTAATACAGATGATTCTTGAAATCCATATTTCAAGGCGGCCGGAATGTTAATGCAACCCAGCATTATGACTATATTATATGCACTAGTTTGAATATGGTGCGTGTCTTATTTATTTTAATCCTATGCTAATTTTAGTAACCATACTATTTTAGTTACCTGACTATTATTATTTTTAGCATGTTTGACTTGTAATAACTTTTTACTTAATCCCGACTAATAACCTTTGTCTTAGCTTTACAATGACTTTGTACCGTTTACCGTTATTCATATGCATGTCTGTGTTCGGAATGCTACTTGTATTATTCATATCATAAAATCCTGCCATTGAACTTATATTCATTTCATTTGTGTGATATTTTGGTCTGTAGGTTATTTGTCGTCTCGTCCAGTTTTCATATCAGTGAGCGTTTGTCTTTTGTACTGTCCATAATGTTCTGTCTGTTAATTATTGTAAAATAAATGTAAGTCAACAGTCTCTAATTGCCCTGTTGTTCTTTACTACTACTGCTGCATATACTGAACCATTCTTCACCTATGTGAAAAACACACTCCTCGCTTACTCCTGCTCATTTCTCCTAACTACAATTAAAACTACGGCTGAAAAAACTACGCATCAACTACGTTCATACACTTCATATAAAATTTATTGGGATCACCCCATCACTCTTCACTTTTTGGCCAAAAAGTGACACTTTTCACTTCGCTTTTAACTGTTGCCACTTTATAGTTGCCTACAGTGAAATTTTACGCAGTGAAAAATTCACTCGATGTTGCCTTGTCTTTTCACTTCGTAATTTCATGGATTTATAGTTCACTTGTTGGTCACTTGGAATTCTCTCTCACTGTCACTTTTCAAAGTTGAATCAGTTCAACTTTTAGAGCGTGAAGTGAACAGTGAATTCCCATTTCTTTTCAAAATGTTTAATTTTTGTGCAAGATTTTGATAAAAAATGTTTATTTGGTTGATAAAAACTTATTTTAATGAAAAATTATTTTTTAAATTGTTGAAACATTATCAGTAAGTGACTTGTAGCAATATTTTTTATAATCAAAAAAATCGCGAAAATACGATTAATTTGTCAAATGTCTAAAAGCATGTGTATAAATTTCGGTCAAGAAATCTTATTTTTCAGCTTCGAAGAATTTTATATTCAATGTATGCTTAACCTTTTGAATTTATAATTTATTTTGTTTTCTACAAAGTGAAGTGAAAAGCACAAAGACAAGTGAAAACAAAAGACAACTATAAACATGAGCGGTGAGCGCACATTACGTGATCGTCAAAGTCACAGTCACGTGAAAAGTGATGAGTGAAAAGGCAAGGCAACTATAAAACAGGCTTTAGTGCCAATGCCATGTCGAACAATAGTTGTCTTTTCATTATTATGTTTTTGTCGTACAAAAGTACGGTCATTCAACGATTCAACAATCAGATGAAGTGACGCCAACGCCAACTGAGAACTGACAACAATTTCCTGGCAAATGTTATGACATTGAAATTTCTCACCCATCCTTGACACGTAATGTTAGATAAAAGGCAGCAAATGGATGTTTTATTTGTGCAAAAGTCATATAAAATGTAAGTTAGTCTTTGTGTTACGAAACCCATTCATAGGCCAGACTTGTTTCGTAATAGAGAATAAACTCTCGGCCCTTTCATGATAACTTCTGCGCCTACTGAACTGTTGACATAGAGATTCTAAGAAAAACTTTTACTTTTGTTTCTTTGCAACAGTAATTAATCCTTTGAGATTAAACAAGTGCAAATAATTCACTAAACAGAAACCCAGACATAAGGCCCAGCCTATGCCATCAGTTCAGTCATATGTTAAGTAACACATGCAAACATCCCCATGTGGCGCATGTAGTATATGGATATAGTTACCTAACAATTTGTCGACAAATAAGAAGCGATGGGCTATAAAAATATGCACTTTTTAGGCATTCCTTATTCATTTAATTTGGTAATACCAATTGTATGAACAGATTATTTATCACATCGTTACTTGGTTGGTTAGATATTTTGTGTACGAAAGAAAAAGCTATTTAAACAGTTAGCTGCGGCTTTGGGAATAAAGAACGTGCAGTTGTTGCGCATTGTTCCAATCACTGGCATTTTATGGTTTTTTAGAGTAAAATCACTCGTTTTCTGTGTGTACTGTATACTGTTGTCTCCAATTGACGTTTCAGTAACAAATTAAAGGAAAAATATATCTTGTAAGCATTTTTCCGCTTAATATACTTTGGCAGGAACACGCCATATGTTACATATGAAGAGTGCTTGTTGGTGCTGTGCACATAACCTTTCGTATTCCGCTTCAATCCGCTCAGATTGCAAACAAAAGCAAGCTGTTGACTTTCACTCGTGCAGGTTATTTAACTTCACTACTCACTATAACTAACAATAATTCTGATTGCACAATTTGTTCGTCATGTGGAGACGTATACTGAAGCATTAAATTGAAATCATATCCATGAAAATATTTTGTCGACAGAGTGAACCTTGTGACTTTGAAGGTTTTTTCTACTCCTGCAAATGGACTAGCACAAAATATTATAATCATCATCATATTATATGCACCACTATGTATACGTGATCAATTGACGTCAATAGTCTCCAATCAAATCATTCTAGTTGTATGTCATATTAATTTTTTACATAATTCTGACTGCATATGCATGATGGTGAGTGTCTTCATTGGACTGGGAGAGTTATATAAATACATTCATGCTGTGCCTTGGAGTGGTGCAACAACAAGAATTTGGGATCTTGAGCACCCACCATAGAAATAGATATCACTATGTTCCACTTTCAATTCAACTGACTGCGGCGCACAGACTGCATCTGAGACGAGGGAAATTGCGTAACATAACACCAAGTATAGATTGCATGTTTATCACCAATGTGTACGTTATGTCACCTATGACTTAATTTGAACCTTGTCCTGCACGTTGTATTAAATCTAAAAACAATTATAAATCTGCACGCATGCAGCATACCTGTGAAACCTCAAAAATAGAGTAAGCCCTAAAATAACACTAATTTTAGTGATAAATTTGACTCAGTTGATGTAGTTTTAATAAAACATTACTTTTTATGGTTTTCCGAAAATAATGCGTTCCGATTATTAAGCATTCCGATTTTTATGCATTCCGGATTTTATGCGTTCCGGATTTTGTGCGTTCCGAGTTTGAAATTCCGGGAATGATGCTTCCGGAAATTATGTTTCCGGATTTAATGCGAATACCAACATTGAGGAATAGGAGTTTGTAGTTAGTTTGATGCGTTGGGCCAACTTTTAAATCATTTTCCCACATTCCCTATTGTACAGTTTCAATCAGTCAGTGCACAATTGAAAAATGTTGAAAATTATAATGCATGCAGTCCAAAAATTCAGTCTGCATTATTATTAGCTTTAAAAAATTTCCGTTTTGGCGTCAGTCAGCAGCATTTTGTAAAGCGGAATTCCTCAGGATTGAAAAACTCCTTCAAACTATATAATGCATGTTCAGTCAAACAGAGCAAGTTACAAAATGTTGTCTGAGAAAAGTTTCTGCAAAGTGGTTCAGATGCATAATACTTTTTTCTGCAGACTGTAAAAAAAACAAGAAGACATGTAACTAATGCTAAAATAAGTTTGCAAAATATTGTTATGCATGCACTGGTGAAATTGAGCTGAGCTGAGCTGCGTATCTTTGTGCTTCTTAATTGATATGCACATGGCAGCTTTATGTACTGCACAGCACATGCAAATGCTTGTTGCATTACATATTCCCATTGTCGTATTATATTGCAAACGATCTCCAGGAAAAATTTTGTTAGATAAAAGTTTTTTGTTCCTCCTAAAATGCTGCGAGTGGCAATCCCCGTCAGTCGTCACTATTGAATTAGCAATCTTCTTGAATTCCCTAATAATTAACACGCAATGAATTTTTAGTTAAGGCTAATGCATGCATCAATTTTTGCACCCCAAATTGTATGCAGTAATCATTAATTTTTGCACTCACTGCACCCATCCATATACTATGCTATCCACTCCCTAGCTACATCTAATTTGTTTATTTTTCATGTGGGCTTCGTAGCTGCTCAGCAGAATAATTGGACTGCACATTTTTTCCAGTTCGCAAAGAAAGTCCACTAGTAATATCCTTACATTACAGCATAAATATAAATACATTTGTACAGAACTGGTTAAAACAGGATGTTGAGGATTTCCGTATCTAAAACTAACCTAACACGCAGTCCAGACTCCAAGCCTTTTATGCAATCCAAATGTTAAGGTGTAGATAAGCTTTCAATTTAGGGAATTTTTTGTTTATGTAACACTGCTTCAATAAATAGATGCAATTGAAAACTGCTATACATGCATGAAATGGGTGTCCTCTGCCTTGTTATATAATATAACCCATATAGGACCAGTATAGGACCACTAAGCTTCTCATAATGTACGTTTTGATGAGCATTTTTACCTATGTCTGCAATCCATAGTGGTGCATTGCTTGTCCAACGTGTAACATGTACCAACGTTGTTTTTTTATGTTCGTCGACTCCAGCTGCATAACAAGTTCATTTTTCGTTCCTTAAGGCTGAGATCGGAATTTCAGATATATTTGCTTGCTGCATGATATTAATGGGCATACTCTCTTGTACATTGATATCATGAAAAAGTTTCCAAAAATTTAGCGCCGGATGTCTTTAATTGATTTGACTATAATTTGCTGTCTGTATTCTCGGTATCCCCACAAGGTTTTCACCAGTCCATATAATATCGTGTCCGCACTGTTCGCCGAAAACTTTTACGCCGAAGAAAAAACGCCGAAATCCAAATAGACTACGTATAGTTAGGTTAGGTTTTTGGACGTTTCGGCGTAATTTCCACGCCTTTAAGGATTCGGCGTTATTGTTTTTGGCGAACTGACCATGAACCATATAATATAATATGGTCTCTAGAACGCACTCTAATTTTCCCAGTAAAGTCTATAAGTTCAATAATGATTCCAAAAGTAATCAGCGTTTGAGTAAAAATAAAATCAAAATAAAGTCATGGTTCAACATTGCTGCTTACCCAAACGTAATTGAAATATGGGATGTATGAGCTAACTTCATATAGCGGGAGTTGTTCAGGAACCTTGCTCATAATAATTATTACTGACGCTAGTCAGCCTAAGCCTAACTGCCAAGTACCTAGCCGTAGCACAGTGGAAATTTTATGATTAATATTTCCATGCTTGTTACTCTAGAATCTATTTGATTCGTTATCGCTTCAAATTGTAGTTGATATTATTTTTCAGGGACATATTTAGTTTTGGCATGAAAATTGATACACTTTGACTGGATACATGGAAACAACAGATGTAGCCAAATGGGAAAAAATTCGTTAATAAAACGGAGAATAATATGGGTATGGGCCGCCAATGCAGATAATTAGTTGAACATATAACTTACATAAAGCTAGTTTCTAGTGTGAACGAACTTTACAGGACCGATTTCCATGAAAAATGCCATATGTGTTTACTACATCATTGTTGTCTGCTAAAAAGAGCCATATTGGTGTTCATGGAAGTACCGTTACGTAAGAAATACACAGGGAAATTTCGATAGAACTATGGTTAGGTAAATCTATATACATAGATATAAAAGCCGAATAAAAATAAACACATGGGAAAAAAATCATAATGGGAGGGAAGAATAACTATTTATGTAATACGTAATTTCTATAGTAGTTAGTTAGCTCGTAGTAGCTGAAGTATATAAATGATTCTGCAGAGAACATTTTACGCACACGTAAGTGATGATGTGAGTAATGCACATTTATGTAATGTGAATGATATGTATGGCTTACAGTCAATATCACAACCACAGCATTCCAGTTTCCAGTGTGGGGGTAATGATTTGATTTATAAAACTAACGCAGTGGGTACATGGAAAATAAAAATGACAAGGTTTTCATAGTTGGATAGTTATGAAAGAGAATGGGGATTAAGAGAAAAAAATAATCATGTACAGTCAGTGCTTGTGAATACCTGTAGAAATTACGTTTCTAGCTCACATATATATGCTAGTATATCTAATATGGATATGAAAGGAGAAAAAATTTTGCAAGTTACATAAGAGTGGGAGTGCTTATATAAACTGCTCGCAGAGGGGTTTCCTCCCTAACAAAATAGAGACATAGAAAACGAATCATCGTAGCTGTTTATAGAAGGACAAAGCCGTATAAAATTATGTCTGATTGCTTCTTTAACACACGTAAGATACGAAACGCGCGTTTAATTTTGAACCAGACCAATCAGAGCA
>Ga0210040_10008819_pt1 | contig 11856 bp, 16 predicted proteins | sample CryGeyCG12114_NA_FD_185462 | JGI IMG/M metagenome (GOLD analysis project Ga0210040, IMG submission 185462) | Groundwater microbial communities from aquifer - Crystal Geyser CG19_WC_8/21/14_NA (SPAdes) (version 2) | ecosystem: Environmental > Aquatic > Deep subsurface > Groundwater | place: USA... | reverse complement strand
AATAATTTAGCAGGGATATGATGTATCCAAAAAGTTTTTTTGGTGAGTGAGTGCACAATTTATCTTGTTTTTTGTGTGAATAAGTCATGTTAGCTGTATATGTGCATTTCCATCTGTATTAGGGACATAAGAATGGATACGGGGAGAATATTTTAAATTCAAGGATGGGAATGTTAAATAAATGCAGCGTGTGAAAATGGCAGCTGGGTGTTCAAATAGAATTTGGAGCTGTGTGGATGAGTTTCCTAGATAAGCAAGGATTTGATAACGCTATAAAGTTGAGAACCAAGATGGGATAAAGGTCAATTTAGCATGTAAGAGATTTTAAGAGGGAGCTCACACAATTTGTCAACAAGCATTCTACGCGTTTCCATTTAGTTAGTCTTATTATTTATGCATGGGAACAAGGATTTCCTTGTGGTGAGGGAGCGACATGTATATTTATAATTCATAAGATTTTTCAACTATAGTTAGTTAGTAATAACTAACCAGGGATTAAGGGATATGCAATATAATACTCTAATCTTCGTTTTTAGCTGATAGATCGTTTTGTTACCAGTAAAGTGATTAGGTCAATCTTATGGAGCATAATAATCAATCCACTGTTAGGTATACAGTAAATGTTATTTATCATTTTTTTCATGCAAAGATGCTTACATGAAATGTAAGAAAAACATGTCAGTTAGTTTTCTCAACTCACTGCAAATTGTGTATTAAACTTAAATTTACAACGGATGTTCTTTGCACTTAAACTAACTAACAGTTTCTAGTTAATAAACGACAGGAAACATAATATGTATACACAAACTGGAACGATAAAATGAGTGAATGAAATGTTATAAAGGAGAGAACTGTGAAAGATACATGGCAAAGGGAGGGAGCTGTGAGAGTTGTAAGTTAGATTGGTCCTCATTATCGAGAACTATTGATTTTTAACAGGAGCGCACCACCTCATCATAGATCTAGCCCAGGGTTGTCAAAACCAGTCATTCCACTGCAGAGAAAAGTCTAACTCCCAGTCAACCTCTGCAGTCTTTCGCGGGTTTGAGAAAAAGAGAAGATCTTCGTAGACATTATACAACAATACTACATATAGTTAGTACACGTCGTGAGCTGGAGATACCTTTAGATTCACATCATTCAGTTCGTTGATCACCTTTTACATTTGAGGGCAGAGAATGGAGTGGAAACGAATGAGAGTTTCGGCATCTCCATTGTCTTTTGTCAGTGCCATCATTTTGCTAGCCTCCTTCTTCATTTCTAATGGGAATGCATTAAGTTGCTCCAAAGTGGTCACAACTAGATCCCATGGTCTACTTGATTACCTGGCTCAAGTCTCGTTCCCGGCTCCTATTGCTTACAAAGGGACTTGGAGATTGGAGATGTTTACTGATATTCCTTTCACGTTCATAGGGGTATGTTGATACTATACTATTAATTGTTTACAACAGTATAATGTATAGAATAATGCTGTTTTGTAAAGATTTGAATTAAATGTAGGGATGGAGAATAAGAGTTCATGAGACTCCGAGTGAGGGGAAAGCAATTTTCAAAAGCGTTCGACAAGTTAACATCAAAAGAGGTGAGTATCGAAGTTTTAAGAGAGGGTAAACACTTTACAGGAAGCAGTGTGTTAATTAATTCACGCGCATATCTAAAATGTATTTTTGAAAACCAGGTGAACGAGTAAACTTTTCATTCCGCATTTTGTACGGAAGTGAACAGGAGATTCCAAAAGTAAGAAAAATTGTATGGAATGGACGGCTTATCTGTGACAGTGGCCCGTCTGTGGAAAATGCAGTGAACGTGGATTCCTTGAGTTTTGAACAAAGACGTCCGGATAATAGAGTACAGAGATTGGAATTCCGAAATAGGAATCAAGAGTTCAGTTCTGAGGATCAAGAAAATATTTTGTAGTTAGTTATCATGAGGATGACGTTTTTCGCTCTTGGCTCCAACCTGCGTACGTACTACATACCAAAGGATTTTTTCATATTATTTATATGAAATTTTGTCGGATTTTGGATTTTTTTTCTGATGATAAAGAACACATTTTTGGACTCGCAGCTAATAATAATCAACAGAAATCATAATAAGTGCCTTAAAAGCACCAATTTAGAATAGATAAAGTACTAAATGTATGACTTCTAAAAAATTTAATAAAAAACTGTTTTTTTTTCGAATTTTTGAAGTCTGTTCCTGTTCAAAATCATATGCAATCCCGTATTTTTTAGTGTATTTCCATTGTTGTACTTTCTTTGGTTAGATAGGTGTAAGTTAATCTTAAGATAACCTTTAGCATCATAGCATCAACATTTTTATAAAAGATTGGAAAAACTTATGATACATATTTCATTTTTTTGAATAGAGAGAATATCATTTATTAACAAACGATCACTGTTATCTCACGATAATAGCCAACATGACTCAGTATACAAATATAAAGAAAATTCAATTAACTAGGGATGATAGTTTTTTAACAAGTTTTGTTATGAGTGTTGGTTATGAATATGATTGTGCAGGATTCGGCAGGGTCCTTTTATAGCGGAGATGGCGATTTCCTCCATCAAAGTAGCAGAAATTCCTAATGTTTTAAGAATGTTAGCTACTCTAAACAATCCGTTTTACTAATGTGGCATGTGGCGCATAGCAGAGAGAGAAGCTTTTTTCAGTTGCAGATTGCAGAGCGTCTGCGGTCAATGATTTCCCAGTAATGCGCGGGAACCGTCAGCTTTAAAAAGTGTAATAAATAAGTGACGTTACTTAGCTACATAAAACTGGGTTATGTTTTGAGAAGTAAAATTGGTTGTAGACAAAATTATACGGAAATTGTATTCTGGAGTATGTTGAATCGAGCATCATTTTGTAATCTTACGTGCAAGTGCACTTTGACAACTGTCTGAGTCTGAATTTGCACCGTTCAAGTCGATATAGTTCTTTATTTTAGCCCTTCTCTTCAATTGCCGTCTAATGTCTCTCGCGGAGGAACTTTTAGCCGATCTTGAGTTCGGGGATGAAGGGGATGATTCTTTGGAAGCGGCTATTGCCGCAGCCACGCCAGGGGGGAATGATAGTATGGATGTTGATGAGGATTACAAAGATGTCAAAGGTGAACTTTTTAGACTAAAATGCAACCTTTTTAGAATTTTAGATGATGAAACTTGTTTACTGATTAAGAATGATTATATTTTTTTGCACAGAGCAAGTATTAAAGTTATCATCCGTTAGACAAGTATGCAAACTAAGGGATTCAGAACAGCTAGCTCGTGTAATGAAACAAATTGAAGAGACGACCAAATCTCGGGCATCAGATGATTTAGTGGGTCCAGTAGAGTCGGATCCCGAGTACAAGCTTATTGTGGAAGCAAATACTCTTGCAGTAGAAATCGACAATGAAATCAGTACTATTCACAAGTTCACAAAGGATAAGTACAACAAGCGTTTTCCTGAACTGGAATCTTTGGTTCCGACTCCGTTAGAATATTTGAAAACATTGAAAGAGCTTGGAAACGATTTGGACAAGGCGAAAAACAATGAAGTACTTCCCACTTTTCTCACTCAAGCTACTATTATGGTCGTGTCTGTAACTGCGTCTACTACCCAAGGGTAAAAAAATTGTGGTTGATCTGAATTTTTCTTTGTCGGCCAAGTTTTAACTTATGATTCATTTTATAGACGTGTTCTTTCAGAAGATGAACTTTCAACGGTTTTTGAAGCTTGTGATATGGCACTAGAGCTGAATGATCTCAAGTTGAAGATATACGAGTACGTAGAGTCAAGAATGCAGTTTATTGCTCCGAATATCTCCGCTATTGTTGGGGCTGAAATTGCAGCTAAACTGATGGGTTTGTTGAAAAATCCTAGAAAACTTTTTTTCGTGTATTATTGGATAAACTAAACTATGATCTTTTAGGTATCGCTGGAGGTCTCACCAAATTGAGCAAAATGCCCGCATGCAATATTCAAGTACTGGGAGCAGAAAAGAAAGTTTTATCTGGATTTTCACAAGTAGCTGCACTACCACATACTGGATACGTTTACTATTCAGGAATTGTACAGGACACTCCACCAGTAATTTTTTTTTTGAGTTTGTTAAGATGTTTCGCTTGAGAATGGTTAAAAGTGAACAGCTTCAGATCAAGTTTAATCACTCTACTTTTTAGGATATGCGAAGGAAAGCAGCACGATTGGTAGCGGCTAAATGTTGTTTGGCTGCAAGGGTTGACGCTTGCCATGAAAGTGCGAGTGGTACCATTGGAATGAACCTTAGGGAAGAAATCGAGAAAAAATTAGAAAAATTGCAAGAGCCTCCACCTGTGAAATCTGTGAAACCACTTCCGAAACCAATTGATCCCCCAAGAAAGCGAAGGGGAGGAAAAAGAGTTCGAAAAATGAAGGAAAAAACAGCAGTGACAGAATTGCGGAAACAACAGAATAGAATAACATTTGGAGATGTGAGTGAATATTAAAACTAATCAGTGATTCTAATCCTGGAATGCTTATAAGCTTAACTAGAATGTAATATAATTTATCCGCTTCGCAGATTGGAGAAGACGCGTATCAAGAAGATTTGGGCTACAATCGAGGCCAGCTTGGAAAAGTTGGAACCGGCAAAGTTAGAATGGCTCAAATTGATGAGAAAACAAAAGTACGCATTTCTAAAAGGTTGCAAAAGAATTTACAAAAACAGCAAGTCTATGGTGGAGCTACTTCAATTCGAAGACAGATTTCTGGAACAGCGTCTAGTGTTGCTTTCACCCCACTTCAGGTAACTTAAATAATAACAATGCATTAAACAACATTTCATATCGAAAAAAAAGTGTGTTTCCTGACTAATGAATGCGTATTAATTTCAGGGTCTGGAAATTGTGAGTCCGTTAGCTGTTGAAAAGAAACCTGATGTTGGTGAAGCCAAATATTTCTCTAGTACGGCGATGTTTATGAATGTGTCTAAATCTAGCAAATAGAGACAAGCAAAAAAACGTTCGTTACTCCCGCCAGACTTTATTTTCAAGAGATCCGAGACCTTCTTCTTTTGAAAAATTAATGTCATTACCATCATATTATCAAAATATGGCTCTAGGATACAATCAACCTAGTTCGTTGGTACCATTGTGTTATGAAATTTTGGTTTTTTACAGGATAAAATATTTGACAAGTTTTTGTTTCTAACTCAATAAATAAAATGGATGCTCTGTTTTAAGGTTGAAAATCGAAAATACTTTTTACAGAATACGAAAATTCTGTTCTTTTTGAACTAACAAGCAATAATGTTCTTGATTTGATTCAATTACGACTATCGAATAAATGCTAGGGTTTCAATTATTAGTTGAGTAGATTGAGAATCGCAATACACTGTAGTTTTAGAGAGCCAGTGGATAGAGTGGACTTGAAATGAGTTTATCAAGTCCTTCAAAATTTTAAGCGATAACAGGCGAAGGCTCAGGCTCCTTACACTTTTCTTCTGGAATTATAACTGGAGGCAATTCCCCAGCTATTTGTAGTTTGCTCGTATCAGGTTTATTTTTGCCAGTTAAATATGACTGAAGCTTCCCAGAAGCAGCAAGTAGCAATCCAAGATATGGAGGTGACGGTCGTATCGGGCGACTTAAATATTCTGGATGAAACTGAACAGCAACAAAGTAAGGATGGTTTTCTATCTCCAATGCTTCCATACGATCTCCAGTATCGTCTTTTCCTACAGATTAAATTGACGAGAGCAAATCACCATAATTGTAAGTTCAGTTTAACTCGCAAAATAACACTTAGGAACTGCAGCGTACCAACAAACATCATTCCTGAAGCTTCCAGCTCCAAAATATACTGGGGATTGACTTCATACCGATGTCGGTGTCTCTCCTCAACACTCTGTTTATTTCCGTAGAGTGCCCCTAAGATAAAATTAATCATTTGCTGTTAATAACTGGTACTGGTGGATTGAGTACTGGTTGGCTGGCTGGGTACTATGGACTATTGAAGTTGTAAATAGTATGATGTGTTGTTGATAAATTACTTAAAACGGAATGTTTATGCGCATCTTGAAAAACAGTTTGACGTCTGCCTAATCTCATAGTTCCACCCAATTGTCCCTGGTTGTGTTCCGGCATATCAATGACAACAGGATCCCCACAATCCGGATCTGATTCAGTAGAATTGGCATTTTTTAAGCCCAGCACGTTTCTAGATGACAAAGTGTTTAAAAATAAAAACTGCATTCATTCATTTGTGACCATGATGAATGATGATCATATTTAAGTACCTGGCAAATTCTATCACAGCAGCTTGGAATCCAAGGCATATTCCAAGGTATGGCTTGTTGTTCACTCGACACCAATTAGCAGCAATAATTTTACCTTCTACGCCACGTTTCCCGAATCCTCCAGGGACCAAAACGCCACTGTTATCAATAACAGCAAAATGAAAATGATATCAGCTGTAAATAACTAAAAGAGGACAAGATGTAGACGTGAAGTATTCCACTTACTCTGAGCCACATAAAACTTTCCATGCCTCATGGTACTTTACAGGATCATGAGAACGGCCAGCCTCCTCCAGATCTTCGGAATCTACATACTAAATAGAGAACAAAAACATAATTATTACTTAATCACTTCACGTGAGTACTTCTTGAACGGATTTCATGTTTTCTACATTACTATACCTTAAGCTCAAGCTTTCTATCAGCGGCCAGAGATGCATGCTTCAAAGATTTAACAACAGAAGCATAAGAATCTTCAAATTGCGTGTATTTCCCCACTAACGCAATCACTGTTTTCTCTGTTAGTCGATCATATCTGAAATAGTGTAAAAGAAAATTTTACCACTGAAAACGTGTTTCAGGACATCGAACAGAAATTCAATTGGTAAAATTATGAGACAAACCTTGCATTTAGATCTCTCCACTTCGACATTAGATCAGTTGGAGTAGGAGTTTCAATAGGTAAGTTAAGTCTTTCTTTGAATATTCTAATCAGACCTTGCTCTTCAAGCAATAAAGGAACTCCGTAAATAGACTTGCAGTCATGAATGCAAACAACCTAGAAATGAAAAAATGCGTGTAAAGAGTGTACAGTCCAAAATAACTTTTTATACTGGGCGGGGACAAATAACATGACTTTACTTGATGTGGTGCCACATGACAAAAGTTGGAAATTTTTTCTTTCACAGATTCGCCAATTAAATTTTCAGATCGGCAAACAATCAGATCCGGACTAAGGCCTAGTCCCCGAAGCTCTCTTACAGAGGCTTGGGTGGGTTTCGTCTTCTGCTCTCCTGTAGCTCTTGGCTATTGAAATGGAATAAAAACAATCAGTTTGGTCCAAAATTTTCGTATTTTATTTATCAGCAGTCGTAGAGCTCTATGATATTATTCAAGGCTTACTTGGGGAACCAGAGAAACATGAACACAGAAGAAATTTTCGCGTCCCACACGAAATTGGAACTGTCTAAACGCCTCCACAAACGGCATGCCTTCAATATCACCAATAGTTCCTCCAAGCTCCATAATGCAAACTTCCGGTTCAGCGTTATCTTCTGTGACGGATCGTTTGGATTCCTTCTCCACCCATTCTTGAATAGCATCCGTGATATGGGGAATCACTGCAAAAACAAACATACATCATCAGAGTTTGGTGCAAATCGATTCTGCATGCATAGCACAATTGCACAAGTTGAATCAGATATGCATGGGTTCCCAGGCTTCCACGCAATCAATGTCTTCTCAGCATACCTTGCACAGTTTTGCCCAGATAATCTCCTTTTCTCTCCCTATTGATGACTTGCTGATAGATTTTTCCAGTGGTGATGTTATTATTGGAATGTAAAGTTACATCAATAAATCTTTCGTAGTTTCCCAAATCAAGGTCAACCTCCCCTCCATCATCCAGAACGTATACTTCCCCTATTGAAAAAAAAACCTTAATTAGTGATAGGTTCTCAGACATTTCACTTATTAGGGACGGTTTCAATTTGATTATTTCCTACCATGTTCATACGGGGAGAAAGTTCCAGCATCAATATTAATATACGGATCTATTTTGATTGCTGTGACATGCAGTCCGCAACATTTCAAAATCGTTCCAATGGACGAAGCGATAACCCCCTTTCCAATGCCACTAATGACACCTCCAGTCACTAAAATGTACTTCATCTTGCTTGGTCCAAGAGTCGTCTGAAAATATTTGGGTCAATGGACACACTACACAGTGACACAGTCGGTCAATTCGTCAAGGTTAAAAAGTGTCTAGTCTGTACTCTGTCCTTCCAATCTTTCTTTAATAGAGCCTTCAAAGGTTTCTTCAATTTCCTTTGAGTTGTGGTAGATTGGACGCGGGTGAAGTGGAGGACGAGAAGATTTTGCTGTACCCCAATTGCAACCGCTGCAAACAAAGGACACCACAATCTCTCTTTCACTCACATGGAATGAAAAATTTATCTCAATTCCACGCCACTTTAACGTATGTAAAAGTTGTATAATTGAATGTTTAGATAAATGAAGTGCTTTTGCCTTACTACGTTGCTTGCAACAATCCCCCTAAAATATTTCTCTATGCTATAACGTATGGACTGCGTATTTGCTTCAAGTTTTATTGTACACGGCGGTAATATCACACATTGGACTTGGATATTGAAGATTTGAGGAAGGCAATTGGATTACAAGATTTGAAAGATAAGTATATTTTACCGGAACGAAACATATGAACTTGAACTTTCTACCGTACGCTAAATACGCTTCATTGTTGATTGGTGATTTGGTGAATGCAAAGAGTAGACTTTCGCCAAGCACATGCAATCACCATAGAATGGAGAAAGCGCATGGAAAGAGCAACATTCCAAATAATAGGCCACAATTTTCTTCAAAAGTTAGGAAGAATTCGAAAGCAAAGTTCTTTTATAAAAAGCTTGCGCAGAATAATATTGGTGTAGGTTCAAGTGACGACAAAATGTCAGGGGGATTTAGCAAATCTTATGGAGGGGGAGCCAATCGCCGGCCGGACTTTTCTCGTAAAAGGAAAAATTTAGAAGTGGGGATGAAAGGATTTCTTTGTACCTGTAATATTCATGAACGAGATTGTGTCAGAGAGGCTTACAATATTCTGAATGAATACTATGAGGATTCTCAAGAAAAAGGTGCTGAATCTGTTGGTGAGAGGAATGAGAATTTGACAACTGAAACTGAAACTGATGCTGTTGGAGCTGCGTCCACACTGTCCACAGAACTAAAGGTGATTGATCAGGTTATGTATGTGCATTGAAACTCAAGTGGAAATCGGCAGGATATGCTAGTTCAGTTTATTGTAAATCGTACTTTTGCTATACAGGAAGATGTAACCGATCCTAACGAAGGGGGCTCCGGCGATGACGATATAGAAACTGCTTTGAAGAAGGAAGTTGCCGCTTTGAAAAGCGGCAGAAATCTGACCCGTTTCTTGTCTGTTGATACCCGTGTTAAGAACTTAGTGTTCATTTCTACGACGGTAATGCTTTGATTTGTTATTAAGGCATATTTTATTGTACTGCAGCAACATGTAAAGTAATTTTATTCTGACTATAGGTGGGAAAATTCTAAATTTTATTTCATTTGAAATCTAGATTGACGATCCCGTCCAGCTAGCGCATAAGATTTTGGAGGACGCATATTCAAAACAAGACCTGAAGGCTCGATTTTTATTGCGACTTATCCCTGTCGAGTTAACTTGCTGGGTAGGATTTCTAAAATTGACGCAACAGTGCATTGTATGTCTTACTAGAATTAAAATAATAATCCAAAACAATAATAGGTTGATTTCCCCGAGATTCGTCAAAATGCTCCAGCAGTGCTAGAAAAATATTTCAAAGACGGTTACAACTCTTTCCATGTTGTCTGCAACATCCGACATAACAATAAACTCCGCAGTATGGATTTGATACAGCTGTTCGCTGAAATGGTAAATGAGATCAACCCTCTTAACTTCGTGGATTTGAAAAAAGCTAAATATACTATTTTGGTGGAAATCGTCCAAAGAATATGCTGCGTTAGTGTTATAACTGATTTTATGAAATTTCGGAAGTACAATTTGCACGAAGCAGCTTCTGCAATGAAACCAAGTGGTGCAATTGAAACAGTGACTGCAGAACCCAGTACAGAATCAGCCCAATCACAAGCTGACACTCCGATTGCACAGAGTGATGTAGTCAAATCTGATAAGACTGACGAAAACGTTGCCGCAAAGGACCAGGAGTGAGTGATTTTTTTCATATGCACTTGCACTGTGCTGTGCTGATTGACAAACGGAAGGATTAGTTTTATGCTTCTAAGTATGTTCGATGTACTTATTCTGTTTCTTTTTGATATAGTTAGTTTATCAGTTCATCATTGATAATTTTTATGATAATTTAATTTCTTTGTATTAACCTTGATGATCTAAATATAGTTAAAATTTGTATCTTGCTATGTAATTTTGCCCCTCTGTGTGAACTTATGTAATGTACGAAAGCATATTTAAATATCTGTTTCTATGATGTGAACATGATTCATGTGTGGGAAAATAAATTAGTGCTATTGAATATTTATTATAGTTTGAATATAATTAATCAGAATTTTATATCGATTTTAAATTTTAAATTCATTAATGATATAAAGGGATTCCAATTTCCCAATCCCAAATATCATCAGTTTCCATGTTTCCAGTACCTTCTGCATGAAGAAAGGTAGTAGCTCAATGCTCATTTATGAGCGGGACCACTACTGAATTCACTGTTTGAAAAACACGAAAGTCCAAGCAAGCACATGGTATCAAGGTGCAACTTTTTGTTTACTGTTTACTGTACAATTTTTGTTTTGATCGTATTTCGAGGAGTTTGACGTTTAGTGAATAATTGATAAAATATTTTGGCAATTGATTACAGCTAATTATAAGCAAAATTTGACATTATTATGGGACGGAAAAGAAAGTTAAAGGATGCTGAAGAAGAACCAAAAGAAATTGACTTACCTCCGAAGCATTTGTCAGTTTCCCACATTAGGAAAGAAGAGAAACGGTTGATAGTTGTTTTGGAAAATGCTTCGTTAGAAACAGCTAAGGTAAGAGATCATCCGAGATGTAACTCGTAAATGGCTGCTGTTCTGAACTGAAAATTGAACTCTCTATTCTTGAAATACAGGTAAATTTAGGATTCGAATTATTAAACGGAGATGCTCATGGAGGCTTCTTGAAAAAGCACAACCGTGACCCCGCATTACAGAGACCTGACATAGCACACCAATGTCTTTTAATGCTGTTGGATTCACCGTTAAATAGAGCCGGCGTATTGCAAGTGTATGTTCACACCGCTAAAGGAGTACTGATCGAAATTAATCCCCAAACTAGAATTCCTAGAACATACAAACGGTTTGCTGGTTTAATGGGTATGGTTTCAAGTTGGTATTAAAAACTCACTAGACTATTTTGTCCGTTTTAATAACTTATTTCATTATATTTGCTGTTGCAGTTCAGCTACTTCACAAATTTTCTATTCGTGCATCTGATGGACCAATGAAACTATTGAAAGTTATTCGAAACCCTGTCACAGACCATTTCCCAGTCGGCTGCAAAAAATATGGAACGAGCCACTCTTCGGATAAATTAGTGAAGCCCATTGAACTTGTTGCAGACGAGGGTCCCGTGGTAGTTGTTGTGGGAGCAATGGCGCATGGAAAAGTGAGTAATCCGTAATCCATAATTTACTTGTTTCATAATGATTTAGTATTCTAACTCTACTTAAATAGTAAACTCTCTGAAATTTGAAACATTGTTTGCATTTCCACCTGTTTAGATTGATGTTGACTACGTTGAGGACACAGTATCTATCAGTGGCTACCCTCTGAGTGCTGCTTTG
>Ga0210040_10008817_pt1 | contig 11857 bp, 12 predicted proteins | sample CryGeyCG12114_NA_FD_185462 | JGI IMG/M metagenome (GOLD analysis project Ga0210040, IMG submission 185462) | Groundwater microbial communities from aquifer - Crystal Geyser CG19_WC_8/21/14_NA (SPAdes) (version 2) | ecosystem: Environmental > Aquatic > Deep subsurface > Groundwater | place: USA... | reverse complement strand
CAGGAGCGTGCTCAGCCCGATCAGGATGCTGAAGAGGCGGCTGGCGGGACGGCCGGCACGGGTGTCGGCGCTGGCGGTCTGGGTCATGGCTCTTCTTTCTCCTCCCGTCCCTGTCCGAGACGCCGGTCCCGGTCCCGCCCTTTCAGCCTGCGTTCAGGCTCGGTCTGCATGCGTACGGCGGTCGCCCGGCGCAGGAGCTTCGTACGAGTCTGGTCGCCCTCGTGACCGACGGACTCGCCGTCCCCGTGGGCGAACACCTGCTCCGCCTCGAGCAACGGGCTCCTGGTCGGCCTGCGCGACCGCTCCGGCGTACGCCTGCCGGTTCCTGTCAGATGTTCGGAGTCTCCATGGCGCTCGCCTTCCGCGCACCGCCAGGCGCGAGCCTCCAGGTTGCTGCCGCTGGTCTCAGACGGACTGCCGGTCGAGCCGGCGTGCGGCCGTGTCGTCCAGGCGCAGACGACCTGCGCGCCTGTCCTGGTCGACCGCGCCGGGACGAGCATGATCCGGCTCGAGCTGCCGGAACGCGGGCGCGGTCCCGATGACCGGTCTCCTCGCGACCCGGTTCACGACGTAGCCCAGCAGGTAGTGGAAGCACAGCGACACGACCAGGCTGTAGACCAGGCCGCCCGCGAGCCGACGGGGTGAGGTGAAGGTCGGGTTGCGTCGGGCGAACACGACCGCACCCTGGCGACGCAGGCGGCGCAGCACGTCGAGCTCGTCGCCACCCTGGGTCAGGCGCGTGTCGTACCCGCCGAACGCTGCACGGGAGAAGGCGAGATTCGTCGCCGTCACGTAGACGACGCGACCGGTCACCGCTGCCACCGCCGCGACCAGGCTGAACAGCAGCCGGGTCCAGGCCCTGCTCCACCAGGGGCCACCGACGTAGCGGCACGGACCGGCGACCCCCACGGCATCGGGGCGGGCGCGGAAGTGGTCGTCGATGCGCTGCAGCCAGTCGACGGCCACGGTCGTGTCGGCGTCGGTGGTGACCACGATCTCGCCGGTGGCCGACGCCAACCCCCGCTGGCGGGCGAAGCAGATGCCGGGCTGCGGTTCGTGCACCACCCGGACGCCGTGGCGCAGGGCCAGTGCGGCCGTCCCGTCGGTGCTCGCGTTGTCGACGACGACCACCTCCACCGACCCCGCGTAGGCCTGCGCCGCGAGAGAGTCGAGGCACTCGCCGAGCACCGCCTCCTCGTTGAACGCCGGGACCACGACGCTGAACCTCGGTGCCAGGACCGGCGACTCCCCGTACGAGTCGGCAGCGGATGCGTCCAACGGTCTCGAGCTCCGTCCTGATGGTGGGTCGAGAACATCGTCGGACGAGAGACCTGAGTCCAGGCTGAGCGACGCTGCGGGTCGGTTGGCCGTCGTCCTGCTGCTGCTGCACGAGCGCCTGGCCCCGCTCGGGTGACCGATCGGTCGCGCTCAGACCTGGTTCAGGACAGGTTCTGCACACTGGCGGTCGTGACCCCGCCGACGACGAGCACGAGCGGAGGAACGTCGTGAGCACGGCTCACGTGGTCGCGGTCCTCCTGGCGACCGTGGGCGCGGTCCTGTTCGGCCTCGGCGCCGTCAAGCAGCACGGCGCCGTACGAGCCGGAGCCGAGGCGAGCGTGGATCGCCAGCAGGGTGCCCGCCGGCTGCTGCGCCTGCTGAAGGACCGGACCTGGCTGGCCGGCGCGGTCCAGGCCGCGGTCGCCGGTGGCACGCACGTCGTCGCGCTGACCCTGGCGCCGATCACCCTCGTGCAACCCGTCGGGGTGATCGCGGTGCCCGTGACCGTGGTGGCCTCGGCCTGGAAGACGGGGCGCCGGCCGAGCGCCACGCAGGTCGTCGGCTCGGTCCTGGGCGTGGCGGGGATCGCGGCCCTCACCGTGCTGCTCCTCTCACCGGCTGCGCAGCCGGTCGAGCTCCCGAGGTGGGGCGTGCTCACCGGCACCGTCCTCGCCCTGGTCGCGTCGACCGCGCTGGTCGTGGCCGTCCCGGTCGCCGCCGGTCGGCCCCGCGCCCGCGTCCTCGCTCTGGCCACGCTGGCCGCCCTCCTGTTCGGCCTGAACTCGGTGCTGCTCAAGGTGATCGGCGAGGCCGTCCGCGGCGGGCTTGCTGCCGCCGACCGTCCTGCCCTGCTCGTCGCCGTCGCGGGCATCGCCGCGTCGCTCCCCGTGGGGCTGTGGGCCATGCAGGCGGCCTACCTGCACGGGTCTCCTCAGGTCGTCATCTGCTGCCTGACGCTGGCAGACCCGCTCACGGCCGTGATCGGCGGCTACCTGCTCCTCGGCGACGGCGTCGACGCCGGGACAGCGACGCTGCTCGCGGCCATCGCCTGCTCGCTGGTCGCCGCAGCCGGGGTGGTGGTGCTGTCGAAGGAGTATCCGGGCGAGGTCGCGCCGCAGGAACCGGCAACGGTCACGTCCGTCTGACCACTCGTCACCCCGGACAGCCACGGAACCAGTGCCCTTCGGCGGCGGGTTCAACCTCGACGGGGACCCGTTCTACAGCACCATGTCCAGTCTCACCTCACCGGAAAGTGGTCGCTCCCGCGGGGTCGTACGGCTTGCAGAGGCCCCGGAGCGACCACTTCCCGGGCGGACCAGCTCGACGGACTAGTCGTCGTCCCTCAGCGCCTCGCGGAGCGCCGGAGTCAACCGCTCCACCAACCGGGGCACGAGCAGGTCGACCAGGTCGTCGAGGTCCGCAGTCGGCTCAGGGGTGCGCGACATCTGCGCCATGCGTACGGGCGGCACGCTGACGGGCCTGGTGAAGCTCGCGGGCCGGGCTCCCCCGGGCGTCGGCTTCGCGTTCGCGTTCGCGTTCGCGATCCAGTCCTCGAACGTCTCGGTGATGCTCTGGTGCAGCCGGTCGGCGAGCTGGCGCATGGCGTCGGGACCGGTGGTGGCTCGTCCCGGACGGACAGCCTCATCCGCGTGCTGGTCGTGTGTCGGCTCGTCCGAGGAAGTCATGCTGGGCAGCCTCTCACGCGCTTGTCGGCCGCTGCTCCGTACGAGACTCGACGGGCCCGAGCGCCCCAGGCCCGATCTCCGGGGGTTCCGCTCGAGGTTCGTGAACCCGACGATCTGGTCCCATGACGTGGGCGTGCAGCGCCACGGCACCGTCCGGACGGACGCGCCCGTGTCCGAACTCCTGCCGACACGAAAGCTGCGAGGGCTCGTCCTGGCGGTCGGGCGGGTTCTACGCGCGCGAGACGTCTCCGACGCTGATCGCGTCCACGGTGCCGACCAGAACGGGGCGTCGCGAGTGTTCACCGGGGACCCTCACCCTCTCCGGCACCGGCACCGGCACCGGCAAGAAGGTCTTTGAGCTCCTCACGGACTCCTGGGGAGGGCCCGTGGACTTCGCATCCGCCAAGACGAAGGTCGGGTAGCCGTCCCGGAACCTGGCGGCTCGTGCGCGCCAGGTCCTCGTACGGCCGCGGTCAGTCGGCCCGCCCGGCGACGCGACTGCGGGCCGCGATCACCAGCGCGACGACGACCGTGCCCACCACGAGGGCCACGCCGCCCACCGCGACGGCGCTCCCCACGCCCACGGCAGCGCCCAGGAAGGCGAGGGTGATCCCGTTGCCGGTGCGCAGGCCGCTCCCGAACATGTTGTAGACCCCGACCACGCGGCCGCGCTGCTCGGTCGGTGCGCGGAGCTGCACCACCGCCTGCCCGATCGAGGTGCTGGTCATGTTCGCGACCCCACCGACTCCGAGCGCGAGGACCGCGACGACGTAGCTGCCGGTGATCGCGACGACCAGGGTCGTCGCACCGAAGAGCACGGTGGCGACCACGACCGCGCGGACGTTCGGCCTGATCACCCCGGTCGCCTCGAGCAGGAACCCGCCGAGCACGCCGCCGGCGCCGTTCGCGAACAGCAGCAGCCCGTAACCGAGGCCGTCGCTGCCCGCTCCGAGCGAGTCCGCGAACGACGGGATGGACACCTGCAGCGAACCGCCGACGCACAGCGCGACCAGCCCGGCGAGCACGATCATCGACACGAGCACACGGTCGTCGCCCACCGAGCGCAGCACCCGGAACCCGTCGAGCAGCGTCAGCCGGACCCTCTGGACGTACCCGCTGCGCGTGTGCCCGGTGTAGGGCGTGCGGAGCATCAGCAACGTCATCGGCAGGTAGAACAGCACGTTGGCGAAGATGCCCCACTCCGCCCCGAGACCGACGAGCAGCGCGGAGCCCACCACCGGACCGGCGAGCACCCCGAGGTTGCGGAACGTCGCGTTCATCCGGACCGCTCCTGCCAGCTCGCCGGGCTCGGCGAAGTCGTGGAGGAGCAGCTGCTCGGCCGGCGCCCAGAGCGCGCCCGCGCACCCGTGGATCACCAGCAGCAGGCAGGCCTCCCACACGTGCAGCGTGCCGGTCAGGAACAGCACGCCCCAGCACAGCGACACGAGCATGAAGAGGGCCTGGGCGACCTGGATGAGCCGACGGCAGTCGTACCGCTCGGCCAGCCCTCCGAACCACACCGACAGCAGCAGGAACGGGAGCCAGTGGCTCACCACCTGGAAGCCGACGAGCGCGGGCGAGCGGAACCTCTGCCAGAGCACCCAGTAGGTGATGACGTGCTCGATGTTGTCGCCCATCATCGACAGCCCGGCGCTGAAGAGGTAGGGCCGCGAGTATCGGTCGCGCAGCGCGGCGAAGCGACGCGGTGGGACGGTGGTAGTCAGGGTCGTGGTTCTCCTGGGACGTCACCGGCCCGGGACCCTCAGAGGCGGGACCGGGACCAGCGGAGTGGCGCGACGCGTCCCGGACCGGAGGCGGAGCCGCTGAGATGCCTGGTCCGCCCATTCTGCACAGTTCCATAGCCCCGTAAGACGACCGCCGAGCCGTGAACAGCCAGGAGGTCGGGCTGGGCGGGCAGCGGCGCGGGCTCGATGTCGAGCAGGTGCTCGACCCGGAAACCGAGCAGCGTCCTCGCCAGCGTCAGGTCGATCGGGACCTCGCGTCCGACGGACCGGCGCAGCCGCGGACGGTCGCGGCCGTAGCGGTCCAGCAGGTCCTCGGTCGGGTAGGGCGTCAGAGTGGTGTCCGCGGCCACGGGTGCGCACCGGAGGCGGTGGTCGGCAGCGACAGCTCCACCGCGCGGGCGCCGTCGAGGGCGTCGAGGTAGGACCAGCCTTCCTTGGCCGCCTGCCGAGGGCCCTCGGTCGCGGTCCGGGCGTGCTCGACCAGGGAGTCCTGCGCTGCGGTCAGCGGGAACCGCAGCGCGACCACGTCGATCCCCCAGTGCCGCGACGCCATCTCCGCGGTCCGCTCGTCGGTGAACTTCCACAGCGGGTACGGGTCGTCCAGGTCGGCGGGCAGCCGCTCGTCCAAGGGGTGGTAGGCGGGCAGCACGTCGTGGGAGCTGAACGGGCCCGTAGGCGTTGATGCTGCTCGCGGACCACCTCCTGCCCGTCGCCGGGCCACGACAGAGCGGTGACCGACGCCCCAGCGCCGACAGGTGCTGGCACGTCGCCGTGCCGATCCGACCCTCTGCCCCGGTGACCAGGATGGACCGACCGGCCAGTGCGCTCCGTCGCTCAGCCACGGCGACGATCCTGCCGAGCCCTCCGACCACCACACGGCCGCCCCCGTCGCGACCCCGACGACGACGTCGCGTGCTCTCGAGCTCGACGCCGCCGCCCGTCCCGGGACGCGTACGAGCCGACCGTCGTACGGGCAGATCCTTCGCAGGACGCGTGCTGGCGTCGTCGATCAGCGTCGGTGCAGAGAGGCCTGACGCGCGATGAGCGCGGGCAGCGTGGGTGTGCCGTCGTCGGTCAGCACCTCGAGAACCTCGCCCGCGCGGGGCCGCTCGCTGACGGCCTCGGCGACCAGGGCGTCGGCGAGGTCGACGGTGGAGGTGAAGACCCCCGGCTCGTGTCCTGCGGTGCACCGGTAGGCGCTGACCTGCTCGGCAGCGAACAGTCCGGCCGGGCGCACGATCGTCCAGTCCGTGTCGCTCTCGCGCAGCAGCCGCTCCATGCGTCCCATGTCCTCGTAGATCGTCCGGTTCACCACGTGGAGCAGCGGCGCCAGCGCGAACCGGAACAGCAGGGGCTCACCGCGAGCGCCCTCCTCGGCGAGGTTCTTCGACGAGACGCTGACGATCCTGCGCAGGCCCAGCGCCTGCATGGCCGCGAGCACGTTCCGGGTCCCGATCGAGTACGTGCCGACCTGACGCCGACTGGGATTGACACCCGTCGTCGAGATCACCGCCTCGGTACCCTCCAGCGCCGCCGTGACCTGAGCCAGATCCGTGACGTCGGCGCCGACGACGCGCAGCCTCGGTGCTTCGAGCCCGAAGTCGCGGGGGCGACGGGTGACGGCGGTGACCGCATGACCGACGCGAAGGGCCTGGTCGACCACCGCTCGTCCGACCGGTCCTGATGCCCCGAACACACAGAGATGCACGATCCCTGTCTATCTGGTGAGCCCTCCTACGGATCGCACGAGCGGGCAGACCCGCGAGCTGAACGGGGTCCTCAAGGCGGCGGTGAAGGCGGCCGAGAAGTCCGATCGGTCGCTGGAGGCGACGTTCGTCCCGGTAAAGACCTTCGCCGGCCACGGGCTGTGCGACGACCACGAGGCGTGGATCAACCCCCTGGTCCTCGTGCCAGGGGTGTCGCCGACCGTGACCCCGGAGAGCTTCCACCCCACCAAGAAGGGGCAGCGGGACGGCTACGCGAAGGCGGTCCACTCGGCCAGGTTCTGACCGTCTGGCGCCGGACGTGCTGCCCTCGGACCCATGCTGGACTTCGGGCGGTTGCGGAGAGAGGTCCCAGGAATCCCGCGTGAGGTACGGCTTGAAGGACGAGCGCACGGCGGACGCGGGAACGAGTTCGCTCTAGGCTCCCGGCATGTTGACGGGCAGCACGATCGTGCGGGTCGTGCCGAACCCTGCAGGTGGATGGGACGTCTGCGAACCAGGCGCCACTCGTGCGCTGAGCCATGCTCCCGAGAAGGACAGGGCAGTAGCGAGAGCTCGAGCCGTGATGCTGGCCGGTGGGGTCGTGCACGTCCTCGACGCCGAAGGTGCTCTGCGGGAGACCCACACCGTCCCAGGTCCGGGCGAGCGGCCTTGGTGGTACGTCCCGCCTCGCCGCTTGTTCTGGGTGATCGGGAGCTTGTACTTCGTGCAGGGAGTGGTCCAGCTCGCGGGCCGGGGCATCGATGAGTTCCGCTTCTGGCTCGGCCTCGCCACGGTGTTGCTGGGTGGCTTCTACCTGGTGATGCTGGTCGTCTCTCGTCGACGTGATCGCCGGCTCCTGCAGCAAGAGCAGTGAGCGGTCGGCCTGCGCGCTCCGCACGACCGTCGGCTTGCGTGCTCAGCACGGGAGACCCAGTCTCGAACTGGTGTCAATGTGGCGACCTCAGCTTGCGGGTGATGCGTCGGGCGGCTGACCTGGGCCGCTTGATCCTGCGCGGGAGCGGCTGCGGAACGCCCGCGTTCGGGTCGGACGCCAGCCCGTCGCGGATCTGGCCCAGGATGTCGACCACGACGTAGGTCGTCGCGGAGGCACAGACCTGGAGGAAGCAGGTGGGGCGCCCTCGGTGTGCTCAGCCGGACGGCAGGGGTCGGGGTGGAGTTCGCCACGGTGGCGCCCTTGACGAAGTGCATGGTGGACTGCCGGCCTTCTCCGGGCGGGCAGCCGCGATGGAAGGCTTCTTCGGATTGCCGAACCACGTGCTCGACCGCCAACGCTGGGCCACCCGCCAGCAGCTCCGGATCGCGATGATCACCTGGATCGAACGGACCTGCCCCCCGGCGCGACAACCCCCACACGGTCGGTCGACCCCCATCGAGTAGGAGACGACCGTGACCATGACCATCGACCAGGCCCAGACCACCTGACTTCGCCTGTCACGTCCTTGTGCAGCAGACCCTTGTGCCGCGGCGCTGCGCGGTGACGGTGTCCCTCCAGCGTCAGACCTGGCGATGGCGCCGCACTGCGGCGTCCACCGCGAGCTGCTTGCCCGACCGGATCGCCTCGACGAGCTCGAGGTGCACACGCAGCCGCTCCGGCGACGCTGGATCAAAGCCCTTCACAGCGTTGGGCTCGTCCAGGGCGTCGTCGAGGTAGGCGACGAGGTGCACGTAGAAAGCCTTGAGCACGGGGTTGGGGCTGATGTCGGCGATGCGGCGGTGCAGCGCCCGCATCGCACGGGCACGCTGCGCGCCGTCTCCCCACACGCGGCGCAGACCGTTCACCAGCTCGTCGAGGTCGTCGAGGTCCTGCCTGCTGCTGTGGGTCGCGGCGTCGCGGACCACGACCTCGTCGAGCGCGTCGAGCACGGCGGCCACGTCGTTGACCGAAGCACCCTGCTCCCGCAGCTCCGTGACGGTCTGCGCCAGCTGGAGCAGCGGCGGCTGAGCAGCCACGAACACACCCCCGCCCGGGCCTGGGCGGACGTCGACGGCACCGCGGCCGCGCAGCACCCGGAGAGCCTCGGCCAGAGTGGCCGGTGACACGCCGAGCTCGCGCCCCAGCTCGGACTTCGTGCCGATCCGGTGTCCGGCAGGTAGCGCGTCCACCGCGATCTGTCGCTGGATGCTCCGGACCACGACGTCCGCCGCCCCTTCACGCATGCGCCGATGATCCCATCCCAAGCATCCCCTCAATCATTATAATGATTACGATAGATTGCCGGGGTGACCAGCGAAGCGAGACCACAGCGCACCGGAGGTCAGGTGCTCGTCGAGAGCCTGCTGAACCAGGGTGTCTCGACGGTGTTCGGAATCCCGGGTGTGCAGCTCGACGCGGCCACCGACGCGCTCTACGACGTCGCAGACAAGATCCGGTTCGTGTGCGCCCGCAACGAGCAGGCCACCACGTACATGGCCGACGGCTACGCCCGCTCGACCGGGGGCGTCGGTGTCGCCATGGTCGTACCCGGACCCGGGGTGCTCAATGCGCTGGCCGGCCTCGCCACGGCGTACGCGACGAGCTCGCGGGTGCTGCTGCTCGCCGGCCAGGTCGAGACCCGCGCGATCGGACGCGGCTGGGGCGCGCTGCACGAGCTGCCCGACCAGAGCGGGATCCTCGCCAGTCTCACGAAGTGGTCCGCCCTCGCCAGGTCTCCCGACGAGGTCGGAGAGCTGGTGGCAGAGGCGTTCCGCCAGCTGCGCAGCGGCCGACCGCGTCCGGTCGCCCTCGAGCTCCCGCCCGACGTGCTCGCCGCGATGACCTCCGCCGCCGCCGCCGAGCGGGTTCCGGACTCCCCCGCTGCACCTGACCAGGATGACCTCACCACGCTGGCCCGGCTGCTGGACCGGGCCCGCCGTCCGGTCCTGTACGCCGGCGGCGGCGTCCCGGCCAGCGGAGCCGGTCCGGCGCTGACGGCGCTGGCCGAGCGGCTCCACGCCCCGGTCGTGGTGAGCGAGAACGGTCGCGGCTCGATCGACGCACGCCACGAGCTTGCCTTCGACCCCCTGGGCCTGCGGGCGCTGCGCGAGGAGGCCGACCTGGTGCTCGCGGTCGGCACCCGGGCGATGTCGACCTTCGGTCAGCCGCTCGGCGTGGGCGGGGCCACCCTCGCCCTCCTGAACGCCGACGCCGCCGACCTGACCGAGCCCCGAGCACCACAGGTTGCGGTACGGGCCGATGCCCGGCTCGGCCTCGAGGCGCTCGCCCCCATGCTCGAGGCGCGCAGCGGCTGGACCGACGCCGAGCTGACGCGTGCCCACGGCTGGGTCGCCGCCCAGCTCACCGACGTCGCGCCACAGCGCGCGTGGCTCCAGGCGATTCGCGGCGCGCTGCGCGACGACGGCGTCCTCGTCAGCGAGTTCACCCAGGTCGGCTACGCGGCCGGGATGTGCTTCCCCACCTACCACCAGCACGGCTACGTCGGGCCCGGCTACCAGGGCACGCTCGGCTTCGGCTTCGCGACTGCGCTCGGGGTGCAGGCGGCCGACCCCGACCGGGCGGTGGTGTCGGTCAACGGCGACGGCGGCTTCTCCTGGACGATGCAGGAGCTGTCGACCGCGAAGCGGTACCGGCTCGGACTCGTCGCGATCGTCTTCGAGGACGGCCAGTTCGGCAACGTGCGCCGCATCCAGAAGACGAGCTACGGCGGGCGCTACTTCGCCAGCGACCTCACGAACCCCGACTACCGCCGGCTGGCGGAGTCGTTCGGCATCGCCTCGGCCTCGGCGCACGACCCGGACGCGCTGGCCGCGATCCTGCCGGGGCTGCTGGCAGCTCGCCAGCCGGTCCTCGTGCACGTGCCCGTCGGCGAGATGCCCTCACCCTGGCACCTCATCCACGAAGGGCTGCCCCGTCCCGTCGTGGCGGAAGGATGACGACCATCACCGTGCCCGCCCCCGTCCCGGTCGCGCTCGACCCGCACTCCTACGCCGACCCCACCCAGCGCAGCGTCGAGCACGTCGGCTGGACCGTCTCGGTCGACCTCGAACGACGCGTCCTCGAAGCCGTCGCGGTCCTGCACCTCGGACCTGGCTCGGGTTCGGTCGACCTGGACACACGCGACCTGGTCATCTCAGCGGTCGACGACGGGGCAGGCACCCCGGTGCCGTACGCGCTCGCCACGGCCGACCCGGTCCTGGGCAGCCGCCTGCGCATCCAGCCCGCCGCCAGCCCGGCCGGCATCTCGACCGTGCAGATCACGTACGCGACCTCACCGAGCAGCACGGCTCTGCAGTGGCTGACACCGCAGCAGACCGCGAACGGCACCCACCCCTACGTCTACAGCCAGTGCCAGACCATCCACGCCCGCTCGATGCTGCCGGTCCCCGACTCCCCCGCGTACCGCTTCACCTACGACGCCCAGGTCGACGTTCCTGAAGCCTTCACCGCACTCATGGCGGCCACCGCCGCGCCGGGCGGACCGGTCAGCTCGTCGGCCGGTCGACACAGCTTCCGGTTCGTCCAGGAGCGTCCGGTACCGGCCTACCTCGTCGCGCTCGCCGCCGGGGTCGTCACCAGCCGGGACCTCAGCCCGCGGTCTCGCGTGTGGGCCGAGAGCTCGGTCATCGACGCGGCCGCGTGGGAGTTCGCCGAGGTCGAGCAGCTCCTCGGCGCGGCCGAGCAGGTGATGGGTCGGTTCCCGTGGCCGCGTGCAGACCTGCTCCTGATGCCGCCGAGCTATCCCTACGGCGGGATGGAGAACCCGGGGCTGATGTACCTCACGCCGACCCTGATCGCCGGTGACCGTTCCCTGGTGGGCGTGCTCGCGCACGAGATCGTCCACCACTGGACCGGGGACACGGTGACGTGCGTGTCGCTGGAGCACTTCTGGCTGAACGAGGGCTTCACCGTCTTCGGCGAGCGCAAGGTCACTGCGCTCGTCGAGGGACCCGAGGTCGCCGAGATCCAGGCCGCCGTCGGGCGCGCCAACCTCGAGGACGACCTGCGCTACCTGTCGTCCCGTCCCGAGCTGACCCGACTCCGCCTCGACCTGCGCGGCCTCGACCCCGACGTCACGTCGTCGTGGGCGGCCCTGGAGAAGGGCTACCTGTTCGTGCGCGCCCTCGAGGAGAGCGTGGGGACGGAACGGTTCAGCGCGTTCCTGCAGACCTACGTGCGCGACCACGACCTTCGGTCGCTGACCGGTGAGGACTTCGTGGCGTACGCGCGGGAGCGGCTCGGCGAGGTCGTGGACTTCGACACCTGGCTGTTCGGCACGGGTCTGCCGCCCGGCACGCCCGACACCGACTCACCGGCGCTACGGGCCATCCGCGCCATCGGGGACGCGCTGCCCAGCCAGACCGTCTCCGTCGGTTGGAGCCCAGACCACTGGCAGGCCTACCTCGCCCAGCTCAGCACCCCGGCCGACCTGGAGCTGCTGGCAGCTCTCGACGAGATCTTCGGGCTCACCAGCACCGGCAACCACGA
>Ga0210040_10008816_pt1 | contig 11858 bp, 15 predicted proteins | sample CryGeyCG12114_NA_FD_185462 | JGI IMG/M metagenome (GOLD analysis project Ga0210040, IMG submission 185462) | Groundwater microbial communities from aquifer - Crystal Geyser CG19_WC_8/21/14_NA (SPAdes) (version 2) | ecosystem: Environmental > Aquatic > Deep subsurface > Groundwater | place: USA... | reverse complement strand
AAGGCCACTGAAACTACTACTTCTGTTGGAATGACTCAACTGGCCAACGTACCCCCTAAAATCATGCTCCGTGTTGGAGAAAAAGTGTATGGCATGATGAAAAGTGCTCTCCATTACTGGTTGGAAGGTGTAATTGTTGCTATAATTCCTATCGGCGGAGGAAAGGTATGGTAACAAATCTGAAAACGTTGATAACGTTAGTTTCAAACACTGACTGGTTCTCCTTATTTTGTTTGCAGAACGAATACAAAGTGAAATACGATCGAACATCATCCCGATATGGGAAAGCTAGTGTGGTTGTGAAACAGATGCCAGCCAAAGATTTGGCCTTGAGCACTCCATTTTCCACTACCATTATGCAAGTTGGCTGTCGAGTTATTGCCAAATTCCGAGACGATTTTAATACGGAGCCAGAAGGGAATAACAAATACTATGTGGGGATTGTTGCAGAGCCTCCCAAAGCTACCAATAAATTTAGGTAAAACTTTGTCATCACTCACTATTTGGACTAAATGCGAAAGATTTGTATTGTTTTTTATTTTGTTTAGATATCTCGTTTTCTTTGATGACGGCTATGCCCAATACGTGACAAAGGATGATGTACTCATCGTTTTAGAAGCTAGCAAAGAAGTTTGGAAAGATGTGCATCCCGATTCTGCAGATTTTATTCGGGAATATGTGACCAAATATCCTGAAAGACCGATGGTACGACTTCATCCGGGCACCTTGGTTTCTACTGAATGGCAAGGTGGGTTTCATTTTTAATCCACAAAGGAAAGTTTATTGATTTTTTGTAACTTTTTTGTTTTTTTACTACACTTTAGGGGAATGGTGGACTGCCCGCGTTATAGAAGTAGATTGCTCTCTGGTAAAAATGCATTTTGAGTCTGATAACAGATTCGAATGGATTTATCGGGGATCTACACGCCTATCCCCACTGTACCATCAATTGAAGCGTTCTGTGAATAATAAGTCGGCAGTTCGGAGACATCATGTTAATTCTAGGGTGAGTCTAACTGATCGGGATTGACTGAATTTTACTGCTGGAATAAATGCATTTTAATGGAATGGTTTTGTTCACTTTCAGGGCGATAATCGTTCAATTGAATACTCTTATGGTGATGACGATTTGAAGGATCGATGGGTTGAAAAGAATAAAAGTATATTGCCGTTTCTATTTAGAATATCAATGCGGATTTTTTGTGAGGAATTCTTCATATTTGACATTTTATGTTTTAGAGCAAAGTAAACCTGTGGCACGAAAGTCCACTGGAATCTCAACAATGGCTTTACGAAAACCGGATGCGAAACATCCCCCGGCTCCGAAAAAAGCACAGGCTCCTATGCATCTTTTGGCTGAATATGAGGGGAAAATGACGGTAACTTGTTTGTACCGTTTATAACATTATGTAATGTGCATGCATTTTTATATGAAACACGGCTAAACCTTTTTTGGTTCACTGTGCAGCAAGTTGCAGTGCCATCAAATGCTCCGAAAACGAAAGTTTTTGAAGAGCACACGTGTGGCCCACGCTGTGTGTATCCAATGGAAGATGCGAAATTTTTAAGAAAAATGAATCCATTATCAATCCCTAGTATGTTGGGTTGGCTAAGGTAATTCAACAAATTCAACTATGCTTGTGAATGAAATATTATTGGGAATTTGCTCTATCTAAATGTACGTTCTGTTTCGAAATTGGTAGAGAAGTGTCCCGAAGTGTGGACGGCGTGAAAGTTTTTTATCGTGGACCTTGTGGCCGTCGTTTAGGCAACTTTTCGGAACTCCATAGATATTTACAAGAGACTGAATGTTCACTGAGTATTGACGATTTTTGCTTTGACAAGGAGGTGGACACCATGCGGGAGTTTGTGGCTGGTCGCACCTTGTATACAATAAAGGTAATGTATGCAAAATGTGTGCTCTAAGTTATTCTGCAAATTATGTAGCAGTAAGTTTCGCGGATAGCTAATTATGTGATTTTATCTTTAGGATTTGACATACGGAAAAGAAATGACTCCAGTCCAATGTGTCAACTCATTGGACTTTGACTATCCAGAGTATGTGGAATACTCTGCAGATCGGATTTTAGGAACGGGTGTTTCCTTTGAAACGGATCAAGGATTTCTCACGTGCTGTGATTGCGAAAATGATTGCGAGGTGAGTGTAACAGACAGTGCTAATTTTTTCATCAAATCGAAAGCAAACTCCAACTGGCCTGGGAATGTTTATAGGACGCTTCAAAATGTGCATGTCAACAACTGACACGTGCTGGGATCTCATACTTGAAGAATGGATCGAGAAAAGTGATGGCAAAGGGATATGAACACCGACGTTTACATGATCATGTAGTTTCTGGCGTTTACGAATGCAACTCTAGGTTGGTTGGTTGTTTTATGTTGAATTGAAATTCGTCGTGTCAGTCTGTTCTATTGCATAGTGGGTTCTTGATTTTTTGCAGCTGTAAATGTAAATCAACGTGTTTCAACCGGGTAGTTCAGAATAAAATGAAGTATCCTCTACAAGTTTTTAAAACGTCGACTAAAGGGTGGGGGATTCGACCACTGAATGACATTCCAAAGGGATCGTTTATATGTATTTACGCTGGGCAAGTTTTGACTGAACAAGGAGCAAATGAGGTTTGTTGGACAAAGTTTTAAGAATTAGGTTTGCTTAAGTCTTATGCATTTCACAAGAATGCATTTTGTAGGAAGGACAAAACTTTGGAGACGAGTACTTAGCCGAATTGGACTACATTGAATGTGTAGAAGCAGTGAAAGCGGATTATGAGTCTGATGTGACAGATATTGAAGATGAGGATAGTTACGGTCCAAAACGAATGAAATTGGGGGCAAGGAGTACTGGTAAGTCAGTTAGTTAATCTACATACCAATCATATTAATGATAATGGGATTTAAGAAGGAGCCTGAATGTTTTTCATTTTCTAGGAGGAGCTATTCCATCTAGTTCTGCAAGCAACACTGGTTTGAATCGACAGAACACTGACGATGATGGGGGTAAGCTATTGTGCACATTTAGATTTTAATATTAGTTAGTTCGTACGCAGAAATTAAATTTTCTTTTACATATTATGCAGATGGATATTCCAAAATGCCATCCAGACTGGGCGCCATACTCAACGAAGAGCAAATAACGAAAAAACATAGAAAACCGTTGCGAGAACACTTTGGGGAGAATGAAGATTGCTACATTATGGATGCTAAAAGCAAAGGAAATATTGGGCGCTATTTGAATGTAATGAAACTTATAATTTCAACAAGAAAAGTATTTTGGGTTCTAGTTCTAATGAATGATTCTTTTTTTGCAGCATTCTTGTCAACCGAACGTATTTGTGCAGAATGTATTTGTGGACACACACGATATTCGATTCCCATGGGTAGCATTTTTTGCTGGGAAGCATATAAAAGCAGGCACTGAGCTGTGCTGGGACTACAATTATGATATTGGCAGTGTTCCTGGCAAAACTATGTATTGCTATTGTTGTTCTCCCGACTGTCGAGGTCGGCTTTTGTAAAATAAAAATAGTTGGACGCTAAATTAACTAACTTTAAATACTTGTTATCGAAATATTTTCAAGGACGGGCAAAAGGCCTATGAAAATGATGTACTAACCAACTGCAATTACTTATGCTATCGTTTGTTGTGTTATTTAATTTTCGGATTTAATTACGTAGTTGTATATATGATGATTTTTATGAACTGATATAATTTATTTACTTGTTTTTGACTGTTTTCATTCACAATATTGTTAATTAGTCCAGCATGGTCAAATGATTATGTTCCTTCTCATCATGCGATGAATAAAGATGTGAGAAAAATGTTTTAAGTGAAAGGATTGCGACTAGAGTCCTCATCCTCCTCAAAGGGATTTTTTACACCACTTTCTTCATCCTCTTCGAATGGATTCTTTGATCCACCAGTAGTAGTGCCTGTAGGTTCCAAAAATGGGTTATTTTTATCCTCTTCTTCAAAGGGATTTTTAGATTCCCCAGGTTTGTGTTTTTCCACTGATGCGGCGATAGTTTTAGGACGCGAAATCATAGCTGGAGTAGGCTTCGTTCGTTTTTCGACAAAGGATGAGAATCGAGGGGATTTTTGGGGTGAATTGGGGGCTTTGCTCGTAGCAGAGACTCGAGGGAATGGTAAAGAAGTGCTTTCTTTGGTAGGCATTGTCGACGAGTTGGATTGGCTTTTAATTTGCGCTTGGGATTCTAAATAGGATTCTATCGAGGCGCTGTCCGAGACTTTACCTATTGGTAAAGATGTGAAAGTCCCAGCAGACCCTTCGTGCAGTCTTAATCTGGCTTCAGTCAATGTGTAGTCTACAAAATAAATAGGTTTTCGGTTAGGAAAAATGAGTTTGCGGGTTTGCTCAAGGGATGAGATGTAGTTAGATAAGATGGTTTGGATTTACCATGGCCAATATCGAAAGCCAAAGTTCCTGATGGAATCCTGAGTTTCTCAATACTCTTTTTGTTTGCCAGGCCAGGATGCCCAGAGTCTGATCGAGACTCTTCAGTAAATATCCCTTTGCCAAAAAAGTCGGCTAGTACCGAAAATGAGTTGGATTTGGCTGAACCCAATTTGATTGCGAAATCTGCTTCGATCGCTGCTTTTGATGGTTTACTCTGCAGAAAAAACCAACGCAATCCTTATTCTGTTTATAGTAAATAAAAAATAGAGTTGAAAAGTAAAATAAATAGCCATATCCATTAATCTATACTTACGTCAGTTAATTCTGGACCCAAAATCTTCTTATTTTGCTCAAAGCACATTGGACAGTCCTTATCATTTGCAGCGTAGCTATCAAAGCAGCTGAAAATATATGTGAAAATAAGTTTTTTCAATCTAGACGTTTTAAACCTAATATTGCAAAGATTTGAAAATATTCCAATCTTACTGCTGATGGAATGAATGCAAACACAGAAAATGTACAGACGGCATTTCCAGTTTTTGGGAGCAAATATTACATCTCGTACTTTGGAAAACTGAAGGTCTAAAACAAAGTAAACCCAGTCTTTACATTCACAAACTGCGTTTTTCACAAAAATATTTGTGCTGATTTTACATACTTGTGTTTAATGCCATCAATCTGACTCCGGATGACTTGAGTTTCTTCGTGTAACTTCGAAATGAGCGCTTCATCCTCCTCCATTTCACTGCGATCCAAAACATGCATCAAAAAGTTCCGGATACTACCTAACTTCAAATTAGTTTGAGCCAATCGATCTAGAATGGGCAGCGGTTCCATCAGTCCTTCGTCCAATAGCTTGTTCAAAATTTCCGACACGATTTCTGTGGGACAACTATTGTTCCCTTCTAAACCTGAGGTCACCAACAAGAATGCATCTTTCCATAAAGACGTTTTATTCCCTTTGGTTGCATATTGACGCACTGTACTGATAAATTGGTCCCATAATGCGGCTGAATTTAGAGCTGCCTTGTATCGGATTGAGAGCAAGTCCGAGTGGAGTCCTAGTTTTTCAAAGGCAATGATTTCACCGGGACTGAATTCCAGCTGTTGACAGCCAAACAATACATTTAGTTTGCACGGAACGGCATGTATTTACAGTTTGTGACCTTTTAGTTAGTTAGATATTCATTCTGTACCATTTTACACGAAAACAGGGCCCGGGACCAATCCCAAGTAGCACAATCGGGAGCTTTACTCATCAGAGCTAAGATTTTACCGCGAGTAGCTTGATCTAGATCTGTGTCTTTATTCCGCGACCACTGATCTAGATATGCTTCTAGTAAAAGATTCATCAGAGGTCCATCATTATTTTCGAAATCCTAGAAAAAAAAAGCAAGATTTTCCATGTATTTCATACACTATATTTGATACAACCTTCCATCCACAGCAAACTTACCTGGCAAATATTTTCCAACAAAGGTACGAGGATATCTTTACGAGCTATGAACAGATCCACCAATTCCCGTTTGACAGGTGACTCGCATAAAAGACGTACAATTTTTCTCCAGTCATCTATAACGATAAAAAATATCAAATGAGATGAAAACGAATACCAGTTAAATGTTCATATTTTAGAACTATAACTTACCAGAAACTTTAGAATTCTCATTGTGACAAAGACATTGAACCAAATCAGAGCCATGTCGACGTAACACAGTTTCAGCATTGTCTTCATGAATCACTTTCTCCAGAATCAAGAACAAATCTTCTTTGCAAGGGTCTCGCACATCTTCTAAAAGGATTTGCAATGCACTTCCATACAGTTTGTGCTTTTGGGCTAGTTGATAGGCTTGTTTGGACATTCCCCCTTTGCGGAATACTTTTATAGCGGTTTCTGGCTCCAGAAAATCACATGAAGGGTCCTGAACAAAAAAAACGTACTTTGAAACAAAATACAAAGGTTGCATTCTATAAGCACAGGACGTTTTTTACTCACCTTGACATATCGCTCCACTTTATCATGCAATTTCAACTTTGTGAGACAATTTAGCAGCAATGTAGTCAAATCTGGTGTAGCATTCCCAGTCTTATGAATAACTTCCAGATATTCCAACAAATTCAGTACTCTGGAAGCGTCCAAATACTATACATGTCACAGAAAAACAAGTACGTAATAATACATTAGAATCGCAAAATGACAAAACAGGTAAAATTCCAGTTATTTACCTTTCTCACAACATAGGACGCTTCTAACTTTCCTACAGTTTTACAATATTGCCGAATTGCTCCATCGAAATCCCCTTTTGCGTACAAATGATCTCCATATTGACGAAAGATATCGGCCATTCCATCTCCATCTAGTCCATTACATTTCGCTACCTACGATGAAGCCATGTAATTCAAAGATAAGGTAACTTGCTGACTTGTAACGCAAAATTATGATGATTTTAAAAGTACTTACTTTTACAGCCAGATCATAATGATTCTTTTTATAGAAAACGCTCATTTTCGTCTGCAAATCTTTTTCGCGCAATTGCCACAGATTTCCATCAGAAGTTAAAATAAACAGATAGCCCCATTCACTAGCAGCCACAGTAATTGGTTCAGCAGTCATCAAAGGAGATGAAAATCCAACGAACTTGTTTGCACAGTCGAATATTGTTAAGGAAAACCTATTAAAACGGATAAAAACATAAAAATACAAAAATGAAGTATTAATAGAATGTAATGAAATTGCATTGAATCTTACACTTGAGGTTTCACACGGGCGACAATTAAAAGATAGCCCCGAAAGTAGTATAGCAAATGTTTTTCTCCATCGAATCCATGACATGGTCCAAGTCCCTCGTGTGTGTAGCAATATACGGCCTATTTAAATATAATCATCCCAGTCAAGAATTTTATAAAATCCGAGAAAACACCGAAAACAATTGCAATGCTCACATCATTTCTACCAACAATAAAATGGTCTTCTAAAGAACCTTCGGCAAAACAACTGCAATTTGCATCACATCCTGGTTTATCACTTTGGATCTGAAATTGGACACAAAAATCAGCGATTTCCCTTTTTTTCCCCAGTAGTGAGTGCAAAGAAATTTTTAACAAATGGGTACTCACTTTCGCATCTTTATCTTTGGTAGTGACATCAAAAGTGAAAATGGAATTCTTTGTGGATACAAATAGGATTATGGACGTCCCGAACGGCTTAAAAAACAGTCCAGTGATTTCACCGTAATCCCCTTCAACGAGTAATGTACGAGGTTTGACATTCCTGTCTCGAGTAATCTCACCTAGATAATTTGTTTTATAGTTTAGTTACTTTTAGCTCTCATAAAAATGATTAGTTTATTTACTAACTACAAATTACCTCGAAACAAATGTAAATAGCCGTCGGAATATCCAACAGCAAGGAGCAAAAGATTTTCATGCACTACAAAACATGTGGGTCGCTTGGATTTCATCAAATTGAAAGTTCTACAGAGCGAAATAAGATTGAACAACTAAACTATATTTTTGACACAAAATAGACACACAAATAGAGTTTCTTAATTCTCGATACCTTTTCAGAACCAATTGATTTCTGGCAGAATCGTATTCCATGGGTCCTGAATCCCACACTTTTACGGAGTATACAGCTAAATCATCTTCCTATATTAATTACACAAAATACAAACCGTGAAATAACCCTTGTTGTGAAGTGAATACGTTTAATATCGGTAGTTACCCCCATAGAGAAAAGGAAAGGTGATTGTTTCAGCAAGTGTAATTTTAAAACTCCTTTTTCATGAGCTTCGGCAACGATTTTGGAATGAAGTTGACGAGAAATGGAATGCAAGGATCCACCAGAGTCGCCAATAATGATCCTTCCTCGACCACTTGTACCACAGCATACTTGAGTTTCCTATATGATTTAGAATATAAAATAACAATTTGAGTTTTAACTAATAATGGAGGGGTGTGTGTTTAAAACCATGGGCGCGGACAGATGGGCGTACCTTTAAATTTTCTTTGATGCTAATGTCCAAATCCACCTTTTCCAAGTCGAAGAATTGGAAACGACGACACTGTATAAGCAAAATTGCTAACGTCAAGATTGACAATACAAGTTCAGTTAGTTAATAGTGCTAGTGTTATATTTACCTGAAACAAAGTCATCTTGGCAAATTATCAACAGCAAAATGCTAACCTACATGGAGTTTTTAAATATAGCTTATTAAATTATTTAGGTAAACTCATTATAACACACCACACATGCACGTTATAGTTGACGAAACTGTATACCGAACAAAATCTAGATCCAGTTTTTTAACTGTTTATAAAATAAAATGGTCAATCAAAATTATTAGGTGTCATCAAACTCAAATATGACTATAGCTATGCATAAAGAATTTAATTCATTTTCATTGCCACGTTTTAGTTCTTATGTTTATAGTGGTAACATAGTTCTCATGCAAGCAGAAACTACGGAGTCTTTGTTTAACGCTAAACATATTACATGGAATTTATTATAATAATTTATGGATGACTAGAAATTTTTGTACTCATCAAAAGAAATTCGTATTTTTCAATAGGCTTAGACTTCTTAAATTTTAATAATTTTATTTACATATCAAAATCCCGAAATCAAAAGTAAATAAGAACCGATATTATTCTTTTACACGCATAGGATTATAAAACACAGCAGAAACAGTGTAGCAGTAAACGCAATCAAGAATATTTTTCGGAATTTGTGACCCTGTAACAAAAAACAAAAGCAAAAAATTATCCAAGTGTCTATAATTTTGCAAATCAAGTCAATTCAGTGCAACAACTCACAGGTGGATAAATATCATCAAACCGAATTTGTACTACAGGCACGTGGGATCTGCTCGGAATCATATTTAGCGAGGTGTCTAAACTGCATACGTGGAACTGGGTCCATTAAAAATAATAAGCAATTAACATATTATCATAAACTTTCAGGAAAATCATTATGATTTTCAAAAACAATCATACCGTGAGTGCAAGCATTGCGGTCAAAGTAAGGCAAATTGCCGCATATACAAACAGGCGAGCAGTATTTCCCAGCGAATGATGTATAAGTAAACTGCCGACTAGAAAAGAAATATTTCACTGTATTAACAACGCGAACTTATAATGTAGATTAAAGAAGAATGTAGCATCCATCCATCAATGCATTGGACTAAAGATGAGAAGAAAAATATCGGGTCAAAATATGACTTTAAATGAAATGAAGTATAACTGGCCACTCATTTAACCATCAAATCAAAAATTGTGTTAGCACAATTATACAGACGGTCAGTGTCCAGGTCCAGTACTATACAAACTAACAAATTACCTAACCGGCATCAAATCACCATCAAAGATTAGTGACCGTCATTGTTGACGCGTCAGTAGACAAATGTATAGCACTAACGCCTTAAAAGCATATTTGAAACTTTCTTATAAATATGTAGATATAAAGAAATAGGCTTACTTCCTAGACCCCATGCAGCATATCCTGACAGCGCATGAAGATAGTAAATACAATGAAGTTTGGGCGGATCCTTCGGACGTGGCCAACCGGTAAGAAATCCAAAAACCAAGCAAAAAGTTCCCCCATACCCCAAATAAATGTGGGCATCCAATTTGAAAAAGGCAGGCATTGTATAAGCTGCGTATGAGAGGATAATGCTCGCTACAGCTATAGTAATATGGGCCTGAAAAATCATGGAAAATTCATGAGCAACACGGAAATTGAAATCATCAAAAAAGGTGCAAATATATTTTCTTGCCATAAGCCAAAGCCGGAATCCTTTAATTTCACGATTATGCAAAGTCTCTTTAAAAAACCTGGAAATGAGAAGACTGACGGGCAATAAAAACAAAAATGCCAAAATCATGAAACTTCCATGAGCATTGCGTTTGAAAAGCGTAAATCCATCATTGAAAGGTAACTTCTGGTCCGGTTTAAGTTTTTTACACGGCCGACAAAAACTTTTGGGAAAATATCGCTCTTCCTCTCCATCATCATTGACCGCTTTCCAAGGTGTGTTGAATTTCCTGTCACTACATTTGAATTTACCTTGCCATTCTGGACACACCTTGTGTGCCGCTTTTTTATTCGTTGGATATCGATCTGTGCATTTGACTGCGAAATCTCCCGTGAATCGAATGGGGGACACTCCCGTGAGTTTTGAATTGTCATTCCAAAACTTGTAGTTTGCATTGTGACATGTGATATTGACCCTAGGATAGTCAGGGTCATTATATGCGGCGATTTCTGCTTTGCGCTTCTCGCACAATTCATCGCCTTCATAATCCAAGTCAAGACAGCGGGGATGCAATCCTCCAGGCATTGGCGGGGGCAATGTGGTACAACCAGGATTTATCATCGTGGGATGGGTTGTGGCATACAACGGGATTGATTCGTCCGGTCCCAATCTTCGAAACTTTGGGGTTGGTTCGAAAAAGTTGTACGGGCCCACTTTTTTAGTTACCCAGATTCTTCGATGAATATCTAGGATCAGGAGTACCCTATGCATTTTCCAAATGGTGCCATTAGTTTCATTTGCAGTAGCCAAAAATTATATTGCTTTGCACACATATGTTTTTAACTTACCAAAATTCAACATGTTTAACACTGGCACAATCATTTCCATCCCATTTGAAGTTCCAATGCACTTCATCCACTTCTCCATATTGTTCCACTCTGGAGTCATTAGTCCATAGTTGGTAATGAAATACTCCCACAGTAGGATGCTACACACAAACAATTCTATGCAATTAGCAATTGTATTCGAAAATTGATGTTAGTTTAAGATTCGCGTGCTTAGTTGCATACCATAGGTGCAAAATCTGGGCGACTCAAGCAGCCCAAAACTTTGCCAATCATATGAGTGCAATCCCCACAAATATATTCATCATTCAAATGAAATTGACCGAATGGGAACCCCAAGCCAAAAGGTGCATGGACCGCTTGGATGACCATAGCTTGAAACTTGACATTAGATTTGAATGTCAAGTGAAATCGATTCCGCATACCCCCTTCCAAAAGAATATCATTAACTTCTATGCTTTCATTACATTGGATAGACTTGAATGACACTACTGGATCCGTGGGTTCTACTAGTTTGCTTTTTTCCATTTCTTCATCGGATTCAAAGTTGTCTCGGAAGGATCGGGGCTCTTGGGGCAACAGGAATGGCTTCAGTTGCACCAATGGCCATTCGTACAATGGGATTTCCCCTCGGCCTGCTATGCACCAGTTCAAACGTTTGTACAAGTACACGTATCTTAGTCGATTGTCGGATATCAGTTTTTCTTGGGCAATAGTTATGTATGATAAAGTGGTTAGGATGATTAGTAGACGTAATAAATAAGGATTGTCCAACATTTTTGCAAAAAAATCGTTGATTTCAGTGAATTGAACAAACAATAATAATA
>Ga0210040_10008815_pt1 | contig 11859 bp, 10 predicted proteins | sample CryGeyCG12114_NA_FD_185462 | JGI IMG/M metagenome (GOLD analysis project Ga0210040, IMG submission 185462) | Groundwater microbial communities from aquifer - Crystal Geyser CG19_WC_8/21/14_NA (SPAdes) (version 2) | ecosystem: Environmental > Aquatic > Deep subsurface > Groundwater | place: USA... | reverse complement strand
ATGGCGGCGGCACCGGCACCATTCATTACCATCTTTATCTTACTAATATCTTTATTTACTATCTCTAATCCATTTAATAAAGCCGCACTCGAAATAATAGCCGTGCCGTGCTGATCGTCGTGCATAATAGGAATATGCATTTGTTCCCGCAACGCTTTTTCAATTATAAAACATTCCGGTGCTTTTATGTCTTCCAGGTTAATACCGCCAAACGTAGGTTCCAGAGCCCGTACAATCCGGATGAACTCTTCAGGATCGGTACAATCAATTTCAATATCAAATACATCGATTCCGGCAAATTTTTTGAATAAAACGCCTTTACCTTCCATTACCGGTTTAGAGGCTTCCGGACCAATATTTCCTAAGCCCAAAACTGCGGTACCATTTGAAATAACACCAACCAGATTTCCTTTTGCCGTATATTTATAAACATCATCCGGGTTAGCAGCTATTTCCTTGCAAGGTTCGGCCACCCCGGGCGAATAAGCCAGCGCCAGATCGTACTGATTACTCAACATCTTGGTAGGCACTACTTCAATTTTGCCGGGTTGTCCTTGCTGATGATAATTTAATGCGTCTTGTTTGTTTATCTTAATCATCTCAATATTCTTCTGGTGGTGGTAAACAGTTCTTAAAACAAAAAACTCAGGTGGCTGCCTGAGATTTTGGTTTATGTAAGTAAAGGTACGATTTGTTTTAGCTGATAACCAGTTTTTGGCCAGGCTTTAATTCGTTTGTTTTAAGTTTGTTCATTTTCTTAATTTGTTCTACCGGAATATTATTGTATTTGCGGGAAATGTTCCAGAGGGTATCACCGGGTTGTACCGCATGGATTAATTTTACTTCCTGGGCTAATTTTTTGGTTTTAGTAGATTTTTTAGGGTAATGAATAGCTGCTGTAATATTCTCTTCGGTTTTTTTATCCGGTTCGGTAGCAGCTACTGTTTCGGCAGCTGGTTGTTGCGGTTTAACTTCAAGGATAGTCGTATATACAATTAGTTTTTGACCTGCAATTAAAGAACCATTTCTTAAATTATTCCACTCTCTTAACTGAGTGGTTGTAACTTGGTGCTGTTGCGCAATTTTATTTAGATAATCGCCTTTAGCAACTACATATTCAATCTTTTGTAAAGAATCTGTTTGGGCCGAATCGGAAAGAACTGGTGAAGCAGAACTTGATTTTACGGTAGTAGTAGAAGCCATCATGATCGTGGGTTCTAACTTGATTATCACCGGAATTCTACAGGAATCCAGGATGGCAACCCGGTTTATGGCTAATAGCTCACGTTGGATTACCGGAACTTTTAAAGGATAATTACGAATAGTTTCGGGTAAATATCCTTTTCTGATTGCAGGATTTAATCTTTTAATTTCCTCTGCCGGTAAATTTAACTGCAAGGCTAGTTTACTTAAATCCAGCGATTGGTTGATCAGAACCGTATCTGTATCCACGGCATACAACATGGTATCGGGTATTAGTTCATGCGCATCGGCGTGGTTCATGGTATACACAATCGCGGCAAAGGAAGGTACGTAGCTGCGGGTTTCTTTGGGTAAATAAGGAAATACTTCGTAAAAAGTTTTCTTACCGCCCGAGCGGGCAATGGCTTTCCTTACATTACCAGGCCCGCAATTATAGGCTGCCAAAGCCATTTCCCAGGAACCAAAAGTACGGTGCAATTGCTTCAGAAACTTACAGGCCGCTTCCGTTGATTTTTCCGGGTCCATACGTTCATCTACGTATTCGTTTATTTTCAACCGGAAGTCGCTGGCTGTTGGGGCCATAAATTGCCATAAACCAACAGCTTTGGCCCAGGATACTGCCTTCGGGTTTAAAGCTGATTCTACCACCGATAAATACTTCAGCTCCGAGGGCAAATCATACTTTTCTAAGTACTTCTCGAACAAAGGAAAGAAAACCTGTTCCCGCTCTAAAATCCGACGGGTATATTTCCGGTTGCGGATGGTAAAGTAATTTACAAAGCCCTGTACATAAGAATTGTATTGCAAAGGAATAGTGCGTTCCAGGCAAGCCAGCCGATCTCTTACTAAATCATTGGGAATCATGGGTACCGAATCAAGCGGCACAATAATAGGAAAAACGGTAAACGGAATAGTATCGGGTTTAACCGAAAAAATAGAATCATTTAAAAAACCTTCCATTAAACCAGTATTGATATCAGTCTGGGCCCGGACTATTACAGGAGCCGTGATAAAAATAAAGCAGGTAAAAAGTAATTTTAAATGTCTTTTCATCCGGTCTAGGCAGTTAAAATTTTTTCAGTAATTAATTTTGAGAAAGAGAATAATTTTGCTTCGGCAAAAGAGTGCGTTAAAACCTGCAAACCAATTGCTAAACCCTGGGCATCATGCCCGGCCGGTATAGATATGGCCGGAACTCCCGCCAGGGAGGCTTGAACGGTAAAAATATCGGCTAAATACAGGGCTAAAGGATCAGCGTCGTTGCCACCCAGCGGAAAAGCGGTGGTGGGAGTGGTAGGTAGTATCAGAAAATCGTATTCTTGCAGCAGTTCCTCGGTTTTTTCTTTTATTACCCGGCGCACCTGTTGGGCTTTGGTATAATAAGCATCGTAATAATCGGCACTTAAAACAAAGGTACCCAGCATAATACGTTTCTGTACTTCGTGGCCAAAACCTTGGGAGCGGGTTTTCTTGTACATCGAACTTAAATCAGTTGCATCCGGACTGCGATAACCATATTTTACGCCATCGAACCGGGATAGATTAGAACTGGCCTCGGCAGTGGTCAGGATATAATAAGTAGGTACAATGTAATCGAGGTAGTGGAAATCAACCGCTTCTACGGTGTGCCCATCGGATTTTAACCGGTGGACTACGTCCGACATGGCGCTTTTAATTTCCAATTGCAATCCTTCATTTTCAAAAGAATCGCGGATGTAACCAATACGGTATTTTTTATTTGTGTCCAGTTGCTCCGAATAAGCCGGAACCGGGCGGTGGCTTGCCGTACTGTCGTATTCGTCGGCCCCGGCCATTATTTCCAGCAGTAAGGCGGCATCTTCCACACTGCGGGTCAGGGTACCAATCTGGTCAAAAGAAGACGCATAGGCCACCAAACCATACCGGGAAATACGCGAATAAGTAGGTTTAAAACCAATAATATCGCAAAATGCGGCTGGTTGGCGCACTGATCCACCGGTATCCGAACCAATAGAAGCTAAACAAAGATCGGCTTGGACGGCTACTGCCGAACCGCCGGAGGACCCTCCCGGTACGCGGCTATTATCGGCATCGTTTAGAACCGGGCCAAAAGCCGATGATTCGTTGGAAGCACCCATGGCAAATTCATCGCAGTTCTGGCGGCCAATAATAATAGCGTCCTCGGCTAATAAGCGCTCTACGGCTGTTGCCGTATACAAAGATTTGAAACCTTGTAAAATGTTGCTGGAAGATTGCAAGGCATGATCTTTATATGCTAAAACATCCTTTATTCCAATTACCATACCGGCCAGTCGACCGGCCGTACCAGCGGACAGTTTCTGATCTACGGTATCGGCCTGGATTAATGCTTCTTCTGCAAAAACTTCGAGATAAGCATTCAGGTGTTGTTTTTGCTTTATATTTTGCAGATAGTAGTTTACCAGACTGCGGCAGGTTAGGGAACCTGCTTTCAAATCAAGACGTACTTCTTCCAGACTATTATAGCGCTTCAAAATAAAAAAAGGCTTTTATTGGTAATTATTCTTTGTTCAGGTCTTTTCCTTTGGACGCATCTTTAAACTCCCGTACACTTTTGCCCAGATTTCGGGCAATAATGGGGATGCGGGTAGCACCAAAGAAAAGTAAAATGATGGCAATGATCAGAAAAGCTTCACCTACACTCAGGAAGGCAAGCTGATGACGAATCATTAAGCTTTGGTGCTTGGAGAATCGTCGCTGGCGGCGTTCTCTATATCATTTTTAATTTCTTTGGTAGCATCTTTAAATTCCCGGATACCTTTACCCAAGCCTCTTGCTAACTCCGGAATGCGTTTTGCACCGAAGAAAACCAGTATTACCACCATGATTACCATTACTTCGGAGGTGCCTAAGCCACCCAGGAAGGCAAGTACATTATTAACTACCATAATTTTAAATGTTAAAGTTACGAATTACAAAAATAGCTTTATTTTTTATATAAGGTACAAGAACTCAGTAAAGTTTAAAAACAGTTATGAAATTTTTACAAAACACAGTAAATATTTTATAGATAACTGAGAAGTAGATTCCTGTACAAATTTAAAACGAATAAACGCCGTTATATTTTACACTGTTGGTACAGCCTGTTTTTATTTACGAAGTAGCCAAGGTTCCGGATTGAGCTTATTCTGATTTCGCCAGATTTGGAACTGCAATTCGGTAGTACCTTCGGCATTGGTTTGAACAGTACCTAACACGGCGCGGGCTGCTACCTGTTCACCTTCGGCAACCGTAACTGACCTTAATTTAGCATACACCGTAAAATACTCGCCGTGCTGCACCATTACGGCGTTGCCCTGACCGGGAATATTAGCCACTAAGGTTACCTTCCCATTAAAAATGGCTCGGGCTTGTTGGCCGCTGTTGGTCTGAATATCAATACCATTATTTTGGGTTTGTACTCCCTTAAGTACAGGATGGGCATGTACACCAAATCGTTGCGAAATAAATCCTCTTTCAACGGGCCAGGAGAAACGGCCTTTGTTGCCGCTAAAAGAAGAAGATAACAAAGCTGCTTCGGGGGTTAAGGTTACTTTATTTACGGATGAACGGGTAGTTGCCGCCGTACCGGAGCCACTGGCCGCAGCTTTTTCGCGGGCTATGCGGGCAGAACGGGCAATTTCCTCCCGTACCATTTCGGCAATTAAATTATCCAGCTTGCGGATGGCCTGCTGACGCCTTTCAACTTCCTGTTGTAAATTTTGTTCTTGCCGGCTTAGCTGTGTTATTACGTTATTTTGTTCGTTGCGCAGGTTAAGCAAGTTTTTACTCTCATCTAACTGTTTGTGCAGCAAGCTTTCTTTTTGCTGTTTTTTAGAGCTGAGTACATTAATTTTCTGCTCCAGCGAAGTAGATACATGGGTTATTTGCGCTACCTGTTTTTTACGCGCTTCGGAGTACTGACGCAAATACCGTAGCCGCATAATAAAGTTATTGAACGATTCGGAAGCAAACAGAAACATCATTTTATTATAACTGTTAGCCGTCTTGGCCGTTGCGTACACCATGGCAGCATACTCAGCTTTCAGCTTATCCAAATCGGTTTTTAGAGACGTAACCGTAGTCTCGGTCTTCTGCATATCCGATTCTATATAGTTCAGCTCAGAAGAAATATTGGTGATAACGCCCTTTTGTACCGTAATTTTTTCTTTTATGGCGTTAAGCTGGCCAATGGAAGCTTCTTTTTTTTGTTTTGTTTGCTCTAATATGCGATTAGCTTCCTTTATCCGGTTCAGGTTCACTTTCCGTTCCCGTTCCAGTTGGGCCTTGGATTTAGGTTTCTTGGGGCTGCGTTTCTGGCCGGCAGCCATGAGGCAAGAGGTAATCAGAAAAAAGAAAAGAAAATATTTGAAAAGCCTACGCATTAAAACTTGAAACTACCGCTGAAAAGATTTTACAAATATGAAAAATCTAATTACGAACCAAAAGAAGGAGAACTATAATTTTATAATTACTTCCGGGTATAACCGGAAGGAACGGAAAATGGAAAAGCTAGAATTTCATCATCTAAGTTTACTTTATTGTACTCGATAGCAACAATAGCACCGGCATTTTTTTCACCTTGGTTCTGCTGTACCACAATTAAAGAATTTTTAGCAAAAAGCTGATTGTTTACTTGTTCAAACAAGGAATAATCGACGTTGATAGAATTTTTAGATTTTTGATCTTTTATAGTTAATTTCTTAAGTTTTGCAGTGGAAGCATCTAAAAACTGATCGATAATTAAATTTTCCTGTTGCTGGCGCAAGTGTTGCAGGGGCGTTTGCGCTATTTGCTTTTCTTCACCGGTAGAGTTGGCTAAATAATTACCTAGCATAATAGCCTGTACCAGTTCAAAATTAACATCAACTTTAAACTTGTCTTTTATAAGGGTATAATCTCCGGCAAAATAACTGCGCTGCAGGCGGTTTACCATATAAACCGAATCGCGCGTTATTTTTACCCGCGCCGCTTCAATCCCAAAACCCGGTACTACCGATATCCAGATTACACTGTCTTTCTGCATCCGGATGGTTACGCCGGAAGTTACTTTCCCGTCTTCTTCTTCTATCTGCATTCTGCCTTTGGCCGTAAAATATTGAAAGCTCAGGTTCCTTGTTTTCTCTTTCACAGACTCCGTACCGGAAGAGGCTACCGGAACTTGGTTTTTTTTGCAGGAAGATATGAATAGTACAGATGCTAATATCCAAAATAAAAAACAGCGGTTATTCATATAATTTATTGTCTTTTATTTTTTTGTCGATGAGGTCGGAAGCTTTTCCCGTTTGTTTTGCTTTTTGCCATTGTTGCTGGGCGGCATTTTTATCGCCTAACTGGTACAGCACGTCGCCGTAATGTTCCAGAATATCAGCGTCTTTTTTGAAGTTTATAGCTTCTTCCAGGTATTTTCGGGCACCGGCATAGTCTTTTAGTTTATACAGCACCCAAGCGTAAGTGTCCAGGTACGTGGCTTCTTGGGGATTCGCTTTTACCAGGCGTTCGGCCATGCTTTTGGCTTTAGTCAGGTTCTGGTTACGTAAAGACAGGTAATAACTATAATTATTAAGTACGTGGGCATTATCCGGATCGGTTACTAAAACGCTTTCGTAAGCCGCATCCGATTTGGTATATTCTTTTAATGATTGGTAAGTATCGCCGAGTTGCAGGTTAAACTGCGTTTGCATATCAGGGTCGCTGGCTGCTAATTTTTTGCCGTATTCTAATGATTTAACCGCTTTAGCCGGATTTTTATTCAGCAAATAAGCTGTACCGTTATAAAACCACATCATGGCCTGGTTCGGGAATAATTCCAATGCTTTTTCAGTATGGTTCAGCATGGAATCAGGCTGCGTTAATTCCGCATCAATAAACACAATTTGCTGCCAGATTTTATAATGGGAATTATCCAGACGAATTGCTTTTAAATAATTAGCGCGGGCATTCTCCTTTTTCTGAGTTAAAGCTTGTACGTCACCGGCAACAGCGTAAGCCTTGGCTTCGCGGGGGTAAGCTTTAATCGTTGATTCGGCTAGTTCCAATGCCATGTTTTGTAATGCCGGATCAGGGGTAGCCGGCGGCACCGGAAATTGCCGGATATATTCTACTACTATCTTTACCCGGGTATCGATATCCAGGCCCGGCAAAGAAAAAGCGGTTTTCAATTGGCTTTCTGAAGTGGTTATTTCGCCTTTCTGGCGATATAAATCGGCGAGCAGAAGGTGCGCCTGGGCATTGCTCTGATCTATATTTACGCCTTTATTCAATAATATAATAGCCTCTTCTGTTCTTTTGTTATTGGCTAGCATCTCGGCTTGGGTCAGGATGTACCTGATTTCGGTAGGATCACTGTTAATGAGATTTTCACCTTCTTGCAGGGCTTTCTCCAGGTTATTCTGCCGCAAGTATATCTGCTGTTTTTTATAAGATAATTCTTCTACAAAACCGTATTGTTTTTCAATTCGGTCGTAAGTTTTTAAGGCGTCCTCGTACTTACTCTGAGCCAGGTATAAATCGGCCAGGTTAAATAAATATTGTTCGGTATTCGGAACTTCTCTGGTGAGCTGGGTCAGGATTTTGGTAGCTTCATCGTAGCGTTGCTGCCCGCTATATAATTGCGCTAATAATAAATAATAATAAGGATTTTTATCTTCGGTTTGTACGGCCAATTGGGCAAACGGAATAGCTTCGTTGTTCCGGCCCAGCAACATAATGGTTTCGGCCAATTTATAATTCAGGCCCGCATTGCTAGGATTAATAATATAAGCGCGCTGAAATTGTTCCAGGGCTTTAGGATAATCTTCCAGCATCATAAATTTCATGCCTTCGATAAAAAGCATTTCGCTGGCTTGCTGATCGCGGGAACTTATATCCTTAGAAGGCGTTACCGGTACAGACTGGTTGGTTTGTTCCGGAGGAGATTTTTTATCTTTTTTTCTCCGGCCTTGGCTGTAGCCAGGCCCGGTTCCCAACAGAACCAGGCTTAGCCCTACCAGTAAAACTTTTTCAATTAAAATCATTCAATATATATTATTCTTTTAGCACGTTGTAATCGCCAACGCTCAGATCAGATTGCTTGCCCTGAAAGGAAACAAAACTGCCTAACATGGAATTGGTGATATTAGCGAATTTGATAACGGTATTTTCCTGCACAATAGAGTTGCTCACAACTGCATCCGATACCTGGGTGTTATTACCAATAGAAACGTAAGGACCTACTACGGCATTGTTCAGAACGGCATTTTCTCCTATATAAACCGGAGGTATAATAACGGAGTTGTTTATTTTAGCGGAGGATGAAACTAAATCGGGCTGATCTTTTATAAATTCCAGGTAGCGCTGGTTCGTGTAAACGGTAGCATCTTTGTTGCCACAATCGAGCCATTCGGATATTTTTCCCGGGATAAATCGAGTACCCTTGTTTTTCATGTTTTCCAGGGCGTTGGTGAGCTGGAATTCGCCTTTATCTTTAATATTGTTATCCAGCAGGTATTGGAGTTCGTTACGCAGGTATTCCCCGTCTTTGAAATAGTAAATGCCGATAATAGCCAGGTTAGAAACAAAGGTTTCGGGTTTCTCTACAAAATCCGTAATATTACCCTGATCGTCTAATTTTACCACCCCAAAAGGCCGCGGGTCTTCTACCTGTTGCACCCAAATAGTGCCGTCGGCGGATGTATCTAAAGTAAAATCGGCTTTAAACAAAGTATCGGCAAATGCCACCACTACATTTCCACGCAGTGATTCTTTGGCACATAAAATAGCGTGAGCGGTACCCAGCGGTACATCCTGATACGTTATGGTACCTTTGGCGCCAACTGATTCAGCAATTTTTATCAGGCTTTTTTCAACGGCTTCGCCGAAATTCCCAATTATAAAAGCAACTTCTTCGATGGGTTCATTACAAACTTTCGCAATATCTTCTACCAATCGCTGTACAATGGGTTTTCCCGCAATAGGTACAAGTGGTTTTGGTACTGTAAGGGTATGCGGACGCATGCGTTTGCCCATTCCGGCCATAGGTACGATAATTCTCATATTTTTTCTGTTTTAGTTTAGTGAAATAAATTGGTTATTGTAAAAATCGCAATAAACAAATAAGTTTTTTTGTACTTCAACGTAAATATTTACAGTGCGGCGTACAATTTTAGAATTTTTTAATATATAAAATGTCAGTTATTTTAAACCGGTACTACCATATCCGCCAGATCCCCGTTCAGTTTCCGATAACATAGTAGCTTCCTGCCATTCAATAGTTTCGTGTTTGGCTATTACCATCTGTGCTATGCGCTCACCATCTTCTATTGTAAAGCTCTGATCAGATAAATTTACCAGCAATACTTTTAATTCACCTCTATAATCGGCATCGATGGTACCCGGACTATTCACAATAGAAATACCATGTTTGTAGGCCAGGCCGCTCCGGGGCCTAATTTGTGCTTCGTAACCAACCGGTAATTCTAAATAAAGCCCGGTGGGGATAAGCGTTCTTTGCAAAGGATTCAGGATAATACTTTTCTCCAGGTTAGCCCGTAAATCCATGCCTGCCGAAGCATTGGTTTGATAAGAAGGCAGGGCATGTTTGGACTGGTTAATAATGTTGATTTTCATGGACAATAATCTCTTTAGGAACAGATTTTAAAAGTATATCAGAATAAGAGCGTTTTATTAACAATAATTTAAATAAACCAATAAAGTAAAGATAGGTATTACATCTTAATAAAGCGAGGTTTTTCCACTAACCAGACTACTATCAAAAAAAGCACACAAAGTACCAGGTGAAAAACATGCCGTATAATAATATCGGTTATCGGAACGTTCGCCGCCAGTATAACCAGCCCCACCGCTAAGCCCAGGTAAGCCAAAATCGAAACTACCGGGTAAGGAATAGGATAATATTTTTGGCCCAGTAAATAACAAGCTGCCGCCATACAAAAATAACAAGCCAGCGTAGCCCAGGCACAACCCATATAACCCAGCCGGGGAATTAAGATGATATTTAATATAATAGTAATAAGTGCCCCGCCAAAGCTAATAAAGGTGCCAAAATGCGTTTTATCGGTCAGCTTAAACCAAGTAGATAAGTTATAGTAAAGCCCTAAAAATAAATTAGCCAATAATAAAATAGGCACTATACCTAATCCCGGATAGTATTCTGATCGGCGGATAAATAGTTTAAAAATATCCAGGTTCAGGCTAACAAATAGAAATATAAAGGTGCAAACCAAAGCAAACCATTTCATGACAAAAGCAAAAGTGCGGGCAGAATCTTTTTCTTTGACCTGGGAAAAGAAAAAAGGTTCACCGGCATACCGGAAGGCCTGAATGGTTAAGGTCATAAACATAGCTAATTTATAACAAGCATTGTAAATACCTAAAGCGCCTTTTACGGATGTATCCGGGTAAAAATCAGGGGGCAACAATTCGAGGAGTAAAATCCGGTCAATTAGTTCATTTACCATGCCGGCAAAGCCCATCAGCATAATTGGATAGCCGTAACGAAGTAGGGGCTTCATAAAGGAGAAGTTCAGGTCAAATCTAAAAGAACTCAGCTCCCGCCAGAGCATAGGTAAAAGCAGAAGATTAGCAATGAGGTTAATCAGGAAAATATAACCCACACCCCATTCCGGGAAATAAATTTTGGAAATCAAGGGTTTAAGTTCCGGTAGAAAATTCCCTAGATATACCTGATGGCAAAACAAGAAAATAAAAAGGTTAGCCCCTACCGTTAGCAGGATATTAGCCATTTTAATACCAGCAAATTTAAGCGGCTTATTCTCCAGGCGCAGCCGCGCGAACGGAACGGCTGTAATGGCATCAATCGCCAGAATGATAGCCAGCCAGGCAATATATAATTTTTGATTGGGGAAATTAATGAGTTTAGAAATAGGATCCAGAAAAATAAGAATCAATCCCGTGAAAAAAATGCTGGAAACAATCAGAAAAGAAAGAACCTGGTTATAAAGCTTATTCCGGTCGGCATCGGGGCGATTGGCAAACCGGAAAAAAGCGGTTTCTAATCCAAAAATATAGAGAATATTAAAAAAGCCAACGTAAGCATATAAGCCGCCTATAACGCCGTATGCTTCTTTATCGAATATTAAAGTGTGCAGGGGAACCAGCAGGTAATTTAAAAAACGCCCCACAATACTGCTGATACCGTAAGCGGCGGTCTGGCCCAGCAATTTTTTAGCAATACTCATGCGCAGAACTTAAACCGGTAAACCAGAACCTTTTGGAGAGGAGAAATCAAGTAATAATTTATTGTCCGTGGAAAACCGGTTTTCTTTTTTCCAGGAAAGCGTGGGTGCCTTCCACAAAATCTTCAGAACCGCAGCAGCGGCTAAAAGCATTCGCTTCGGTTTGGTAGCCGTGTTCTTCTTTATCGAACCAGGCATTTACACAATCTACAATCAGGCCAATGGCCAACGGTGCTTTCGATACAATTTTGCGCATCATTTCGCGGGTGCGGGGCATGAGGTCGGCAAATGTAGTTACGTGGTTTACCAGGCGCAGGCGCAAAGCTTCCTGGGCCGAAATCATATCACCCGTCATCATTAATTCCATGGCTTTGCCTTTGCCAACTAATTGGGTTAAACGTTGGGTGCCGCCATAACCCGGGATTAACCCTAGTTTTACTTCGGGCTGACCAAACTGGGCATT
>Ga0210040_10008814_pt1 | contig 11859 bp, 19 predicted proteins | sample CryGeyCG12114_NA_FD_185462 | JGI IMG/M metagenome (GOLD analysis project Ga0210040, IMG submission 185462) | Groundwater microbial communities from aquifer - Crystal Geyser CG19_WC_8/21/14_NA (SPAdes) (version 2) | ecosystem: Environmental > Aquatic > Deep subsurface > Groundwater | place: USA... | reverse complement strand
AGCGTCAATAACAACTGGTCAGCAATAGACCAACGGCAACACGCGGTCCGCCCGCCGCAGTTCCGCGACCTGCTGCGTGATTTTGCCCGGGCGCCAGAGATCATCGGCATCGACCGGCGCTATCAGGCTGCCTCTTGCTTCAGCGATGCCGCGGTTTCGCGCAGCGGCAACGTCGCCATTGGTTTGGACGATGACGCGGATGCGCTGATCCGGTGGCGCACGGCAGCGCGAACGCGCCGCGATGCCGTCGCTTGCGCCGTCATCGAAGACGAGTATCTTGAGCTTCCACCAAGTCCGGCGACAAACGCGTTCGAGCGCCCTGTCATCGTGCTCGCAGCGTTGTAGACAGGGAAATCACGCTACAAGATTACTCATCTGAGCACCTCAAGATTTGGGCGGCGCTCGCTTCCCCGATCGAGTCTCCCGCCAGTAGTAGAGAATCCCGGCGGCGGATCCTTTGACCTGCTCGCCTAGGAAGCGATTGCTCGGCCTTTCCCCCCGAAAGAGCCGGCCCAGAGCTCGACGCGCATAATGTTTCGGCATGGTTACGAACGCTCGGTACAGATTGCCACGATCACCTGTGCGTTCGTGTTGAACCATCAGCGCGGCCGCGTGTCCGCGCATATAGTGGAACACTTGACTTGAGAGGCCCTGAAGGGTCGCGCGATGGTGATGGTAGACCACCGCAGTCGGCTCATAGCGGCAAGTCAGGCCGGCCGCGAGAATGCGATACCAATATTCCGAGTCACCGGAACAGCCAGCGCGTCCGACGTCCAGCCGCTCGTCAAACAGGCCGATCTCGTCGAAAATGGTTCGCCGAAATGCCATGTTTGCCCCCGCGCCGACCACCCAAGCCGGGCACCCCCTGCCGCGGGTCGCGCGATAGAAAGCGTGATCATAGTCGATGCGCTCGTACCCCCGGCCGAAGCTCCACTGATCTTCGAACAGCCATTGCGCCTCGGTTCCAAGTGTTGCGGGGAGCACAAGGCCCGTTACAGCCGCAACGACCGGATCGTCGAAGGCGGCCACACACTTCTCAATCCAAAGCGGGTGAAGCTCGGTATCGTCGTCGGTGTAGAGGACGAATTCGCCGGAAGCGGCCAGTGCACCACTGTTCCGGGCAAAGTCGAGGCCGGCCCGTTCCTCCCGCAGATATGTTGCGCCGGCGGCAAGCGTCACCTCGCGGGTGGTTGTCCCCTCCGACGCATTGTCGACGACTATAATCTCGTCCGGCAACCGCGATTGAAGCGGGAAGCTTGCTAGGCACCGTCGTAATTCGTCTGGGCGATCGCGTGTGCAGATCACCACGCTTACAGAAGCCGTGCTCGGCTTTGGGGCCAGAGCGCTGCGCCGGCGCGCGACCCGCGCCGTGACATCCTGCGGAACCTCGGCCAGTTCGCCCGCCTCGAGCCAAACCTGACCTATGGGCAAGTCATCGGCCTCGAATATCACTAGCGTTTTGCGCACGACGGGATTTGGCGAGAAGCGGTCGGGATTGATGGTCACGATCGCGGCGAAATCTTCGCGGGTCACGTCTGCCTCTCCGATCATCGCGGGACCGGCTGGGAGCGCTGCCAGGCCGGGGCGGTCTCCACGATCGTGTCAGTCGATGATCTTGTCGGAACCCGGCCGAGAACTTCGCGCGCTCGGTCCGCAGCAGCCACCAGCCTCCCCGGATCCCCCGGCTGGCGCGGGCCAAGTTCGGTTTCGAGGTTGACCCCCGATGCTCGCCGAATGGCCGCGTCCAGTTTCAGCACACTCGTTCCGCAACCGGTGCCGAGGATAAACACCTCGGTCTTCGTCGATGTGAGCAGCCGTTCGACAGGAACATGTGCGTCGGTGTGGCCAGAGACGTGGATGTCGTCCCACACGGCACTGCCGTCGCGCGTGCCGAAATGCGCTCCCAAGACGCTGAAGCGCCCATCCTCGCTGACCGCAGCGACAATGGCAAGCGGACGCGCGCGCGTCTCAGGTTCATGTACCTGGCCTTTTATCGCAATCCGGATTGCAGCCCGCCGCGTTGAGATAGCACAGTATGATCGATGCGAAGCCATAGGCGCCGGTTATAATCCTCCTGCATCCGCTCGATGATGACTTGGTCCAGCCATAACGAGTGATCGGCCGCTGAAAACGGCTTTCGTCGAGCGGGAGTCGGATTGGGTGTACATAGGTCGCGCAGGCGCTGGAGAACGGGACTCCTTCAGGCCCTCCGCGCGCATCGCCTCAAGAAGGGCGAGCGTCCCCGCTGTGTGTTGTTGAAGTAGTAGAGTTCCGGAGGCTCGACCGACTCCCCGACATGAGCGTTTGTGTTTACTTCCGCGCCGACCGCAGCGAAGGCCTTTGACGTGTGAACCGATGTAACCGGCCCCGCCAGTGACCAGAACATTTTTCACACGACCATCTCCGTCGGCGCTGTCAGTGTTCCAGCGCTATCTCCTGGAAACAGCTTACCGAGCCTCGGGTCGGGCGAGCGATTACGCGTGGTTACCTTATCGTGAACAAGGCTCCTCACCTGCTCTGCCGCTCCAGCCGGGCTTGATCGGACCATTTCAATGAACAGTTTGCCGGCAGCCCCAAACTGACGGGAACGGAGCGATCGCGAGACCATGTAGCGTAGCAGTCGCGCGCGCCCCTGCTTCAGCGAAGGCCGAAGGTTCGGACGAGCTTGTCCAAGCTCGTCCGAGCACAGGTCGCGAGATCGCAGCATCTGCCAATGGTCACTCGACATATTTTCGGGAAGATCACGATAGCCGACCAGATACTCTCGGACCAGGGCGAATTCCCACGCCTGCGCAATCTTGAAGTAGAGCTTGTAGTCCTCGCAGCCCTGCGCGCGGCGCGCCTTTAGGCTCTCGTCATAACCCCCTGCCGCCTCGACCGCCGTCCGCACCATCAGGGGACCGCTGCCGTTCCCGACGATATTCCGAAGGCACATGTCGCTCAGCACCAGGCCCTCTGCCTCGCTCCTGGAGTCGAGAAACATAATCTTGCTCTGTTCATTGATGATCGCGTACCATGTATATACTAGGCCGATCATACCGGAGGCCGTCATGGCAGCTAATTGACGCTCAATCTTCGCCGGATGCCATAGGTCATCGGCATCAATTGGAGCGATCAAGGGCGCGCTGGTTTCCGCAATTGCGCGATTCCGGGCAGATGCGACACCTCCGTTCGATTTCCTTACCACGCGGATGCGGCCGTCTTCGGATGCATGTCTATCAGCGATCGCGGGCGATTGATCGGAGGAGCCATCATCCACCACAACGATTTCCAAGGCGGCGTGAGTTTGGGCGCGAATGCTCGTAAGTGTATCATTTAACGTAGCCGCGGCATTATAGGCCGGCACGATGACGGAAACGGTAGGGTCTCGAGACATGGAGATGTCTTACACGTGATCTCGATCGCGGCCGCGTGAAATTTGGGGCTTGAGGTTAGGAGTGCATCAGCAATGTCTCGAATTGGTGCTTGCAGTTGAGAGCGCGCATCGGCTTTGTGATCAATTCGATTGGCTATGGGGGCGCCGAGCGGGTCCTGGCGAGCATCCTGACGGCCGCGGAGAGTCAAGCCTACGACGTGCACCTCATCATTCTCGACGATGAGCCCGCCCGGCGGGACATGCCGAAGATTGGTAAGCAGCACATCCTCGATGCTCGGGGTAAACTCTGGCGGTCGCTTCGGCAGCTACGCGGCCTCCTGCGAGAGCTGCGGCCGGACCTGGTTGTGAGCTTTTTAGTTCGGGCGAATGTCGCTAGCGCTATCGCGGCACGCTCGCTGGGCATACCCGTGATCCTTTGTGAGCGAATGCACCTGTCCTCGCATTTCCGCCTAAAGCATCGAGGATTAAAACGGCTCGGCGCCCGTGCAGGACCCCGGCTAACCTATCGTTTCGGCGATATCGTTTTGGGAGTTTCGGAGGGAGTGAGTCGGGATCTCGTCGAGGCATTCGGGATTGCCAAGGCCAAGGTCCGGACGGTCAACAATCCGTATGATCTGCAAGCAATCCGCGAGGCCGCGACCTTTCCGCCCGAATTCTTATTGCCGGATCGCTTCATTGTGGCGTCGGGCCGGCTCGAGCCGGGGAAGAACTTTGCCAGTCTCATTCGAGCCTATCACATAGCGGGGGCTCCCCATCCGCTTGTTATCCTCGGTGAAGGGGCGCTGCGGCGCGATCTTGAGGCACTGCTGGCAGAACTCGGACTGCAGGACCGCGTACTGCTCCCGGGATATGCAGCGCGCCCATTCGCGATTGTCGGTCGGGCCGAGATGTTCGTTTCCTCATCGCTGAACGAAGGCTTTCCGAACGCAATGGTAGAAGCCATGGTCCTCGGAGTCCCCGTCATCGCAACAGACTGCTGCTCTGGTCCAGCCGAGATTCTCGGGTCTGTGGCAGGTACGGTTGATCGCGTCACCTTTTCCAAGTTCGGCATCCTGGTCCCGCAAGCCGGCGACAGCGCACTTGCCGAGGCCATAACGGCGTTGGCCAACCAGGACATGAGGGCGTGTTACTCGAAAAGAGCGCGCGAACGATCCCAAGACTTCGAAGCCTGGCGGATCAATCGTCAATACTTGGCCTTGTTTGCGGAGCTCTTAGCTCTTCGAGTTGAACGCGCCTGATCGGTACCGGACGCGGAAAAGCGTCCGGTACACCGCGATATGCTGAGCAGCGACTTCGGCCCAACTCCTAGAGAGCTGATGCTCGACTGCCCTTTCCGTGTAGAAAACGCCGTAGTCTTTGACGCGCAGCTTGCGGGCAAGCGCCTCGACCTCACCGGCAGGGAAGTAGCAATTCTCGTTGAGGCCGAACTCCCGATGAGGCGGGATGTCGCTTATAACTACCGGCTTCTTGGCCGAGAGCGCCTCAGAAATCACGAGGCCGAAGCCTTCCATGTACGATGGGTGGACGAACAAGGCCGCGCCCCGGTAAAGGTCGCGCAGTTCGGCGCCCGTGCGATATCCAGCGAAGACGACGTCATTTGCAGCCATTTGGCGCAAATGCAGGGCGTGGGACTGATTGCCCACTGCCGATCCAACGATAACGAGTTTTCGCTGCCCTTGGACCGACTTAGCCGCCTCTATCAGATCGTGAAATCCCTTTGTCGCCTCGAGCCGGCCAACCGCGAGAACATAGGTGCCGGGGGTTAGTTCCAGCTCGGCCCATACGCCGGAAGCGATATCTGCGTTCGAAAATTCAAGGCTGCTTGCATGCCGAATCGCGACCGTTCGGTTCGTCGCCCGCGGAACGTTCGCCAGAAACGAGCGCTGAAGGGCGTCGCTGACGCAGATGATCCGGCTTGCCGAAAGGCCCGCCAGCTGCTCGCCGAGCCTCAAAAAGGCGCGGCCAAACCGCCCCCATTTGGGCCGCTCATAGTCTTGCGCGTGATGCGTGACGACCGTCCGGAAACCCAACAGCCTCGCCAAAGGCGTGAAGAAGCCCGGGCCAATCCCATGAATGTGAACGATGTCAGGTCTGGTTTTGAAGCGAGCGTATATAAGCGCCCAAATGGTATGGATCAGGGTATCCACGCCCCACATGGTGGGCGACCAAAGGGCCACCACATCGCATCCTTGAAAACCGAAGCGAGAGGCCGGTGTATATCCGCGCCGGATCAGAATCGTAATCTGGACCGAGCGATTGACCCGGCGAATTTCGGGGAACAGCCGTTCGCAATGAACTTCAATCCCGCCGATCACGTCAGGCAGGCCACGCAATCCGATGACGCAAATCCGCATTTGGAGCTTCCCGAATGTTTAGGGAATGTATCTCCCCAACCTGATCGCAGCTTGAAGACCTTCCACCTGGCTAGTCACCTGAATGAGAAGTTCGGCTCATTGTTTCTAGCAGGAGCGTCTGCCGGAGGCGAGGAACTCGTCGGCCGATTTGATCCAACGACATGGCTGTTCGCCTCAATGAAGGCCGCGATGTTGGCTTGGCGTTTGGCATCACTGCACCTGTGGCGGTCGCCGCGAACAGCTGAGCTGCCCCGGCCCGAGTAGTCCATCGACTATGATGGTCCGGATCACGAAAGGCATTAATGCGAGCAAGAATCAAGCCGGATGAGATCATCGGCAAACGGCGTGGGGTGGAGATCGTGCTGGGGCAAGGCGGCACGACCGTGGAGGCGTGCCGCCGGATCGGGATCAGCGAGCAGACTTACCACCGCTGGCGCAAGGAGTGTGGTGAGCTGAAGATCGGCCAGGAGCGTCGTGCGAAGGGATCTGGATAAGGAGAACCTGCGGCTGCGCCGCGCCAACTCCGGTCTGACTCTCAACAAGCTTCTCCTCCGGGAGGCTGCGCGGGGGAGTCGTCAGGCGTGCAAGGCACAAACTTCTGAGCCCTGCGCGGCGCCGGCGCTGTATCGACCAGCTACGGCGAGAGCTCCCGATGAAGGTTCGCCGACCGGAAGGCGGCGAGCAGTCAGTTAGCCCCGACTAGTCACACGCAACTCGAAACCAGTTCACGACGCTGCCGGGTATCGTGTGGCCATTCCGCTCCGAGCGAATGACGGGGCCGGCTTGCGGCTTACCTTCCACCACGTGCAATCCGGTGAGCGCGGCTTTGAGTTCAGGGTGCAGCGGCACACGGCGGCCGGAGCCGCGCTTTGCGACACTACGAGTGAGGGTGATTTGCTGCGCTACGCGCTGGTTGCTGGCCAGTACCATGGACCAGCGGAGGCCGGAGATCACAGGCCCTGAGCCCAGCGTGAAAGCTGAGGTGGGCGGCACCCGAACTGGAGAACCCTATCACCATCCAGCTCGGGCGCGAGAAAAGCGGCCACATGCTGCGCGACGGGCAGGATTACATCGTGGTCTTTCCAGAAGACGGGCAGAAGGTCGGCTCCACGGCGCTCATAACATCGTGATCGCGGGCGGATCAGCCACAATCCCTGCCAGTTACGAGATGAAGCGCGCGCTCTGCATCAAGGATGCGACGGGCACTGTCCACGTCGAAGGCCAAGAGGTAACGTGCACCCCCGGCGCGGCGTTCGACGCCATCGCGATCGCCGAACCCCAGGCCACAGTGCAATTGCAGAACATCCGAGCTTGCGTCCGTGGCACTCAGAACGGCGTTTATGGCGACCTGGTCCAGCCTTGGGGCCGGGTAAAGGAATTGCGAGTGAATCATTCACCGGCTTCAGCGGATATCAGGGCTTCCAGTTGCCGGCTATGTCCGGCCGCAGCGTCGGTCAGGTCACGATGGCCGAGGTGGACCTGCACTCGATTGACGAGCAAACCCCTCTCGGCACAGAGCCGGTAATGGGGCTTTTCGCTGTGGGCGATCGGCGGCAGCCACTGCGACCGGACGATCCCGATCAGCATGAGCGAGTTCTACGTGGAAGGCCGGCCCGGTCGTAACCAGTGTTCGATCAATTGGCCCGCAACGACGAATCCACGTGAGTGCTCGACCACCGTTCGCGACGGCATTGTGAGCTTTCCCCATCGGCCGATGACGGGGACAGTCACCCTAGGCAAGTCCGCGATGGGTGAGTTTGTGCCGTTTGGCGTGCCTGGGCTTAACTACAGGCCTAAGGCTGTTTCTACGGCAGCTCCGAAGCCCGCGCGCAGCTGAGGCTACGCCAGAAGAACGCCTGCCGCACGAGCTGCATAACGAAGACTTTGGCTGGGCTCTGGCACTTGTCGCCGGACACGATCTAGCGAAGGCTGAGCGGATCGGCTTCGATAGATCGATCATTGAGGCCAATGCGGAGCTGCGCACAACCGCTCGCCGGGGAAATGGCGAGACCTACCGCGAGATGCGTATCCGTCCGGTGGGATCCGCCTTGCGGGGCCGCTGAGCGAGCGGTCTTAAGCGTGCTCTTACGAGCGTGCTTATGAGTGACCGATGGGTCAGGTAGCGGTGTTTTCCGGGCCGGACCGGCGGCGGCGCTGGAGTGATGAGGAGCGGCTTTCAATCCTAGCGGAGGCGTTTGCGCCCGTGCCGTCGTCGCGATGTCGCGCGGCGCCGGGATGTTTCAACCTCGCTGATCTATACCTGGCGGCGCAAGTTGCTGGAGGCGAACGCCGAGCCGGCGCCGGACGAGCCGGAGACCGGGTTCGCCGAGGCGGTGATGATCGAGGATGGCGCGGCGGCCAGTTCCAGCGCGGTCCGGCGATCGTCGCCGACCTGGCGCGCGGCCGACGAATCAGCATATTCGCATCGACATCACCGGCTCAGGTGACGGCAGCGCTGAAGGCGTTGCGGTGATCCCTGCCGGCGCGCGGGTCTGGATCGCACTGGGGCATACGGATACAAGGAAGGGGATGCAGGGCCTTGCGGTGCTGGTGCAGCAGGCCTCAAGCGCGATCCCCATGGCGGTGATCTGTTCGTGTTCGCGATCGGTCTGCCTCGCTGGTGAAGATCATCTGGCATGATGGCATCGCATGTCGCTCTGTTCCAAGCGGCTCGAGAGAGGACGCTTCGTCTGGCCATCGGCGAAGGAAGGTATGGTGTCGCTGACCGGCTCGCAGCTGACCTGCCTGGTGGAGGGGATCGACTGGCGCAGCGCGCAGTATTCCTGGCGACCACAGAGCGCGGGATAGACGACCGCCAAGCTGCTTTCCCCTTGCGGCGCTACGTTGATGCTGATTCAGTCACCTCGGTGGAAGCCGCTGCTTCGCCTCCGCCAGACGATGTCGCAACGCCGAAGGCGCTGCTTGCGGCAGCGACCCGGCGAGCCGACGATGCCGAACAGCGCGCAGCGGCGGCCGATGCCCGATTGGCCAACGCCCAGGCCCGGCAGAGCGCGACCGAGGCGCTGATCGCGCACCTGAAGCTGCAGATCGCCAAGCTCCGGCGCGAGCAGTACGGCGCCAGTGCTGAGCGCAGTCGGCGGCTGCTCGAGCACATGGAGCTGCAACTCGAAGAACTCGAGGCCGATGCAGGCGAGGATGACCTCGCCGCAGAGGCCGCGGCCGCCCGCTCGACCAGCGTCACTGCCTTCGAGCGCCGGCGCCCTGCCAGGAAGCCGTTCCTCGAGCACCTTCCGCGCGAGCGTGTCGTGCTTCCCGCGCCGTGCTCCTGGCCCGCCTGCGGCGGCGCGCGCTTGGCGAAGCTGGGCGAGGACGTCACCGAGACCCCTGGAGGTGATCCCCGCGCAGCTGGAAGGTGATCCAGACGGTCAGGGGAGAAGTTCTCCTGCCGGGATTGCGAGAGGATCACGCAGCCACGGCGTCGTTCCATGTGGTGCCGCGCGGATGGGCGGGTCCGAGCTTCCTCGCCATGCTGCTGTTCGAGAAGTATGGCCAGCATCAGCCTCTCAACCGCCAGGCCGAGCGCTTCGCCCGCGAAGGTGTGCCGCTCAGCACCTCGACGCTGGCCGACTAGGTCGGTGCTGCCGCGGCCGCGCTGATGCCGCTCTACCGCCGGATCGAGGCCCATGTCTGGCCGCCGAACGCCTGCACGGCGACGATACCACCGGGCCGGTCATGGCGAAGAACAAGACCGATACCGCCCGACTATGAGTTTACGTGCGCGACGATCGACCGTTCGCCGGCAGCGATCCGCCCGCCGCGCTGTTCCACTACTCGCGTGACCGGCGCGGCGAGCATCCCCGGGCCCACCTCGCCAGCTGGGCAGGCATCCTGCAGGCGGACGCCTATGGCGGCTACAACGAACTCTACGCCCCCGGCCGGCAACCTGCTCTCGTGCTCGAGGCCGATTGCTTCGCCCATGCCCGGCGCAAGTTCTTCGAGCTGGCCGACGTCGGGGGCGCGGCCCGAAAGAAGAGCCGGGGCGAGCGCACCAGCATGATCTACCCGATCGCGCTGGAGGCGGCGCAGCGGCTCGACGTCCTATTCGACCTCGAGCGCAGCCTCAACGGCAAGCCCGCTGCCGAGCGGCATGCCGCGCGCCAGGAGCACAGTGCACCGCTGATAGCCGAACTGCACGCCTGGCTCCAGCTGGCGAAGCTGTCACGCAGCCACGACCTGGCCAGGGCGACCAATTACATGCTGCGCCGCTGGGATGCCTTCACCCGCTTCCTCGCCGACGGCCGCATCTGCCTGACCAACAGAGCCGCCGAGCGGGCGCTCCGCTGCATACCGCTCGGCCGCAAGGCATGGCTGTTCTGCGGCTCGGATCGCGGCGGCCAGCGTGCCGCCATCCTCTACACCCTGATCCAGACCGCCCGCCTCAACGACGTCGACCCGCTGGCCTGGCTTGCCGACGTCCTCGCCCGCATCGCCGATCATCCCGCTAGCAAGCTCGACGACCTCCTGCCATGGAGTTGACAGTCCGCCACCCTGGTCAGCGAGGCTGCCTGATGACGGCACCATCCATGGTGTTCACCGTCCGCTATGCCGCAAACCGCCTCGGTATCGACAACGATGTCGTCGAGGATTTGGCCGAACAGATGAGGCCCGAAGACGGGTGCGTCAGCCTCATCGACAGCTTCGCCGAACCCGCCGGATTCGTCGCCGCCTTCACAAGGCACGGGCTCGACTACCTCGAAAAGCTGCTCGACCAGCGCCGCTCGAACTTCATGCGCGGCACCTGAATCAGCCGCGGCTTTCACCGGATGGATACCCAGATGCTGAGGCGGATGGTCAAGGAAAGTGGCTTCGATACCCCGGGGCGCCGATGACCTCATGGCTCTCGAGTGCAGGCGCGAAAAAGAGACCGTCGAATGCGGATTGGAAGAGCCGAGCGAGCCGGATGCAAAAGTCACGGCGACCTTGGTCCGGTCGTTTTGCATGTACCGCGCGGCCGTGACGGCTGACGCCGCGAACACCTCCTCAGGAGCACGCTTTGCAGTTAGGGGCCGCCTACAACTATCTTCCGGGGCATGGACGAGGCCTTGTGCAGACCTGTCTTCCGACAGCCGCATCAACGCACGCAGCACGAGTGCAGGGGCTATCAGCAGCGACGATGACCTTCACGCCGTCACTGCCTCATAGGCCTTGTAATAATAACTATCGGCCCCAAAGCTTGCCGAGGCGCGCATGTTGACGCGAGTCAGCAGCGCGCCCACGACACTGGCGCCGGCACGATCAAGTTCCTGCAAAGCGAGTTGCCCGACATGAGCCGGCGTCTTTCGCCAGCGCATGACAAGCATCACGCCGTCGGCCATGGCAGCGACTGCGCGCGCCTCGGCGACAGGAAGCACGGGCGCGCTATCAAGGATGACCAGATCGAAGCGCTGCTCTAGTTCCCGGATCAGCACTTCCATCTTCTCCGATGCGATGAGATTATAGTCAGTGGCCTCCGCCGGGCCTTGGGCGAGCAGATGGGCACCCGACACGGCGTCCTGCACCAGCGCCTCCTCCAAAGGAGCCTCGCCCCTGAGGACATTGGCGAGACCGGCGCCGGGAGCATCGGCAAGGCTGCGCGTTGCAGTACGGCGGCGAATGTCGCAATCGATTAGGAGCACCCGCTGCCCATGACGGGCCGCCGCACGCGCCATGCTGATGGAAGCGGTTGTCTTGCCTTCACCTGGCAGCCCGGAGGTAATTGCAAGGGAGCGAACCACTTGCCCCTGCTGCCCGATCTTCAGCGCGGTTAACACGTTGCGGAAGGATTCCGCATATAACGATTCTCCGTTCTCGATCAGATAATCCGCGGCACCCAGTGGACTGTTGTCGCGCAGCTTAGCACCCTTCACTGTGTTGATATCCGGTACCGAGCTCAGCGCGCGAACGCCCAGACCTCGCTCCAGCTCCGCGCGACTGCGGAATCCGCGATCCATGAGCTCCAGCAACAGCGCCACTAGCCCACCAAGCACGAGCGCGCCTATGACCGCTCCCACGATATAAGCCGGCAGGCTTGGCGAGCTGGGCATGCCCGGCACAGCAGCCAGCGCAATGACATAGGCGTTGCTCTGTTCGGTTCCCTGCGCCGCCACGTTCTGGCGGTAACGATCCAGC
>Ga0210040_10008813_pt1 | contig 11859 bp, 13 predicted proteins | sample CryGeyCG12114_NA_FD_185462 | JGI IMG/M metagenome (GOLD analysis project Ga0210040, IMG submission 185462) | Groundwater microbial communities from aquifer - Crystal Geyser CG19_WC_8/21/14_NA (SPAdes) (version 2) | ecosystem: Environmental > Aquatic > Deep subsurface > Groundwater | place: USA... | reverse complement strand
ATCCATTATACCATTGCTGGTAAATGCCGTTATTATTGGCTTTCACGTGGTGGCAAAAGACATTACAGAAATTTCCCGGGCGCAAGATATTATCCGGCAGCAAGCAAAAAGGTTAAATACCATTTTCGAAAGTATAACCGATCCTTTTTTCTTGGTAGATAAGAACTGGAATTTTGCTTGCGTGAACAATGCTTTCGAAAAGTTATCGGGTTATGGGCAAGACGTGCTTCTGGGCAAAAACTTAAAAGAAATTTATTCCGAGAATAATTATAGTATCTATTACGAAAAGTTTTATCAGTCCTACGAAACAGGAAAATCGGTTCATTTTGAATTGTATTTTGAAAGGCTTGCCAAATGGTTCGAAATAAAAGCTTTTCCTTCTGAGGATGGCTTGTTTGTTTACTTTTCGGACATTACGGAAAAGAATATATTTCAGGAGGAGCTTAAAAAGCTTTCGCTGGTGGCCAGTAAAACCGACAATGGGGTGGTTATAATGGATGCGGAAGGGCGCACGGAATGGGTAAACGAAGGTTTTACCAAACTAACGGGATATGCTCTGCAAGATGCCTGGGGTAAAAAAATAGAGGAATTGCTTCGGGGAGCAAAAACCGATACGGTGGCATTGCAGGCCATGAGCCGTAAAATGGGCCAAGCCCTGCCTTTCTCCGAAGAAATTGTGTTTTATAAGCATGCGGGCGAAAAAGTTTGGCTTGCTTTGGATATAACTCCGGTTATAGATGAAGAAGATAAGGTTTGTCGCTTTATTATTATTATGGGCGATATTAGTTTCCGCAAGGAGGCCGACGCCAACCAATCGCAAATGACGCAGGACCTTTACAAGCACAACCGCGATTTGCAGCAGTTTACTTATATGGTATCGCATAACCTCCGGTCGCCGGTAGCCAATGCCTTGGGTTTACTTGATTTGCTCAAAAAAGAAGATAAAACTTCCGATATGTTTGACTATTCGCTGGCTTATCTCAAAACCACCATTGTACAAATAGATACTGTTTTACAAGACGTAAACACCATTTTATCGATCAGGGATAAAAAAGATGTATTTGATAAAGAGCAGGTAGTGGTAGGGGAGGTTTGTGCCCAGGCTATTCAGGACTTGCAGGAGTTGCTGCAACTTTGTGGCGGCAAAGTGAATATGAATATTATGCGTAGCCCTCTTGTAAATGCTAACCGGGCATATCTGTACAGTATTTTTTACAACCTGCTTTCCAATTCCATTAAGTACCGGTCCGAAGAACGTGCCTTACAGATAGATATTAAATGTACCGGAATCCCGGGCCGGGGAACCCTTATTTCCTTTACCGATAACGGTTCCGGCTTTGATGTAAAAAAGGCCGGAGATAATGTTTTTAAACTTTACAAAAGATTTCACACGCACAAAGAAGGCCGTGGCATAGGTTTATACCTGGTAAAAACGCATGTAGAGACCATGGGAGGCCAGATTGAAGTGAAAAGTGTGGTAAATGCCGGAACCCGTTTTTTAATTTATCTTAAATAACGCATCTAGTGCCAACAGGCGGTTATGCGGTTAAAATAATGGGATGTAGAACCTAAATTTGCCATTTAATGAGAATCCAACTCATGTCTGCCAAATTTTTCTTCTAAGATGTAAGCGCATGCTTCCGCAACAACAGGAGAGCGCTTAAACAGGTTTTTTGCTTTTATAATTTACTAATAATTTGTTAATTAACCTGGGCTGATAATTTATAAGCCTGCCTTATTGGGAAAAATTGATACTTTCTTTCAGCAGGACGGGTAGCCGCAGGAACTTGCTTCGGCTTTTAGCATTTTAAAAAAGTATCTTAACTTTAAGTGTGCTCATGCTGATGTAGGGAAAAATTTATTGTCTTAAGTAGGCCGGCATCTTTCCAGCCTGCTCCCTACGGGTATTAAAATAATTAAGCTAGAAAATCAAGTGGCTTGCTGATAGTAAAGTTCAAGTAATTAGATCTGGCTATATCTCTTTTAATTTAAAGGTGCCGTAATAATAATTAGGTGTGGCGGCTACTAAAGGAATAAACTACTGACCTCAGGCTTATTCAGTCCGGTAAAACTGCGGTTTTATTAAAATATTAATAAAAATTTAATATAAATAATATTATAATTCATCAATTTTAATATTAAAGCCATTTTACACCAACTATTTACATCAATCCTTTGATTTATAATTAAATATTAAATTTAATATTATTAAAAAACGCAAAAATAGTTTTAGGATTATTATAACAATAAACCTTTTTTAAAGAACTACGTTGCTATAATATAAACTTAATTTAATATAAACCTATAAATGTAGTAGCCATGAAAAATTCAAACTTAATTACTGCCCTTTTCTTCGCTGCCATCTCTGCTTTAGCTGTAATAGTTAGCTAAGTATATTCCATGTTTCTTTCACCCGGTAGGGCCGAAAAAAATTTATATTATACCACACAACTAAAACCAGAGGAAATTGATCTGATTAAAATCTACTACCCAAATTAAACTTTATTTGTAGCTTAATAACGCCACTTAGTTTTAAAGCTACCGTTATTTCAATAAAAAGCCCTTACAAGTTTATATATTTGTAAGGGCTTTTTATTGTTTTAACTAATGGCTTTCTGTTATGCAGTATTATCCGCTAATCTATAATTTAAGGTCATTTTTCCTATACAACCATTAAGTCTATTAGTTTTATCGCCATTTAATATTAAAGTGCCGGTAAGAAAAATATATTACTTAAACCTGCTTTACTTTTCAGATAGGGAAAACGCAAAACTAAATTACCTGGGAATTAATGTTAGATCCGGGGTAAATTTGTATATCAGAAAAATAGACTTTAGCCCTGGTACTTTTAACCCAAAATACGCGTTCAATCGCTTCTGATAAATACAAAGTATATCCTTTAAAAATTAAATACTTAAAATATAGCTAATTATAATATAGTCCAAACTAAATAAACTATTTTGATGTTCGCTAAACAACGGCAATCTTGGGCATGTTCTCTACAATAAAGGAAAAGCTAAAATTATCTAACATTGAGCAGTTTAGCAGGGATGAGTGTGAAGACCGTCTGATGTTGATCCGGTATTTATTACGCCGGGAGGATAGTCCGGAAGTATGGGCAGAGTTTGACCCGTATATTCTAAGAATTGAGCGTAGATTAAAAGAGTTAAATTCGGCCTATCCTGATTTATAAATTATTTTGTTTTCGAGGCTACTTTCAAGCCTTCTTTGCTTATACCCCATTCAGAAGTGAAAGCTATTTTTTATTTTCAAAGATTTCAGCAAGATCTTTTTTCTTACAACTCAATTCTTTTTGTCGGGGCAGGTGGCAATCTAGTAGCTGAAAATGTTATGCAGAGATAGATGGGCAGTGGCCTACATTAATTTTGCAGTATTTAGCGCCATACCTTTAACTTTGCTTTGTGGCCAGGTGTAAGATATCCGGCATTATTTATTTCCTGCTATTTCCGATATTTCCTTGAAAACACTTTACACGCTTCTGCTGCTTATACTATCTAACGTATTTATGACGTTTGCCTGGTACGGTCATTTGCAGTTTAAGAAATGGGGCTGGCTAACCCAGGCGGGCTTAATAACTATTATATTGATTAGTTGGGGCCTGGCGTTTTTCGAATATATTTTTCAGGTTCCCGCCAACAGAATTGGTTTCCGGCAAAACGGCGGCCCTTTTTCGCTTTTCGAGTTAAAAACCATACAGGAGGTTATTTCGCTGGTAGTATTTACAATTATTACCATTTTTGTTTTCCGGACCGAGAAACTGGCGTGGAACCACGTAGTAGGATTTGTTTTCCTGGTTTTAGCCGTGTTTTTTATCTTTAAGAAATGGTAAATTATTTGGTTGTACTTTTGCACCGTTAAGAGCAGCACATGGAAACAGACGAAATAACGTTTCAGGAACGAATCCGGGAGCACCAGCTTAAAATAAAACAGGTTTTTACGGAGGTTGGTAAAGTAATAGTAGGGCAGCAATATATGGTAAACCGGCTGCTGATCGGGTTATTTACCAACGGCCACATTTTACTGGAAGGGGTACCGGGCCTGGCTAAAACCTTAACCATTAACACCCTTTCCCGGGTATTGCACCTCGACTTTCAACGCATTCAGTTTACCCCCGATTTATTGCCTTCCGACCTGATCGGAACCATGATTTACAACCAGAATTCTTCTAAGTTTGAAGTAAAAAAAGGCCCCATCTTTGCCAACCTCATTTTGGCCGACGAAGTAAACCGGTCGCCGGCAAAAGTACAAAGCGCCTTGCTGGAAGCCATGCAGGAAAAACAGGTAACCATTGGCGAAACTACCTTTAAACTGGATTTGCCTTTTCTGGTACTAGCTACCCAAAACCCCGTAGAGCAGGAAGGAACCTATCCCTTGCCCGAAGCCCAGGTAGACCGTTTTATGATGAAAGTATTTGTAAATTACCTGAACAAGGCCGACGAACTGGAAGTAATGCGCCGCATGGCTAATTTAACCTTTGCCAACCAGGTAAATACCATCCTCACCAAGCAAGATATATTTGCTATCCGGAACGAAATAAACCAGGTACAGATTTCCGAAACCCTGGAACGTTATATTATAGAACTGGTATTTGCCACCCGTATGCCCGGCGATTATGACTTAGCCGAGTACACTAATTACATACAGTTTGGGGTTTCGCCGCGGGCCAGTATTGCCCTGAATTTAGCCGCCAAAGCAGTCGCTTTTTTTGATGAGCGGGATTACGTATTGCCGGAAGATATAAAAGATGTGGCTTTAGATGTGCTTAACCACCGTATTATTCTGAACTACGAAGCCGAAGCAGACGGCATCCAAACAAAAGACTTTATAGAAGCCATTTTGAGGAAAGTGCCCATCAGCTAATTTCTGATACCGCAAGATTTGCCGGAATTAATTTCAATTTTAAATTTTTTAAATGGAGGATCTTCATCTGTAAAATGACAAGACTTTAACAGGATCTTACTTTTTGGGTATATCCCGCAACTTAATTGTTCTAAAAAAGAAAAACTGATTGGATTGTACTAAAATATATTACTAAAATATATTTCGTGAGAAAAGTTTGGCAGGGTGAAACTTTAATCGTAACATTACGATATAACAAGCAAAAGTATGGGAGTTACAAAGACACAGAATTTTACGGAGGAGCAGAACCAGTTAGCGGCTTATGCCAAAGCCTTGGCGCACCCGGCCCGCATAGCTATTCTGCAACACTTACTTAAGCGTCAAACCTGTATTTGTGGCGATTTAGTGGGAGAATTACCCCTGGCCCAGGCTACCGTTTCGCAGCATTTAAAAGAACTGAAAGCAAGTGGTCTTATTCAGGGAACGGTGGAAGGAACCAGTGTTTGTTACTGTATAAACGAACAAAAATGGGAAGAAGTACGGGATATTTTCTTAAACCTATTCTCCAGCCAGGTTGCCTGTAAAGATAATTGTTGTTAAAATTTTTTATATCTATTAATCGTAAAATTGCGATATTATGAACAAGACAAGTTTTCTCAATTGGCAAACCTTTAAAAATGAGTTGCTGAAGAATCCGGAGCTGCACCTGCAATTCCAATACGCCGAAAATAAATTGGTGGATGTTTCCTACCATATTACAGAAATTAAACAGGCGCCCATTGTATCGGTTGATTGTGGCGGGGTTATGAATACCTGGACCGAGATTATTGTGCAGTTGTGGGAGCCGGAAAAAAGAGATAGTAACCGGGAAATGAAAGTAAGCAAAGCTTTATCCATTATTGCTATCGTGGAGAAAACCTTGCCGCTGAACCCCTTGGGTACGGTGAAAATTGAGTTTGGGAACTCCCAGTTCGATACCCGCCACATGTATCCGGCTGCGTTTACGGTAGCGGGAGATAACCTGGTGGTAAACCTGAGCCCGGATTTTGTACAATGTAAAGCCATTGAACGCGGCGGCAGCTGTGGCACCAACGAGCAAGGGGAAGAATGCTGCACACCCGTTATGGAAAAAAAGCAAGTACAATTAGTAGAATTAACCACGCTATCGGCTAATAGCTGTGCTCCTGGTTCGGGTTGTTGCTAAGGTAATAGGAGTAGCCTGGCGAAAACTAGGCGGCTCTTTTTTCTTCATTTTAGATAAGCTTATGAAAAATGTATTAGTGTTATGTACGGGTAATTCTTGCCGGAGCCAGCTAGCTGAAGGGTACTTGCGCCATTTTGCCCAGGGGCAGGCCCGTATTTACAGTGCCGGTATCCAAACGCACGGCGTAAATCCGCGGGCCATTGCCACCATGGCCGAGGATGGTATAGATATATCGGCCCACACATCTAATCACATAGATGAATACCGGGATATTGCTTTTGATTTTATTATTACGGTGTGTGACCACGCCCAGGATAATTGCCCTTATTTTCCTTCCCAGGCTACCCGCTTTCATCAAAATTTTACCGACCCGGCGAAAGCTACCGGTACAGAAGAAGAAATAAGAACTGCTTTCCGGCAGGTACGCGATCAAATTAAAGCTTATTGCCAGCAGTTTGCCGGTAACTATATACTGGGCAAAAGCATTAACAGCAAGATAAATTAAAAAAGCACAATGAGGGCCTAATTAACCGATACACCAGGGAAGTACAACTTACTACTAAACTTATTACTTATAACTAACACAACATGAGTCAATGTACTGTAGATAAAAGAAAACGCTTATCCCGGCTGGACCAGTTTTTAACCGTCTGGATATTCCTGGCCATGGCCGTCGGCGTATTAATCGGCTATGTTTATCCCGGAATAGAAGATGTTATAAATACTTTTCAGGTAGGAACAGTTAACATTCCGATTGCTATCGGGTTAATCCTGATGATGTACCCGCCTTTAGCTAAGGTAAGATATGCGCAGTTAGGCCGGGTTTTCGAAAATGTAAAAGTTATAACCCTTTCTTTAGTTTTAAACTGGATTATCGGGCCTATCCTGATGTTTTTCCTGGCTATTATATTCCTACGAGATTACCCGGAGTATATGATTGGTATTATCCTGATTGGCCTGGCCCGTTGTATTGCCATGGTACTGGTTTGGAATGAACTGGCCGAAGGCGACCGGGAGTATGCCGCCGGCTTAGTGGCTTTTAACAGTATTTTCCAGGTATTATTTTACAGCCTCTTTGCCTATATATTTATTACCATTCTGCCCACCTGGTTTGGCCTGGAAGGCAGCGTCGTCGATATCAGCATGGGGGCCATTGCCGAAAGCGTGGGCATATACCTGGGCATTCCGTTCCTGCTGGGTTTTTTATCCAGCCTGATTCTGCGCCGCTTAAAAGGTGATGATTGGTACCAGAAAGTTTTTATACCTGCTATCAGCCCTATTACTTTAATTGCCTTGCTGTTTACCATTGTGATTATGTTTAGCTTAAAAGGCAATTTAATCGTGCGCATTCCCCTGGACGTAATCCGGATTGCTATTCCGTTGGTAATTTATTTTGCCATCATGTTTGTGGTAAGTATATATATGGGTAAAGCTTTAGGCGCTAATTACGCGCAAAATGCATCGGTGGCGTTTACGGCCACCGGCAATAACTTTGAATTGGCCATTGCGGTGGCTATCGGTGTTTTCGGATTAAATTCCGGACAGGCTTTTGCCGGCGTGGTAGGGCCCCTGATAGAAGTACCGGCTTTAATCGGCTTGGTTAACCTGGCCTATTGGTTCCGGAAGAAATACTACGGGAATGACACCTACGCTGAACCTATGCCGCAGCAAAGCTAAATGTTAAACTAATTATTTACTCCCAGGCCGCAGGAAAGATAACTATTAGAGAAAGGGGTTTATTAGATTAGTTGAAAGACCTCTTGCGTGCCGTTTTGTATTGTACCTGATGGCAGAAAAACAGGTTGGTTCATGATTTTAACATCAACATTGTCTTTAGATAGCTAATGGATAGTTTTAAAACCAGATACATTCCATTTGCCTCTGAAATTTTACTAAGTATTTGCCAGTTAAGGGCCTCTGTTATTAGGAGGCCCTTTTTCTTGCCCTTAAAATCTAATCTAAATAAATTAAAATAATTATAAAACGCGGGCTAAAAGTATTGACAATCACTATCGGCAGTCTGCATTAATGATTTAGTCTAATTGCCTGAATTATAAAATTACCTGTTATTAAAAAGTAAGCTATAGAAAAGGTACAATAAACAAAGCACTTCATAATTAATGGCATCATCAGAGGAAATAAGTTTATTGTACTTGCTGCTTACCTGCCACATAAATGATGAAATTAAAATGTCAGCAGTAAAATATGATTTGTTTCACTTTTAAATATAACTTTATTTTATTTATATGAATTTATATATTTTAATAATAAAATAAATTAATATTGTGAAAAGCTTTTAATTCTAATAAAGTTAAAAACGCTTGGGTAAAATAAGGCTGGTATTGAGGTAGATAATTTTAAACCTTTATTTTATGAAAAATATAATAATCCTTTTTATCGCTATTATACTTTCAGGTTGCGAAACAACAATCGTAGAACCTTTATTTACTGAAACAAATATCAGCGACGCTACTACTACCGGTCATAAATTAAAGCTTCTTAGTCCTAATGGGAAAGAAAGCAGTACCGTGACCTATTCCATCCATTTGGCGGATACTGCTGCTTATGATTACCTGGCTACTGTAGTGCCCCTTTCTAAAGGTTATTACCTGGAGTTAGGTAAAGGTACAATAAAAGGAAATAAGCATCTAAAACTGCATTTTAATTCCAATATGCCCCTCACAAAAGAAGATGGTTTCTATCTTTACCTGTTCCAAAATGGTGATAATGTAGGGTATTACCGGGTAAATAGCTATTAAAACTACTATAGATAAGGTCAAAGCTATTGGGAAGCAGTAAAAAACTAATCTGGGAACACCTGATGGTAGATATTGCTTATCCAACTTCTGACGAAGGAGATACTGTTTCAAGTCCTGCTGCTGTAATAGCTTTGGCTTAGCTCCGCCACCTTGGTCCTGATAACTCACTAAGCCAACTTCTTTTTTCGTTCCATACTTTTATCCAGTCGGAAAGCGTGGAGGAATTTACTCCTCTACAAGTACTTACCTGCTCTATACGCCGGCCTGGCTTTAGCATTTTCAGCATCAGCCCCGTAAATCTTCTTAAACAGGCCGCTTAAAAAGTTACCTTCTGTATTATGCCATCGAAGGTCTGGGCGATGTAGCAGGTTTTAAGGCCAGTTCTTTCAATGGCATTAGAGAAATTTAATCCGGTAGCTAAGTAAGTTTTTTTCTGAGGCGTAGCATGCACGATGGAGAATGTTTATACCAATGTTTTACAAGCCAGTAAGTTAGACTTATTGAAATAAGCCGGCAATACTGATTTATCAGTATTTTTTAATGTTAAGATAAAAATATACGGGCAGAGAAATAATTTATTCAACTTAAATAGGCTTACTCAACAAGCTCGACTTTTGCATGTCCTGAAATTAGCCCGATATTCAAAAATAGAATTGCTAAATAGCTTATAATACAGCTACTGGACAGTTCTTGATTTCTACAAATGCTAAAGTCGAGCTAACAACCTAAAAATTTTAATTACGGTGGCGGAAAAATGGGTATCAGCTTATCTAATAGATAAAGCGCTACTTAAATCTTCACTTTTACTTATTTTCAAAATTATACTGGCTTTTAGGTATATTTTATTCAAAAAGTTTAACTTAGAAGCTCTTATAAATAGAGATGCAATATTTGTTTGCTATCTTTTAACCCGATTGTTGATTGATAACAAATTGGCTGGCGCAACCGGTAAGAAGCTAGCTGATTTACTAATGAAGCTTAAATAAATGGGTTATAGATTAGGTACTTTTTCAACTAAATTAATATACTTAATGGCTGAAACAAATACGCACTGTTCAAATTGCAATGCCCCCTATAAAGATGGTTTGCTAGGGGTAAATGCTCCCCTGACAGAAAAGGAAACTAAACTGATCAATGAATTTCAATCATTTAAGGCAAAAGATTACTGTAGTAAATGTGGCAATGACTTACTAAGGCAATCGAAATCGGCTGCTCAAAATGAAATTGAAAAACTAACCAACCAGATAGCCCATAAACTAGAAGCTATACCGGTTGTTACGACGCATTCGCCTTTTAAGTGGGATTACGATATTATAGGCATGGTTACGGGCCAGTCTACCACGGGTACCGGTGTTATATCTGAATTCACTTCCACTTTTTCCGATTTGTTGGGCTTGCAAGCAGACAGATATAATAAGAAATTGAAAGATGGTGAAGATCTGTGTTTTGCACAATTAAGAATACAGGCCCTTACTGCGGGGGGCAATGCCATTATTGCCACTGATATAGATTACTCAGAGGTAGGAGGGGTAAAAGGTATGCTCATGGTATGCATGTCCGGCACGGCCATTAAGTTAAATAATTATGAAATTTTGGGTGAAAGCAAAGTTACACAAATAAAGGATTTAAGCTTTTTATGTAACCGCAGGGCTTATTTGAACACCTTACTTTAAGAAGCATCTTAAATACCTTTAATTTAAAATCCGACTGTTTATCTACCATTTGCAGGTTTGGCTACAGAAAGTTTTTACTTTTAAAGCCCATATTTAAAAGTATTTAATTGTTATTCTTAAGATTTACTACCTCTTCACAGAACTTATCATAGCTTAATTTAAGATACAAAATACAACTGTAACGCAGCTGTGCGGGCATATCTTAGATCTACCTACTTGCTGGTAAAATTATATTTATGCCAGTTTATCACTATAATACTAGGGAGGCATTATTTTAAGCAGAATATACCTCAATCTCATTCTCAGATTCTAAATCTGCTGCTTTTTCCAGTGCCCTGTAGGTTACATAAATATGGCTTTCTGTTACCGTAATTACTTCAGAGCTTCTGTTGATAGTGTATTGACTATACTCCTGATGTAGCTCTTTAAAATCAAAAGCAATTAAGGAATTGCCTTTTTCATCAAACTGCAAGGGGAGTCTTTTTGTAATAATTGCTTCCATATTTTTTTAAACTCTAATTTCTCCAAAAATAGGGAATTAGTATCTAAAGGGCATTATAAGTTTGCTTATTCTTATAACCTTGATACTCTGAAGTTACTATAAACTTTTTTCTGTTAATTCCATAATGTCCATTTCACTTGTATAACCGGATGAAGTGCGGACTGTTATGAATTTATTAGCAACTATTTTCCAGGTACCTCCATAAGATTGAGGATCGTTCGGATTACACTTTACGCCTGCTTCATAGGTCCAGGATTTATCTACTTTCATTTCATAAATATCATCATTGGTGCAGGATTGGGTTACATATTCCGTAACATCACCTTGGGGAGTGGTATGGGTCTGTGAAGTTAAAGTCCACCGATGTCCTGTTAAATTCTTTTCATATACTGTTAATTGCGAATCTTCATTTTGTATTGGTTTTTCATTATCTTCTTTACAAGACATTGTTCCAAATATCAGCAAAATTAAAAGTAGTAGATTGTGCTTCATTGATTCAGAAACTAGAATATCCGTGAAAATACAAATTTTGGTTTATTATTTACAAAAGACAGGTTAAGAATTAGCGAGGAAAAAATAAGAAGCTACCGTTTTATACTAAACGACGAAGTTGTGCTTATTGCTTACGGTCTCCTGGATTTTAAAGTGTATTTAAAACTTAGATCCTCTTATTCTATAAAACATCTATTTTACCTGGAAAATAAAAAGCCTGCCATTGCTGGCAGGCTTTTGCCGGAAAGCAGGAGACTAAGCTGCTTTCCGTATTAATTGTAACTTCCCTGATCTCACCCATGAGGAAGTACAATTGTTTTTAGTATAGTTTTTAAGTTTTAATATGCAAACCTATGCAATCAGTATTTT
>Ga0210040_10008812_pt1 | contig 11861 bp, 7 predicted proteins | sample CryGeyCG12114_NA_FD_185462 | JGI IMG/M metagenome (GOLD analysis project Ga0210040, IMG submission 185462) | Groundwater microbial communities from aquifer - Crystal Geyser CG19_WC_8/21/14_NA (SPAdes) (version 2) | ecosystem: Environmental > Aquatic > Deep subsurface > Groundwater | place: USA... | reverse complement strand
GGACCCAGCGAATCGCCGCCGATGATCGAGGCGAACAGATGCGTCATGCCCAGCTCGCCCAGCAGCTTGCGCGCCGGATGCTCGTTCTTGTTGGTGACCACCGCCAGCTTCACCCCGCTCGCGGCCAGGGCATCCAGCGCATCGAGGCACCCCTCGTAGGGGATGGTGTTGTCGGCGATATGGTCCTCGTAATACGCCAGCAGCACGGCGAGCAGCGCACGGAACTCTTCCTCGGGCAAGGGCCCGCCGGTCAGGTCCAGCGCGCGTTGCAGCATCATCGCCGAGCCGCCGCCGATCAGATCGCGCATCCTGTCGCCGGGCACCGGGGTGCGGCCGATGCTCTGCAGTGCATGGTTGACCGCCGGCGCGATGTCGCGATTGGAATCCACCAGCGTGCCATCCAGGTCGAAACCGACGATATCGAAGGGAAAGTCGCTCATAGCCGCGGACCCCTGCCGCAGCCGTATGGAAACCGCAACGGTTTGGTGCCATGGCGACAACGCTATGACGAATGCCCGAAGACCGATCGCCGCCGTGATCCTCGCCGCAGGCAAGGGTACGCGCATGCGCAGCGAGCGCCACAAAGTGCTTCATCCTATTGCCGGGCGGCCGATGATCGAGCACCTGCTCGCCTCGCTCGGCACGCTGGCGCCGCAACAGGTGGTGACCGTCGTGGGTGACCACCGCGAGCAATTGCAGGCCCATCTGGGCGAGCGCGTGGCCTATGCCGTGCAGGAGCCGCAGCTTGGCACCGGGCACGCGGTGCAGCAGGCGCGCGAGGCGCTGGCCGGCTTCTCGGGCGACGTGCTCGTCCTCTATGGCGACGTGCCCTTCGTGCGCCCCGGGACGATGCAGGCGATGCTCGACCGGCTGCACGAGCCGGACAGCCCGACGGCGGTGGTGCTCGGCTTCGAGCCGGCCGATCCCCTGCGCTATGGCCGGATCGTCGCCGACGATCGGGGCGGCATCGTCAAGATGGTGGAATACAAGGACGCGAGCGCGGACGAGCGCGCCTGCACCTTGTGCAATTCGGGCCTGCTTGCTGCCCGATCGGACGAATTGTTCGCGCTGCTTTCGCGCGTCGGCAACGACAATGCGCAAGGTGAGTACTACCTGCCCGACATCGTCAATGTCGCGCTGAGCGATGGCCGTGCATGCGCAGCCATCAGGGCCGAAAACCCCGGCGAACTGGCCGGCATCAACAGCCGTGCCGAACTCGCCGCGGCCGAGGCGCAGTGGCAGCAACACAAGCGCGAGGAGGCGATGGAGCAGGGCGCCACGCTGCGCGCACCGGAAACCGTGTTCTTCAGCTGGGATACGCAGCTGGGGCGTGACGTGCTGGTGGAACCCAACGTGGTGTTCGGCCCCGGCGTGCGCGTGGGGGACGAGTGCACGATCCGGTCGTTCTCGCACCTCGAAGGAGCGACGCTGGCCGAGGGGGTGGTGGTGGGGCCCTATGCGCGGTTGCGCCCGGGCACGGTGCTGGAAGCGGGCGCGCGGATCGGCAATTTCGTCGAGACGAAGAACGCAACCCTTGGCAAGGGCGCCAAGGCCAACCACCTCACCTATCTGGGCGATGCCACGGTGGGGCCGGGCGCGAATATCGGCGCGGGCACCATCACCTGCAATTACGACGGGTATTTCAAGCATCGGACCGAGATCGGGCCGGGCGCCTTCATCGGCTCGAACAGCGCGCTGATCGCACCGGTCAAGATCGGCGCCGATGCGATCGTGGCGGCGGGCAGCGCGGTCAGCCGCGACGTGAGCGACGGCGAGTTGCGCATGGTGCGCGCCGACCAGCTGGTGAAGCCCGGCTGGGCCGACCGCTTCCACGACGCGATGAAGAAGAAGGCGGCCGACAAGAAGCAGTGATCCGGTCACGCACCATCGCGACCGGCGGTTGAGCCAGCAGGCGGGGTTGTTCTTTCAATGTGCGGAATTATCGGAATTGTCGGCCGGCAGGATGTGGCGGGGCGGCTGCTCGACGGGCTGCGGCGGATGGAATATCGCGGCTATGACAGCGCCGGCATCTGCACGCTGCACGACGGCCAGATGGTCCGGCGGCGGGCCGAGGGCAAGCTTGCCAACCTTGTCGCGGAAATCGCGCGCAATCCCGCGCCCGGGGACACGGGCATCGCCCACACGCGCTGGGCGACGCACGGTGCTCCCACCGAAAGCAACGCGCATCCCCACGCGACGGGCGAGCTGGCGCTGGTGCACAATGGCATCATCGAGAACTTCCGCGCGCTGCGCAACGAGCTGCTGGCGCGCGGGCCGCGCAAGTTCGAAAGCGAAACCGATACCGAGGTTGTCGCGCACCTGATCTCGGAACGCTTCGAACAGGGCGACACGCCGCAACAGGCCGTCGCCGCCGTGTTGCCGCAGCTGCGCGGCGCGTTCGCGCTGGCCATCGCCTTCCGCCAGCATCCCGACCTGCTGATTGGCGCGCGCCTGGGCTCGCCGCTGGTGGTGGGGTTCGGCGAGGGCGAGACCTATCTCGGCTCCGACGCGCTGGCGCTTGCCCCGCTGACCCAGCAGATCAGCTATCTGGAGGAAGGCGACTGGGTCGTCATCACCCGCCACGGCGCGACGATCTACGACAAGGACAACAATCTGGTCGAGCGCGAGGTGCAAAGCTCGGGCGCCTCGGCGGTGGCGATCGAGAAGGGCAATTTCCACCACTTCATGCAGAAGGAGATCTTCGAGCAGCCGACCGTCGTGGCGCAGACGCTGCGCTCCTACCTGCGCCCGCTCGAGCAGCAGGTCGCGCTGCCGCAGATGGATTTCGACATCTCCTCGATCAGGCGGATCACGATCGTGGGCTGCGGCACATCCTATTACGCGGCGATGGTGGCCAAGTACTGGTTCGAGCGCTTCGCCCGCGTGCCCGTCGACATCGATTACGCGAGCGAGTTCCGCTATCGCGAGCCGGTGCTGGAAGAGGGCGGGCTGGCGCTGTTCATCTCGCAAAGCGGCGAGACTGCCGACACGCTGGCGGCGCTCAGGCATTGCCGTGAGCAGGGCCAGATCATCGCCGCGGTCGTCAACGTGCCCACCAGTTCGATGGCGCGCGAGGCGGACCTGCTGCTGCCCACGCATGCCGGGCCCGAGATCGGCGTCGCCTCGACCAAGGCGTTCGCCTGCCAGCTCGCGGTGCTGGCCGCGCTCGCCGCGCATTTCGCGGTGAGGAAGGGGCGGCTTTCGCGCGAGGAGGAGGCGGATATCGTGCGCCACCTGCAGGAGGCGCCCGCCGCGCTCAACGCCGCGCTCGACCATGACGAGGATATCGCCGCCATGGCGCACCTGATCGCGCCGGCGCGCGACGTGCTCTATCTGGGTCGTGGACCAGACTTCCCGCTGGCGCTGGAAGGGGCGCTGAAGCTGAAGGAGATCAGCTACATCCACGCCGAAGGCTATGCCAGCGGCGAGATGAAGCATGGCCCCATCGCGCTGATCGACCACCTGGTGCCGGTGATAGTCCTCGCACCGAGCGGGCCGCTGTTCGAGAAGACCGTCTCCAACATGCAGGAGGTCAAGGCGCGGGGCGGCAAGATCGTGCTCATCTCGGATGCCGCGGGACTGGAGGAAGCGGGCGAGGGGTGCCTGGCGACGATCGAGATGCCGCGCGTGCACCCGCTGATCGCTCCACTTGTCTACGCGGTGCCGGTGCAGCTGCTCGCCTATCACGTGGCCTGCATCAAGGGCACCGATGTCGACCAGCCGCGCAACCTGGCGAAAAGCGTGACGGTGGAGTGACCAAGGCCGGAACGACAGGAACGTACGCAGCCGGTTAGCCGGGTAGCCGAACGCCTGAAAGCAGCTCGCTGGCGGACGAGGTGGCGCGGAAGCTAAGCGTTCACTAGCCCGCCAACAGCGCTCTCGAACAGCGCGCGGCCATCGGTGCCGCCGTGATCGTCCTCGATCGCGCGTTCGGGGTGCGGCATCATGCCCAGGACATTGCCCGCCTCGTTCAGGATGCCGGCGATGTCGCGGCGCGAGCCGTTGCAGGTTTCGCGATAGCGGAACGCCACGCGGCCCTCGCCCTCGAGCCGGTCGAGCGTCGCATCATCGGCAAAGTAATTGCCGTCGTGATGCGCCACGGGAATGCGGATCTCCTGCCCCTGCCGGTAGCCGGCGGTGAACAGGCTCTGCGCGTTCTCCACCACCAGCGGCACCGTGCGGCAGATGAAGGTCTGCCCCACATTGCGCATCAAGGCTCCAGGCAGCAGCCCCGCTTCGGTCAGCACCTGGAAGCCGTTGCAAACGCCCAGCACCGGCACGCCGCGCAAGGCGGCGTCCTTGACCGCGCGCATGATCGGGCTGTGCGCGGCCATCGCGCCCGAGCGTAGATAGTCTCCGTAGGAAAACCCGCCGGGCAGGGCGATGAAGTCGAGCCGCTCGGGCAGGTCGGCATCGCCGTGCCAGACGCGGATCGGGGCAGTGCCGGAGATCGCCTCCAGCGCAACCGCCATGTCCCGGTCGCAATTCGAGCCGGGAAAGGTCACGAACGCGGCGCGAAACGCCATCAGATGGCTCCCTCGGTCCGAGGCAGCTTCTCGATCCGGTAATTCTCGATCACCATGTTGGCGAGCAGCTTGCGGCACATCTCGTCCAGCGCCTCGTCGCTGGTGCCCTCGGCCATCTCCATCTCGATGAGGCGGCCGACGCGCACGTCCTCGACCCCGCTGAAGCCGAGCCCCTCCAGCGCATGGTGCACGGCGCGGCCCTGCGGATCGAGCACGCCCGGTTTCAGGCTGACATGGATGCGGACCTTCATGAGCGCGCCCTTCGCTGTCGGAAATAGGAGGCCTTGCGGCGCCCGATCCTATGGCGACCAGCCTGCGCCTGGGCAAGAGGGGGTGCGCACTGCATCCGCAATCGTGCAACAAGGCGCAACCGATGATCCGGGAAGGACGACGATGATCGCAGTCGAGAAATTCAGCTTCGTGGGCAAGGACGGGCAGCGGCTCGACGGGCGGCTGGAGAAGCCGCGCTATGCCCCGCCGCGCGGCGCGGCGCTGATCGCGCATTGCTTCACCTGCGGCAAGCAGAGCCGTGCGGCAACGCGCATCGCCAGCGCGCTGGCGGAGCAGGGCATCGCTGTCCTGCGCTTCGACTTTACCGGGCTGGGCGGCAGCGACGGCGACTTCGCCAATGCAGGCTTTGTCTCCAATGTGGAGGACCTCGCCGCCGCGGCATTGGCGATGGAAGCGCAGGGTCTTCCCCCGCGCCTGCTGATCGGCCACAGCCTGGGCGGCGCGGCGGCGATCGCGGCGGCGGAACGGATCGCCAGCCTCAGGGCGCTCGTCACGATCAACGCGCCCTTTGATACCGAGCACGTGTTCGAGCAGTTCGGAGAGGCGCTTGGCGCGATCGAGGAAACCGGCGGCGCGGATGTGTCGCTGGCCGGCCGCACGTTCCGCATCGCGCGCGGTTTCGTGGAGCAGGGCCGCAACCAGCCGCAGGCCCAGCGCCTCGCCGCGCTGAATTGCGCGCTGCTGGTGCTGCACGCGCCGCAGGACGAGGTGGTGGGCATCGACAATGCCCGCGCCATCTTCCAGGCCGCGCGCCATCCCAAGAGCTTCGTGGCGCTCGATGGCGCCGATCACCTGCTGTTCGAGCCGGGCGCCGCCGGCTACGCAGCGGCGATCATCGCCGCCTGGGCCCAGCCCTATCTCGATCCGCCCCAGCCGCGTCCGTCGCATTTCGGCGGCACGGTGGAAGTGTCCACCGCGGGCGGCAAGTTCGCGCAATTGGTGCGCACCGCGCATCACACCTTCATCGCCGACGAGCCCGAAGCTGTCGGCGGCGGCGATCAAGGGCCCACGCCCTACGACCTGCTGCTGGCGGCGCTGGGTGCCTGCACGGCGATGACCATCCAGATCTATGCCCAGCGCAAGGGCATCGCGCTCGACAAGGTGCGCATCGAGCTTGAGCACAGCCGCGACCATCACCTCGACTGCATCGATTGCGAGAAGGGGGGAAGCCCGATCCAGGCGCTCGATCGTGCGATAGAACTGACGGGCCAGCTGACCGAGGAGGAGCGCCTCCGGCTGATGGAAATCGCCGACAAGTGCCCCGTGCACCGGACATTGGAGGGCGAGCTGCACATCCATACGACGCCGATCCGCTAAGCCGATGATGCTCGCGGGCTGTTCCAGCGAAAGGGCCGGGAACGTGGCGCCGGAAGCTATTGGCCGCCGTCAGCTCGGCCATCGGGCCGCGGCAGAGCGAGGACCTCCAGCATCTGCTCGGGTCCAAGGTATCTGGCCGCCATCGCCTGAACCTGCTCGGCGGTGAGTGACTGCAGCAGGGCCTTGCCGCGCGTGAAGCGCTCGATCCGCTCGGGCTCGCTCTGCGCGCGGTCGACCAGGTTCATCCATCCGCCATTGGTCTTGAGCGCGTTGTCGTAGGCCTCCAGCAGCGGCTGGCGCGCCCGCAGCAGCGTGTCCGCATCGACGCCTGTGTCGATGATGGTGCGCATCGTCTCCAGCATGGCCTCGCGCGCCGCGTCCACCTGCGCCACGTCCACCGCCGCCGAGAGGCTGAAGGTGCCGTAAGCCGGGTAGATGCGCGATTGCGCGGCGCTGACGCCGGGCGAATAGGTCTGCCCCAGTTCCTCGCGCAGGCTGTCGGTCAGCTCGATCCGGGCCACGCGCTCGAGCAGCGCGAGCGTGAGGGACGCGGCGAAGTCGCTGTCATCGGTGGTGGGCCACACCATGCGCAGCAGCGCCTGATCGGCCGCGCCGTCATGATAGATCGTGCGCGGAGCCCGGTCGCTGGTGAAGGAGCGGTGACGATTGTCCTCATAGCTGCGGAACTGCGGCTCGCGGGCCGGCAGTGCTCCCAGCGTGCGCGCGACCAGCTCGATCACCGCGTCCGCGTCGATTTCGCCCACCAGCGCCAGTTCCATCGCCCCGTTCGCCAGGCGATCGGCGATGGTCTCGCGCAGCCGGGCGAAGGTGAGCGCCATGTAGGCGTCCTGCGGCTGCAGCGTGAAGCGCGGGTCGTCGTCGGACAGGATGCCGCCCAGCGCCCTGCCCATCGCCGCATCGGGTGTCGCGGCAAGCTGGGCGAAGTAATTGGCGACGCCGCGCCGGTACTGCGCCTCCCCCTGCGGGCGGTAGGCGGCGTCGGTCAGCGCCGCGGCCATCAGCTGCAATTGCAGTTCCAGGTCGCCCGGCGTGGTGCGTCCGCCCATGCGGAAGGTCTCGTCCTGCGAGCTTACGGCGAGCGAGACTTGCCGCCCCGCCAGGATCGACTGCAATTCGTCGATCGTATGCGCGCCCAGCCCGCCCGAGATCAGCGAGCCGGTCATCGCCGTACCCAGCGGATGGTCCACCGTCTCCAGCATGTCGCCCCCGTCGATATTGAGCTGCACCTGGACATCGTCGCGCTCCAGATCGGTCGGCTTCAGGTTGAGCTTGAGCCCGTTGGCAAAGGTGATCTCGCGGATGCCCAGCAACGGTTCGCTGGTGTCGGAAATGATTGTGCCGGCCGGGCCGAACTCGTCATAGGCGAACGCGGCAAGCTCGCCTTGCGTGGCGGGAGCGATGGCCAGCCTCGTGCCCTCGTCCCACGCGGTGCGCAGCGCCTGGCTGCCGCCCTCGGGCGCGGTGCGGCCGTAGAAGCGGATCAGCGGATCGTCGAGCGGCACCAGATCCTGTTGCAGCGCGCCCATCACGGCCGCTGGCGTTATCGACGGCTCCAGATCCTCGAACCGCTGAAGCGCGCTTTGCGGCGTGGTCGGCACTTGCCCATCCTCCAGCAGCGTCAGCGCGCCGATGACGAAGCTGGCATGGCTGCGCGTGTCGGCGCCGGCGGCGTTGTTCTGGATCGAGGCGCGCAGATTGGCCACCTGTTCGGCCACCTCGGCCTCGCTGAACCCGTATTCCAGCGCGCGGCGGTACACTTCCTGCGCGGCGGCGAGGGCGCGGTGCCATTCGCCCTCGCCCGCATCGACGACCAGATTGGTGGTGCGGCCGATCTCGAACACCTCGCTGGTGCCCAGCCCCGCGCCGCGGAACGGCGGATCGTCGGCGCGGGTGAGGCGCAGCAGGCGCCGGTTGACGATGGCATAGCCGATCTCGCGCAGCACCCGCTCGCGGCGGCTGGCGACGGTGTCGGGCGGGGTGATGAAGGGGCCATGGCGCGACACCGTCACCCGCTCTGCCAGGGCGGGATCGACATAGATGTCGGTCATGCCTTCCAGGGCGTAATCCACCGGACCGAAATCGGGTACCGTAGCGGGAGCGGCGGCTTGCCAACCGGCGAAATGCGCGCGGATCGCCGTCTCCACCTCGTCCGCACCGAAATCGCCCACCACGATGAGCGCGGCGTTGGCCGGCCGATAGTAGCGCTGCCAGAATGCGCGCAGGCTCTGCGCGGTCGCGTTCTCCAGCGCCTCGGACGTGCCGATCGGCAGGCGCTGGGCAAAGCGCGCGTCGGGGAAGAGGAAATCCAGCTCATCGATCGTGTTGTGCAGGTCGTACGTGTCGCGCACGCGCCGTTCTGACAGCACCACGCCCCTTTCGCGCGCGACGGCCTCGGGATCGAAGGTGAGCTCGCTCGCGGTCTCGCGCATCAGCATCAGCGCGGTGTCGAGCAGGTCCGGGTCGGCGCGCGGCAGGTCGAGTTTGTAGACCGTCGCGTCGAAGCTGGTCGAGGCGTTGGTGTCGGCCCCGAAGGCCAGCCCCTCGCGCTCGAGCAGGCGCACCATCTCGCCCTCGGGCACGTTGGTGGAGCCGTTGAAGGCCATGTGCTCGATGAAATGGGCATAGCCGCGCTCGTCCTCGCGCTCGGACACCGAGCCGGTGCCGATCCACAGCTGCACCTTCGCCTGCCCCGCTGGCGTGCCGTTGGGGCGGATGATGTAACGCATGCCGTTGTCCAGCGTGCCGAAGCGGTATTGCGGGTCCACCGGCAGGTCGCTGGCGGCGAAGGGCCATTCGGAGCCCTGCGCCGCAGTGTCTTGCGCAGCGGCGGGGAGGGGGCTGACGAGGAGGAGGACGGCAAGCAGCAGCGGGCGGATCATGCGCGCCGCTATCGCGGGTTCATCCTGAACGGCCACTGGCTTGCCGCAGGCCCAGCGAACTGGCCAAGTTGACGAAGTTGACACCGTGTCAACCGCGCTGGATGCACACAAGTGCATGATATTGCACAAGAAAGAATCTGCGTTGTCAGGTGACACCTGCCGGGCGAAATCTCTTCGGCAGCCTAGCCGCGCGGCAGCTTGTCGCGAGATCGGCGGTGTAGGAAAGGGGCGATGTCGGCTGCCGGCCGATCAGCCGCTGGCGGCACCCGGGATCATGCCGCCGAGGCGAGTTTTCCCACGGCATCGGCCGAGAAACTGTCGAGCCAGCTGTCGAACGCCTCCGCGCTCATCGGCCGGCCGAAGAGATAGCCCTGCCCCTCGTCACAGCCCATCTCGACGAGGCTGTCGCGGGCGTCCGCGGTCTCGATCCCCTCGCTCACGACGCGATAGCCCAAATCATGGGCCAGCGAGATCATCGAGCGGACAAGTTTCTGCTCCCGTTCCCCGCGGGCCATGTTCCGCACGAACGACTGGTCGATCTTCAGTATCTTGGCCGGAAGCTTCTGGAGATAGGCCAGGCTGCTGTGACCGGTGCCGAAGTCGTCGATCGCGACATGCACGCCGGCCTCGCTCAGCATCGTGAGCTGGTTCATGGCGTTTGCCATGTCGTCCATTATGGCGCTTTCGGTGACTTCAAGTTCCACCCAGTCGGCACGAACATTGTGCTTGAGGATCTGCAGCTGGACCTGCAGCGCGAACTCAGGCTCCACGAGGTTGGCGGCCGACACATTGATGGACAGCCGAAGCTGCGTTCCCGCCGCTCGCCAGCGGGAGAGCTGGGCAAGCGCGGCATTGAGCACCCACATCGTGGTGGGACCGGCAAGCGAGGTCTGCTCGACCACCGGGATGAATTCCGCTGGCGACACTTGCCCAAGCTCCGGGTGCTGCCAGCGCAGCAGCGCCTCGGCTCCGGCGCAGATGCCCGTCGCCAGGTCGATCCTTGGCTGGAAGGCCAGCGCGAGTTGTCCCTCGTCCTGAAGCGCCTGGCCGAAATCCTTCAGCAAGCGGAAGCGCCGTTGGTGGGCGCTGTCCGACGCCAGCGAATAGATGCTGGCCATCGCGGGGGAGGATCGCGCATCCTGGGCTGCGCTATGCGCGGTCCTGAGCACGGTCGCAGGTGGCGTCTCTCCCGCAATGAAGGGGGCTAGGCCGACACTGGTCGCCATGATGAACCGGTCCGTGGACTGGCCCCCCATGTCGGCCGCGAGCTCCTGCAGCAAGGTGATATAGTGGTCCTCGTCCACGCCCGGTGGAGCGAGGAACGCGAATTGCGTCGCCGCGATATGATAGGCGTTCCGCCCCGGTCCAAGCGCTGACGAAATCGCCCGGGCGGCCTGCTGCACGATCGTGTCGATATAGGCCGCGCCCAGGATCCGGAAGCCGTTGTTGAGCTGGTCGTGCGCGGCGAGGTCGACCACCACGGCCATCTGCCGCACGCCGGGATGGTCGCGCCCAAGGTCGGCCAGATCGTCGAGGAACTGGTTCCGGTTGGGCAGACCGCTGAGCGGGTCCAGCCTGCCGAATGCATGCTGCAGCTCGATCTGCGCCATGACCATCTTGGCCAGATCGTTGAGGCCGCGCATCTCCTGATCGGTGGCCTGCCGGGGCTCGGTTCCCAGCACGCACAGCGCGCCCAGGCTGTGTCCTTCGCGGGTGGTCAGCGATGCGCCGGCATAGAAGCGCACGCCCTGATCGGCCAGCAGGCTCGTCCGGTAGCAGGAATCGGCCTGAAGGTCGGGGATCAGCAGGGTCTGCGCGGTCTCGGCGACCTGCGCGCAGGGGGCCTTGTGCCGGGGGATAGAGCAGTGGTCGACGCCGATCCGCGACTTGAACCATTGCCGGTCACGATCGGTGAGCGAGACCGCGGCGATCGGAAGGTCGAATATCTGAGCGGCCATGCGCGTGATCCGGTCGAAGCTTTCGCTCGGAGCGGTGTCCAGCAAATTCAACCGGCAGAGCGCGTCCAGCCGTGCCTCTTCGTCGTCTTGGTGCATCACGCCCTCCCGCTCCAGCGCGCTAGAAGCCGAACCTTTACAGATGACTAACGCGCGAAGGGTCCGGCGCGCGGCGGTCGAAGGGGCCTGACTTGCGCTGCGGCAGTGCGGGTTTTCAAACAGCGGGCCGGGCGCTCCTACCCAATCCGGACCGGATTGGGGGCCGGTGTCCTCGCCCATTCGATGTCGGTAAATGCGGCCCTTCGGATGCTGCGGGGGGCAGCGCCCGCTACTTCTTGGGCTTCGGCGGGCTCGAGCGCAGGCGCGAACGGTGGGCGGACATGTCGAGCACCTCGCCGGGTCCTGTATCCTCCTCGCCTTGAAGCAGGCCGAGGCGGCGGGCGACCTCCTGGTAGGCCTCCTCCTCGCCGCCCAGGTCGCGGCGGAAGCGGTCCTTGTCGAGCTTTTCGCCGCTCTCCATGTCCCACAGGCGGCAATTGTCCGGGCTGATCTCGTCGGCCAGGATCACGCGGGCGAAGTCGCCGTCCCAGATGCGGCCGAATTCCAGCTTGAAGTCGATGAGGCGGATGTCGATGGCGGCGAACATGCCGCTCATGAAATCGTTCACCCGGATCGCCATCGCGGCGATGTCCTGCATCTCCTCGTGGCTGGCCCAGTTGAAGCAGGCGATGTGCTCCTCGGCCACCAGCGGATCGTTCAGCTCGTCGGCCTTGAGGTAGTACTCGATCAGCGAATGGGGCAGCGGTTCGCCTTCCTCGATCCCCAGGCGCTTGGAGATGGAGCCGGCCGCCACGTTCCTCACCACCACTTCC
>Ga0210040_10008811_pt1 | contig 11861 bp, 12 predicted proteins | sample CryGeyCG12114_NA_FD_185462 | JGI IMG/M metagenome (GOLD analysis project Ga0210040, IMG submission 185462) | Groundwater microbial communities from aquifer - Crystal Geyser CG19_WC_8/21/14_NA (SPAdes) (version 2) | ecosystem: Environmental > Aquatic > Deep subsurface > Groundwater | place: USA... | reverse complement strand
GGCGCCTGGCCAGGCCGCGTCGTGGGACAGGTCGTCCAGGCGGGTGCGGATGCCACCGGCGCCGTCCAGCGCGGGGACGGCGTCCAGCGCAGCCGCGGGGCCGGCGTCCCCGCTCGGGCGCAGGTGCGCGGGCAGGCGCTGGTGGCGGGCGGCCCAGTAGCCCAGGGCCTGGGCGAGCTCGGCGGTGCGCGCCGGGGTGGTGTCCTCGAGCAGGGCGCGGACGGCGTGCCCGGTGCGGATCAGGCCGTGGGTGGCCGAGGCGACGGCGCCGTCCAGCAGCCGGGGCCACCACCGGACCAGCACGTCCCGCCAGGGCTCCTCGCGCAGCTGCCGGTCGAACAGGTCGAGCCAATCCCCCAGGCGCGAGGGGTCACCGAGGACGTCGCGCCACTCGTCCTCGGTGATCGGCCACCGCGCGGTGGGGGCCTCCTGCAGGCGGGTGGCGTAGTCCTCGACCCACGCCTGGACGTGCTCGCCGCGGCCCAGGCGCCACAGGGCGTCGGCGGCCATCGGCCCGTGGTTGGACAGCCACCCCTCGAACTCGGGGCCGGTGGTGCGCAGCCGGCTCCAGGTCTCGTCGAGCCCGTCTCCGGGCACGGGGCCGCGGGTAGAGCCGGACGAGGGCGTCGTGGTGTCCATGACAAGCAGCACACAAGGTCAAGCGGACTTCAGGTCAAGAGGTGGGCGGGGTCACCATGGCCGGGTGGACGAGCAGTTGACGGTCGGGCAGGTCACGGCGCGCGCCGGCGTCAGCGCACCCACGCTGCGGTACTACGAGCGCCTCGGGCTGATCACCGCGACCCGCACGACGGGCAACCAGCGCCGTTACCCCCGGCACGTCTTGCGCCGGCTGGCGTTCGTGGCTGCTGCCCAACGCGTCGGGCTGTCCCTGTCCGAGGTCGGCGGCCTGCTCGCCCAGCTGCCGGACGACCGCGCCCCCACCCAAGAGGACTGGACCCGCCTGGCCGGGCCGTGGCGGGAGCTGCTCGCCGCCCGCATCCAGGAGCTTCAGGCCCTGCAGGACTCCCTGGACGAGTGCATCGGGTGCGGGTGCCTGTCCCTGACCCGGTGCGCGCTGTTCAATCCCGGCGATACCGCCGCCGCCGAGGGCACCGGCTCACGCTGGCTACGCCGAGCGTCCACCCCCCAGCCGCCCACATGACGATCCCTGACCGGGAACGACAGTCCGTGGGAGCGTCCCGGCGTGGAGCCGGACGCCAAGGACATCGTCCTCGCCGAGGAGGACCGCCGAGAGCTGGTCCGGTGGTCAGTGGCCTGCGTCGAACGACTGCTCCCCCTCTTCGTGGTGGAACGACCCCAGGACCGACGGCTGAGCGAAGCCCTCCAGGGAGCCCTGGCCTTCGCCGACGCCCAGCTCACCGTCGGACCGGTGCGCCAGCTCGCCTTCGGCTGCCACGCCGCAGCCCGCGATGCCTCCAGCCCTTCAGCGACCGCCGTGGCGCGAGCCTGCGGTCAGGCTGTCGCGATCGCCCACATGGCCGGCCACAGCCGCCAAGTAGCGCCGTACACCGCCAAGGCACTCACCGGCCCGGCGCGCGCCCTCGAGCTCGACTGGTAGCGCGCGCACCTGCCGATCCGCTTCCGCGTCTACGTCTACGGCCAGACCGGCTGACGATCCTCATCCGGGCGCCGAGGGCGACCGCCCGCGGGGCGTGGGGCTCGAGCGGCCCGGCGGGGGCCACCGCTACGACGACGATGGACCGCATGAGCGAGCACGTCTTCGAGCGCTTCGAGGCCCTGGCCAGCCGCTGGGACCTCGACCAGCTTCACCAGGACCTGATCAGCGTCCTCGACTCCGTCGACGAGAGCTCACGGCCCTTCGTCCCGATGCAACTGCAGGAGGCGCTGCACATGTACCTCGACTCCTACGGTCCCCACCGGACCGCCAACCGCTGACGCCCGCGCAGTCGAGTCCCCCGCAGGCCGTGGCGGACGCCCCGCAGTCGAGTCCCCCGCAGGCCGTGGCGGACGCCCCGCAGTCGATCGTCGACTGGGCCGGGGCTCTACCGGGCGCTGAAGCGACGCAAGAAGGCGTCGGTCAGTCGCCACGCTGTGCTCGGTCGAGACATCGACGGCCAGGTGGGGATCGGTCGCCCGGGGGACGTGAGCGTAATCAACACGGCCTCGCGCAGGCGGTCGGGGCTGACGTCCATCGCCGCGAGCAGCTGGGTGGCGCGGGTGCCGGGCTCCAGCACCTGCAGCCACAGCACCGCCGACCCCGGCTTCCGCTCGTGCGTCAGATCGCCGGCCTTGCGCAGCCGAGCCAGCTTCGCCGACGCCGGAGCCATCGCCTGCTGGAACTCGGCCGCGTAGAAGTGACGCACCTTGGGGCGCGGTCCAGGCGAGGGCGGCCCGGCAGAGGCCAGCACCCGCTCGGGGTCGACGCCCAGGCGCTCCAGGTGCGGCAGGTCGTCGGCGTCCCGGTCGAGGGCTTCACGCGCCGCCGTGACCGTCAGGGCGGGCTCGGCCCGTTGCACCGCCTCGACGACCACCCCTCCGATGGCCAGCAGCCCGACGAGGACATGCGCGGAGCCGACAGAGCGGTCACCGCGCCGCTCGACCTCGTGCTCGGCGGCGTGGTGTGCGGTGACGAGGGAGTCGTCGAAGTCAGGCATGGCTTCCTCTCAACGGGGATCACCGGGGCGGGCGTGCTTCTTGTGGACGGTCTGGCGCGTCACCTGCAGCTCCGCGGCGATCTCCGCCCACGACAGCCCCTGCTCACGAGCGGCGCGCACGTGCAGGGCCTCGAGCCGCTCGGCCAACCGGCGCAGCGCCAGCGCCGTCCGCAGTCCCTCGCGGGGCTCGGCGCGAGTCGCCGTCGCCGTGACGTCGTCCAGATCCATGTCGTCAGCCTGACCTGACATGACATGAGTGTCAACAGCGTCTGACATAGAGCGGGCCGGCCCGACAGCAAGCCGTCTCGATAGCCGACCCTCTACCGGCGACGTCGCAGGTCAACGGCCGCTGGAGCACGTGCCTCGTCGCTGGCGTCCCAGCAGCCCCGTCCGGAGCCGCTGTGCCGCACAGGTGCGCCGAGCGGGACTGCTGGTGGACAGGTCGGGGGCGCTTCCGCGGCCCTCCCCGTCGTCAGCTGGCTGTCTGGGATCACTCCGGGCGACCGCTGGCGATGCGGGCTCGGAGACGGTGAGCAACGGTCCCCAGGGACGCCGTCCTCCGCCCTGCTTGACGTCGCACCCGGCACGGTGGTCCAGGGATTCCGAGCACGGATCTCGACAAGGCCACGCGACGCCGGCGCCGGCACGGCGGTAGGACGCGGCAGGTCGGCCGTCCGCGGCGACGACGGGATCAGCGAGATCCTGCACGAGGTCGGCGAGTGGGCGGGTCAGGGCCGGCGCAGCAGCAGCGCCAGGCCGACGGCCGAGGCGGTGCAGGCACCGGCGAGGGCTGCCCAGGGGAGGCTCGCCGCGGGCCCCGAGACCCCGGCCGGGGCGAGCAGTGCGCCCACCGCCGAGCTGCCGACCAGCACCGCGAGTCCGCCCACCGAGGCGAGGACGCCGTAGTGCGTGCCGACGGAGGCCTCCTGCGCCATGCGAGGCACGAGGTCGCGGACGACGGGCGCCGCCAGGACCTGCCCCAGGGACAGGAGCACCACCATGACCGCCGTCGGCAGCAGGGCGAGCGCCCCGTCGGGAGGCTCGAACGCCGCAGCCCCGGCCACGACGGCGAAGCCGGTCGCGGTCACCAGCGACGCCAGCGGCAGCACGCGCCCCGGCCGCGCGCGGCGGGTCCGGCGCGCCACCGGGACCTGCAGCACGATCGTCACGGCGGCGGCGAGCACGAGGAGGCCGCCGAGGGCGGCCTGCCCACCGGCCGCGCGGTCCAGCTCGGCCGGCAACGCCAGGTAGAGCTGGTTGTGCGCGAGGAGCGCCGTCGACTGCAGCAGGCAGAGGACCAGGAAGCGCCGGTTGCCGAGGACCCGCCGCCACCCGGCCAGCACGGGGACGGCCCCGGCGGCCGCGGGGGGAACGCGCGGGGACCACCGGAGCGTCGCCAGCAGCACGAGCACGAAGAAGCCGGCGGAGACGACGCACAAGGCACCGAAGGGCACGAAGAGCAGGGCACCGCCGAGCGCAGGGCCCAGCAGGCTCCCCGTGCGCGAGACCACTTCCTCCAGCGCGAAGAGCTCGGTGCGCGTCGTCGTGCCGCGGCGCTCGAGCTCCAGGCCCTCGTGCGCCAGCGCCGTCTCGACCGCCGGGCTGAAGAGCGCCGCGGCGAAGCCCGTGAGCACCGTGCCGACGACCACGCCGGGCAGCTGGTCGGAGGTGGCGAGCACGAGCAGGCCGGCGACGCGGGTGGCGCAGCCGGCGAGGACGACCGGGCGCGTCCCGAAGCGGTCGGCCAGCGCCCCGCCGACGACGAACAGCCCCTGCTGGCTCGCCGTCCGCAGCCCGAGCACGAGCCCGACGACCCACCCCGCGAGCAGCAGGTCCTCGGCCAGGTGCTGCGCCAGGAAGGGGATGACGAGGTAGAAGCCGATGTTGAACGCCAGCTGGCTCGCCAGCAGCAGGCGCACCGGTGCGGGCAGCGACCGCAGGCTCGCCCGGCGGCGGGTCGGCGCGCCCGGGGCTCCCGCGGGCGCCCCGGGCGGAGCGTGTCCGGAGGTCAGGACCGGGCCTCCTCGACGGCGCGACGCGGCGCCGCGGTGCGACGGGCGGGCCGCAGCGCCGAGGCGGTGACGGCCAGGACCGACAGTGCCACGAGCGAGGCCGCGGGCGCGGCGACGACCCACGGCGCGCGCTCCACGTAGGGCAGGCCCCCGGCGAGGACCAGCCCCCAGTCCGGCGAGGGCGGTTGCGGACCGAGCCCGAGGAAGCCGAGCGCCGCGAGCGCCAGGGCGATGCCCGGCAGGCGGACGAAGGCGTTGCGGACGACCGGCCCGACCACGCCCGGCAGGACGTGCACGAACAGCCTCCGCGCCCGACCGACGCCGAGCACCTCGAGCACGGCCACGTGCGGCTGGGCCCGGGCCTCGACGACGAGCGCCGCGGTGTGGGACGCGAGCGGCGCCCAGCTGACGAGCAGGACGGCGAGCGCCGCCCCCGTGGCCGAGGGGCCGACCACGGAGACGACGACGATGCCCGCGACGACGGGCGGGGCGGCGTTCGTGACCTCCACGAGCCCCGCCGTCGCGCGCGGCAGCAGTCCGAGCAGGAGCCCGAGCACCACGCTGGACAGCGTCAGGACCACCGCGATGGCGATGGTCGCGCCGGCGCCCTGACCCAGGCGGGCCAGCAGGTCGCGCCCGGAGGCGTCCGCCCCCAGGAGCAGGTCGGCGCCGGGTGGGCTGAGTCGGCCGCGGTCGGCGGCGTAGGCGTCCCCGAGCAGCCCGAGGCCGACGAGGAGCGCGAGGGCCAGGGCGGCGACGGCCGGCACCAGCCACGGCGCCCGACCGGCCGGCGCCGGCACCGGTGCCGCCGGCAGGGACGACGCGCGCAGGGCGGGACCGAGGACCGCTCGCCGGGCTCCCTCGGCGGCGACGCCGAGGGCGGCGGCCACCCCGAGCAGGAGCAGGACGCCGACCTGGAGCGCCGGCAGGTCCTGCGCCTGGGCGGCCCCCAGGGTCTGGCGGCCCAGCCCCGGGATGGCGAAGACCTGCTCGACCGCCACCCCCCCGCCCGTCAGGCCCACGAGCACGAGCCCGACCTGGGGCAGGAGGCCGGGAGCCGCCCGCAGCAGCAGGCCGCCGGCGAGGCGGCGTGGGGAGGCTCCCGCCGACGTCCACGTCGCCAGCCAGGGGTCACCCGCGCTCGTCGCGACGGCGTCGGCGAGCAGGAGCCCGATGAGCGCGCCCGCCGGGACGCCGAGCGCGACGGCCGGGAGGACGGCGTGCTCGAGCCCCTGCCAGCCGTAGGGGGGCAGCAGTCGCCACCAGACGGCGACCACGACCAGCAGCACCGACGCCAGCAGGAAGTCCGGCAGCGCGACCACCGCGGCCGCGAGAGCCCCGGCGGGACGGCGCGGCCGGCCGCGGACCGCCGCGCGCAGCGTCGGCGCGACGAGCAGCGCTGTCACGAGCGCGGCCACGACGAGCGCGCAGGCCAGCAGCGTGAGGGAGACGCCGAGGGCGCCCAGCGCGCCGGGCAGCACGGGGCGGCCGCTGACCCAGGAGGTGCCGAAGTCGCCCCGGACGGCACCGGAGAGCCAGCGGCCGAGCGAGACCCAGGGCCCGGCGTCCAGCCCGAGGTCGGCGCGGATGTCGGCCAGCACCTCCGGGGTGGCCTCCAGCTCGGTGGACCGACCGCGCAGCACCGTCAGCGCGGGGTCGGTCCGCGACAGCCACGGGAGCGAGCCCACGACGGCGAGGACGCCGGCGACGGCCACGAGGCGGGCGACGGGCGTGGCGAGGTCCTCGAGGACCCGGCGGACCCGCCGCGCACCGCCGGGCGGCGGCGGGACCGCCGCGCCGGTGGTGCCGGTCGAGCCCGACGGCGACGGGGGGACCGCAGGAGCAGCGGGCACGGACGTCACCCGACGGAGGTCTCGGGCGTGACGAGCAGGCGCTCCCGCGGGTCGCGCGCGGCGCCGGAGACGCGCGCGGACTCGCCCTGGACCACGCGCTCGTGCAGCATCGGCACGCCCGCGTCCGCCTCGAGGATCAGCCGCTCCGCCTCCAGGATCGCGACCCGCCGCTCCTGCCCCGGGGGCGTGCTGGAGGCCAGGTCGAGCGCCGCGTCCACCTCCGGGTCGCAGAACTGGGAGAGGTTGAAGGACCCCTCGCAGGAGAAGTCCGAGACCAGGTAGGCGACCGGGTCGCCCGAGTCGAGCACCGTGCCGCGGGACAGGACGAAGACGTCGAAGGCGCCGGCGAGCGCGTCGGCCTCGATCTGGCTGTACTCGCGCACCTCCTGGGTGACCTCGAAGCCGGCCGCCTCGAGCTGCTGCTCCAGCTGGACGGCGACCTCGGGCAGCTCGGCGCGGTCGGTGAAGGTCCCGAGCGTGATGGGCGTGCCCGGCGGCACCTCGCCGGCCGCGGTGTACGTGGCCTCGGGGCGCAGCTCGGCCGCCCAGGGCAGGGCCGGCCCGAGCAGGCCCTCGGCGAGGTCGGCGCGCCCCTCGTAGACGTCGTCCACGAGCACCTGCTTGTCGACGGCCTCGCGGGCCGCCGCGCGCAGCCCCGGGTCGGCGAACGGGCCCTCGGAGGTGTTGAGGTACATGGTGTTGGTGCGCGGCATCGGCACCTCGACGATCCGCTCCTCGTCCAGCAGCGACGCCTGGGAGACCGGGATGGCCTCGACGACGTCCGCGGTGCCGGTGCGGAGAGCCGCCGCCCGCGCCGTGCCGTCCGGGACGTAGCTGGCGTCGATGCCCGCCAGCGCCGGCGCCTGCCCCCAGTAGTCGTCGAAGCGGTCCAGCGTCGCGGTGCTCGTGCCGTCGGCGGCGACGAGCTCGAACGGGCCGGTGCCCGTGCCGATCGGGGAGACGACGCCGCCGCCGGCGTACGCCGCCTCGGCGAGGACGACGAGCTGGGGGCTGGACAGGCGCTGGGGGACGAGGGGGTCGGGGGCGCCGGTGCGCACGAGGACGGCCTCGTCCGGCGCCTCGGGGTCCACCTCCGCCGTGAGCTCCGCGCCGTCGAGGATGCGGGGCGGCGGGACGGCCTCCGTGGCGGCGGTGAGGGAGGCGACGACCCGCTCGGGGGTCAGGTCCGTGCCGTCGTGGAAGACGACGTCGGGGCGCACCGTGAAGCGCCACGTCGTCGGGTCGACCTGCTCCCAGGACTCGGCCAGGCCCGGCAGGGCGTCCCCGGCCTCGTCCAGCACGACGAGCGTCTCCGCCGTCGACCAGCGCGCGAGCTTGAACGCGTCGTCGGTGAGCGGGTTGAGCCCCGAGCGCGGCGGGAGGAGGTGCGCGACGGCGACGCGGCCCTCCGCGCCGCCGCCCCCGCCGGTGGCGCCGCCGCCGCCCCCGGAGGTGCTCTCGGCGAAGCAGCCGGTGGCGAGGGCGGCGACGAGGCCGAGGGCGCCGGCGCGGACGACGGACCGGTGGGCGGGCGTGGAGCGGGTCACGGTGTTCTCCAGGAGTACGCAGGCGCACAGGGGCGCGTCGGGGCAGGGCGGGGTGGGGCAGGGCGGGGTGGGGCAGGGCGGGGTGGGCGGGGCCTCGTCGGGCGAGGTGGACCGTCAGGCGAGCGGGAGCTGCGGCACGGCGTCGGCGAGCGCGCGCGCCGCCGGGGAGGACGGCCGCGTGAGGACCTCTGCGGTGCTGCCCTCCTCGACCACGCGACCGGCGTCGAGGACGAGCACGCGCTCGCAGAGCGCCGCGGCGGCGGCCAGGTCGTGCGAGACGACCACCAGCGCGGTCCCCTGCTCCCGGGAGACCCGCTGCAGCAGGGCGAGGGCGTCCGCCCGGCGGGGCGGGTCGAGGCCGCTGAGGGGCTCGTCGGCGAGGACGAGCTGCGGCCTCGCGACGAGGCAGCGGGCCAGGGCGACGCGCTGGGCCTGCCCCCCGGAGAGCTCGCGGGGGCGGCGGCCGGCGAGGTGGGGGTCGAGCCCGACGGCGTCCAGCGCCTCGGCGACGCGGGCCTCCCGCGCCGCCGCGGACGTGCCGGGCTCGAGCCGGCGCACCGGCTCGGCGACCACCTCGCGCACGACGGCGCGCGGGTCCAGGGACAGGGCCGGGTCCTGGGGGACGTACTGCACCAGGCGCCGGTACCAGCGCAGCGCGCCGGTGCGCGCGGGGCGCACCGGCCGGCCCTGGCAGGTCACGGCGCCGGCGTCGAGCGGCTGCAGCGCCAGCAGGGCGCGCACGAGGGTCGACTTGCCCGAGCCGGAGCGCCCCACGAGGGCGACGCGGTCACCGGGCTCGACGGCGACGTCCACCCCGGCGAGGGCGTGGACGGGCTCCGCGCGCCGACGGCGGTGCACCACGTGCAGGGACTGCGTCGCGAGCAGGCTCACGCGGGTGCGTCCGCGGTCGTCGGCCGCAGCGCGGCGTCGTCCTCCTCGGAGGCGCTGCCCCGCGGGGGGGCACCGCTCGGCAGGGGCGCGACGGCGTCGCGGGAGGCCACCACGAGCGCGCGCGTCGCCGGGTGGTCCGGGCCGGTGAGGAGGTCGACCAGCGCCCCCTGCTCGACGACCCGGCCGTGGGCGACGACGACGGCGCGCGAGCACAGCGCCGCGGCGACCGCGAGGTCGTGGGTGATGAGCAGCAGCGCCGGCCCGCCCCGGCCGGTGCGCCGGCCGAGGACGTCGAGGACCGCGGCCTGGGTGACCGTGTCGAGCGCGGTCGTCGGCTCGTCGGCCACGAGCAGCGGCGACTCGCACGCCAGGGCGACGGCGAGCGCGGCGCGCTGGCGCTGCCCGCCCGAGAGCTCGGCCGGGCGTCCGCCGGCGACGCGCTCGGGGTCCTCCAGCCCCACCGAGGCCAGCAGGTCCAGCACCGCGGCGCGCACGTCGGCCCGGCGGGTGCGGCGCGCGCGCAGCGGCATCGCCACCTGGGCGCCGACGGTGACGAGCGGGTGCAGGGCGGCCGAGGGGTCCTGCAGCACGGCGGCGGGGCGCAGCCCCCGCCCGCGGCGGGCTCCCGGGACGTCGAGGACCTCCTCGCCCAGCAGCCGCACGCCGCCGGTCGCCCGCAGCCCGGGCGCCAGGTGGCCGCGGACGGCGGCCGCGGTGAGGCTCTTCCCGGAGCCGGAGGCGCCGAGCACGGCCACCCGCTCCCCCGCCCGCACCTCGAGGCGGACGCCGTGCAGCAGCGTCGTCCCGCGACCGGCGCGGCTGCCGTCCACCTCGACCCGCAGGTCGCGGACCTCGAGCACCGCCGGCCCGCCACCGCTCCCGGCGACGTGCCCCCGGCCGCGGTAGCCCGAGGCCGGCTCCACCCCCGCGTGCTGCCGGGCGGAGGCGCCGCGATGGCTGCGCAGGACCGCGGGCGCGGCCGGGCGGCGGGTGCTCACGGTGGACCTCCGGGACGTCGGGCGGGACGTCCCGGCACGCTAGCGTATCTGGGAGTCGTTCTCGTTACCGTCTTGGCTCCGGGCGGCCCTCACGCGCCGGACGCCGGCTCTCCCGTCGGGGCTCACGACGCCACCACGAGGCCGTCGCCCGCCAGGGCGAGGTCGGCCGGTACCAGCAGCGGCCCGGCGCCCTCGAAGCCCTCCACCTGGCTGGCGTGCGCGGCGAGCGCGTAGGACAGGCGCCACCGGGCCTCGCCGCCCAGCGGCACCCGGGCGACCGAGGCCCACGGCAGCCGCGCGTCGCCGGAGGCCCACCACCCCTGCGCCCGCAGCGGGGCGCGCACGCACGGGACCCCGAGCTCGCCCGCCAGCGCCCCGGCGGCCCGTGCGGCGCAGGCGTGGTCGCGGTGGGGGTCGTGCTCCCACAGCCCGGCGACGAGGTCCGGCGCGGCACCACCCCCCGGGCCGTCCCCCGCGGCCCGGGCCACCGCCTCCCGCACGGCGTCCTCCGCCTCCGGGAGCCGGGAGTCCGGCAGACCGGCGCGCAGGACCCGCCCCCGCGCCGCGAGACCCAGCCGCTGCCAGGCGGTCTCGAGCTCACCTCGGCGCAGGGCGGCCAGCCGGCGCGCGGCGGCCGGGTCCAGGGAGGGGTAGGCCGCCTCACCGTCGGTCAGGACGAGGAGGTCCACGGTCCAGCCCCGCGCCGCGAGGGTCATCAGCACGCCGCCCAGGGCGAGCACCTCGTCGTCCGGGTGCGCGGTGACCGCCAGCGCGCGCCCGGCGCCGCGGCGCTCCGGCGGCGTCCACGCCGGGCGCGCCGCGAGGCGCTCCGCCCACGCCTCGAGGGCCGGCCCGGAGGCCGCGGCGGCCGCCGTCACCGCGCGTCCAGGACGGCGCGGCCGAGGCGCTCGAGGTCGCCCTCGGCGTGCTGCTGGCGGACGTAGACGGTGAGGTCGGCGACGCGGCGCGCGTGCTCGACGTCGCGGCACAGGGGCGTGGCCCCGCTCGCGCGCCCGGCGCGGCGCAGGACCTCCTCGACCACCTGCTCGACCTCGTGGCGCACACGCAGGGCCCTCGCCCGGTGGCGGTCGGAGGGGTCCGCGTCCACGGCGGCGGCCGCCTCGGCCAGGAGCGCCCCGCCGCGGTGGACGGCCGAGGACGCGGCGCCGAGGTGGGCGAGCTGGTGCGGCGTCGCCGCCCGGCCCGCGGCCTCGCCGCGGGCCAGCGCGGCGGTCAGCGAGCGGACGACGCCGCGGGCGCCGCCCCACCAGACCGCCGCCACGCCCATCCCCCCGATGTGCAGCCCGGGCCGCTCGACGTTGGAGCCCGGCGGTCCGACGACCGCCCCGCCGGGCACGACGACGCCGTCGACGGCGACGTCGAGGCTGTCGCTGTCGTCCATCCCGACGGGCGCCCACGTGCCCGGGCGGGCCTCGACCCCGCTCTGCCGGAGGTCGAGCAGGACGAGGTGGCGATGCCCGCCCTCGTCGGTGGTGGTCACGAGCGCGGAGTCGAGCACGCGGGCGCCGCTGGCGTAGCGCAGCACGCCGTCCAGACGCAGCCCGCCGTCCTGGCTGCGCGCGGCGCGCAGGCCCGTCCCCTCGCTGGCGGAGGCCCAGACCCCGAGGAGGGCGCCGTCCGGGGCCGGCGTGCCGTGCTCGGCGAGGACCGCCACCGCGTCGACGTGCCCCTCGGCGAGGCGCGCCAGGACGAGGTCCTCGCTCCCCCAGTCCGCCAGCGCGGCCCACCGCTGGGCGGTGCGGCCGCCCCCGGGCAGGGGCAGGTCGAGCGCGCCGGCGTCCCGCAGCGCCAGCAGGTGGTCGCGCTGGGCGGCGACCACGCCGGCGGTACCCGGGCGGCTGCGCGGGAAGGGACGGGCGGCGAGCACCCCGGGTCCGGTCGTCACGGCTCGTGTCTAGTCCCC
>Ga0210040_10008810_pt1 | contig 11862 bp, 7 predicted proteins | sample CryGeyCG12114_NA_FD_185462 | JGI IMG/M metagenome (GOLD analysis project Ga0210040, IMG submission 185462) | Groundwater microbial communities from aquifer - Crystal Geyser CG19_WC_8/21/14_NA (SPAdes) (version 2) | ecosystem: Environmental > Aquatic > Deep subsurface > Groundwater | place: USA... | reverse complement strand
GTGTACCGAAACACTGTTTTCAACTTACAAAATCTACTATATTGAGGCTAGTCGATGTAAATACTCTAAATCCTACCTCACCTCAATGTCGTAGTTCTTATTTTTCCAGAATCTTTAATCCCTGTGATATGTGCTGAAATTACTAAAGTCCAACTTTGACTTAGGCAAAAAACTCTAGCACCCTGATGGGGTAATCTAAGATAATTTTGAGTTGGGAAAACTTGAGACTTTTATAAACTTTATGCCTATTTTCCCTATTTCCCTACGTGAAGGGGAGCAGCTCCGATCCTCGGCAATTGATCCGGGAGAGCTAGTTCAACCCATGCTAATCTAACACTTATGCCCATGCTATAAAAAAACTGCTAAGTGCAAAATGGACTTTGAAAATATTCTCTACCTAACAGGGCCATATGAGAATTTCCCAATATTTTCCTAATTTGCAAAGATAGCACACACAAAATCCAATATAATGCCATCATGTGGTAAAAGGTTTCCAAACTCAAAAACTGCGATAGGAAACTAACACAATTTCCATCGGAAATGAAAATAACACAAAACACAAAATTTCCTCCTCGAATTGTCAAAATTGTCCATTGTTGGCAACAATTTATTATTGTTCCAAAACTCCAACAAAACAAACTCAAAAATGACACAAAAGTTCATTTCCAATAATTCACACAATAGTTCAAAATCACAAAACATCCATTCCACATAATTCATCCAATATTCACTAAATGTCCATCTCACACATAATCCAAAATATCACAATCACAAACACAATTTATCCGAAACATTTTTTCAATACAAGAGCCAATTCCAACTCACAATACAAAAATTCCAAACTCAAAACATGATTACTAAATCAAAGCCAGATCCCAACTTACTTAAAAATCTAAAGTCCTGGCCGCATAGTTCTTTCCGCTCCACTACCCACGCTATCTGGAGCATGGTGACTCCTAATTGGTCACTGCTGGTCACTCCTCCATCTCCAGCAACAAGTTGTCAACCTTGGCCGCTATCCCAGCTATGCATTTCGTAGAAGTAGCAGTAGTAGTAGTATGCATGCTTTGTAGTAGTTAGTAGTAGTACATAGGTACTCTTGTCGCAGCACTCAATTAGTTATCGGTAAATACATGCATTGACACATTGACCACTAGCTATTAACAGATAGTAAATAACATAGGTTAAATAGGCTAGGCTATGTAAGTAAATTAGTTTTAGGTAGGAATGAAAGAATTCAGCTAGCTAGGTGAAATTATCCTAAGAAAAATGACCCCTACATAGAAATGACAAAATATAGCTTTATAGAAGAATCAGCTGCAAAATGATTCTTCACAGGGTTGTGCATGAACACGAGCTTCCGGTATTTTGGAAGCAGTCCTCGGATAATGTATTTCACGCGGGTCGGGATGTCCTCGTTCATTTTATTTGCGACGTTTTCCATTGCGAAGAAGTATTCCAGGCAGGATTCTCTTGGCATCTGTTTCCGTGTGAGGAGTTTCCACTCGTCATCGCATTGCTGGTGTAGAGGTTGTGACTACTGGACTGTCGGTGGAGATGGTTTTCCTGGTCCACTGTGTTGTCGTGGACAGATCCTTATCCTCGTCCATAGTGCATGGTAACACTAAGCAATTTGTAAGCGATAAGCGGTTCAATTGGCTGGGTTAATTTAGGTACATATGCTTTAGCCCCTTTTGATGCTAGGGCGCCGGGCTTAATATATCTATCCACCTGTCTCTGTATTCTGTTATTATTATTTATTCACTTATAGTTGTAAGAAACTTGGTCCTTGTGTTGGGGTTCTTTGATTACATGGTGGTTATTTACAATATTTTACATTTTGACGTCGTTATGTGCAGTGCATGCCTATCTTTATGCAAATCTAACATTATCTTTTCCTTTTTCTTGTATTTTCGTGCTATCCTTTCTATATTGCTGCACCTCGTGCAACTTCTCGATTTCCTTGTACCCCGTACAATTCCTTTCTCTTCTGTGCGATTCTTTTCTATACTTTGTATCCTGTTCAATTTCTTTCTATTCTTTGCACCCTGTGCAATTCTTTTCTACTCTTTGCACCCTGTGCAATGCTTTTCTATTCTTTGCACCCTGTGCAATTCTTACCTGGCGTCGTACTAGAACTATTCTGGTTAACCTTTTCCTGACGTTATAGCTATATTTACTCTACCATTCTATGCTCTCTAATTTTCTATGCAAAGCAGTGCCTTCATTTGTCTTTTAAATCCGAATTAGCAACTTAAATAGCAGATGGGAGAAGGGGATGGCGAAAGGGATTGACTGATTTTTATCTGAGGCGGAATTAGAGAGGGTGTCGTTGGAAATGTTCTTCTTAGCAGGGGGGTTGTTGATTGTTTTCTTTTGCTGATTATTTTTACTAGGCGGAGCAATCTTAATTTTTCGCCGCGTGAAATTCTGCCCTAAGATAGAAGTCCTAGTTCTTTTTCCTTCAATCGGTCGGTAATCGATACTGCCATCCGCATATGTGGTTTTCCTCTGGGCGTAGAACGTGAAATCCGTTGTTTTCAGGATGACGTGGAGTCTTTATGGATGTCTTTGGGACTGATATGTTGAACATCGATCTGATTAAGGATCGGATTTCCCCAAGAGAGTTTAATTGCTGTTGTTCCTGCCAGTATCTCAGTTGGTGTGCCTGTTTTAAAGCCCTCGCATTGCCATGAGTCCAAGGTCTCAATTATGAAATGGAGTGTGCACGATCCATTTCGGCATTCAGTTTGCCTTGTATCGACTTCTAGATCTAATGATTTGCGAGTATGATTTTGTCTTCGAGAAGAGTAGTGGAAGAACAAGTGGGAATGTGGATCTACTTCGGCAAGGATGAAAAACGTATCCAATAGGTATGGATGCATAGCCTTTTCTTCTATCAAATAATCGTATGAGGGTGCAACCGGGAGGTTTTCTTCGGTGATGAATGCTACTAGTAGAAGGGGTTCAATTGATACAATAACCGCTCCCATAGCAGTTAGGGGATTAGTTACGGGTAGCCAGAGCGTCTTACCGTAAAAGGATTCTAAAAATTGGAAATTTTCGTAAACTATGTCGCCTATGACGCATCCTTCGTCCCCTAGTAGGCCTATGAGCATGAATTCTGCTTTCTTGGCTCTGCTGATAGATGTCGGGTATAGAAGTGGGTAAGTGTCTCGTTCTATTACTACATTTCCACAGCACCAAATTGATGCGGATGCCTCTGTTCTATTTTCGGCTTTGCGAAAAATAAAATCAGTATCATGAAGGGCAGGTTGAGTGAGGCTAGACCTAGCAGTGGCCATAGCAATCAGCAGTTGCAGAATTCTTTGCCTGTAATAGTTACACCTTTTTACTTATTTCGTCTATTGCTAAGTGATTATTGGTTTACGAAGGGTTTTGGAACCGATTGGTAAACGGACGGGTCAGTAACGATTTGATTGTAAAGGGATATGCAACTCCGGTCGGGTTTATTGTTTTGTATGCTATTTTCGGAGACTAATAAGTGCTAACATTTTATTCCGTCTGTATGTAGGTATTTAAATGTGGTTATCCTCATGCATGTAGCTTTCGCAGTTAATGTACGAAATGTATATATGTATTGATGATCGTAGTTCTTTTATTGTATTACTATGATGAAATAATGGATGCTTGTTTATAAGGGTGATGTTTCCGATGCAAATGTGAAGTTGCTTGACAGTAAATTTAGTATTTTAAAGGAATGAGGGTTTTTTTCTTTGTTCAAATGATAAATGAACAAGTAATTGGCAATAAAGGCTATTGCGAATCACTATCGCTATCAAGAGCCTGACTATCTTCCTCAGGTGGTTCATATCCTTCGGTTAATTCGGGTTCTGGGGAGGACTCTCTATGCCTATAATCAAGCGCCCTCTCGTTTGCCATGTGTTTTGAGAGCCTAGGATCTGCTACAGCTAGTATAGATACCGATCGAACGGACTCGCTGTCTGAAGTACAAGTCTCGTCCGAATCGTGGAAGACTTCCTCAACTACCTCTTCTTCCTCGTCACTTACGAGGTCTATTATTTCTGGTGTGCGAGGACGTGATTGGTCACCCCTAAAAAGTGCGCCTACAAATTTTGTTTCGTCTTCTAGGTCGTCTATCATTTTTCTCGGGTTTGCCCTGAAGGTAAACATTAAAAGGATTTACGTAATTTCCTATGTGATCTATTACTTGAAATATGATAGCAGTTAGGTGCGATTAGATTATGAGTAGTGAAGTGGGAAAAGACGAGGAAAAAAAACAAGCCGTATAAGCATAGGAGAATCCCTTTATTACTGGAATTATTATTGTTTAGTTAAACATGCATCTCTCAATGCCAAGTTTATCTGCTGTTGTGATGAACTTGTTGGTTTTTATCTTTGTTAGGTTTTTGTCAGCAATTATTTGTGTTAATTCATGAACCGGGACGATGCTGGCAGGTTTCATGTCTTTAATCCGTGCTGAGTTGATTATATGGCTCGCGACTGCTGCTGTCATTTCCCGTTCTCCTGGTCCAATTATCTGGACGCAGTTCTGAATGTAATTTTGTGGTTTGAATCTTTTGAGCCGGAGGGCGAGTTTTTTACAATCATATATGATTGTATTCATCCATAGCGCGTTTTTTTGCAGTTTTTCGGCGACGAGTGGTTTGGCAGCAATTCAACACCTCAGGAGTAGCCTGCTATCTTCCCTTGCATAACGCAGCATTTTTGGAGGCAGTGGGCGCAAAATCCAATCGGCACACTGGGCCGTTTTATCTATCTTTATTTCGTCGTTTAGGAGCCTTTGCAAAAGTTTTTTAAATTTGGGCCGTTCCGAAGCAAATAGCTTTTGATACACGAGTTGCATATCCAAGAATTCCACGACGAATAGCTTGTAGTCGGCTTGTAATGCCAGAATGTCGTTGTCGCCACCATGAAATATCTTCACGATCGTGGGGCTTTCAAATATTTGCTTACGTTGCGGCATTTCTCCTGCCATCTTGAGTACATCGATGATGTAGTCGGTCTTGAGAATTGAAATTTGTAGGATACAGAGGAAGCTTCCATGGTATCCTCGATGATGGAGACTCATCTCCGCGTCATGTGCGATCTCTCGATGTGAGATCAGATCTTGGACCATCCTTCGAAAAGTTTTTTCATTTTCCACGAGTATACAGTCCGTTTTCCCGGTTGTTCGTGTCCCGTTTGTTAATATCTCCTGGTCGAATGTCCATTTTTCGATTTGGTTACGGAATGGGTGCTGAAATATGGGGAAGTGGTCCCTCTTGTTCCGTTCATGAGCGAGTCCTAGAAAGACAATGCATTCCTTCCTTTCTTGGGGACGAGTGTTGGATTCTCCAAATTGTGCTATCGCTCTTCTGTTCTTTGACCAGAATTCTTTACTTCGTTCGGAGTTTGGCATGTTTCTTTCAGTTGTTTGCTAGCGGTTCAAGTTTAGCAATGAGTAGTGGGACGGATTTGGAAGGTTGTGAATTAACTATAATTGTGTGTGATTGCCTATATGCGTGGTGATACTATGTGTTTCTATGCATCTATGCGATCACTATAGTCTGTTTGAGAAAATTTATCGTAGTCGACAAGGAGTTAGGGTTACAAGGTTCGATAGTAGGTTTATTATAAATGAATTTATAGTGACAAATAGGTGATTGTATTATACAATAACTGAGGGTCTAAAGTTAAAGAAGTAAGAGAGATAATATCGACGTGGGATTTCCCAGGGGTTTCCACGTGGCTACACGTGAAACCTAGTCACTTTCTAACGTGATGATAGGGGAGCTTTCTAGGTCTTCTTTATCGCATATCTCTGAGTGTCTTTGCAGGTGCATCAGATGTTTATAGTTTTTCAGATAGTTGACACATTTGTGTGACATATGGTCGGTCTTTTGAGTGCATTCGTCTGTGAGACATGAGGGGGCCTCGACGCGAGAAGGCTTTGGGGCACTTGTCGCACTTATGTTGCCGGTGAACGGCTTCATGGGCTGCTGATTCGCTTATGTTTGTTACTCGATGTGCGCAAGTTCGACATTAGAATTCTTCTTCGTGGGTCAGAAGGTGTCGCGTGAGGTCATCTAGGCTGTCGAAGGATTGAGAGCAGTTGCGGCATTTAATTGGTTGGCGAAGAGGTTGGACCTTTTTAGGTGAGGGGGCTCTAGGAGAATCCTTGATAGTTAATTCGCGGGTTATTCCCTCCGTGATGGCGTGTTGTACCATGTGTTGTATGAGGAACTCATGGGTTGCGAATAATCTTTTGCAAAGAGGACATCTGGGGGCTAATGTGTGGTAGCCGAGTTTGAATACGATAGGTTGTGGCCAAAGAAGTATTGGATCGTTTTCGATAGTGGGTATGGTCTGCAAAAGTACTTGTTGGTTTGGCTCTTGAGCGTTGCTTAGTGGGGTTTCTGGCGCAATCAGTCGGTATTTCTTGGCTGGCTCTGAACCACCCGGTGTGGTTGTCGTATTTTCCTGAGTTGCTGGTGGCTTGCCTTGGAAGACCTTTCCCGCAGCTTCTTTGAAAAGTTGATGAATTCTCTCTTCGGGGAATTCCGACGCCTTCCATTGTGACGTGGTGCGCTTGAAACGTCGAGGTGCATCGCTGTTCTCGTTCGCTCCCTCATCTTTCGTAATGTAATTTGGTTCTTTCTGAGGGATCGTATCCTCCGGGCCTGTATTGGTAGAGAGCACTTCTACCCCTCTTTCGTTGAAGTCGCGTAGGTGCATTAAAGCCCCCGAGGATGCTCTCGTTTTTGTTGCCCTCATCAATCTCTGAGACGGCTTCTGTACGGCGAAGCAGGATTTCTTCCCAGAATTTTCTAGAATTTCTATTTTCTCATGAGTGAATTACCGTGACAACAAGCAGAGCAGGAGGTGGATAAGATTGTAGCGATGCGAGTTAATGTAGTGTTAAGCAGCGGCTTTGTTAAAGTTGGAGAATGTTAATTGATTTGGATGTCCCTGATCTTGAGCTTGATGAACTCCTTTGTGGCTGATTTTTATTATTGGGTGCTTATCTTCACAATTATTGAGCAGTGTTGAGTTTTGGCTACGTATGATATTTCGGAAAACTCTGGGTTTTAGAATGAAATCGTAGTCTTTTCTCCACAATCGTCAAATGTAATGCCTAAAGCGCCTGTATATTCACGGGCTTTAAGCTCCAGCGTGATACAATATTCAAACTTGGGTGAGGAAAACCGGATCACAAAATCACGTTTTGTAAGCATTGCCAAGTTGGAATTCCAATCATAATAGTCGTATCCCTATAATTAATTGTATAATAGTGCAATAAGACTCTATTGAGTGGAAAGTAATTCTAGTAAATAAAGTCTACTCTTATTAAGGTGAAATTTCCCATAAATTTCGTCTTTCTGTGCTTTATGCGGTTTCAAAACCGTGAGAGTGTTAATAGTGAGATCTTTAATCATAAGTAGCAAAAATAGAGGGCTCTTGGGGTGGAAGGTGCTTAAAAAGGTGTGGTATCATGTGTATTCCCTATAAAATTGTGATTGACTTTCGCCAAGCATCTAAAGATGAAAATTGTAGAATTTGGGGAAATTGCAAAAGGCTCAAATTTTAAAAATCGAAGGAACCTCACAATAGTAGGGACAGAGTCACTGAAAATTTCGTAGGAGTACGCTAAATGGAAGTCGTGTTTGAATATGCGTGTTCTGCTTGCATAATTACGCATTTAAAGTCGCCCATTTAGAATCTGAATGCTAGTTGGGGTTGCTAAGCAACTTTATATCTATATACCTTGGCCAGCAGATAGAAATATGTTTATATAATGGACATTCAAAACGTGTTGCACTCAAATTGCGCAAAATTCATGAACAGATTCGCTCCAAAACCGGCCTAAACTGATCCTTATGTGCTTTTGGAATGCTCTTGTCCTTAGGTCGTAAGCTGTAAAACTCTTAGTTGGTGATTTATTTGGTCGCTTTGGTATTTTTAGTTGCTAGACAACGTAAATAACCAGTACGAAGTGAAACTAACTTCTGCATTTTTTGACCTCAATAGAATAATTGGGATTGAGATAACTTCATAAGATTTTGAAATGCGTGAAATAAGATTGGATAAATAATGACTGTAAACAGTGAAATGAGCTACTTAAAATAATGTACCGATATTTTGAATGCCAGGCTAGTCATGATAAATTAGGAATCCCGTTTAGCCGGGATGATAATAATAGTGAGGAAATAATGTAGAGAATTTGCGTCCCTTTCTGTGAACGACAGAGGTCAAACAAGCTGAACTTGAGCACAGTGCACTATAGCACTATACTATAGCATTCGAATATTCGAATTACTGGTACAAAGAGATTGAGAGCGTAACTGAACTAGAATTAGGTTTTGATGTCATATAGCTATTTTTCTACCTATATCACATGAACTTAAGGTTGACAGTTCGGGCGACTTAGGTTTTATCACATAGGTCCGGCGAACTCCAGTGGGAGAAGAGCGTGTTCATGTAGTGTGTTTTATACTTGGTAGGAGGTGCTCGAGCCTTTATTTCTCCAGGTCGTCGGCGCTAACTAACCATAACTGGCCTGTTAAATTAAAATCTCGTAGATAGCTCTGAGGCATGCTTGGCTTGCAGTTGTATCTATACTGGTCTAGATGCAGACCGCAGTTTTTTGTCTCCATCTAAGGCATATTTATTATTCATGATCATAATAAAGTTTTTTTTTTAAATAAGTTTGAGAAAAAGGTGAGTTCGTGCAACGCGTTGGGAACAATTTAATACAGTTATTTTTGTCTTCGCAGTTACTACCCTAGGTTAAGGAATTGTACGCATAATTGCCTCCGTGGTGTGATGACTCGGAATTGCGATTTCCAATCCTCGAGCATGGTGATTTCAATAAATAATGACTAGTTGGGCCTGATTTTAATCTGAACAATGTGATAGCGTCATCCCTATGTTTCCTAGCACATACTATCACCACAAAATAAAAGGAGTACTTAAACACTACAGTTAGTTTTCCGAGTCTGATTGAAATATCGATGGGTCGTTCAGCTTGTTATGATTGTGATGATTTGAGATGCCAAAACGGAAAAGCAATGATATAATCTAACCCAGTAGGATCTGATAATTCCGCGTGCAAATTTTCCCAAACAAACGTTCCCTCTTGGGAATAAATTAATGATTTTTCTAATACCTAGTCAAGTCTCAGAGGTTCAGTTTCCTATGTATGCGCACGACGAGTTTAACAATTGAACTCAAAACGATCCTACAATAATTGCGTGAGCTAATGTTCCCTATGGGCAACAATGCAGCAATAATAATAAGATAAGATTACAGTGCGAAGTCCTTTGAATTGAATTCTTGTTTGCTTTTGCCCTTTGCATTGGGAAGGTTATTCAAAATTCTACTATCCATATTTATGATGATGATGAGCCAAACAGAGAGCAGCAAAATAATGTTTCGCCTCTCACCCTACTATCCACAGAACATTTTGTAAGCTTATATGTATTTCTTGTGGTTTCAGTTCTTCAGACATAATAGACTGTTTTTTAATACGATTTTCAACTTGTTTGTAGAGATGTATAGTACTAAAAAAAAAAATTATTTGCTGTAATAAATACGTCGTGAGGTGGCAACTAACTAAAGTATTTCATAGCAATAATGATCAAGAGGAGATTTTTAATATTTCATCTGCCGTTTCGATTTTCAAACTTTCCCTATTCTCAATCATAGACACATAAACATCAAGGGAGTGGATAAACGAACGGATTTCTCCTAATGACATAAAAGTGTGGTTTTTTTTTTGAAAGTTCCTTTTAATCCTTACTCCCACACCGTTGTGAAGAGAAAGACACAACCAGACTATTCATAGGAATATAGAAATAGAAACAAACAAACAAGGTCACAACTTTCCGGCGTTATTTCAACAATCCTATTCCTTAGCCCTATATCACCTTAGGCCACTGTGTGGCCTTCAGGGTTTGTGTCATATTCATATGCTACTATAGTTAGTTGGCTAGATTGAGGGTCAATGTAAAATTCAAACTTAACTTAAGTGCAGTATAGTCATTTACCGCTTGTAGATCAGGTAAGCTAGCAAACTATTTATAACGAACTCACTTTACTTAAAATATGTCACAAGTTATACTCTTTGTCTAGTAGAAAACAATGAGCGCAAATTTTGGTCTGTGAGTCAACTGATTTTCCTTTCATCAATGTCGAAAGACAGTGGAAGACTATAAATTACAAGTTTAGTATAGAATCCTGGCCAAAACCATATTACACTACGAATCTTATCTTTATTCATTGATTTCTCTCATATCCCAGGGCAAAACTGTATGCAAAAGCTTGTTACACAAACTATTATTGATAAAATCTAATTATTACGTGCCATTTTATTAGTATAAACACGAAACGCCTGTTATTTTTGAATTAAAAGACTCTGTACTGAAGGCGGTAAATTTTTTGCAAAATTTATAGCTGGGACTGAAACGGTGAGGTGATCATGATGATCTACGTTTCGTATACAGCAGCTAGTGACGGGACTTGGTAAAATTAATATCCACATTATTTTGATTCCGCAAACAAGTTTCCTCCGAATAATATAAGAAAGGAAGTGAAGATGCTTTTTCGTAGTCGAGTTCAAGTACGCTATGCGTGGATTAAGTGCCAAATAGAATCCGTTTTTCATCAATATGCTCATTAAATATGAATTGTGCGTAGAATAAATGCCGTTCACAATGTTCACTAGACTTGTAGTAGCAGTGACACACTGCCTAAGGCAAGAATAGTGCGTGCAAACTTCGTCAAACTACTACACTACACTACTACTACTACAGGATACGCAAGCGAGATTTCCCTAACTTTGATTATCCTACTCTTGTTTCACAGGTGCACAAAGAACAAGTGCCCATCAACTAGGCGGAAAAGTGTGCACATTAATTGGCAAATTTAAGTCATCTGTTCTGTAGTAATTCTTTACTCTCGACCAAAGAAAGCACACTCAAACAAATGAATGGGTTCGCAATGTAATTAACTTACTAACTGAGGAAAATGTAAGAAAAGAGAGGAAATAGTTGGGATTGAGTAGGACTGTTCTCTACAAACAGATGTCACTCCTCTCTCCCTTGAGCTTCGCCTCAAATATATATAAGCCAATTCTTCTGATGTTGTACCCTAGTTGGTCAGTCACAATTGTATTTGTACGTTGTCCCCCACTAGCTATCTATCTAGTCAATCATTTTTTTTTTATCATCCTCAATGCTGTAGTACCTGCCAAGGAACAATCCTATTCCTAACACTGCGAGTCTCTATAGGGGAAATGACTGTATATCATATGTATAGGATCAAAATAGAATTCCAACGAACTAACATTATTATCATAGGGTAAGTGTAGTGAACAAGGTTCTAAGAATCATAATGATGATGGTAGATTTTATTCTCGTTTCATTTTATCTGTCAACTGGGAGCTAAACTCCTTTTCTTCGTGTTTGAGGAAAATGATTAGATGATAAAATAGTCAGCTTAAAAGTGTTATTTGGGTGTATGCGATTAGTAGAGGTTTATGTGCGTGATATAGTTGCCAACATTATATTACACATGCACAGTACGCCTATAAGGCAAAAGAGGGGAATAGCCCTAGTTTCCCTAAATTTTGCTATAGTGTGAACAAAATTCTATGTATCATGATTGCTTAATATTGAGACCAAGGTCCCTATAGTGATCAAAACAAACTCCTTCTCTACCAGGTCTGGCAATACTTCAATACTCAAGCAAAAGATTTTGAAATTTTGAAAGGGGGCTCAATTTGGGCTCAATGTGAAACTAATATTTAAATTCATTCATAATAATTATTAATTTGGCAGTTATGAAGCGAATTACAAAATTGAAGGCCATATTACAGAA
>Ga0210040_10008809_pt1 | contig 11862 bp, 10 predicted proteins | sample CryGeyCG12114_NA_FD_185462 | JGI IMG/M metagenome (GOLD analysis project Ga0210040, IMG submission 185462) | Groundwater microbial communities from aquifer - Crystal Geyser CG19_WC_8/21/14_NA (SPAdes) (version 2) | ecosystem: Environmental > Aquatic > Deep subsurface > Groundwater | place: USA... | reverse complement strand
CGTGGGAGGTTTCGTCATGCTATGCTATGTTGAGCTTCGGTAGTGTGGAAGTAAAGGTTTCCTCTGTCATTCGCGTCGCTCGCTGTCTCCACCGATCTCTGTTGCTTCGATGAGAGCCGGGCGTGAAGGTAGTCTTCGCCCGTCGCTCATGTCCAAACGGGCGGGTTCCATTGCCTCTTTATTTCTTTCGCGCTCTTTGCTTTCTGCGTCGTCCTTGTTCGGTAGGAGAAGTACCATCCAAGCGAGAACTAGAATGTTCAGGCAGAGCAGGGCAGCTATAGTGTCGAGCCAGCTATTCTGCCCTGCTGGTGGCGGTCGACCCACGGCTGGAGGAGCGGATCGTGGGATTGGGGTATCCGGTCTCAATAGACGAGACCAACTTTCGCTAATCTGCAGCTTAGTAGCCTTACGCAACTTTTCCAATTCGCTTTCACGTGTGAAGTCCTCACGTCTGGCACGTAGACTTTTGCTAGCATCGACTGGAAGATCCCAATCTTTGCGGGCAGCTTGGCGGATCTGTGCCCAGGTCAGCTGCTGGTAGCTGACTCGAGGTTTGGGAGGTGGCATTGTTGTCGAATTGGACGTTGATCCTGGCGGTCAGTCTGCGTTGTTCCGTGGTTGTTCATGCTCTCTGACAGCATTTGGGGGACGCTGAAGCGAAGGTGTCACGTGGAAAATCTGATGTGGGCCGCAGTCGAGATGGCGCTTTGGGAAGGCTGGAACGAGAAGCAAGGGGCTTTTGAGGGTACGAATTGCGCAGGGATATCTCATTGTACCTACCATCGTGGGGCAGACCCAGGACGATGACAGCAAGATGGGTGCCAAAAAGGATGTGATGTCGTAACATGACTGTTGATTCCAGAGCTGTACGCGATGAGAGACGGGTTCATGGTATATGAGCCGTAGGGACCAAGCGTCCCATGGTTGTGAGCATGTGCAGAGTAGCAGGCACTGATCTCAAGAGTCTCAGGCCTGCGACGCTGGCTGACGATAATGTTGGGGACCTTGTAACGGTGTTTCCCGGCCTGTGGTGAGGATACATAGATGCACGCCTGGTTTGCGCTACCGAAAAGAGGTTCAAAATTCCGAAGGTGTTGGCGATTCCTTCATCTATGCAGCATGACTCGCATGAGTCCTCGTTGGCGTGCAGGTTGCTTTACTGGTCGTGGTTTGTGCATCTACCATTGCTGGCTAATACGGGTTCGAAGCGATCTCGCGGGCTTCAATGTTCGACGTTCTGTGCATGTTGACAATCACTTCTCGAAGTATTGGGCAAAGGAGACCATGGCGCCGATTGTTTGAGGGCTGGGCTTAACTCTCTAAACGATGCAACTCGAACGTCAGCTCCAAGTACTCTTCGCCATGCCAGTGGTGACTCTGTGGCTGGAGATAGAGCACATGGGTTAAGGGAAGATCTGAGCCTCCGATGTCTGGTCAAAATTTGCCCACCTGACCTGCACAAGGTTGAGGTTGAAGCTGCCACATTGGACTTGCCTGCGTTCGTGTTTTGCACACAACTCGTCGTCCTCGAGTCATCCTTCGCTCGTGACCATAATTGCTTCATGATCTTCATGATCGTCTTGATCGAGAGCTTTCGAGCTTTAGAAGTTACCGACTGGCCTCAGTTGGATAACGTCACAGGCTATCGCCGTGAAAGTGATGCGTAGCGTGGTCATAGCTTTGTAGGCGGCAGATCGTGACTCGAAACGTTATGACTCGCAGCAACCTTGTACGTTTCCAACTGTTTGGTGATCGGCGTGCGCCAGCAAGCCGAAGCCAAGTACTATATGTATGTACCGGTAGATGATCACGATTCAACGATGTCGCACCAGTCGATCTTTTGCTTACTACAGCAAGACTCAGCTCATCACTCTGGCGTGCAGCAACGGGGGTCGAAGATCAACTCGAAGATCAAAGGTGACCTTGATGATCTTGCATCGATTTTGGGTCTGCTCGGCTCGGTCATGAACACCGAACACAAATATCGGCTTAGATACTGTTAGCAGCTGAACTGACACGTTGCAACACCCCCAGTACTAGTAAGAAGTACACACTCGCAACGGTGTTAGCCACAGCTACCACATTCGAAACAGCCTGAGCCTACCCACAAGGGTATTCCAATAATCCTTGATATATGCGCACCTCATGATTGCAGATGCAAAAGCTTCTTAGCATGAGTGGCTGCGAGCCTCATAATCGTCAAAATCCAAGGTTCTGCGCTTTGGCTTGTAGAGTTAGCTTGCACGGGCCGGAAGCGCGGTGAAGGGAGCTTGTCACGAGATCAACCATGTGCCGTCCCGCATTCAAGTTAGCAGTGCAGTGAGGCTTTCGCCATGTTCTGATCATACTGTAATTTCATAATGAGAGCGGAGCAGAAATACCTGTCGAATCGTGCACGACAGCAACGACGTGCGTATCGTCATCCAATCTGTGCCTGTATGTAGATCTTCGCTAGTTCACGCAACGGTTCTCTCCCTTAGCATACATGGAACTTTGCGGCGTGCAGAAGGTTTGCGGAGAGAAGAAGCCACTACGGACAATAAGTAGAGCAGTAGCAAGCTCGTGACCTGGTTCTTTGACTTCAGCCTACCGCGACTGGCGTGCATGCTGCCGCCTCACTGCCCGCTTTCTAGGTTCAGGTGAGTGGTGGGCTGGTGCAGGCTGCGGATCTGGTGCAGAAGATTTGTCAAGCCGTAGGAGGGATCGAGCAAGGTCGTGCAGATGATTAAGAGTCTGTCGAGAGGGCGAGCTTGGACATCGCCATGTATCACAATTCGTAGGGCACGATCGACAAGCATGGATTTCACTTTGGACCTTGAACTAGAACAGAAGCATAAACATTTCGAGGACACTGATCCACGTTACTATCCCTGAGCAAGCTGCTGCTTCCATCGGGAGCGCGGCTCCCGCTCATTGCCCTGTGGCATTTCTCGGCCGTGATTCAGCGTCCAACCATGACTCAATGTTCCCACGCTGATGCCCCGTATCAACCACGGTAACCATTGCGTGCCAGGCCTACTATATACTGACCGTGCGATTCCTTTCCGTGTGCCCAGACCAGGAAAAACCAATTAAGTAAACGATTGTATATGCATCTCAAACGCAAAAACGAAACTCGCTCCGCTATATGACAATGGTAACACGCTAGAACGCTGCAGATTGCTTTGAATTTCAAGAATTGATGTGTTGGTAGATCGGACGAGACTGACTCACATTATGCTACTAGCCGACGGCAAGTAGATCTGTAGGTTGAAATATTGAGATCGATATCGACAGAACTGTCCTCATCGTCGTCTACCTCGATCGTATCTGCCGAAAGCAGAGCATCAGGTGCTGAGATGGTGGCCGGTAATGGCGGTGGCTTGAGGGCTTCCAATGATTCTATCCAAGGCGGCAAGACCTTGTGAGCCATGCTCAGTGCCTCGATAGATGGCTTCTCACACAAGGTTGTTTGCGTGGAAGTGCCGTCGCTCCCGCCAGTATCGTCACCTGGCTGAGCTTCCTCTTCATTCCTCTTTTGCTTTTCAGCCTTGAGCATGTCGATTGTCGAGTGAGCCATGGTCAAGAGCACATCCAACTTGCCACAAGCTTCCCGCAATGCGACCTTGCAATCACCATCCCTGATAGCTTGGTGTGCAGCTGTTTCACACAAGGCTTGAACTTGTTCCAGTTCCTTGTCTGTCGATGTGAAGGCGGCATCACCATTACCCATATCTATCGAGGTGGATGTCGATGTCTCGCTAGACGCTTTTGTTAAGCGGGGATGAGATTTCGTTATCGTGTTTGGGACCAAATTGTCGAGATTCTGGTACCTTCGGCTTAAGCTTGGTAGTGCAAAGCCCTTGGCAGCAGTATAAGCGTTCTTCCCCTTTCGAAGCGTGTTTCTCGCTACACCAAAGCTCTTGACAAGCCTGTCCAATTCTGTTTGAATGTGGGAGTCATAGTAAATGACTACCATCTGCTTGCTCCGATAAGCTCTAGGACCAGATGCGATTGACCTGATCGATGTGCCGGGCTTCCTCTTTCGATTCGCCTGGGCATAGATGAAACGATTACCGGCCTCTAGCGGATCAATTTGGACAAGCTCAGAGGGTTGTGGTGATCTGCACGGCTCCTCTGCTTCGTCTGTGTGCTGTTGTTCCCCCTCGTCGCTGTGGATGGATGCTATCGAAGCGGATTTCTTCCTTCTCATCGTTGCTTGCTGTACCAGTCGTGAATATTCGGCAACGTATTCCTCATGTCTTCCTGTTGCATAGATGACAAGCTCTGATAACTGTCTTTTCCACTCTGGGACATTGTCCACAACATGCTCGAAGCTCGAAATGGCCTCAATCTGCTTGCTCGCCATACTGAAGTCACGAACCGGAAATACGAGCTCTGAAGCGCAAGAATCGTAAAGTCATCAACTCATCGTCATACCAATCATCGGAGACAGGCGCAGTTGCAGCGGAAGATATGGCCGCTGCTGTAATCTGGCGGTGTGTGAATACCTTTAAAGACGTTGGCCCTTGGAGTCGAACTTTAGATATTGACGGCCGTCGAGAGTTTGAAGTTGCAGGGCTAGAAGCAATGGGTATAGTCGACTAGTAGTGATGAACTGTGGTTCAGTGCTGAGAGTGGTAGACGCAATTCGATAGAATGCGGAATGGAAGGAAGTGGATGTGATTTGACTCGCAAGTAATGACAGTCAGACATGGGCATTAATTGACGGGCGGTGGGCAACATCCTGCGCGAGCTAAACACGCCGGTGCGCCGAATGGAGCCGGTGACAACGGGTACAGGCTTCAGCAAGCCAAGGGCCAAGGAGCGGTTAAAGAGCCCACCTATTCAGGTAACTGCCAGGTGCCGCAACGTATGTGCGGATAATCAAACGGTTCCGAAGCTCCTCGCGTACCGCATCGTGCCTATCACGCCCTAGACCCGCCTACGCTTACCTCCAGACGAGAAATCCTGGTATGGAGGGGAACTGAACGTATTGTAGTATTGCACCAGGGACGAAACATCGTCGAGTGTTCAACCTTCAGCGTCACAGACTTGGTGGCTCCGTAGCTTACGAGTGCACACATGTCGAGTCAGCTCGACAAGAGCGGTGCAGATCAACAAGCTCTCCGTGAATGCTTTGGACAACGACACCGACGGATATGCACCTCGATCACATCTCATACTAATCACGATATTCTGCTAGCACTTAGTGTTGGCAGGCGGATGCTGCTCGCAACCTGAATTGATCGCCTGCATAGTCACTCCAATACTCGCATACAGTAGTGCTTCGACCTGGTGGACTGTGTTGGCAAGCCTCTCGCTGGCGTAGCTGTCGATCCTTCTGTCCGCTGTCTTGCACTGCATACCAGTTTCTCTGGTCCAATCGTGCCTTTGGGCATGGTCATCCGATCGTGGTCAAGCTTTATCGCACGCCAACCTAGGGCCAACGCTTCCCCCCTTCTTCCAAAAGCGGTCCGAGCCATTTCACAAGCTAAGAGCCACCTCATTTCGATTGAGGAAACCTACCGACTTATCGCCGAATCTTGGGTTCCTCATCATACAAGCAGGTTGTGGGGAAGATTTCCTGCCTTGCCTGCTTCTGTATCGCTCAGCAACATAGCGACACTACAGATGGAAAAGGTGCATTTAAGGTCTGCAATTCAGCATGGGCCCCCAACACCTCATAAAGCGCACGAAAGTGCTTTAAGCTTGCTTCCTTTCCCCGGCCATCACGTACCGTATCGTTTCCGGCGGCTAATGGCCTGGATACCAGGGTAGGAATAGAACTCAATGCGACTGTTATTATTGGACGCTTCGATCCTGCGAGACGGTAAAAGTCTCCAAAGCAGCAGTCCAACGTTATGACGTCCGACGTGACGACCTCGTCTTTACAGGTCCAAGTCTCGATGAATGCCCTCCAGGATCGCTACGAGTAACCTTGTGACACGATTGCTCACGCAGAAAGCTTCAACCTCCGGTCGAGCAGGCAGTTGTCGATTCGTGAGCTTCGCAGCGTCTTAAAACATAACCCACGTTGTGTTCAAAGTTCGCTTCATCTCGCCTGAGGAGTGGGGAGGTTGTGCTGTACCGGTAACGAATTCGAGGCCTGAACGACATCCTTGCGCGCATCCTGGCCTGCTTCCCAAAGCAGAGCGGACCCCTGCGCCTGGATGACGAAGACGTCTGCATACTTCATCCTGGGTTGGAATGACAGCTGTCGCTGCCAGTCTACTCCTGGCTTTGCGAAGTAACGCTGATACTATTGCACCAACAGCTACATCGCAAAGAATGTTCTAAGCACATGCTGGATGGTGAGGAACAACATTTCATTGTGTTGCAAGACGCCCTAGGCGACCTACAGCTTTTACATGCACGAGCCCATCGCATGAACGAACGTGAAGTATTCTCCGTCCTTGCATATACTCGCGTAGCACAAAGTGGCTGTGTTTGCCATACCATTGATGTCAAAAGATCACAACGGCCATAGATAGGTTTCGGGTCTTGCATGCGTTCGGTCGTACAGCCTCTACCGATAGGCTACCGACTTGCCGGTACCAGTCTCGTTGTTGCTGCAACCGAAGCAGGCTGCAAGCGAGGTCCAAACATAGCATGGCTATACAAGTTGATTGAAGGTTACAGACATATCACCTCAACCCAGCTTTTCAGTTGCACGAAAGTTACTTGTGACTCTCGGCAGATGGCCAACTGTGGCTGTCCAGCGGCGTTCCTGCGAAGCGAGCAGACCAGGAGGTAGTCATGGTGTTGTGGGATTACAAGTTTCGAAAACATACGCGCACTCATCGCAGGCTCCATTTGCGCCATCTCAATCGCAACCTCAGACGACTTGCTTAGAGCAAGCACGACGTACTCATTGACCAGCTCGACCAGGCATAGCTTGATATGCTGTAAAACGCAGCATCCGATTATGCGAGAGGTGTGGCGCTGCATCGAGTCGTAAATATGGCTTGGATCTCTGAAGGCAACAGCAGTGAGTTACGACAACCTTTGAATGGAACAGCTCGATCAGCCTAGTTACGAAAAGGAGGAACCAGAGTCATGCGCATTAAACAGACATTTGTTGCCACCTCCATTACCATTGTGCGTTCATCTTCCTTGGTTCATCGTCCTTGATTCATCTTCCTTCTTCTCGACCTTCACTTCCAGAAGCTTGACTCCTGGCTGTAACTCCGCATCTACACGCTCCAACCTCTTGAGCGACGTGCCGGAGCCCCTCGGACATCCCTGCGGAGCTTTGTCCGTCATCCTCCCGCCCCCATCTCGTCTTGCACGAGGATCTGGGGCCGCTTTCTCTGCTTAATTCTTGCCAGAGTACCACGTCGGCGACCTCATTTTCCTTATGTATACAGTAGAGCTGTAGGCCCAGGAGCACTATTGCTATCTTCCAATCGATCCAGTTCCATCTATCAGTCCTAGTTCTCAGGCGCAGAGCCTCTCAGAGGATCGAGTTGTGCATAGCATCAAGAGCCACCTTGATCCGCTAATAATTCTCCTGTGGAACCCCGGTACCATTTGCTTACCCTCTCTAGTCTGCACTCATCGAAACCTCTTGTCGGAACCACCAGATCGTTCTTATGTTGAAACAAGCAACCATGCCGGATCCAATCACCTTATGCTCTGGCGATAGAGGCTTCACGAAATGTCGAGCTCTGCTGCATAGTCCTGCGGTCCCGCTCCGAGAGATTGATGGGCGCCCAGCTGAGCCATATCCTGCGAAGTGTCTCTGCGAGGTGGACATGCCAGCTTGCGAGGTGGTATGAGCATAGCGGCTCTTTCCGGACGTTGCACGTCGCTGCCTGTAGATGCGGCAACGGATGAGGAAGCTGCGTGAAGGGAATCAGTCTTTGGAGTTCAATGGAAGGCACATCTACGAGTCTGCCTACCGTCGCGTGGCTTACTGCGTGAGGGAACAGCAGGATGCAAGGCATTCTTGCACCGATGAGTCAAACTCAAGCAGGAGCTGCACGTCTGAGACGAGGGCAAGAATAACGTTGGCTTGATTGAGCTTGTGTCGGGAGTCATATTGTTCAGCTGGATGGATGTACGATCAGTGACTTAGGTTTGAGGCGCGAGGTAGCAGGTGTGAGCAGCTGCGACAGCGAGATGGATTATGTAAATGGCGACAAGACTGTGTATGACATTGTGACTACGGGTGACACCCCTGCTCGAGGTCCCGGCCAAGCACCATACAGCTCAACAACGATCTTCACTCCTCGGTCCAGCAGCCCGCACCGCTTGTTCTGATTCGCTTGCCGCTTGCCATCATGCTTCGCCTCGCATGGGGTTTCGGGACGTGCTTTTGCGAGTTGTCGTCTGTGAGCTGCTCCTTGCCGTACGGACTTACTGCTTGCCGTCGTGCGATTCCACTCGTGATAACCATGGCAGATGGCCCTATCACGTCCTTAGGTAGGACTGCGTCACTCCTGCATGGACAGCATACAAATGCTCAGTTAAACCTCCCACGATCCAAGCTCGCTAAAGCATTGTAGTGTTCGGGAGTGTTCAAGGTGGAGAGATCTAGTTTCAAGATAGACTCCCCACGGACCAAAGATAGTGCGAAACAGCGAACGCTCATTTTACATTTCAATACGCTAATCAGCACATTGTAGTTGGCAGAGCGACGACAGTCAACAGATGCAGACTTATAGGCGGCCACCAAGCGAACAGAACACAGCCAATCGACCAGATGGGGGGTTTTAGAATCAAACACAGTCCAATATATCCTCTGCACGAACATATTCCCAATCCTCGAACTTCGATAGGGTCTGCTGCTCTAGCTCTTTGATGTCAATATTCTCCCAGTCATGGATATGGGGATATTCGTATTCGAGAAGAGGTAGAGAGGCCTCATGTCGGTCCGTAGGAGACACGTGTAAGCTTTCTCTAGGCTGTAAATGCAACGCACCCAACTTTGCGGTTACGGCGGCAGCTGAATCCTCTCGAATACACAGGACTGATCTTGCATCGAAAACCTCTGATACAGTGGCCGTGCGGCCAAAGCAAATCTGATCCGGTACCCTTATTCCATATATCGGCCTCATATGCTGCCAGTGTTGTGGAGGAGGGACAGACGAATGTAGCGATGTATCAGAGGCACCCATGTTCTGAAGAACATTTTTTAACTCAGGCAAGTCATAGACTTGAGCAATACTGTAACCAGCGTTGAGGATCCTACGCTGAAGTAGAATGGGTGTCTGGCCTAGATTTTTACCAGCCAAAGCCATGTTTATCATGTCGATCAGTTCGGCAGTGAGATCTTTCCGCGAGGCCGCCGCGAGTCGGTAGTGGCACCACCAGTATCTCGCAACATACCTAAACAATGGCCAATCGCTGCGAGATCGGAACCACTCTCGAAACCTTGCCCAAGGCCGAACGATGAACATCGATCCAAGCTGCCGAATCTGCGCAAAACACATTTGTGTCATCTTTCCGTGACCATGCTCCAGCCCTGGGAGTTGGACTCTTGACATGAATTGCTTCATGGAGGGCTCCAGGAATGCGACGTTGCCATCAGTATCGCTCGTGAAAAGTGGACTGCATATCTTCAACAAGTGACCGTCTGCAGCCCATAGGGAAGTATTATGCTCGAGCTGACTCTTGCAACCGGATTCAAACCGAGCAGTGCTCTGTACAGCCTCGGTCAGCTCCGAGGGAGACAAGCGTCTGAAGCTATTGCTAACGAAATAAACGGTCAACAGAGCAATCCGGATCTCATCCGTGGATCTTGTCTCGAACAGGGTGAGAAGGGAGTGCCTGCAGATGGATGTGTCGGTGTCCGAAAGCCCTGCATAGCTATCGTTCTCATCAATCAAGATCCACGACGGTTGTCTGGGCACAGTGAGAGGCTCGTATTCCTGCCAAATCAACCACGCTGTCATGTCTGGGAGCTCGGATTGGCCGCATCTCAAGTACCAAGCTCTGCCGTGACAGGTTGAAATGGCGAAGCGCTTACATAGCGTGTCAGACGATTGGAGTTTTGCTGATATTGTTGACATTCCTGTCTCTGCTGGACAGATGACGTGCCAGTCTTCGAGTTGCGGATCTGTTGTTAAACCGTGGCTAAGGCCGACATGATCTTGGCAGACCCTGGCTCGCTGCCGAACATGAGGACTTTCTCGATCCTGGGAACGCCAGATAGTCGCGAAGACTTTTTGGGGCTGCGCTGGGTAAGGACTGGATTCATTCAACGGTGAAAGCAGATCCAGGAAAGAGCCTGTTTTGAGGAAGTGGGAAGATGTGCTGGACTGCCGTCGGCGCGATAACCGTGATTCATGTTGTTGAGACGACAATATGGTAGTATCATCGAACCACATCCTCAGGGCTAGACAACACTTCAGGCAGTTGCACAGAACTTCTGCTCTTTGCGCCGATGGTCCGAATAAGGCTTCCTGCTTTATGCAGCGGATCAACGAACTTTACGTCTGAATGTCTGACTGTTGTTGAAACCAAAGGCATTTTGGAACTTGCTGCAGCATGCCTTCATTGGTCAGGCGTGGCTAGTGTGCCTATCAACGCTGCAACGCGCCGCTTGCGAGGTATCGCCTTGATATCTAGCCTGCTGGGAAATGGCAAAACACAAAAATGCTTACCCCGTGGCTTCTGGCGTGAACATCGTCTGACACCGAGATGGTCAAGACTGCAACGCTAGCCTCATCAGCTCTAGAACCGGCTTTCAAGAGGAATGCTTCTGGTTATAAGGAAGCTGCAACCGAAGCAATGCTTTAGCATGGAAGGAGATACCGAAGGTTGTCGTTGCGGGTCACTTGTTCCACGCATCCGCTTGAACTTCATGCGATGCGATGCGAAGGAACTCTGTCTTAGACTCAGATTCTGCCCCTTCAAAGGATTTTGGCTCGCCTGCTCGCATAGAAATGTAGCTCGCTTCGCTTCTGACATGCGAGTATGTTCATGCGAAATATCCTGTTTCATTCGGCATAATCTCAGATGCTCGTAAATATCGCCTGAACGGCGTTCGCGAAAGGATATATGGAATGGCATGCCATGGCTGCTCTTGCCTTCACCTTCCGTCAAGTCCATATTTCAGGACTCTCGAAACTCGTCGTATAGAGCCATGAACACCGGGCTGGAACTTGGTAGTCTAGAGTCACTCCAGATCAGAGCGCTCGCTGTGTTGATAGATGGAGGTGGCACAAGACAGTCTTCACAATATAGAACTTTTCCCAAAATCATAAGATTGAACATTTCCTACTTGAGGGAGAGACATGCGAGTCGCATAGAGTATGCGGAAAGGCGAAAGGCGTAACACTGCTAGAAGCTTCAGGCAGCACCCTTATAATCGGTCTTCCCTTCATCTCTCTTTGAAGGCCTCCTCAGCCTTCGTTCTCAATAAAAGTTGGGCGCTGATGCCTTGAGTTTGTTGCATACACCATGGATCCTCCTCAGCCTGTTACTACACCTGGTCAAAGTCGTGCGAAAGCCAGTAGATGTTTAGAGAAATGCCAGAGATGTCGTACCAAGAAAATCAAGGTGAGTCCATTAATTACAACGGTCCGACCGCCTCACAAACTTGAATAATTTCCGGCGTTGGTCTGCCCGGACCGGTGCGCCAAATTAGCGATCTCTTAGCCCAAACTTTCAAACTGTGCACCTATTGCCACATCAATCATTTCTGTCATTGATGCTGACAATTCTCTCGACAGTGCTTGCCCGAAATCCGTAATTGGGCTTTGGGGGAACGATGCCATGATTGTGCGAAGGCCGGTGAGCCATGCTCTGAGAATGTCCGCGTCCCAAAGCCCGTAGGGCAAAACAGTCCTGCTACTACTGTAGCAACACCTGCTGTAGGGCCTTTCAGCCCAGAGGATTCCCCACGGCGTGAGCCTATCGCTGGCGGTGAAGGGT
>Ga0210040_10008807_pt1 | contig 11863 bp, 8 predicted proteins | sample CryGeyCG12114_NA_FD_185462 | JGI IMG/M metagenome (GOLD analysis project Ga0210040, IMG submission 185462) | Groundwater microbial communities from aquifer - Crystal Geyser CG19_WC_8/21/14_NA (SPAdes) (version 2) | ecosystem: Environmental > Aquatic > Deep subsurface > Groundwater | place: USA... | reverse complement strand
ACTGCCCCGATGACGGGGACATCCGTGATGAGCGCGATGTCCCGATTGGTACCGATTCGATTGTCCAGCAGCCTGCGCAGCATCGCGACACCCAGGCCCACCAGCAGGCCGATGACGAAGCCGACAGCAATGTCGAGGGTGAGGTTCGGGCTGACCGGGGCGAGAGGAACTGTTGCCGCGCGGACCAGCGCGAGCTTCACCGGCGAGACCGTCTGTCCACTCGGGGTCTCGATCTGCTGCACGACCGTCGTGAGGCTTCCAGCAACGGCATTGGCGATCGCGGCTGCACGAGCCGGGGAGGGATCGCGGACCGCAACCTCGATCAGCGTGGTCCCCACCGGGGAGTCTGCCGAAAGGTGCTGGTTCAGGAGGTCCCCGGTCTCGGGCAGCTGCAGCCGAGCGATGACGGGGTCGAGCACGACCGGCGCCGACACCAGGCTCACATAGCTCTTCACCCGCGCCTGGGTGAAGCTCGATCCCTGATTGAGCTCCTGCACGGAGTCCGCAGTCTGGGTGGACACGAAGACTGTGCTCTGTGCCTCGAACTCCGGGGTACGGGTCAGAGCGAACACCGTCGCCATGGCCACGCCGACAAGGGTCGTCGCCACGATCAACAACAGGTTCCTGCGCAGGAGGCGCAGGTAATCACGAATGTCCATACTTGCCGACGCTCCTCGACCCCCGAGAAATGTACGACCAGATCTTCTGACGATGCTACCTGGCGCCGAGACGACTCCTCGCCAGAGCTCTCAGGCCGCCCGTGACCGAGATCGCCGCGCCAAGACGACCTGGGCCCAGCAGTTTGGTTCGGCTAGGGCTGCAGAGCGAGGCGTCAAGCGCTACGCTTTCCCTCAATACGCTCGCCCGCCAGGAGTGCGAGCGGCGGAAGCACCACCCCCGTGAGCAGTGTTTCCGGCGACGACCAACATCAGCGGCCGGCAGTGCAGCCGGGCTGACGTCCCGCAAGTCGCGTCTGCGTCCGAGGAGGATCTGTGGACCACGACCTCAAGCTTTACGCAGAGTAAGGCGCCGTGCACCGCCCGCGTGTTCTCGTCGTCGTGATCCTGGTCGCTGTCCTCGCTGTCCTCGCCGTCAGCGTCGGCGTGGTCCTCACAAGCAAGGTGTCGGCAAGGCGGACGGCGTGCACCCCCAGCTCTGGCCCGATCGCTTCCGGAACGGCAGCGGAAAGCTCTCCCCTGGTCCTGCCTGCCAGGCCCAGAGTGCTGATCTTCGGGGACTCCTACACGGAGGGACAAGGCGCTCAACCACTCACGCAGGGCTACGCCTACCAGGTGGGCCCGATGCTCAACTGGGACGTGACGGTGTTCGGCGTGGGCGGGACGGGATACCTGGCCCCAGGACCTCGTGATGAGGGAACGTATGAGGCACGGCTGGCGAAAGCCCCTCCTGGCCCATTCGACCTCGTGGTCGTGCAGGGCAGCACGAACGACGCTCGCCAACCGATCAGCGGGCTCTCTGCCGCTGTCACCCGAACCATTCAGGCAGTCAGGACGACGTATGCGCCAGCCCAGATCCTGATGCTCGGGCCGATCGACCTGCACGGCACCAGTTCGAAGCCGATGACTCAGGTCAACGTGGTGGTACGGGACTCGGCCCGGGCTCTGGGCGTCAGCTACATCGATGCGATGGGTGAGCAGTGGTTCCAGCACGACACGTCAAAGCCCTACATCAATCCATCGAACGGGCATCCCAACAACCAGGGGCACGCCCTGATCGCCAGCAACTTTCTGGTCGACGTCGGGCGTCGGCTGTCGGCCGGCACGAGCGAGTGTCGGTGACAGCGCTCCGGACTTCGCGGCTTGCGGCTCGGCTCCCGGCGCATTGGCGTTGGCGAATTCTCTCCAGGCTGCAGGACCCGTCAGCAGCCGCTCGAGCCCTTGGCGTCACCGTCGGTCAAGGTTGTCGGATCCTCTCGCTGACCGTGAGCTCGGAGCCCGAGCTCGTCACGATCGGGGACAGGGTGACGATCAGCAGTGACGTGCTCTTCATCACGCACGACGGAGTTGGCTGGCTCTTCAGGAACGACCAAGACCGTCGCCACTACTGGCTGGCTCCGATCACCATCGGTAGTGACGTGTTTGTCGGCGCACGAGCCACCCTGCTGCCCGGGGTGGAAGTCGGAGACCGATGCGTGGTGGCCGCAGGGGCGGTCGTGACGAAATCGGTGCCCGCGGGCTCAGTTGTCGGAGGAAATCCGGCGCGGATCATTGGTCGTTACGACGAGCTCGAGGCCAAGGTGAGACGCGACTGGCCCCTGCACCGGGAGATCCAGAAGGGACTTCGACCTCACCTCTGATCGGCTCCTCGCGGCGACAGCACCGAGACGTGCGCGTCAGGGTTGCAAGACGCGTAGGGCTACGCCCAGAACTCGAACAACCTGGTTCACTGCCACGTCGACCTGCCCAGCCGAGAGCTCGTAGGTCACGTCATCGCGGCCCATCGGGTCGACGACATCGTCATCGGCGGGTTCAACACGACGTTCAGCCGTCCCCCGCGCGCGAGCAAGGAACGCGAGCAGGACGTTCAACCGTGTGCGCGCAGATGCGCCAGGACCGGCGGTCTCGGCCTCACGGGCCAACCTCTCCTCGCTCATCGGAGCAGCCAGCCGAGCGAGCTCGCGCAACGTGAACGCGACCCTGGTCAATGACGGCTCGAGGGTGACCGCGGCTCGCCGGTGCTCGCGAGCCATTCCCAGCACAAGATCCGCCCCCCGCAGCGGTCTGGCTGTCAAGTACTGCGCCCGATGCTCTGAGGGGTCACCCCCTAGTCGCCGCGACCACTCGGCGGCGGCGGACGGCATCCGATCACCTTCACGGGCGTGCGTCCCAGCGCTGGATATGTTCAGAACCGATCCGGCTGAAGACGGGGCACGGGACCGGAGGAGCTGTGCGGCCTGGGCCGATCGACACAGGTTTCCCGTGCAGACGCACACGATACGGATCTCCTCGGCCTCCTGACCTGCGTGGGTCACGACTCGGGCGTCCTCGCGCACCTCGTCATGTCTGCCCCAGCTCGGGTGAGCGTGCGCCATGCGCACCACCTGCTTCCTCGTGAGTGACGGTCGAGCCCGGTCGCCGCGGGCGACCCCGGGCGTACCCAAGATCGAGGTCGAGCGGCCTGGCGAGCTGCCGCGCAGGCTCAGTACGCGCCGCTGGAGGAGAAGACCGCTTTGACGGTTCGCCAGATGATGATCAGATCCTGAAGGAAGGACCAGTTCTCCACGTAGTACAGATCGAGTCTCACCGACTCCTCCCAGGATAAGTCTGAGCGCCCGCTCACCTGCCACAGGCCGGTGATGCCGGGCTTGACCAGCAACCGGCGGTGGATCACGTCGTCGTAGGTCATCACCTCTGCGCGTAACGGTGGCCGTGGACCGACGATGCTCATGTGCCCGCGCAGCACGTTGAACAGCTGGGGCAGCTCGTCGATGCTGAACCGCCGCAGCACCCGGCCGAGCGGGGTGACCCGCGGGTCCTGACGCAGCTTGAACAGCGGGCCGGAGCCCTCGTCCTCACCAACGAGCCCCAGCCTTCGTTGGTCGGCGTCCGCGCTCATCGAACGGAACTTGAGCATGGCGAACGGCTTCTCGTTCAGCCCGATGCGTTCCGAGCGGTAGAACGCGGGGCCCGGGCTCGTCACCCGTACGAGTGCGGCGACAAGCAGCATGAACGGAGCAAGCACGAGCAGCGCGGCGGCGGCACCGAGGACGTCGACGGCCAGCTTGCCGAACGTGTTCGCCCCCCGGTACTGCGGCTTCTCGACGTGCAGCAGCGGCAGTCCGGCGACGGGTCGGACCTGCAGTCGCGGACCGGCCACGTCGACCACGCCGGGCGAGACCACAAGGTCGGTGTCGGTCGCCTCCAGCCGCCAGGCTAGAGCGCGCATGCCTTCTGTGCCGAGGACGTCGGTGTTGCTCACCGCCACCATCGTCGCGCCCGTCTCCTCGATCGCCTGCATCACCGCTGACTCGTCACCGAGCACCCGGACCCGGTGACCGTGGACGTCCACCGTGCGGTCACCGGTCGACCCGGGCTCGCACACACCCACCACGCGGTAGCCGACCCTTGGGTCGCGTTCGAAGGTCTTGGCCATCTCGACGGCCGAACGGTGTGAACCCACCACGAGCACGTTCACCAGGTAGCGCCGTGCCGCCCGCTGCCGGGCCAGCCAACGACGCCATACCCACCGGCTCACCAGCAGCAGAAGCAGACCGGATGGCAGGGCGACGAGCAGATAGCCGCGTGCGACCTCGATACGGAGCAGATAAGCGACGACGGCAACCGTACCGAAGAGCGCGAACGACGCGTGCGCCACGCGTCGGTACTCCTCCGCGCCACTGCCTACGATCCGTGCCTCGCGAGCCCGGAACATGCTCAGCACGAGGATCCAGGCGCCGCTGAGCAGGACCGAGACGAGGGAGTAGCTGATGAAGGACAAGTTGGCTAGCGTGGCGTCGCTGTCAACGCCGAAGCGGAGAATCTGAGCAGCGCTGACCGCCCCGATCACCGACAAGACGTCGGTGAGCGTCAGCCGCTGGCGGTAGGCCTCGGCCCAGCCGACCGGGCGCACTGCTGCGGCGGCCCAGGGCACGGAGGTCGGTCCGCGCCCGATCAAAGACGCTTGTGCTCTCATGAGGAAGACCAGCCTTCTCCCCCGAGAACCAGCTGTCGACGACCCTTCGATGGATACCTCGAAGGAGACGAACGCTCGACCCGTACGAGGCTAGACCATCAGCCGCCCGGTCATCCGACGGAGCAGGACTTTCTGAGCCCACGCGTACGGCCTCTGTCCGACCCTCGCGCTCGCGTGGTGCTGCTATCTTCGACGTGACCTCGGGGGTCACGATTCATCACGACAGGATTCATGATGTCTGTCTTTTTCCCCCCTGAGTCGGAGACCGAGCGGCCCGACTCGAACGAGCCCGCCTCCCGAGGTCATCGTCGCCGCTGGGGACTCCGGATCCTGATCCTGGTGGTCGTCGTGGCCGTGGTTGCCGGCTCCGCCGCCGGCATCTACGCGGGCTCGGTGAGCAAGAGCTTCACGAGCAACCTGCAGCGCGAAGACCTGCTGCCGACCCCCGGCGCCCTCGTCCCGGCCGAGCCCGGTGCCCAGCCCCGCCCGAAGAAGGTCTCGACCAAGGCGGTCGACTACGTGCTGATGGGGTCGGACAGTCGCGACCCCGGTGACGCCGCGGCTGGACGCAGCGACACCCTGATGGTGCTGCACCTGGCCGCGGACCGCAAGGCCGCGTACCTCGTCTCGTTCCCTCGCGACATGTACGTGGCGATCCCGGGGCACGGGAAGAACAAGATCAACGCCGCTTACTCCTTCGGAGGCGTACCCCTCGCCGTGGAGACCCTGGAACAGCTGCTCGACACCCGCATGGACCACGTCGCGGTGATCGACTTCGACGGCTTCATCGATCTGACCGAGCAGCTCGGCGGCGTCCGGGTCTACAACGAGCACGCCTCGAAGTCGCGGGGCTACACGTTCCCCCAGGGCATGATCACGGTGAAGGGCGACGAGGCCCTCGCCTTCGTCCGGGAGAGGTACGAGCTCCCGAACGGCGACCTGGACCGCGCGGAGCGCCAGCGGCTGGTCGTCCAGGCGATTCTTGCGAAGGCGATGAGTCGAGACGTCCTGACCGACCCGGCCGAGCTGACGAGCTTCGCGTCCGGGGTCGCCAAGAACGTGACGGTCGACTCTTCCCTGTCTGATGCCGAGATCCGCCGGACAGCGCTCTCCCTCCGGCTGGGTGCCGACGACGTCGAGCTGCTGCAGGCCCCCATCACCGGCTTCGCCACCGTCCAGGGCCAGAGCATCGACGTCGTCGACCACGCACGCCTGAAGGACCTGGGCGAGGCCTTGCGCGACGACACGATGAGCGACTACCTGAAGCGGTACCCGCCTCAGTGAGGCAGGGGACGGCCCTGACCGCCTGGCCCGCCGCGGAGGCTGTCGAGGACCCTTCCCCGTCCGTGCCGCTCAGACAGTCGGCGCGAAGGCCGACACCCTGCCGAATCCGGAGCGTCCGTGAACCGCAGGGCGGCCTGCGCGCTGAGCCGCCTGCTCGTAGACCGGACGCAGTCGCTCCGTGGCGTGGGTGTCCTGAAGAGGGGCGAACGCCTTCTGGAACCTGCGGTAGCGCCGGCGGTGGGCCTGGTGCCCCGCGTCCAGGTTCCACAGGGCCTCCCTCAGCTCGTCCGGCCGGCCGACGACCGGGCCGGGCGCGATCGGCTCGAGGTCGAAGTAGAAGCCCCGGAGCGAGTCGCGGTAGGCCGCCATGTCGTAGGTGTAGAAGATCATCGGCTTCCCCGTCGCGGCGAAGTCGAACATCGTCGAGGAGTAGTCCGTCACCAGGACGTCGGCCGCGAGGAACAGCTCGGCGACGTCGGGGTAGTAGGACACGTCCACCACGCCGGGCACGTCGCGGTCGTTCCGCAGGTGCGTGACCTTGTAGTGCAGGCGGGGAAGCAGGCAGAAGCCCGGCCCCAGGTCGCGCGAGAGCTCGTCGAGCGGCAGGGCGAACTCCAGCCCGCCCGCCGGCGGCTCGAAGTAGTCCCGGTCGCGCCAGGTCGGGGTGTACAGCACCGCAGTCACGCCGTCCGGGATCCCCAGCGCGGCCCGTACGCGTGCCCGGATCTTCGGAGCGGCCGGCGAGGTGAGGACGTCGTTGCGCGGGTAGCCGGTCTCGAGCACCGAGCCGGAGTAACCGAAGGCCGCGCGCAACCGCGGGGTGCTCACCGGGTTCGGCGACACCAGGTGGTCCCAGCGGGCCACGTCCCGGTCGAGCTCGGCGAGGCGGCCCTCGGGGGCCCACAGCACGTCGTGGTGGATCCGCTTGAGCGGTGTCCCGTGCCAGGTCTGCAGGTAGGTCGCGCCCGGGGCCTTGTTCCACTCCATCTCGAGGTGGGTGTTCGCGACCACGAGGTCGGCGGCCTCGAGCGCGTCGACGGCGTCCCGGCTGTCGATCGGGACGGTCAGGGTGCCGGACGGGAAGCCGTGCAGGTGATCGGGGTCCGCCAGCCAGACGTGCTCGCCCGCGTACTGGTCGGCGTACGTCTCGTGCAGCACCCGGGGGCTGTCGCTGTACCTGCCGTCGAACGAGTTGTAGACCACCAACATGTAGAGCCCTCCATCACGGTGTCGTCGACGCACACGTCGGCGGGCACACGAGGACGTAGAGCCTCGCCCTCCAGTGGTGGCTGCTCGCTGATCCTCCGTGTGTCACACCCGTGCGGTGTCGATCTCTCGGCCGGTTACTTCCCTGGCCGACCCATTCTTAAACGAGGAGCCGGTCACAGCTCCCACGTCCCACGGCGCCCCCGGACCCCGTCGCCGACCGGTCCGGGTCCGGGCGACCAGGGGCCGGTGCTCGAAGGGTCGGCGACGGGTCCTAGGTTTCTGGCGCAGCGACACGGGAGCCACCACACGCGCGAAGGACTGCGACATGACCCGCCCCATCACCCTGTTCACCGGCCAGTGGGCCGACCTGCCGTTCGAGGAGGTCTGCGCGCTGGCCTCGTCGTGGGGCTACGACGGCCTCGAGATCGCCTGCTGGGGCGACCACTTCGACCCGTGGGCCGCCGTCGAGGACGACGCGTACGTCCCGGCGAAGCTCGAGACGCTGAAGCGGCACGGCCTGCAGGTCTTTGCCATCAGCAATCACCTCAAGGGCCAGGCCGTCTGCGACGACCCGATCGACGCCCGGCACCGCGACATCCTGCCCGACCGCATCTGGGGCGACGGCGACGCCGAGGGCGTGCGCCAGCGGGCGGCCGAGGAGATGAAGATGACCGCCCGGGCCGCGCGGAAGCTCGGCGTGGACGTCGTCGTCGGCTTCACCGGGTCGTCGATCTGGAAGTACGTGGCCATGTTCCCGCCGGCGTCGCAGGCGCTCGTCGACGCCGGGTACGAGGACTTCGCGAACCGGTGGAACCCGATCCTCGACGTCTTCGACGCCGAGGGCGTCAAGTTCGGCCACGAGGTGCACCCCAGCGAGATCGCGTACGACTACTGGACGACGACCCGGGCCCTCGAGGCGGTCGGGCACCGGGAGGCCTTCGGCCTCAACTGGGACCCGAGCCACTTCGTGTGGCAGGACCTCGACCCGGTCGGGTTCCTGTGGGACTTCAAGGACCGGATCGTGCACGTCGACTGCAAGGACGCCAAGCTTCAGGTCGGCAACGGCCGCAACGGTCGGATGGGCTCCCACCTGGCGTGGGCCGACCCGCGCCGCGGCTGGGACTTCGTCTCCACCGGGCACGGAGACGTGCCGTGGGAGCGCTGCTTCCGGATGCTCAACACGATCGGCTACACCGGACCGATCTCGGTCGAGTGGGAGGACGCCGGCATGGACCGGCTGGTCGGGGCCCCCGAGGCGCTCGAGTTCGTCCGCCGGCTCGCCTTCGACGCGCCTGAGGCCGCGTTCGACGCCGCGTTCAGCAACAAGGGCTGACAGAGATCACCGACGAGGGTGGGGAACGGGTCGTCCTGGTCGCGGCCGAACGGCTGTCCGGCTGGTTGACCCGCTTCGAGGCCCGCCACGGCCCGGTCTCGACGACGGCGACCGCCTCCGAGGTCGCCCTGCGCGCGTCCGACGGGGCGAGCGCGGTCGTCGAGGTCCCCTTCCCGCCGCTGGTGGCGGGAGAGGAGCCGCTGTCGTCGGTGGTGCGTCACGCCCTGACCGACCGGACGGTCGGCGCCCTCCTGGTCCGCAGGGGTGGTTACGCCGTCGGCTGGTTCACCGGTCGGCTGCTCGTGGGCTCGAAGGTCGGCAGCGCGTACGTCCAGGGCACGACGAAGGCCGGCGGCTGGTCGCAGCAGCGCTACGCCCGGCGCCGGGCCAACCAGACCCGTCAGGCGTACGCCGAGGCTGCCGACGTCGCGGCGGCCCTGCTGCTGCCGAAGCTCGCCGAGCTGACGGCCGTCGTGGGTGGTGGGGACACGTCCGGTGTCCAGGCGGTGCTGGCCGACCCTCGCCTGTCCGGGCTGCGGGTGCTGCTGCAGCCCCGCGTGCTCCCCACGCCGGACCCGCGGCTGCGGGTGCTGCAGGCCTTCGGCGACCAGCTGCGCGAGGTCCGCATCACCCTCGACGCGAGCTCGACGCGCCTGCCACCGGCCGACTGACGGCGGTCCCGAGCCGTCTACCCGGCAGGAGGGTCCTGGTGCTGGTCCCACGGCTCGCCAGGCCTGGGTGGACCAGGCCTGAGCGAGAGACCGGCACGGATCCGCCATCCGTCGGGGTCGAGATCGAGCGCCACCCAGCCCTCCGAGGTGGCGATCGCACGAACCAGGGCGTCGCGTACCTCGATGCCGCTCGCGGCCTGTCACTCCCGCTCGCCCGGTAGGACAGCACCCGGCCCAGCGCACCCCAGGGGTGCTGGTCACGTGCCCCGACGGGGCGGTACCCGGTCCCGACGCGCCACCCGTACCGCCTCCACCCGCTCCACGCACGTTCCAGGCCGTCGACCCGTGCGTCGAGCTCCGCCACCTCCGCCGCGACCGAGCACGAGAACGGGACGCCCAGCACCTGACCGAGGTCGAGCCCGGCTAGCGTCGCGACGTCCCGCACGCTCACCCCGCTGGTCTCACAGACGTGCGCCGGCGGCGAGCGTCCGCCGCGACCTCGTCGTCATCCGCCGGATCGCGGGCTCGGTCCAGCTACCTCAGACGATCGCGAGGGTTCACGCGCACACCCGTCGCACGGCGCAGCCGGGGTAGGGCGACGGTGCTGGACCTGGTGCCGGACGGGGTGCCGCCCTGGACATGGTCCTCGCGCGGCGGAACACGCGACGGGACCGCCGCTCCCCCACGCAACCGTCAGGTGCCCGGCGGCCGGAGGTTCGACCGTCTCGTTGCCGTCCCGCTCTGGCCACGACGACGACACGGGAGCGGCGGGGTCCCCTCGAGCTCGGCGTCTTCTCGACGACGCCTGAGCCCCCGCGGGCTGTCGATGGATCCCAAGCCTTACTGTTCGGCTCCTTCGTGCTGTCCTGCGGTCCGCCTCGTCCTCGAGATCAGGGAGAAACGTCGTGCCCCGGTCTGTCGACGCCCTGCGCTCAGCGTGGCCCAGGGTCTGGCCGGCGCTCGTTCCGCTCGTGCTGCTGTCGGTGGTCTACGGCCGCACCGTGCAGCGTTCCACCGGGAACACCTTCTCCGTGGACACGACGAAGTTCGACTACCTCGGCCGCGTCCTCGGGACCGCGCACCCACCGGGCTACCCGCTCTACACGATGCTGGACGCCGCCGTGGTGCGGCTGGTCCCGGCGGGCTCGGTGGCTCTGCGGGCCAACCTGCTCTCGAGCGTGTTCGCCGTCCTCACCTGCGTGGTCATGGCGAGCGTGCTCCAGCACCTGGGCGTCGGTCGGCTGCTCGCGGCGGGCGGGGCGACGGCGACGGGGCTGCTGCTGCCGTTCTGGCGCTACGCGGTGATCGCCGAGGTCTACACGCTCACCGCGCTCTTCCTGGTCGGCGTGCTGGCCTGCGTCGTCATCTTCGAGACGACCGGCAGACGCGGCTGGCTGCGCGTCGGCGTGCTGGTCTTCGCCTTCTCGTTCTCCCACGCCACCTCGAACGTCCTGCTCGTACCGGGCCTGCTGCTCTACCTGGCGCTCAGCGGCCCGACCTGGTTGCTGCGGCCCCGCGAGCTCGGGCCGTTGCTGGCGGCTGGCGCGCTGCTGGGGCTCGCTCCCTATGCCTACCTCCCCTGGCGCACGGCGGTCGGTGGCAGCACCTACCTCGACAGCGAGGTCACCGACCTCTCCTCGTTCTGGGCGGTCATCACCGCCCAGCGGTTCACCGGGGAGATGTTCGGGGTGCCCCCGGCGGTCGTGTGGCACCAGCGCCTGCCCGAGCTGTCGGCCGTTGCGCTCTCGACCTTCGGGCCGTTGCTGCTCGTGGCCGCGGTCGGGCTGGTCCTGCTGCTCCGGTCCCGACCGAGGATCGGCGCCATGACCCTGGCCTGGACCGTGGCCACGACCGTGTTCGTCCTCTGCTACCGCGTGACCGACTGGCCCACGATGCTCCTGCCCGTCTGGATCCTCGTCGCGGTCTGGACCGTCGTCGGCCTCGATCGCCTCACCCGGGCGTCGCGACGTCCGGGACGCGTCCTCGCCGTCCTCGTCGCGGTCGCCCTGCCGGTCGCAGCGGGGGCCACGGGATACCGACAGGCCGACCGCAGCGCCGTCGACCAGCAGCCCGACGTGGACGCGGCGCTCGCGGTCGTCAGCGACAACTCGATCATCTTCACCCCCAACAACGGCACCCGTCACCTGTTCTCCTACCGCCTGCTGCCCGACGGGCTCGGCGTCCGGCGCAACGTCTGGGTGAGCCGCGGGCAGGGCGGCGACTTCCGAGCCGACCCCTTCTCGTACCGCATCCGGGAGTACTGCGCGCCCGAGCCGGGTCCCTGGGTGTGGGCTCGTCAGGAGCGGGCGATCGCGCCCTCGGTCGCCCGGGGCCTGCACACCTACGTCTTCGGCACGCGCTACGCACGGCAGGTCCGCGCCGAGGGTTTCCGCGTGAGGAACGTCAGCGGCAAGCTCTACCTGCTCGAGTGCCCGCCCCCGCCGCCGCCGCCCCCGCCGAGCCTCCCGGTCCCGAGACCCCGGGTCCCGCCGGGCCGGTGACGCTCGGGGCAGATGTAGCCGGCGACGAGAGCTACGGCCGTCACGGGAATGGCACCGACGGTTGCTCGGCCCCTCCGGGGGGCACTCGCGAACGAGGTGCACCCACGCGTTCGCCCGCAGAGGACGGGGGGAAGAAATCCAGGAGCCCCAGCCTTGAGTCGACGTCGCTCAACCACACCTGAGCGGCCCCGAACGGAGGCTCCACCAGTGAC
>Ga0210040_10008806_pt1 | contig 11864 bp, 10 predicted proteins | sample CryGeyCG12114_NA_FD_185462 | JGI IMG/M metagenome (GOLD analysis project Ga0210040, IMG submission 185462) | Groundwater microbial communities from aquifer - Crystal Geyser CG19_WC_8/21/14_NA (SPAdes) (version 2) | ecosystem: Environmental > Aquatic > Deep subsurface > Groundwater | place: USA... | reverse complement strand
GGGCGAGGCGGTGGCACGGCCGAGGGCCGCGTTCCAGGCCGCGGCCGCCGCGTCGGGCAACCTGGCGGGGCCCGCCAGGCCGATCCAGCTCGTCACCTCGAAGCCCGGCACGGCGTCGTGGACCAGCGGCGTGCCGGGAAAGAGCGGCGAGGCCTGCCGGCTGCCGAAGGCGAGCAGCCGCAGCCCGCCATCCCGGATCTGCCCGATGAACTCGGGGAAGTTGCCGAACATCATGTCCACGCGCCCGGCCGTGATGTCGAGGATCGCGTTCGACCCGCCGCGATAGGGCACATGCGTCATGCGGACGCCCGCCAGCCGCGAGAACAGCTCCCCCGCCAGGTGCTGGCTCGTGCCGTTCCCGGTGGAGGCATAGGTCAGCTTGTCGGGGTTGGCCTTCGCGAAGGCGATCAGCTCCGGCACCGTGCGGAAGGGCGCGCGCGGCGTGACCACCAGGGCGTTGAGCACGCCCGCGACATTCGCCACCGGCGTCAGGTCCCGCTCCATGTTCAGCGGCATGGGCTGGCCGGGAAGCTGGGGCAGCACGGCAAAGGCGCTCATCGCCGCGACATAGAGCGTGTGCCCATCGGGCGGGGACTTCGCGGCCGCCTCGGCCGCGATGAGCCCGGAGGCGCCCGAACGGTTCTCCACCACCACGTTCTGCCCGAGGATGGGGCGAAGGGCATCGGCCACGAGCCGCGCCACCAGGTCCACGGCCCCGCCGGGCGAGAAGCCCACCAGAAGGCGGATGTCATGGTCCGGAAAGGCCGCCCGCGCGGCGAAGGGCAGCCCGAGCCCGCCGAGCAGGCCGAGCGCGGCACGGCGCGAGAAAGCCGCGTCGTATGCCGGGCCCCTGGGGGCCTGGAGCCGGTGCATCGCATGTCCTCCCGTCCGCCTGGCGCGGAACCGGCCGCAAGCTAGGCGCGCCGCCGGCCCGCGGCCCCATCAGTTCTTTCGCGCGACCTATCAGCGATCCGAATAGCCGCCCGGCCGGACCTCCCCACGATCCCCGTGGGTTGCCAAGACCCGCCGGAAGGCCGGATGGTCCTGCCGTCACACCCGTCCAAGCCTCGCAAAGCAGGTGGTGGAAATGTCCGACGCGCAAACGCCCCCCTCCGCCGGCCCACCCGTCCGGCGGCGGCGGCTCCCCCTTCTCGGCGCGGCCGCGGCCTCGCTCGCCTGGTCCGCCCGCGCCTCCCGCCCGGCCCTGGCCGCGGAGGCCCCGGGCCCCGCCATGGCCGAGCTCAGCGCCTACATGGCCGGGGCAACCGGCGCGGCCCTGCCGCCCGGGGTGGTGGAAGGCGCCAAGCACCACCTCCTCGACACCTTTGCCGCCATGATCTCGGGGGCGAAGCTGCTGCCGGGGCAGCAGGCCCTGCGCTTCGCCAGGGCGCATGGCGGCAGCGGCCCCTGCACCGTCGCGGCCTCGGGCACCACCTGCCTGCCGGCCGAGGCGGCGCTCGCCAACGGCATGCTCGCCCATTCCGACGAGACCGACGACTCCCACGCCCCCTCCGCCTCCCATCCCGGCTGCTCCGTCGTGCCCGCGGCCCTGGCGATGGGCGAGGCGCTCGGCCTGGACGGCGCCCGCTTCCTGCGCTCCGTCACGCTCGGCTACGACGTCGGGCCGCGCGTCAGCCTCGCGCTCGGCGCCTGGCGCTTCCGCGGGGAAAGCCACCGCAGCACGCACGCCATCGCCGGCACCTTCGGCGCGGCGGCGGCGGCCGGCGCGGCCGCCGGGCTTTCCGCGCAGCAGATGCGCTGGATGCTGGACTACGCGGCCCAGCAGGCCTCCGGCATCGCCTCCTGGCAGCGCGACCCCGACCACGTGGAGAAGGCCTTCGTCTTCGGCGGCATGCCCGCCCGCAACGGCGTCACCGCCGCGCTCATGGTGCAGACGGGCGGCACGGGAATCGAGGACGTGTTCTCCGGCGCCGACAACTTCCTCCTCGCCAACTCCGCCGATGCGAACCCGGCCGAACTCGTCGCGGAACTCGGGCAGCGCTTCGAGATCGTGCGGACCAACATCAAGCGCTGGACGGTCGGCTCGCCCATCCAGGCGCCGCTCGACGCGCTGGACCTGATCCGGCGCCAGCGCGCCTTCGCCGCCGATGACGTCCGCGCCGTGGAGGTGCGCCTCGCGACGCAGCAGGCGCGCGTGGTGGACAACCGCGACATGCCCGATGTGTGCGTGCAGCACATGCTGGCCGTCATGCTGCTCGACGGCACCGCCTCCTTCGAGGCGGCGCACGACGTGCCGCGCATGCGGGACCCCGCCGTGCTCCGCCAGCGCGCCAAGGTCCGCCTCGTTCCGGACGCGGCGCTGGAGGCGCTGCTGCCCCGGCGCGAAGCCGTGGTCGAGGTCACGCTGTCGGACGGCACCGTGCTGCGCGAGCGCGTGGGCGAGGTGCGGGGCACCACCGCCAACCCGATGACCCGCGGGGAGGTCGTCGCGAAGGGCCGCGACCTCCTCGCGCCCGTGCTCGGGGCGGAGAAGGCCGGGCGGCTGATCGACACGGTGATGGCGATCGAGACCCTTTCCGACATCCGCCCGCTCAAGGCGCTTCTCCAGGCCTGAGGCCAGCGCCTCCCGGTCACAAGCAAAACCAAGGAAACAGTTCATGCGGCAAACAGCCGTCCTGGCGGGAATGCTCGCCCTCGCGACACCGGCAACGGCGCAGGTGACGCGCTTCGAGGTGACGGAGGACGTGCCCGCCTTCGCCGGCCGCAGCTTCGGGGAGGCCGGCGCCTATCGCCGCGTCACCGGCCGCGCGACGATCGCGCTCGACCCCGCCGACCCGCGCAACGCGGTCATCACCGACCTGGCCGAGGCACCCCGCAACGCCGAAGGGCGCGTCGAGGCCACCGCCGACGTCGTCATCCTGCGCCCCGAGGACCCGGCGCGCGGCAGCGGCACCCTTCTGCTCGACGTGCCCAACCGCGGCCGCAAGCTCGCCCCCCAGCTCTTCGACGACGCGCGCCAGCCCGGCGCGAACACCATGCGGACGGCCGAGGATGCCGGCATCGGCTTCCTGGCCGGGCGCGGCACCACGGTGGTCTGGGTGGGCTGGCAGGCGGACATCCCCTCGCAGCCCGGGCAGCTCGCCCTCTCGGCCCCGGTGCTGCGCGGCGTGACGGGCCCGGTGCGGGAGGAGTTCGTCTTCGACCACCGGCGCAGCCCCGCGCCCGCGACCCTCGCCTGGCCGCTCGCCGATCCGCCCAACCTGTCCGTCACGGTGCGGCAGGCCTGGCCCGATCCGCGCCAGTCGCCGCCCGGGCTGTCCGCCCGCGCCCTGGACGCGCAGCGGATCGAGGTCTCGCGGCCGGAGGCGGGCTTCGACGCCGGCGCGCTCTACGAGGTCACCTACACCGCGCGCGACCCGGCGGTGCTGGGCATGGGCTTCGCCGCCGTGCGCGACATCGTCGCCTTCCTCCGCCGCGACACCTCCGCGGCCAACCCGCTGGCCTTCAACGGGCGCCCGGCCGTGCACCGCGCCATCGGCTTCGGCGTGTCGCAGTCCGGCCGCTTCCTGCGCGACTTCCTCCATCTCGGCTTCAACGAGGACACGGCCGGACGGGTCGTCTTCGACGGGCTGATGCCGCATGTCGCGGGCGCGCGCCGCATGGCGACCAACCTCCGCTTCGGCCAGCCCGGCCGCAACGCCCGCCACCCCCAGGACCCCGCCTGGCAGGCCGACACCTTTCCCTTCACCTACGCGGTGCTGGACGACCCGCTTTCCGGCCGGCGCGACGGGCTCATGCTGCGCTGCCGCCTCACCTCCACCTGCCCGCGCGTCATGCAGAGCGACAGCGAGCACGAGTGGTGGGCCTCCCGCGCCTCGCTCCTCGTGACCGACACCGCCGGCCACCACATCGACCTGCCGCCCGACGTGCGCGCCTACATGATCGCCGGCACGCCGCACTTCGCCGAGCCCGGCGAAACGGCCGGGCGGATCGAGGCCATGGCGCTGCCCAAGAACCCCATGCACGCCGGCCCGCCCATGCGCGCCCTCCTCGCCGCGATGGAAGCCTGGCTGGCCGAGGGCCGCGAGCCCCCCGCCAGCCGCGTGCCCATGCGCGCCCACGGCACGCTGGTGCCGGCGGCCCAGGCCATGCCCGCCCCGATCCCCGGCCTGCCCTACGCCGCGATCCACACCGCCGCCGCCCTCTCGGACCAGTCCGCCATGCCGCCCCGCGAGATCGGCCGCTACCCCGTCTTCGTGCCGCGCCTCGACGGCGACGGCATGGCGGTCGCGGGCCTGCGCGCGCTGCAGCTTGCCGCGCCGCGCGCCAGCTACACGGGATGGAACCCGCGGGCCCAGGGTTTCGGCCCGGCCGCCCTCTACCCCCTGCAGGGCGCGGTCGTGCCCTTCGCCGCGACGCGGGAAGCCCGCCTGTCCGCCGGCGACCCGCGCCCCTCGGTCGCGGAGCGCTACGCGGACGACACGGCCTATGTTGCCGCGGTGCGCCGCGCGGCGGAGGACGCGGTGGCGGAACGCCTGCTGCTGCCACGGGACGCCGAGGCGCTGGTCGAGCGCGCGAAGGCAGGATCGCTGGCCCAGCTGCGATGACGCGCGGCGCTCGTCCCGCTCCGGACGTTCAAGGCAGTGCCCGGAACCCCGGCGCACAGCCTGCGAAGGATTCCCCCCGAGAAGGAAGCTGATGGTGAGGGGTCCGGGGAGAGGAGGGATTCCTTCCACCCCTCCCCGGGGCCACAAGCGCCACCAGGCCCGAACAAGCCCACCGCCGTCACCCGCCCTGCGCCGCGTAATGCCGGACGAACCCCGCCCCGATCTCCACCAGCCGTTCCACCAGCGCCGCCCCCGTTCCGGCGCTGCAAAGCCGCGGGTCGCCCGCCCCCACCCCGTCCGGCGAGGGGCCGTCGTACTCCGCCGGCACGTTCACCTCCGCCCCCCCGAAGGAAACGGCCCCCCAGCCCGAGAAGGGCAGCCCCAGGCATGTTCCGGGCGCCGAGGGCCGTGCCGGCAGCAGGTCCATCCGCATCCGCCCGGGCGAGAGGTGCATGGCGATGCTGCCCAGCGGGTCCGCCCCGTGACCGGCCGAGCGCCGCGCCACCTCCGGCCCCACCACCTCCGGCAACAGCGCCCCCGCCACCTTCCAGAGATAGAAGCAGGGAAACACCCCCCGTCCCGCCAGCATGAAGCCCTGCGTCACGTCGTGGATCACCGGCGCGTTCCCTCCGTGCCCGTTCAGCAGCACGATCCGGTCCAGCCCGTGGCGCAGCAGCGCCCCGATCATCTCCTCCAGCACAAGCGAGAAGGCGCGGTGCGACAGCGCGATCCCCCCGGGCATGGAACCGAAGAAGTCGCTCTTCCCGAAGGGCAGCACCGGTGCCACCACCGTTTCCGTCCCCGCCTCCGAGGCCCGCAGCGCGATCCGCTCCGCCACCGCCTCCGCCAGCAGGTAATCCCCCATCGGCGCGTGCGGCCCCTGGTCCTCGTGGCTGCCCAGCGGCAGCAGCACCACGGGCTTGCGGGCATAAAGCGCCCGCGCCTCGCCCCCCGTGATCTCCCCCATCCGCACCTTCATCGCGCGCCCTTTCCTGCCGCTCCCCGTGTCGCCCCTCCCCTTTGCCGAGGCAACCGCGACCCCACCCGAACGTTTGGAGAACACCAAACACAGGAGCACGCCCGCATGACCAAGCCGGCCGCCAAGACCAGCGACAACCACGCGATCAGCAAGAACAACACCAAGGCCCACGCTCATGAGGGCGAGGAGCACAACCCCAAGACCGATCCCGAGCCCGGCTCCAACACCATCAAGGACCCGTCCGACTGGACCACCGGCGACCAGCCCATGACCGGCGCCCAGGCCTCCTACCTCAAGACCTTGTCCGAGGAGGCCGGCGAGGGCTTCGAGGAAGGGCTGAGCAAGGCCGAGGCCTCCCGCCGCATCGACGCGCTCCAGGAAAAGACCGGCCGCGGCACCTGATACCGGCTCCGGGGGGGCGCGGCGCTCCCCCGGCCGGCACCGCAACATCCCCCTCCCTGCGGCGTTCGGCCCAAATGGCCGCCCGGCGGCCCCTCCCGCGCCTCCGCAGAAAGGGCCCCGAATGAACCTGCTCCGCCGCCGAAGCCGCGCCCCGCGCCCGGCCAGCACCCTCGCCTGGACGCTCGGCACCCTCAGTGCCCTCGCCCTCGCCAACCACGCCCTCGCCCGCCTGGCGGAACGCCGCCATCCGCCCCAGGGTCGTTTCATCGAGGTGGACGGCACCCGTCTCCACTACACCGACCGCGGCACAGGCCAGCCCGCCCTCCTGATCCACGGCAACATCGTCACCGGCGACGACTTCAACACCAGCGGCGTCGCCGATCTGCTGCTCAAGACCCACCGCGTCATCATCTTCGACCGCCCGGGCTTCGGCCACAGCACCCGCCCCCGCAACCGCCCCTGGACGGCCGCGGAGCAGGCCGCGCTGATCCACAAGGCCCTGGTGCAGATCGGCATCGAGCGCCCGGTGGTCGTCGGCCACTCCTTTGGCGCCGTTGTCGCCCTCGCCTTCGCCCATCAGCACCCGGAAGGCACGGCCGGCCTGGTGCTGCTGTCCGGCTACTACTTCCCCACCCTCCGCCCGGATGCCTGGATGGCCGCGATCGGCGCCGCCCCCGTCCTGGGCGACATTCTCCGCTACACGATCTCCCCCGTCCTCGGCTGGCTCTCGATCCCGCTGCTCAAGCGGGCCTTCTTCTCCCCCGCCGCCGTCCCCGCCCGCTTCGACGACGAGTTCTCCCCCTCCATCTCCCTCCGCCCCTCCCAGATCCGCGCCACCAACGCGGACGGCGCCCTGATGATCCCCGCCGTCCGCGCCCTGGAGAACAGCTACGGGGACCTCGCCATGCCGGTGGCCATCATCGCCGGCGATGGCGACAAGGTGGTCTTCAAGCGCGCCGCCGAGCGCCTGCACGGCGAGATCCCCGGCAGCACGCTGGAGATCGTCCGCGGCGCCGGGCACATGGTCCACCACCTGGCCGCCCGGCAGGTCGCCCGGGCCGTGCAGTCCGTCTCCCCCGGCCGGGGACAGCCGCTGCTGGGCTGAGCGGCCAGGGCGGGCGGACGCCCCTCCCGCCCCCGCGCGCCCCATGGCAGGGTCGCCCCGCCATGCACCTCTTCCGCGACCGCCGCTTCCCCATCCTCCTGGCGCTCGGCTTCTCCGCCGGCGTCCCGCTGCCGCTGGTGGCCGGGCAGGTGCTGCGCCAGTGGTTCACGGAATCCGGCCTGTCCCTCACCGACATCGGCCTCACCGCCCTGATCGGGCTCGCCTATTCCCTGAAGTTCCTCTGGGCCCCCGCGCTGGACACGGTGGCGCCCCCCTTCCTGTCCCGCCTCGGCCGCCGCCGCGGCTGGCTTCTGCTGATCCAGCCCTTCCTGATCCTGGCGATCCTCGCCACCGGCTTCAGCAACCCCGCCACCGGCCCCTTCGGCACCGCGGCGCTCGCTGCCCTGGTCGCCTTCCTGTCCGCCAGCCAGGACATCGTGGTGGACGCGCACCGCATCGAGATCCTGGAGGAACAGAACCAGGGCTACGGCCTCGCCTGCTATGTCTGGGGCTACCGCCTGGCGCTTCTGGCCAGCGGCGGCGGCACCCTCTGGCTGGTCGGCGCCCTGGGCTGGGGCGGTGCCTATGCCTATGCCGCCGCCCTGCTGCTCGTCGGCGTCCTCGCCACCCTCGCCTCGCGCGAGGCGCCGACGAAAGCCGCAGCCCCCCTCCCCTGGGGGGAGCGCCTCCGCCTTTCCGTCGTCCACCCCTTCGCCGACTTCATGCGCCGCCCGCACTGGCTGGCCATCCTGCTCTTCATCGCGCTCTTCAAGCTCGGCGAGGCGCTGGCGGGCATCATGACCACCCCATTCTACCGCTCCCTCGGCTTCTCCAGGGACGAGGTCGCGGCGGTGGGCACCGTCTTCGGCCTCTTCGCCACCCTGGGCGGCGCGCTGGCCGGCGGCTACGTCGTCGCCCGCCTCGGCACCGCCCGCGCGCTCGTCATCACCGGCCTCGGCCAGATGCTCTCCAACCTCATGTACGTGGCGCTGGCCAATGCCGGCCACGACATGCCCATGCTCTGGCTCCAGGTCGGCATCGAGAACTTCACGGACGGGTTGGCCGACGCCGCCTTCGTCACCTATCTCTCCGGCCTCACCAGCCGCGCCTTCACCGCCACGCAATACGCCCTGCTGTCCTCGCTCGCGGCGGTGCCGCTGCGCACCCTGGGCGCCTCCTCCGGCTGGATGGCCGAGTCGCTCGGCTGGACCGGCTTCTTCCTGCTCACCACCGCGGCGGCCCTGCCGGCCATGGCCATCATGCTCTTCCTCCTCTGGCGCCTTCCCCCGGCGCAGCCGAGCGGCGCCCCCGCCCCGGCGGGCTGATCCGCCCCCGCCACAACCCGCCACGCCGGAATTGTCCAAAAAACAGGAATTCCGATCAGAACACAAAACATTGCTTTGCTTTCCGCAACGTTTTCCCCTCTCTTCCCCTCCGACGTGGGCGCGAGAACCGGGCGCGGAACCGTGCGGCAGGAGAGCAGAATGAAGCTTCGTCTCATCGCTGGCCTGGCCCTCGCCGCCGGGCTGCTGGCCGTCATCCCGGCCGCCACGGCGGCGCCGATCACCGCCGCCGAAATCCTGTCCAACTTCAACGCCGTCGTTCTGGGCGACTTTTCCAGCAACTCGGACGTGGAAGGCCGCCTCCTCGTCGGCGGCAACCTCACGGGCGGCGCCACCTTCAACAACAACCCGCGCGGCGCCGGCGGCCTGCCGGAACTCGGCGCCCTGAACGTCCACAACAACGTCGCCGCGCCCGGCCCCTTCAACGTCAACAACGGCGGCGGCGTCGTGGTCGGCGGCACCAACAACGGCACCTTCAACCTGAACGGCGGCGGCACGCTCCAGACCGGCCTGCGGAACTTCGATCCCGCCCAGGTCGGCGCCACCCTCGGCGCCCTGTCGGGCCAGCTCACCGCCCTCCAGGCCAACAGCCAGGTCGACGCGGCCGATCCCAACAACGCCGCCTTCAACGCCGCGCCGGACAGCAGCGGCCGCGCCGTCTTCACCCTCTCCACCACCGCGCTCGAGAGCTACCGCAACATCAACTTCAACCTGAACGGCGCCAGCACGGTCATCGTGAACGTCAGCGGCACCTCGTTTCAGGACATGGCCAACTTCAACGCCGCCATCGACGTGAACCAGCGCGTCCTCTGGAACTTCTTCGAGGCCGACACCCTCAGCTTCGGCTTCTGGCACGGCGCCGTGCTCGCCATTGGTGCCCAGGTCACCAACAGCACGCCGATCGAGGGCGTCCTCATGGCCGGCTCCTTCAGCGGCCGCGGCGAACTCCACGACCACCGCTTCCTCGGCTCCATCCCCGACCTCGGCCCCACCCCGGTGCCCGAGCCCGCCTCCCTTGCCCTGTTCGGCGGAAGCATCCTGTTCCTCGGCGCCCTCGCACGCCGCCGGCGCGGCCCCGCCCGCGGGAGCATGGCCCAGCTTTAATGTGCCGGCGCGGGCGCCCGCGCGTTGGAACGGACGGTCCTCACAGGAGAAGCCATTCCATGCGCAGCACCCTTCTCGCCCCCCTCGCCATCGCCGCCGGCCTGTTCCTCGCCGCCCTCCCCGCCCAGGCCAAGACCGGCGGCTGCGTCAAGGATGGCGCGGTCGGCGCCGTCGCCGGCCACTTCGTCGGCAGCGGGCATGCGGTGGCCGGCGCCGCCGCCGGCTGCGCGGTCGGCGTCCATCGCCGCAACCAGGCCGAGCGCCGCGATCAGCAGCAGCAAAGCCAGAACCAGCCGAACAGCGGCCGCTGATCGCCGCGCCGGGCTGAGCGCCGCCCCCGCGCTCAGTCCGGCCGGATGCCGGCGGCGGCGATGATGCCGGCGAAGCGGGCGGTCTCCTCGCGCACCAGCGCCCCGAGCGCGGCACCGTCCAGCGGCGCCGGCTCCTGGCTGATCTGGGCCAGCCCCGCCACCGCCTCCTCCGTGGCCAGCCAGGCGCGAAGCTCCCCGCCCAGGCGCGTCACGATCTCGTCCGGCGTCGCGGCCGGGGCGAAAAGGCCGATCCAGACGCTGCCATCCACCGCGGGCAGGCCGAGCTCCGGCAGGGCCGGAACATCCGGCAGAAAGCGCGACCGCTCCGCCGAGATCGCCGCCAGGGCGCGCAACCGCCCGCCGCGCAGCGGCCCGCCGAACACCGTCAGGTCCGACAGCGTCATCGACACGCGCCCGGCCAGCAGGTCCCCCATGGCCGCCGGATAAGCCCGGTAGGGAACATGGACCAGCTCGATTCCCGCCGCCCGCGCGAGGGTTTCCGTGGAGATATGGCCCACCGTGCCGTTGCCGTTGGTCGCATAGGTCAGCGGCTGCGGGGCCTCGCGCGCCAGGGCGATCAGCCCCTTCATGTCCCGCGCGGGCGACTCGGCCGCGACGAACAGGAAGAAGGGCAGCCGCGAGAACCGCGCCACCGCCCGGAAGTCCCGCGCGGGGTCATAGGAAAGCCGCGCCCCGAACAGCGCCGGGTTGATCGCGATGATGGAGTTGGTCGCGAGCAGCAGGGTGTGGCCGTCGGGCGCGGCGCTGGCCACGGCGTCCGCCGCGATGGCGCCGCTCGCGCCCGGGCGGTTGTCGATCACGAAGGGCTGCCCGAAGGCCGCGCCGAGCCTGGGCAGGGCCATGCGGAAGGCGACATCCGGCGCGCCGCCCGCGGCGAAGGGTGCCACGATCCGCACCGGGCGCTGCGGCCAGCCGCCCTGCGCCCGCGCGACCCGGGGCGCGCCCAGCCCGGCCAGCAACCCCGCCGAAAGGGTCCGGCGGGTCCAGGCCGGCATGCGATTCACAGTTGAAGCCATCCCCGGTTTCCTCCCGCGCCGATTATAGTTATGCTTCATAACTACTCCCGGAAGGCCGCCCGATCCAGCTTTTCCGGCCAGGGCATCAGGAGGAAACGGCAATGAACGCAGGGGATGGCCGCATCGTGGTCACGCTGCTCGGAACGGGCACGCCCAATCCCAGCCCGCAGCGCTTCGGCCCCGCCACCCTCGTCCAGGCCGGCGGGCTGGACCTGCTGTTCGACGCCGGGCGCGGCTGCACGATCCGGCTGGCCCAGTGCGGCCTTCCGCTCGGCCGCATCGCCGCGGTCTTCCTCACCCACTTCCACTCGGACCACGTCAACGGCCTCGCGGATGTGTGGATGAGCTCCTACGTCCCTCCCGCCTGGGGCGGCCGCCGCGCGCCCATGCGGCTCTTCGGCCCGCCCGGCACCGCCCGCATGGCGCACCACCTGCGCGAGGCCTTCGCCGACGACATCCGCATCCGCATGGCCGACGAGCGCGTGCCGGAGGAGGCCACGCGGATCGAGGCGAGCGACTTCCCCGCCACCGGCGGCGTGGTGCTGGAGGAAGCCGGCGTCCGCGTCACCGCCTTCGAGGTGGACCACGGCCGGCACATCCGCCCGGCGGTCGGCTTCCGCATCGACCATGCCGGCCGCAGCGTCCTCCTGTCCGGCGACACCAGGCCGCATCCCAACCTGCGCGCGCACGGCGCCGGGGTGGACCTGCTGGTGCACGAGGTCTGCGCCCTGCCGCCCGCCCTGCGCGGCAACCCCGTCTCCATGGCCATCGCCGACCACCACACCTCGCCCGAGGAAGCCGGGGAGATCTTCGCCGCCACCCGCCCCGCCCTGGCCGCCTTCACCCACATCGTGCAGATCGCCGCCCCCGGCGTCCCGCGCGTGCCCCTGGCGGAGATCGAGGACCAGACCCGCCGCACATATGGCGGCCCGCTGGTCATGGGCGAGGACCTGATGCGCTTCACCGTCACCGCCGAAGGCGTCGCCACCGAACGCCTGTCCTGACGCCGGCGGGC
>Ga0210040_10008804_pt1 | contig 11865 bp, 2 predicted proteins | sample CryGeyCG12114_NA_FD_185462 | JGI IMG/M metagenome (GOLD analysis project Ga0210040, IMG submission 185462) | Groundwater microbial communities from aquifer - Crystal Geyser CG19_WC_8/21/14_NA (SPAdes) (version 2) | ecosystem: Environmental > Aquatic > Deep subsurface > Groundwater | place: USA... | reverse complement strand
ATAAGGAAGTGTATAACTTAAGTAGCAATTGCGCTTATATTATATCTACCCTTACTTAAGAAGACCTACTTACGTAGGTAGTATAATAGAGTTAAGCTCTAACTCTAAGCCTAAACTATCTTTAGTAGTAGAAATAAGCTTATCTTCCTTCTTAGATACTTTATCTTTAGTACTATACTTAGAGGTAGTATCTTCTTTTTCTTAGGTAGCTGTTAGAGCCTTTTTAAAATTAGTAATAGCGTCTTTCTAAGTTCTATAAGTAGACTTAGATAGTAAAGTGTAAAGGGTAGTAAAGATATTATCTCCTAAAAGATACTTAGTACTTAGTGTATCTTAGAGGGTGTAAGAGATAGTAGTAGTCTTTATCTAAGAAGTTAGTAAAAGGATTAAGAAGCTAGGGAAAGTAATAATAGAAGTACTATTAGAAAACTTATAGTAGAAGGAGTAGTAATTAGGTAAGCTAGTAAAGAAATAGTTTATATATACTCTACTAAGTATTAGCTTACTATTAAGGATAACTTAGAGGTAATAAAGGTACGCCTTAGAGTAATTTATAGAAAGGTAGTAGCTATACGACTTTATAAGATCTTCTTTAAGCCCTAAGAGCTTTTTACTTTTCTAGACTATAAGACTAAGGATAATAGTACTGTAAGATGTACTAAGGATAAGGGTCTCTACGCGACTATTAAAAAATCTATACTTAGTATTATTATTAAGATTAAAATAGCTACTAACTATCTTTTAGCCCTTATTAATAAAGCGAGTAGAGTCTTTAAGAATATAGTAGTTATAAGGTATCTTATTACTGCCTTCTTAAGTAAAGAGGGATATAAGGTAAGGGCTAAAATAGAAACCTTATTAGTGTTTAATCTTTATAAAGTTAATAAAGTTATTAATAAATTAGCGTAAGATCTTATTATCCTTACGTTTAAAGACTATAGTAGAAAATATTAGCTAAATAGCTCTTAGGAGAAAAAGTATAAAAAGAATAAATATATACGCTACTTATTTACGTAATTATAGCTAATAACGTTACGCTTATAATTAAAGAACTTAAGGTATTATAAGCTAGCGCTGCTAGGAACTGCGCGTAATAGTTACGTAGTAATCTTTAACTAAGTAGGTATAGTAAAGGAAGTAAGCATAGTAAAAAAGGGTAAAAGAAGCGTATAAGAGGTAATTAGAGAGTCTAAGGTAAGTATAGAGTAAGGTAAGGTAGTAAAGCGTAGTAAGTAAGGTAGGTATAGTAGGCGTAATAGTGTAATAAGAGATAAGAGGTGTATAGTAGAAGAGGAGAAGAAGTTCTAGTAGAGGTAAGGTAAGATATTATAATATAATAGCTAAAGCGCTATTAGTTACTAGGGTCTAGTTACTAGGGTCTACGCGTAGGCTAAGTAGGGTACTTAATAATAAAGGTAAGAGTAGGTAGTACCCCTCTAAGAGTAGTTTAGTAATATATAGATTTAAATTATAAGATATACTGTTAGAAGAGGGGAATATAAGAGTAGGAATCTTAGGAACTATAGAGGGTTAATTATAGACTTTAAGGCTACGATTTAAGAGAGTTTATAATATCTTATAGCTATAGATTATTATAGATATTATAGGAAATTAGAGAATAAGCTAATATAAGAGGTAGAATTAGTTATTAGTAGAAAGGAATAAGATAGCTATTAAAAGATAATTAGAAGTAGACTATAGACTAAGGACTAGGTATTTTAGAAGGATAGGATAACTATAAAGGCAGAGAATATATTACTAGCGTAAGTTTTCTTTTATATTAGGAATATTATATTAGTAGCTTAAGGGGTAGTTAGAGGTATAAGCTAGTAGCTTATATAATGTTAAGTAGGGAATAACTAAGGAGTACTTTTCTAAATACTTCTTAGTAAGAGGAGAAAGAGAAAGAGCCTCTTTCTTTTTAGTAGGGGAAGAATATAGTAGAGAAATATAGGGATAGTTAGCTAAAGGGTGATTAGAAGGCTGAAGAGGTAGTTAAGATAGGTAGAATAGATCTAAAAGGGGATTAGACGCTTAGGGAGCGCAAATAACTAATAATACACCTAATAATAATATAACTACATTTATATTAATACCTAATAGGTATTTAGAGGTAATAAACGCTCTACTATAATAGTAGAATTAATAACTAGTAAAAGTTTAGGTATATAGTTCTCTATATCTATATAAGTTATAACTAGACTAATAAAAAGTTTTACTAATCTATTAGTCTAGTCTATAACTATAGTAGTTTTTTAATCTTAGCCTATATTTATAACGCGCCTAAGTCTATTTTAACTACTTAATTTATACTAGATAAACTCTAATATAAGGATAAGCTATAGAAGTATCTTTTCTCTTTAAATTATTATAAATTCTCTACTTATAGTCTATTTAGATCTACTCTAAGATTTAGAGTACTAGAATTCTACTAAGTTATTAATAAACTTAGCTATCTTAAAATATCTATAACTTATTAATTATTCTAAGTATAAGAAGTAAGTAAATATTACTTTTATATTAAATAAGACTTAATCTTTAGTATACTCTAAGTAAATTAAAAGTTTAGTAAAGTTAAAGTTAAGGTAGCGTTTCTATATCTTAAGTAATAGTAATTACTAGCTAAATAATTTCTTAAAAGTATTAATACGCTTAGAAAGCGTAGTAATTTCTAGATATATAAGATTAAGTAGAAGTAGAATATCTTAGAGCTCTTAGTATATATACTAAAATAAGTAGTACTTATTAATAAATATTATAAGGCTTAAGTAAAAAATAGATATATTAAACTTCTCTATATACTATAGAATCTCTATAGAGGTATTAAGATTAATAGTAGAGATACTAGAAGATAGTAATAATAAGGAGATAATAGGAGTTATAGTAATAGATTATATCTTAGTTTCTTCTTCTTCTTCTATAAAACTAACTTTTTTATAACGCTTATTAGGCGTTAGTTTTTTATCTACTATATTATCTAACTCTTTATTATTATTATTATTATCTACTTCTACCTTAATATTATTAACTAGAATATCTACTATATTAGTTATAACTTTATCTTTACTATTATTTACCTTTAGCTTACTACTAGCTAATATAGTATTAATAATTATAATAGTATTACTTAAGAGTAGTATACTTAATTTACTAGTATTAAGGGCGCTAGAATTAGAGGATATAGAGTATATAGAGAAGTTATTAGCGTTATTAGGATTATAATATAGCTAATATAGCTAATATAGCTAATATAGCTAATATAGTTAATATAGTTAATATAGTAGAGATATCTACTTCTTAGAAGATATTAAATCTATATTAAAGCTAGTAGGTAAATCTAGTAGATATAATAGGTATTAATATCCTTATAATATATTCTAAAACTAAAGTTAGCTACTAAATCTCTAAACTATAAATATACTTAAATTTAACTCTAGTAAAGTAAGCGTCTAGAGCTTAATACTACTTAATAAAAATACTAAAATCTACTACTAAAACTTAATTATAATAAAGTAAGATTTAAGGCTCTAAGACTTTAAGGTATATAACTTTAGATATATCTAAAGAAACTAGTTAAGTAGTAGTATTAGGAAGTAAGAGATAAAGATATTTAGTAAAGCTATAAACTCTTAAAGATACGCTAAGACGTATATTTAGTTAAGTAGTAATTTAGCCTAATAACTAAAGATATTTAGTAGATTAAAGTCTATATAATCTTAGAAGCTAAAGAGAGTAGATAGAGAGGCCTTAGTATAAGAAAGCTATTATTAACCTTTAAGCTTTAAGAGAGTTTAGCGCTAGTAAAAGAGCTACTAGATAGATAAATATTAGCCTATATTCTAGATATATATTCTTAATATAGGGTAAATATCTAAGATAGTTAAAAATAACTAAGGTAAAGCCTAAGTAATAACTATAGTCTCTTAGGAAGTTATAGCTATTATAGTAGTAATTAAAAAAGAAAAAATAACTAAGTTAAATATTTAGAACTAAAGAGAGGGCTTAAGACTAAGTATAGCTACTAGAGTATATAATAATAAAATAGGAAGTAAAGAAATATATAAGAAGAGACTAAAAAAGTAAATAGAATAGAGTAGTAACTAAAAAAGAGTAAATTATATAAGTTACTCTTATAATATAGCTAAATAAATAGAAGAGGTATTAGTAGTAGAGAGGGATATAAAGGAATAAATAATAGGTCTAATAATATATATTTATATTCTAGTAATAGTAGAAAAGGTATAATATAAGTAGTTTTATATAAAGAAAGTTATACTATATACTAGAAGTAAAGTAGTAAATAGCTAGTATTTCTTTTATAATATTTAGATATTTAAAGAGTCTAGATTTATATATAGAATAAATAGAGGTACTAGTATAGTAGATAGGAGAGATATTATAGGTAGAAGTAGGTAATTAGACTATATAGAATTATAGGCGCTATAGAAGTAGCGTAAATTATTATAGTTAGAAATAGTAAGCTAGTAGAGAATAATATAGAGTATAATTATATAGTAATTTAGTATAAATTAGAGAGTAGTTAGGGTTATATATATATATCGTAGATATTAAGATTTTTAGTATAATAGTAAAGATATATTTATATAACTAGAAAGTTTATATATAAGGTCTAGTACTAGTAGAGGTTTAGAGTTTAACTCTACCTATTTCTACTATCTTACTAATATATACTACTAATCTCTTCTATCTTATCTTCTTACTCTACTACTATTTTATTATATAACTTATACTTTTATTATCTTTAGCTCTTTAATTATTATTTTTTATACGCTATATATAATAGTGTAAAGTCTTAATAGTTACGCTTCTTAAGTATTATAGTCTTACTTATTAAAGTATAAACTACTAAAGGCTATATCTCCTAGCGTTAAAGATACTATTAACTTAATAGAAACTAAATAGCTACTTCTAAAGAGAGTCTATACTTCTAGCGTAGCTATAAAATATATAAATAGTAAAATTAATAAGTATAGTAATTAGATATCTAACTCTAATACTCCTTTAAATAAATATATTACTTACGTTTATAATATAAGAAGCTAATTATTATAAGTAAGTACTACTACTCTACTTTCTCTAATTTCTATATTAAAGAAAAAAGTAGTTTTAAAACTTATAAAGGCTATAAAAGTAAATAGAAGTAAAAAGAGTAAGTTAGCTAGTACTAAAGAATAGAATATATAGAAGCTAGCTAAAGCTTTATAAATAATAGTAGCTATAGAATTATAGACTATAAAGAATATACTACCTAAAGGCCTAATAATAAATAATAATAAAAAAGAGCTAAAAGAAGAAGTTAAGTAAGTTATTAAATTACTAAAAACTTAGCTAAAGAAGTAGAAGAAAGTAGTAAAAGATAAATAGCGTAAAGAAATAGAAGTACTATATACTTTAGAGCTTATATAGTAAGTTATAAAAGACTTAAAAAAAGTAAATACTAATAAAGATAAGGATATAGATAATAATAAGGTATTAGTATATCTTAGAAAGTAGACTAGTAATATTAAAGGTACTTCTAAGAAAAACTAAGAACTTTAGTTTCTAGTAACTTAAGAGATATTAATAGAGCTTAGCTTACTCTTATTAAATACTCTTAAAGGCTTTATAATTACTAATCTTAAATAGTATAAGAGTATAAGTTTATATTTATTACTTTATATACTTTACTAATATATATAATAGAAACTTAAGTAGTACTCTAAAAATCTAAAGAAGAAGTATAAATATAAGAAGTTAGATCTAGATAGTATTACTAAAGAAAGCTACCTACGCTACTACTTAATAATTAACTTACTCTATATTACTTTTCTAATTTCCCTTAAGCTAAAAATATATATTTACTTTACTTATTATATCTTTAAAGACTACTATAGGACTCTATAATATACTTAAGTAGTAATAATTACTCTTATAAAGATCTATAATAACTACTTTTAGTAAAAGAGTAGATTTATTAAAGTAATAAAGGTATATTTAATTAATATCCTCTTTACTATTACCTACTAATATTACTATAGGTATATATTAAGAAGGCCTTTATACGTAACTTAAATAAAGCGCTACTAAAGTATATATACCTAGATAAACTATATCTAATATTTAGAGATTACTTTATTATTAAAGACTTTAATACTATCTTTACATTTATTAAGCTAGCTATTAACTAGCTTAAGACTATTAACTTAAAAAAGCTAAGCTAAAAGTATTTACTTAAATTCTAGTAAGTATATAGTAAGTTTAAGGTCTTATAACTTACTCTATATATCCTAACTTATATATTTTAGCTATTATTTACTACCTAGTAGTATATACTAAGTATATACTTAATATTTTAGCTAGTAGATAGCTATATATACTACTCTTTATATATAATAGAATTAAAAAGGTATATAATAAAATTAGTAATAATAAGATTATCTAATAAGGCTAGCCTAAAGTTACTAACTTTATTATTTAAGAAGACTTCCTCTATTAATATAATTAGATACTTACTACTTTAAAAGTTAGTATTAACTTAAATACTACGTTTATCTTTAGCTATAATATACCTCTTAGTATAGAAGTAGATATTAGTAAGTATTATAATCTATAGCCTCTAGAGTCTATACTACTATCTATTAAGGTATTCTTTTTTACTTCTACCTAACTTATATTTATATACTTTTCTTTTCTTTTATAATTTTATAGCGTCTATAGTAGTTCTCTTTTCTTCTTACTTAATACCTAAAGTTATTCTTTATATTTACTAATATTAAATAAAGTAATATTATAGTAATAATAGTATAATATTAGAGGTTATTTATAGTATAGATTTTTAGTTATTTTAGTATTATAGGATTATAGATATAGCTTTAATATATCGTATATATTAGCTTCTCTAGTATTATCTTATATAGTAATTTAGTATTTACGTATTATAGAGATACTCTAGCTTTTATTATATATATAGCGTATACTTAATAAATATATTATACTATATAATATAATCTTATTATAACGTTCTTATTCCTATATAATACCTATAAAGTAGTACTTCTACTTAGGTAAAAAAAAATATATTAGAACCTTATAGTAGTAAAAAAGAGAGAACTATACTAGATATAGTAAGCTTAGTATTCTATTTTAGTATTATCTATTAAAAAGCTAAAGATTTTAGAAGAGCTAAGCCTATAGTATATTATAGTACTATAGTTCTTTTAATACCTATTATATAGTTAGTAGTTAATTTTTAATAAGTTAAGTTTAATATTATAGTGCTATAGTCTAGTAGAAGATTTAAACTAAAGAATTTCTAGGAAGTTAGGTAATAGCTAATTACTAATTACTAATTACTAATTACTTAGGTACTAAATATAGAAGATTAGAATAAGTAGGTATTACTAATAGTATAATAGTAACTTTATAATCTTTACTCTTTATATTTTACGCCTTCTAGTGTTCTTAGAATATAGCCTTTAGATATAAGTTTAGCTCTTATATTATTTACCCCTATATTATAGTAGTATACCTAAGTAGTATAGGTATCTACTTATTTAATAAATAATAATAAGTATTTACTATAGTAGTAGAAAAGTTACGCGTAAATTTCCTTATCGCTAATTAATAAGATTAACTACTAAGACTTCTTATTTATTAAGTAGAATAATATATTAATAGAGATATATAGAGTATTATAATCTTATAAGATATTATTAGATAATAAGTTTACTATAAGCTGCTTAATACTATCTATAATACTAAACTATAAATAACTCTTTTATATACTATATAATATATTAGAATAGTATATATTTATAAAGCGTCTTATTAATTACTATATTAGTAAGATCTTTACCTTACTATTACTAAATATATAATACGCTCTTACTATAATATCTTATTCCTATTACTAAAGATCTTATTTCTTAAATAATAGTATATTACTAATAGAGTAAATTAATATTAAAATTCTATATTATTATATTATACCTATATTAATATTTAATTCTATAATTATAAAGATACGTAATTACTTTTTAGACTATACTAACTAATAATTAGCTTACGTAAGTCTATTAATCCTAATACTCTATTAGTATTACTACTTAATTATACCTAATATATTTAAATAGTATTTTAATATTAATATTACTACGCTACTATCTTTTTATAAATAAACGCTTATTATTAATAGTATAATAATTTAAATATTATAGTGTTTTACTATCCTATAAGATTTACTATTAGAACTAATATACTATTATACTATATTATATTATTAATAATAAAGCTATTATAGAAGTATATTAGGGGCTAATACGTTACTGTATGCGTGCCTAAACCCTAATAGAGTGTTTAAAGCATATCGACCCCCCTTAGGGGCGCGCTACGGAGCTTACTAGATGAAGGCCCGAACCAACCAAGCGGACCAATGGTCGGAGCAGACCTTTTCACCGCTAGCGACATTTTCCAGCGTACACTCCAGCAGGAGGGCATTCGTATCCCAGAACCACACACTGTCAATTTCAGCAGACTTTTCGCCCACGACACCAATGCGCCTCCTTCAGCTTTCCGGTGGACTGGCAGCCAAGCCGCGTCTTTTCTAGGTCTTGCACCCTTGGAAGGCACCGAGGAATTAACATATACACACTATGATCAGTGCCTCCCAGTAGCTAACGTGATCGACGCCGCATGGTTCGCACAAATGCTGCTAGGTCCACAGCTTGCACACATCGCGCACCCGGCTGATGTGGACTTGACCACTTCCATTTTGGCAGCCCTTGCATGCTACGACCTAGTCATCTCTGAAGTCCAGACTGACCCTGCAAGCATCAGTTGGGACGTGGACCGCTTCGACAACCGACTTGTAATGTCAAGTCATGCGCAAAAACCTCGACCAACGTTACTGGTGACAAGACCAGATTTGGTTATGTACTGGGTTCGGAAATTTACTGGTATGATGTAATGCGAACAGAACTTGCATCACCCCCATCTTTAATATCAAGACTTGTTCCGGCAGAGACAAAGACATATGTACGCTCAAAGGTTTGGAAGAACAACTCGACAAGACTCCAAGTTGGAAGGTAGCTCGCACCGTCGTGGTAACAACGACTCAGTCGTGGCTTGAGCACAGTCGACGTACGACCCACATGAGTCTACTGAGAACAAATGAGCATGGCAGCGAGGAACGCGAAGAGAGGTCATGGGGTCGGACTGTCCCTTTTGGTATCACCATCCTCTCGCATGCCTTGGATGCTGGACCGGTATGCTTCGCTGATACGGCGCGCTTGTACTGGGTAAGAAGCGTCACCGGACCTCGTGGCATCGCTCACACTTGACCACCAGTAACTTCGAAAGTGATGTGAGGGTAGGCAGGCTGACGTATAACAGTTCGACAAAAATAGCCTGAGAGCCTCCGCGCTGATATATTGTATGTCGATAAAAATGCATTGACGCACTCCAGGCTGATAGATAAAAGTCGACTAAGGTGACATAGTAAGCTTTAGATATAGTAGCGTTCATAGGAAGATGTCTTCAGTATCATTTGCACGTAAGGATCTTAGTTTAGCGCGCAACGCGCTTACTTTGCCTAAGACTCCGTGAAATAAGCACGCGTTGAAGGGTAACATGATTGAGAATAGTCTGATGCGATGACGGGACACAAGTAAGAATTACCCCGCAGCCTACTAGTATACAATTACTAACAGTGCGCTGAGGACTTCTAGGCTGTTATTTTAGCTTTCGGTTAGAGTGACCCGAGGGCGTCTAGGACGCAGTATTAGATATTAATGCAGAGTAACGCGAGGATCGTTTTTGATTAGACCTATAAGTGGTGCTGCCGTCCATCGACTGTGACATGGGATAATCCGCAGTGGCCGCTACGACGAGTCTCTCTAGTACTCTATGCAGGAGCCTTAACATGGTTGCTATGTAGGAGGCCGTCCTACGCTCGCGAGTCTTTGATGTTGGCTATCTGTCAAGACTAAGAGGGCACCTGTTCTTGATGTCCTCCTCCTAGAGGACCTTTAGGCTGGTTTATTAGAGTTGGATGAAAATATACTAAGTATCTCCAGCCTGCTGTATGAGAGTTTAATAAAAGTGGCTCGAGGACCTTTAGGCTCATATATCAGCAAGAAACGAATTCGCTGCCATCACAATCCTACTCAGTGCTCTTGTACGCACACCTATCGCCGCATGCTAGGCTTTGAAGGCCAATAGCACGTTGAGGATCTCTACGCTAAGATATTAGGTGTCGATTAAAGTGACGCGAAGATATCTAGGGTAGTATATCAGAGCGTAGCAATAAAGTCTTGACGATTTCCAAGCTTAAGTTGAGTAAGATGGTGAACCTAGTGATGGTTGAAGTGTGGTATTTTGACGACTTAGAGAATGACTCCAGCTCTTTAGATCGACGATTGTTCAACTGACTGACAATGTAAGCTTCGCAAATACAGACTCATTCCCTAAGTCGGAAATACCCCTGAGCGCTACATAGATCTTTCTTTTGTAGGTATAGAGCAGTACTGCTGCACTCTACTTACAAGTGCAACCGCTACAACGACTCTAGCTCTTGAGTATGCTTTTTTGCTGTTGGGCCACGACCGTGGACAGAGGGCTAATCTTCATAGCACTTATAAGCCGCTCACCAGACTTATACCCTACTACTCATCAGCCGTCTCGCTATTGCCGACTTGAGAAAGTACTCCAACTCACCTCTTCAAGTATGATACCTTTCTGTTAGCCCACGATCGCGGACCGAGAGCTAATCTTTATAGCGCTCAGAACTTAGTCGGTCATACACTTCACTGTTCATTAGCCATCAGGCAATTGCCGACTTGAGGAACTACTCCGACTTACCCTTACTTGCACGCCAACCTTATCATCTGCCAAAATCTACATCTGAGTCATCAGCTTGAACCACCCAGCATGGAATCTGGCAAACTCCTCAACATTCTGCAAGCCATGCTTGATCTAGACCGCAATGTCACCAGCACGGTCCAAGATGTCCACAGGGTCATTGGCCAGTTCCCCATGATCGCTCTTAACGGCGAGAAGGATCCTTACGACGCACTTACCGGCCAAGATCACCTTGAGGTGGAAGCTCTCCGTGGCGCTCTGGATGCCTACGAGGTGAATACTTCTCTTTCTTGGAGGTGTCAGATGCTAACCATCACAGGCCGATGCCGACGAAATGCTCGACAAGCAGTCGTTGCCGTGGGTCAGGGATGTCATCAAAACCGTCCAGCAGCCACTTCGCTCCACGATCGCTGCCGGGAATAAGATGCTCGAGCCGATCATTGATCGCCCATCTGCGTTCGCCAAGATTGTGCGCTTCAGCCAGGGCTTCCAGGAGCCGGCGGAGGTCGACGATGAGTACCTGGAGATGACGACCTTTAGTACTTGCTAGGGGGAAGTCCTTGATGCTGACGAGGGGTCGGGAAGCGATCAATGGATGACATCGCTTGATGGGCATCGTTAGGAATAGCAACAGCCAGCGATAGTGACTTGAGGTGGCGGAAGCGGGCTCAACTCAACGAGGACTCATTGGTTTCATAGAAATCCGGCAAAGGCGACTAGCAATTAACATGCTACTCAGCATCTAACTGAGTAGCGACATCCTGGAAGTTACTTCACTTCAAGCGATCTACAGGTGACATACTACACTGACTTGTTAGCTGTTGCTCCACGATCGTGGCCCAGGTCTACGTTACCTACAAAGCGACTATCACTCGGTAGTAGACCTGAGTGCGGGTGACTGCAGGGGGAAGATATCCATGAAGTGCAAACCAACCCATACTCCAGAATGACCTAAGGGTTCTAGGTTGTTGCTCAGGAGGTGGCGGATGCCGTTGCGATGGCGAAGGC
>Ga0210040_10008803_pt1 | contig 11866 bp, 10 predicted proteins | sample CryGeyCG12114_NA_FD_185462 | JGI IMG/M metagenome (GOLD analysis project Ga0210040, IMG submission 185462) | Groundwater microbial communities from aquifer - Crystal Geyser CG19_WC_8/21/14_NA (SPAdes) (version 2) | ecosystem: Environmental > Aquatic > Deep subsurface > Groundwater | place: USA... | reverse complement strand
ACTGAGCAGGCCCAAAGATGATCAATTGAACAGATTGCTCGATCTGAGCAATGAGTGCGCGACCCAATTCCATCTGCCGTTGCTGTACAAGCAGGGAGTTGTTTATGCTGGGGAGAGTGCGAATAAGAACAAACGACCAGAGCGAAAGGCTGAGGACAGCTCGTCTGCCTTCCACATCAGCATAGCTTGGACACTACAGGAGCCGTCCGAGGATGAGAGAGCCACGGTGCAGAGCGTCATCCTACCGAGCGAGCTTGCCGAAAAAGATATCAGGTTTGACACAGTGAAATTGAAGATCGGAAATGTGGTCAACGATATCACATTAGTGTAGACTGAACATGGAGAGGCAATCGTCCGTCTTCAGGTCATGCAGACCAGCCCCAAATGGGTCTGTTACAACGGATTTATAAAAGCCTTACCGCCTCATCGATATCCTCTGCCATCGAGATGCCGAGCCGGGAGAAGAGTTGGACAGGCACACAACTCAGCAGAATACAGCCTGGAATGAAAGGAAGAGTTGTACATCCTAGAAGGCGTGCTCCGGCTCTGCACATTCGACCGGATCGCAAATGACGTCCAGGCTCATATTCATATTCTCTTCAACCCATGAAACATACCTCCGATTCAGAAGAGACCTAGCACCGACAGGTGGATGTCTGGTGCAACAGGAAGCACGAAATCTTCTACGGAACCACCTGCTGCCTCATAACGCCAGGTAAACGAAATCTATGTTTCAACGATCAAGCCACCAACTGGTCTAAGAAACAAGGTACAAGCGCCAAACGCCTACGCAAGAACAATGCTTAGCACAATGAGCACTGGGCAAGCTCTTCTTTGACTCAAGGCGCCCTAACCTCCGGGTAACGCAGGCCATGAGAGAGTGCTATCACGTGACTATCGCACTTACCACCACAGTATAGGAAGGCAAATGCTGCAGTCGGTGCCGCATTGAAGCATTGTGATCATAGGAACAGGTCGACGCTTGTCCAAAACCCCTGTTCTTGTGACTAGACGTGGTCCAACCGCGGTCCAACTCGAACACAGAATTTTCTGTGTTTTAGTCGTAGACGACCAAGTAAATGATCGGTTCTTCCCTATGCCTAGGATCGCCCAATAGTTTTCACAATGGGGTGTAGAAGGGTATGAAACATAGAGAAGTTGAGATCAATCAAAAAGGGTGGATTGGTAAATCAGAACGTGGGGTGCTTACATTACTTTTTCCATACATACCTATTTTTCAGCATCTTCAATCAATAAGGAAAGTGCCAGCCTTACCCAAAAGCAAACAACCGAAGCAGAGCACGATTGCAGCAACAAACACATACCTATATGTTCTCCGCAGCACAGGATACTATCCATTCCCACGGATCGACAAGGGCCAACTCCGGATCATGTGTTGGCTGAGCACTTCTTTCCGCCCATTCGTCCATGACCAAGGCAGCTTGTCCATGTGGCAAGAAGAACAACATTGTCGTTTCGGGTGCGCTCGGAAAGTTGCACAAGCCAAGAATTTCGTAGTTTCGATGTTGGGTCGACGACGCCCTGGCGAGTCCAAGTCGTAGAGCAGCACAAGAGTCGATATCGGCATACCTTGAAGTCTGGAGCTCCGCCACAGTGAGTTGCGTGAGGCGTAACTGGCCATTATGACCTGCCTGAAAGTCGAAGAGCCAGGCTGGGTTGCACTGCGTCGCAGGCGCGGGCATGACGCTTCTGCCATACATCAAATTGTCGATGTACATAGTGCAATTCGTTATTCTGTTCAGATGTGCGGCCTGCGTAATTGCAGCAACGTCGTCTAAGGGGTTGTTGGCGAGGAACAATGCCGTGTATGTGACCCAGGTCCACCCACGGCGGAGAATATTGTATTCGGATGCCGTCAGGAGGAAGATGTCGACTGTGGTTTGGCTGCTGTTCAGTGGACCATTGCTGAGAAAGACATAAATGAAGTTGTGAGATAAAGAGGATGGTCGCAAAGTGTCGACTGCGTTCTGCAAAACTGAAAAATGCGGCATGTGGAGCTGATTCTGACTCAAACTAGACACCTCTTGGTAGCTGGAGAGGGAAAGCTCCAACTGTCCGTTGTGTCTGAGCTGGAAATCGAGCACGTGGCCTGCGTTGCTGTCCATAAGGAGCGGCCCAGCACCGAAGCGATAAGTTGGAGTATATGGAACAAAGGGACACCATAAGACTCGCATTCTGCACTGCGGACAGAGAAGATCGCCAGACACTTCTCTGCTTCGTAAGTTCTCCTCAAGCGCCTGCATCGCACTCTGCCAGCAGATGTAATGCCATGTGTAGCGGCAGTTTTGGTGAAAGATCGAGGGTTCCTCGGGCTCTATCCCTTCCCAGCAGAAACTGCATCTGTTTTCGCGTTCCTCAGATGGAATGTAACCCATTTGGTGTGTGCAATTCTGGTAAGCGGGACCGGCCTCGTTTGATGAACGTGCATGGGCCATGTTGACGTAACTGGGGGACTCTCGAGCGTTCTTGAGTTCGTAAAGTGTTTCCTGGAGGACGCCTGATCAACAGGGGAAGTCGGGTCAAGTGCGAAATCAAGATCTGGCCGTGATGTGCTTGGTAGCAAGTTTGTCAATGCAGGTGCTGTATGTAAGTCTTAGTATGTATGGGATGAGTTCGAGGAATGTAGAAATGGTACTCGATTGAGCAGTGGTGCTCGCTACTTATGCTGGCTTCGGAGAGACACCATCCACAAAGAATTCGATGAGCAGACAAACGGCGAGTGACGACGCCATTGTGTGGGCACAAAGCAAAGCTGGCTGTAGACCAAGTCCATTGTCAGGGGCTCCTTTGTCTCGACAGAGAGCAAGAACAAGTCCTTGTTATAGTCCATTGTCTGTCGCAAGGCTGTAAACGTGACTTCATAGTTAGGTTGATTGTAGGACGTGAGTAAACGATGAAAAACAAGCATCACAATAGATCTCGCTGGCCGGCTACATCGCGTTATCGCATGAACCCGAGCAGGTGTCGACTAGTCTGGAGATGTCAAAGTCGTCAGGCTGCATCCTCGATGGGGTGATCAGGTCTGGGCCTTTCGGTGCAAGCTCAACACAAGCAGATTGGATTGCGATGGGATGGATGATGCTCTTCAACAAAGCACTTTGATGGTCATTGCCCTGGCACACAATCGGCCTAGCTGATCGTGGTAAGATGCTGAACTGGGGACTCAGACTGAAAGCGAGGTAAATTTGACAAAGGTCAAGCTCGAACTTGAACTTGAAGCCTGAACTTTGAGTCGAAGATGCCAAGCTCAAGGCTTGGCAACGAGCTCCGTCATTGTGCCCCACCGGAGCACGTGCGCGTGCGTGCACTCATCGTTTCGGTATACTCCGCACCCGCAGGTTGGGCATCATAGGGTGACGAGGTTCCAAGGTTGTTTCCAAGATGAAGAAGATACCGCTGCCACTTGCACCATCGAATCATGAATCCCTTCAGGCGACTACATCCAAGACTCAAATGAGCATCGAATCACTGGCTGTCTTGGCTTTGCCTGGCTGGGTTTCCCATGGGAAATTTAGACCATGTAGTCTAAGCCATCGTAACTAGCTCTCACACATGTTGCTGACCTCGAATATCAGTTTCCTCTCTAGCCAGCCATAGTAATATGTTGCCTATCTAGGTATCTAGGTATCTCCCAAAAATTCCTCCGTTCCGCATCTTCACGCAGTGTCGTCCTTTCCTTGCTCGCACTGCCATAACTTAGAGCCTGTGACACTTGAAGTCATCACCTGGAAAGTGCAATCGATGTCATCCTTGTATCACCACTGAGCCAACTGCGCTCCCACAGGATCCTGAACGTTAAGAGGACAACAATTATTCATCGACTGTATTACATCCTGACACCGAAGAAATTTTCAAGCGATCAGCAAGTACTGCGCTTATTATAACTCGTCACTATGGTGGCTCACGAGCGCGCTGGTCCCATGCTGGAATCAGGAGGAGGTAATACTTCATCCTCGCAAGTGCAAAGCATAGTTCAGTTCTCTCAACCTATTCTAGAGCGCCTCCTACACATCTACAAGGACATACCGTCCCTCGGCAATTTTCAAGATGATCGGAACTTTGACTCTGAATCCTCCTGGTTGTCCTACATGTCCTCTTCGTCCTCGCAAGCGCTCTCTCCATCCATCAATCACGACCTGTCCTATCCGATATCCAATTACTATATAAGTTCAAGCCACAACACGTATTTGTCGGGAAATCAGCTTTATGGCGAAGCAAGCACGGACTCATATAGAAACGTGCTGGAGCGCGGTTGCAGGTGTCTAGAGATCGACGTATGGGATGGTGATGACACGTCAAGTAGCAGTTCGGATGCTGAAGAAGGGACGCAAAGTAGTGGTAAACATGCTCGCAGAAGGGCGCACTCAAAGCAAAGCAGATGGCACAAGTTCAAGTCGAGGATGCGATCGAGGTCGCGGTCAACCGAAGGTCGTTCCTCACGGACCGATGCCCAGCAGCCTGCTGAAGACCGTCTACCTTCGCCATGGCGTGCAGCTCCAAGTCGCAAGTTGAGTCCGGCCAGGGCTGAGCCTCGTGTCCTTCATGGCTACACACTTACCAAACAAATCTCTTTCCGTTCAGTTTGCCATGCCATCCGCGATTCGGCTTTCAAGGCCACCTCTTTGCCCATCATCGTATCCCTCGAGGTTCATGCTGGTCTGGGACAACAGGAAGTCATGGTAGACATAATGAAAGCATGTTGGGAAGGCCATCTTGTAGACATCACTGGACAGTCAGAATCTGAAATTTCCGCACTACCATCTCCGGAATCCTTGCGCAACAAGATTCTGATCAAAGTCAAATGGACACCAAACACTCAGACAGGCGAGTCGAACGATCCTCTGGATCACGTGGAAACGAACGACTCGGACCAAGGATTTCCAGAGGGATCGCCAGAGAAGGCCAGGAAAGCCTCAAAGATTCTAGCAGCTCTGTCCCAGCTTGGTGTATACACTCGTGCTTATACATTCAAGCAGTTCGACCAACCCGAAGCTAGCCTGCCCACTCATGTCTTCAGCTTGTCCGAAGACAAAGTGCAAGACATGCACGCCGATTCAGAACATGGACCGCAATTGTTCAACCATAATCGCAACTTCCTGATGCGCGTTTTCCCTTCCGGCAGGCGGATCAACAGCTCAAATGTTGAGCCCACCTTCTTGTGGCGCCAGGGCGCGCAGATGGTAGCTTTGAATTGGCAGAGACTCGATAGAGGCATGATGCTGAACGAGGGTATGTTCGCAGGAGCGGAAGGCTGGGTGTTGAAGCCGGAGGGATACCGAGGCACGCACAAAACCTCTGCGGACAGCAAAAACAGACAAAACACACCTCAAGGCCCTATGCGTCAGACTCTGGATCTTGAAATTACGGTTCTGGCAGCGCAAAATCTGCCACTGCCAATAGAGAAAGAATTATCCCACCGAGCTCATTTGAAGCCATATGTGACCTTTCAGCTACATGTTGATACTTGTGGTCCACCTGGCCATCAGAAAGGAAACCCTACTCGGCGATCGGACGAAGACGAAGAAAATGAGGAGAAGAAACTCAAGCGACGGACAAGGACGGCGAGGTCGACTGACCCAGAATTTGGCGATGAAACTCTGCGTTGGTCCAGTGTTCCTGGCGTTGTTGAACAGTTAAGCTTCCTCAGGTACGTCTTTGTTGTGTTCGTTTGTGTTATGCGTTTCAGGACGTTCTCCGCTGCCAATCGACTTGCCGGATCGTGATGATGATATTGGTTTCTGAGAGCCAACTGGCATGGCCAGATTACATCGCAAGAGGTAACCCGCTTCCTTTCCCAGTCTTCGCCATTCTCAGTGGGGCCAAGATGCCGTACTTTTGGATCTTCGACGTTGACACGAGTCCGTATGTTTTCGCCCTGTCTGGAAGCATATTGCTTGTACTCCCAGATCAACGCCTCACCGTCTCTTCACATTCTATCTCAGACACACTGGGAAATTACAGACTCAGTGTGTCAATTATGTTCAAAACATCTCGGCCAGTCTGTACGCCCTGCCAGTGACGACAAGGCTAGATTTGTCGCCGCATCGTGCATCTGCTAGCGATGCATGCAGCCTCCCGCATCTCGTGACACGGTTGCACAACATTGCGGATCAACCGCGATCTTGAATGCGGTTGCATGGCCTAGTACCGTTACGAGCACAATATGTGTCGCATGCTTCCAGACACGGCTCTATGGTCAATTGGAAAGATGCTGAATGAACCAAGAAGTGCTTTTTCCGCGTGTCATCTCTGTTCTTGTTCACGATCCTTGCACACGACACGTCACATTTGAAGCTTTCATGGATACTGCTGACTGTCTCGGCTGCGTTAGGTTGAAAGTCAAAGACGACCACTTGATCGGCAAGGATGACCTCTGCGCCTGGGCTTGCATACGGCTTGATCGGTTGCAGACTGGCTATAGATTTATCCATCTACTCGATGGAACAGGCTTAGCTTCTCCTGGTGTCTTACTGGTCAGAGTCTCCAAGACTCTTTCATGATATTGCAATCTGCTGGTGGTGGGTCGCTTCGCATATTCGTACTGGAAGGCTGGTTTGTGGAGAAACTACCCCACCTTGGGACGTACATACTGTACTTGTCTGTCACTGCAGGCACGCAAGCACCTCGATGTTGCGCCACTGTAGCCTTTGTGGTGCTTGAAATCTGAAATGCAAACACGTCAAGCTAACGAGTCATGTTTGAACGGGCTCGAAACAGATCCTTTCCAGTCCCTGGTTGAGCCTGGCTCGCTTCGGCAGATGCCTTGTCAGAGTCCATGTCTCGCACTTTCAAACTGCTTGGTAGTATAGAATCGTGAGAATACGAAGCGAGCTCGCTTGCGACGCGGCCACTGGCTTTTCCTGGCATACGTGTCTGTGTGAAGAACCTACTTGGGTGCCAAATGTATCACAAAAACCCGAGCAACCACGGCTCCGGCTCGATTCGTTGATTGCTTGCAGTAATGACAAGTCGCCCCCAAGTGCTCGTGGACCATGTCAAGACGCCGCGTAGGCCAGACTGGACCGATCTTTCCATGTTGCCTGGATCAAGTACCGTGACCGAAGCCCAATGCGCCAACGCAACGGTGGAAGACATTGGCTTGGTTGGCGCGATTCGAGTTGCCGATAGAAAGACGAACCTGCAGTCCCTGTCACAAGTGATCTGGCATGTGCCTCCATCACGTATGGCAAACAAGTGGATAAAATCCTGCTCAGCTCCTGTCGGAGGCCTTCGCGAGCAGTAGGCTGTCATTGCAAGAAGGAACCGAGCCATCCTAGATGATTCTTCGCAGAGGCTTGACAAGCCAGTGGCATGCACATATCAAAGGCGCGCTACTGCAGGATCAAAGGCGACATCAAGCGAAAGATTATCCGCACGTCGTGGGTTGTTGGACTTGCTTGTTTGAATATCGCGTGAATAGAGTTCAGTGTTGAAGTCCTGACTCGCAGCTCTGAGCACACCGACATTGTGTGCACCGCTTCAGTGCAAGGAAAACTTGCGAAAGCGCCGCTATCTTTTGGAAAGGCAGCTTGGTTCTCTGCTCATTGACATCAGAGCAAACAGTTCCGCGTGACGTATCTAAATAAGTAATGTGACCCTGGACAGAGGCCTGACTGTACCCGAACGTGGAGAACATATGGTAGACGGAACACGATCGCGATCCTGTAGTACCCTTGATGCTGACATGCAGGCCTCGCCAGTTTTCGATGAAACTGGCACATGTCGTAGCGTGCTGGAGTAGGGCAAGTACGGACATGCCTCGCCAGCTTCGGCTGATGTGTTCGCGCGTACCAGAATTCAAAGGAAAAGGCGGCGTAGAAACTTCAAAACCATATTTTGGACTGTATTCAAATCTCGGAGGGATAAAGGACTCGTCTCTGTCCTCCAGATCGAACGCACTCGCAGCAAGCTCAAGAGAAACTCACTTTTCTCGGTCAATTATTGTTCCATACCACACAATCTTTCTGACACCATTCGACATTCATGCAGATTTCACACAGCATAAGTAGAGGTGTGGAGCCGGCTTCTGACAGTGTTGGGGACATTCCTCGCCTGGACACAAGGCCGCAAGCACGCGTCCGACCAGGAGTATGTTTGCGCAACGGGTGTTCAGGAGCGAAGCTAATCCTTGCGATAGATGAACGGCGTCAAATGCCCTAAATGCAGAGGGAAAGGTCAGGAAGTCTGGGTGATACCTGGAACGCGGTGCCACAAGTGTGGACATCCTTGTTGAAGACGATCAGTCGCCTGGTGAGCGGAAGTATCAGAAGGCCCCGACTTCACAGATGTGCTAACATATTAGTGGCTAGTGAATTGAAAGGTGCTTACATTGTGGTTTCTGGTTGATTACTGCTGGTGCGACGACTTCCCGTGTATTTGCGATGCTGGCGCGAAAAAGATCGTTGACGCGTTTCGGAATATGTCCTTATGTTATACTATGGTATGGTTAGATGGATGGCACACGCCGGGCTTTTGACGTCAATGTGCTGTAATGCTGCACCAAGCAGGAGCTCCTGTTCGACTCAAGCCAATATACTGTATCATGAGAAAGGTAGTCTAGAACATCTTCAAACAATCGTGTAGTGCCGCTCAACATCCCAGGACATACTGGAAAGCGTTCGCAGTGTCAGATGCGGCCATACAAGGACATGACAACACGTGATGAAGCAAGGATGGCATCAAGGACACGGCGGCAGGACTGTCACAGCGTCTATGTTAGCTAGCAACGACTTCTAGTAGGCTTTCATGACGCCAAAAGACGTCGCGCGGTACTCGGAAAGTCGTCAAGATCATGGAACTCGAGGATGTCGAACGGATCGAGGAGCAACCGTTTGATTTGCCATGAACACAATTTGGATAACTAACAAGCCACGACGTTATGCCTGCGTTGAAAAGCTAGGTCAAAAGCGTTGAGCACAGAGGAGGATGAGGATGCAAACAACCTTGGGAGATGAAGATTCAAAAATTGCGAGACTCGACTCGGACTTCAACTTGAAGTTCCATCGTTCTTAACCGCCAAGACGCGCTTCTCTAAATGCTTGGCGCTCTGGCTAAAACCTCAAGGCAAACTGGAGATGGAACGCGTCTCGATCAAGTGCCTAGTAGAACTTCAACTCTAGACCTATATGAGTAGTACTCCATTAATCTCACACTGACAATGTCACACACGACGGATGTATCTGCGCTACCAACAAGAGATCTTGCTAAGCCTCCTTATTAATGAACATTGATCCGACACTTCACAACACCTTGCTCCCATCTCAGGTCCAACCATATCATGCCTGAGATTTACCTCTACGCCGAGATTTTGACGCATATACGACAGTTGACCTTGTATGCTTCACTACAGACAATCAAGAATGAGCACACAAAAATCCTGGTTTCTTCGGACAAGAAAATCATCACAGCGCTTCACGATGGAGACTCGTCGAGCATTTATCTGCCAACCCAAATCTCCGGGACAGCAGAGATTACTTTTCCCTTAGACAAGAAGACCGAGATATCTGCTCGTGTGCAAATCGAGGACATCGCGGACCTTAAGTCATCCCTCGAGAACGCCAATCACATAGATGTTCCTTGGTCCGCGAGCGATTTGGAAAGTGAGGTTGGACTGCTATGCAAAGACTGTGGCTGCTCGTTCTTGGCCGAATGCACAGTCTCTACATGGAAAGACCTACCCAGCGCCAACTGGGCCGAGCTGATGGATTTCTGGTTTTGTCACAAGCCACATTCGCATGATGATAACCAAGATGATTCTGCGGCGGCAGCTAAGGGCTTCTCAGCCCGAAGCAAACTTGCTGTTTCTCCACATACAGGCTTGACAGACACTGTGTCTTTCCTCCTACATGCAGACGATTGTATGAACCTCAAGGTAAGAGGAAGACCCATGTTTACATTTTGAGGTCATTTGGCCATACTTGGCGCAAAGAAAGAAGCCTGCTATACGCTCAGGCGATGCCATTGGCCCGGTTTCTGATACAATCGCCATAAATTGATTCCTTAAGCTCAGGTCAGTAGCCCACCTGATGTGCCATCCTCTTAACGCTTGTCGTCGAGATGGAAGGCTGTCGGATCACGGTTGCGCAGCATCACATGAGCACTACCCTAACAAGTTTCATCGCTGCGTCCGCCATTTTGATAGACCAGCGTGATACCGAGTTAGGGACATATGCTAACGTCTTTCAGACTGTATCACGGCCGAATAGTACTCTGCTCTCTGACGTGTACTGTAAAGATTGTGACCGCCTGGTAGGTGTTCACGACGCAAATGAGAACTCTCATAGGCTCTACAAATCCCGTCTTACTGTTCATGATTCTTCCATGCAAGGACCACAATCGTTTCCTGCGTCGACGTTTATTTGCGCTCAACTCCTCACCTTAATCGAGACCTCAGCCATTCGTCGAGTTGTCGTATACACCGACTCCGAGTCGGAAATTAGCGGTATTCTGCTTTGGATGTTTAATCCGGACATCTACTACTCCTCTTCAAAGAAAGGCGCGAAAGCATATCGAGCCATGAAAGTGTTCTACAAGCACATCGAAAAGCCTCTGAAAGTGCTTGAAGAAAACAGCAATACCATGGAAGAGTTACTTTTGCCTCAGCTTGACATGAACGAGTTTCAGGAGTCATTGAGACAAAGTACGAATGTCCTGCCGCAGTCTGCGAGGACTTTCCAAGACTGGCAGGTTGGACTTGTGGACCGGTATGAAAGAAGTGCTACCGGGCAAGGTGTCATGGATGAAAATCCGCTCACGAGAAAGGCGGGAAACATGTCTGATCTTCCAGAAGGCATGGAAGAGTTATATGTGTGATGCGGAAAACAAAACGAACGCACGAGATGAAAGCAACGGCTAGTCAACGACCACTCTCGTAAGACGCCACGACACCTTGATCTCAGATCAAGCATAGCTGATATTAAGGCAAACGGCTTCATGGTCACGCGACCACGATCTCCAGGTTCGAAAGACCAATAAATGAGTTGAGTACACGAAAGAGCTACTGGGTGGCCCTGTCCTACGTTCTTCTCGGACATACCGGCCGACACGGCTGTCCTACTTCGGAGGATATCAGTGGAACACGAGTTGTGCCGCAACAGCCGCCGAGACTGACCTCTCTGGTCACTTAGGCAATCTTGTGCCACCGACAGGCGGAGCTTGATCGCGCTGCAATAGGAAAACTCGTCCGTGAAGCAGTGCGATGTGTTGTTCTCTCGGCTTTGACACGAGACCACGACAATGTAGCCAGCTGTCGTCCCACTCATGCAAGCACACGGCCCCGTTGCGCAACGAGAACTGAAAGTTCATGCTGGCTACAGTGAATAACATAAGCAGACACAATGACAGTGAAATGATGCTTTTTCAAGACAGAAATACATCACTTTGATTGGGTATCACATCGTCCAGTCTCCGCATGCATTCTCGCTCCGACCCAACCGGGCTCTAGCATAGAAGACCACTCTCGTAGTATCCATAATTTTATCCTTCGAACGGTCTCTCCATCCCGTTCTACTGTTGACATGCACCTCAAGCTCCGTCCAAGATTCCACTCTCACGCAAGCCTTTGACCATATCGGGCTCGAGGAATTTACTCACGTTGACGTCCTCAGCCAAGCCCTTTCTCCTTCTGGTCTTGAGGACGAAATCCCTTGCTGACTGTTGCGGGCCTGCCATCTCCAACGGCCTGGTCTTGATGTTCTTGTCGAGCGGGTCGCCGGGCACCACCTCCCAGCGATCAAACACCAGACTCACGCTGGCTGCGCCTTGCGTGTGGATTCGCAAGTCAGTCTCGAAGCCAAAGCTATCGATGACGGGGAGTAAAGCCTTTGCGGCATAAAGCGGGGTACCA
>Ga0210040_10008802_pt1 | contig 11868 bp, 10 predicted proteins | sample CryGeyCG12114_NA_FD_185462 | JGI IMG/M metagenome (GOLD analysis project Ga0210040, IMG submission 185462) | Groundwater microbial communities from aquifer - Crystal Geyser CG19_WC_8/21/14_NA (SPAdes) (version 2) | ecosystem: Environmental > Aquatic > Deep subsurface > Groundwater | place: USA... | reverse complement strand
GTCTATAGTAATTCACACGCATGAGGGTTTCAGATGCGTCTAGCTCTTCTTTCTTGCAAGCAGTTAATGCTAAGAATAAAGTAAGTGAAAAGATAAGATTTCTCATTTATTTAAAATTTAATTTACTAAATGACCCAAAAAGCAGGACAATGGTTGCATAAGTACATTCGAGTTATGCCTAACGGCCTCGTGCATGAGGCGTGCAAGGCCGTCGGCCGTAGCATGCATTATGCACAATGTTGTGTGTAGTGCTTTTTATTCAGGTGCCAAATCTTTAGCCTTAACTACAATAATTTGCCCGTTTTGCGAGAAGACAAGTTCCCCGTCTTCTTTTTGTTTCTTGCGTATAAGCCGCTCAACCGCTAAGTCAATTCCTTTGAGAATCTTGCTTCTCAGGTCTGTTGTGTTTAATTTATCTTTGCTCATTGTTCAGGGACTTTAGTTGATTCCAAATCTGTTCGCTCTGGATATGTGGTTTTTGGCCTTCTTGCCCTTCCGCCACTATTATATACGGTTTTTGCGAATTGTCAATTATAATCCAATAGTCGCAAATTGGAATGAAAAGCTTGAAAAGGTTGTGAATGCCATTTCTGTATCTTCTGCGGATGACCTCTTCCGGGATGTTATGCCCCCCTTCTGCCACTCTTCTTTTCACCCTGGCAATCGCCAATTCAGGAGAAGACAGCCAAAAGTAAACCAATGTAATGTCGTATCCTTGCGATTTGGCTTTCTTGATTGTCTGCGCGTAGCTTCTGGTGGCTAGCGTTGTTTCAATAGCGAAGTCAATTCCCTTTTTGAGTAGCTCGTCAATTCGCTGGAGCATGATTCTGCCCGCCTCAACAGCAACTTTTTCAGGCTGGAACGGGGAAAGTCCGCGAGCTATTTCGTCTGCGTTTACAAACTCTTGGCAGTCAAGCATTTCAGGCAACACAGTAAAAGATGCTGTTGTTTTTCCTGCACCATTACAGCCCGATATGATGTATAAGTTTGGCATTTATAATTCTTTTACCAAATATACAGCTTTACCACTTACATCTATTTTCAATTCTTAGCATTACACACAACGGACTCGTGCATGAGGTGTGCGAGGCCGTCGGCCGTAGCATGGCTTATGCACAATGTTGGGTGCAGTGTTTTTTACCCGTGCCCAATTATATCTGTATTATCCATTTCAACATAGTTGCAGATGGCAAGCAATTCAATTATCTGGTGCAGATTATTGGCGAAGAGATTGAAGAGTTCTGTGTTCTTGATATTTCCCGTAGAAATAAGAAGAAGTTTCTCTGGAACATTCTTGATGTAATGCGAGTCAAGGAAATCAGAGTCTTTTGTGACTACAATTCTACTTTCGCGAATAGATATTTCTCTGATTTGGTTGTCGCTCGTTCTTTCTTTATCGGGTAGGTCGTCCGTATGAATGGTATCGAAGCCTCTGTTATTCAATATCCAAGCAATTCCATTGGGGAGTTGAGCGTCTACAATAAACTTCATGCAACGACCTTGTGAATCGCTTTGATTTTTGTGAGTCTGGAGGCGTATGTTAAACAAGCCTTGATATCTTCTTCTTCAATCGCGGGGTAATCTTCCATGATTTCATGAAAAGTCATTCCTGATGACAACAAGTCTAATATCATTTCAATTGGATACCGCATGTTTCTAATGGTCGGCTTTCCGTGGCAAATATCTGGGTTCAATGTAATTCTGTTGATTAATGCTTCCATTCCAGTTGTTCTTGTTCTCAAATTTATTCTTTTTATACGTATACAGATGCATTAAGTAAGGAATCTTTAACATTGCACCCAACGTACTTGGCTAAACGACGGGCGAGGCCGTCGGCCGAAGCATGGCTTATGCACAATGTTAGGCGCTGTAATTATATTTTTATTTGGAATCTTTTCTCTTCAAATATTCTACTTGAATCATTCTCTAGATATTTAGTTGCCCATTTTAAATACAGCTCCCTGTTCTTTATACCAATGCTGTCTATACAATAAAGATTAGAGGCGGCCTCACAAGGGGTGTCTTTTAAAACTATATATTCCTTTTGGTCGGTTTTCAAATTTTGAACCACTAAAACAGTGTCATTAAAGTATTGAGAAGCAACTAAGTTATTTTCTGGGTCAAAGCACAACAAGTTATCGAAGGTTTTTACTTTTTCTGATTTACTAAAAGGCAACACAAAATTTAACCAAGCGCCTGAACCCGTACCTCCTTTAAGAATTAGATATTCAGTATTTTCCCACTGGTAATGCAGTCTTCTCGCTAAGTTAAAATCTATCTCCTCTTGTGTATTTCTAGTTACTTCGTTATTCCCCCAAGTAATCCTGCAAGTGGAATCGGATGATTGTTCAAGAAGAAAGAAATTGTTTTTAGGAGTGAAGTCTTTTTTCCCTAACTTCTCTTGTAGTTCAGGATAGTCGCTAAGAGAGGTATTATTTAATTTATTTCTAGCCAAATAACTGCAAGCTGAAATAAACATTAACAATGTCAACAAGAAACAAATTAGCTTTTTCATTTTTATTTATTGCGCCTAACGTGTAGTGCATGAGACGGGCAAGGCCGTCGGCGGAAGCCTGGCTTATGCACCTTGTTGTGCACCGTACTTCTTCTTTGATTCATTCATTAATGTCAGAAGTTCTGTTACTTTCATTCCATAAGTGCTTGGTAGTGCTCCATGACTTCCTGAAAGTTGTTTAGCTATACTTTTCCCAGTTTTATGTTCTTTGTGGCTATCTACATAGTCAAACATTATTGCTTTATTCCGTCCTAAATATCCAATTTCAAAGGATTTTACATCTGTCCATTTAGTAAAATGGCTACGGAACAGGCTTGTTATAGTAAATCCATCTTCGGTTAACAATAATTGTGTTGAATCAGGTATAAGCTGAATCAAAAATACAAGAAAGCACAATCCAAAAAATGATGTAACTAGCCAGCCCATTATACCTTCGTCTTTGGTCATTAATAATCCCCCAATAGTAAAACCAAGGCTTACTATTATTAATAAAACTGTTTTAAAATATTTTGGGCGGAAAATTTGTATCCCTTTTGTCATTTATATGTTGCACAACGTACTTGGCTAAACGACGGGCGAGGCCGTCGGCCGAGGCTGACGTTTAGGTGTTGTTAGGTCAAGTGATTTTTTCATTCAGGCAGTTTCCCTTGAAGCCACTCCTCCTGCGTTACGTGATTATCCCAACCGAATTTAAAGCTGTTGAACTTAAACTCAAGATTAATCCAACTGTACTCGGGTGACTTCATGTAAAGTCCACTTATTCTAATCCGTTTATCGTTGGTGCTTTCATTTTCTCCTATTGTTTCAAAATAGGTTAAGAAATCGTCAGGTTTGCTGATTTTGGAGATAATTCCTTTTGTTTTCTCTTTAGAATATTTCTCTGATTCTACATTCCTAAGCACAATTCGGGAAGGTCTAACTATAAGTGGGCCTAAATCCATTTCTTCAAAGTCGGCTAGCTTGGCCCAGTCAAAATCAATGATTACATCAGTCCCAACTCTTTCCATCTTTTCAATAGAAGAATCATGAAGTCCTAATCTATCTAGCCTGGCGTTGAAACTGTATTTCATTTTTATCATTTGACCTAACGGGCTGGTGTAGCAGAGGCGAAGCGATAGCAAGCCTTACTGCTACACTTTGTTACCTGTTTGTTTTCTTTCTGTATTTGTTTCTTTTTTGCTCACCATTGAATCTTGGGTCAAGAAGGACTTTACCTTCAATTCGCCATTTCTCGTTCTCCAGCCGAAATGGTGGAAGCTCGGTAAATCCCATTCTTATTTCAAGATAGTTGCTTTCCCCCGTATAGGTTAAAGGACTTAAACCAATGAATCTAAAAGAGATGCTGTCTATTGGTTGATTAGCAAAAACTAACTTGCCATTTTCCTTTGTATAATCTGCTACAACGGTATCATTGTGATGGTAGGCAAGTACTGTTACTCCTGGCTGCGACTTACCTTCATATTCAAAAGTTACAACCACTATGGAGTCTCCTGATACTTTCCTTTCTGCCTGAACAATACTTTTAGTATTTGTTGTTGTATTTGGGAAGCTATTTAGAGTTAAGTTCTTATCCTTAACTGCCCATGCACCTTCTGTATTTATCCAGCTTAAACCTTCCTGTCCTGTTAGTACAAATGTTTTGTCTGGTCTTAATTCCAAAGATGAATAGTGCTCAAAATCCCAGTACCTATCATACTTGCCTACAAGTGAATTTTCCGTTGCCCTGCACGAAAAAAGTCCGAGAAGTAGTATGAGATACTGTTTCTTCATAATTACAACTTACAGGTAACGGTTAGGCTAAACGACGGCGACGGCCGTCGGCCTAGCTGGCGTTTAGCTGTTGTTGTATGGCGCTTTTTATATTCTTTTATATTCTGAATTAATCCATAAATTCTGCATTTCAGGGTTTTCAGTTTCAATCTGTATAATTTCCCAACTTGATTTAAATTTATTTGGAATTTTTACCTTTCTTCCTACATTCAAAATCAATGAGTCCCCTTTTACACGATATAAAAAGGGACCAAGTCCTTTGAAGACATATTATTTGGTTGAATCAGGTTCAAATTCTCTTTCTCCATCGGTAGTTATAACTGTAATTTGATTGTCGCTTGTTACACCCCAATTTTTGGATTTTATATAAATTACTGAGTTATCCTTATCCGAAATTAATTCCACCTTAGAATAGGTAGGCTGGAAAGCGTCAGTAAAATCATTTAATACAACAAGTAGGAAGATTCCAACTATCGTCAAAATCACAAATAAAAGTATTCCTAAAGCTTTAAGGCCTTCTCTCATTTATTTTTAAAATGCAATACAACGGGCTCGTGCATGAGGCGTGCAAGGCCGTCGGCCGTAGCATGCCTTATGCACAATGTTGTGTGTAGTGCTTTTTTATTCAGGTGCCAAATCTTTAGCCTTAACTACGATAATTTGCCCGTTTTGCGAGAAGACAAGTTCCCCGTCTTCTTTTTGTTTCTTGCGTATAAGCCGCTCAACCGCTAAGTCAATTCCTTTGAGAATCTTGCTTCTCAGGTCTGTTGTGTTTAATTTATCTTTGCTCATTGTTCAGGGACTTTAGTTGATTCCAAATCTGTTCGCTCTGGATATGTGGTTTTTGGCCTTCTTGCCCTTCCGCCACTATTATATACGGTTTTTGCGAATTGTCAATTATAATCCAATAGTCGCAAATTGGAATGAAAAGCTTGAAAAGGTTGTGAATGCCATTTCTGTATCTTCTGCGGATGACCTCTTCCGGGATGTTATGCCCCCCTTCTGCCACTCTTCTTTTCACCCTGGCAATCGCCAATTCAGGAGAAGACAGCCAAAAGTAAACCAATGTAATGTCGTATCCTTGCGATTTGGCTTTCTTGATTGTCTGCGCGTAGCTTCTGGTGGCTAGCGTTGTTTCAATAGCGAAGTCAATTCCCTTTTTGAGTAGCTCGTCAATTCGCTGGAGCATGATTCTGCCCGCCTCAACAGCAACTTTTTCAGGCTGGAACGGGGAAAGTCCGCGAGCTATTTCGTCTGCGTTTACAAACTCTTGGCAGTCAAGCATTTCAGGCAACACAGTAAAAGATGCTGTTGTTTTTCCTGCACCATTACAGCCCGATATGATGTATAAGTTTGGCATTTATAATTCTTTTACCAAATATACAGCTTTACCACTTACATCTATTTTCAATTCTTAGCATTACACACAACGGACTCGTGCATGAGGTGTGCGAGGCCGTCGGCCGTAGCATGGCTTATGCACAATGTTGGGTGCAGTGTTTTTTACCCGTGCCCAATTATATCTGTATTATCCATTTCAACATAGTTGCAGATGGCAAGCAATTCAATTATCTGGTGCAGATTATTGGCGAAGAGATTGAAGAGTTCTGTGTTCTTGATATTTCCCGTAGAAATAAGAAGAAGTTTCTCTGGAACATTCTTGATGTAATGCGAGTCAAGGAAATCAGAGTCTTTTGTGACTACAATTCTACTTTCGCGAATAGATATTTCTCTGATTTGGTTGTCGCTCGTTCTTTCTTTATCGGGTAGGTCGTCCGTATGAATGGTATCGAAGCCTCTGTTATTCAATATCCAAGCAATTCCATTGGGGAGTTGAGCGTCTACAATAAACTTCATGCAACGACCTTGTGAATCGCTTTGATTTTTGTGAGTCTGGAGGCGTATGTTAAACAAGCCTTGATATCTTCTTCTTCAATCGCGGGGTAATCTTCCATGATTTCATGAAAAGTCATTCCTGATGACAACAAGTCTAATATCATTTCAATTGGATACCGCATGTTTCTAATGGTCGGCTTTCCGTGGCAAATATCTGGGTTCAATGTAATTCTGTTGATTAATGCTTCCATTCCAGTTGTTCTTGTTCTCAAATTTATTCTTTTTATACGTATACAGATGCATTAAGTAAGGAATCTTTAACATTGCACCCAACGTACTTGGCTAAACGACGGGCGAGGCCGTCGGCCGAAGCATGGCTTATGCACAATGTTAGGCGCTGTAATTATATTTTTATTTGGAATCTTTTCTCTTCAAATATTCTACTTGAATCATTCTCTAGATATTTAGTTGCCCATTTTAAATACAGCTCCCTGTTCTTTATACCAATGCTGTCTATACAATAAAGATTAGAGGCGGCCTCACAAGGGGTGTCTTTTAAAACTATATATTCCTTTTGGTCGGTTTTCAAATTTTGAACCACTAAAACAGTGTCATTAAAGTATTGAGAAGCAACTAAGTTATTTTCTGGGTCAAAGCACAACAAGTTATCGAAGGTTTTTACTTTTTCTGATTTACTAAAAGGCAACACAAAATTTAACCAAGCGCCTGAACCCGTACCTCCTTTAAGAATTAGATATTCAGTATTTTCCCACTGGTAATGCAGTCTTCTCGCTAAGTTAAAATCTATCTCCTCTTGTGTATTTCTAGTTACTTCGTTATTCCCCCAAGTAATCCTGCAAGTGGAATCGGATGATTGTTCAAGAAGAAAGAAATTGTTTTTAGGAGTGAAGTCTTTTTTCCCTAACTTCTCTTGTAGTTCAGGATAGTCGCTAAGAGAGGTATTATTTAATTTATTTCTAGCCAAATAACTGCAAGCTGAAATAAACATTAACAATGTCAACAAGAAACAAATTAGCTTTTTCATTTTTATTTATTGCGCCTAACGTGTAGTGCATGAGACGGGCAAGGCCGTCGGCGGAAGCCTGGCTTATGCACCTTGTTGTGCACCGTACTTCTTCTTTGATTCATTCATTAATGTCAGAAGTTCTGTTACTTTCATTCCATAAGTGCTTGGTAGTGCTCCATGACTTCCTGAAAGTTGTTTAGCTATACTTTTCCCAGTTTTATGTTCTTTGTGGCTATCTACATAGTCAAACATTATTGCTTTATTCCGTCCTAAATATCCAATTTCAAAGGATTTTACATCTGTCCATTTAGTAAAATGGCTACGGAACAGGCTTGTTATAGTAAATCCATCTTCGGTTAACAATAATTGTGTTGAATCAGGTATAAGCTGAATCAAAAATACAAGAAAGCACAATCCAAAAAATGATGTAACTAGCCAGCCCATTATACCTTCGTCTTTGGTCATTAATAATCCCCCAATAGTAAAACCAAGGCTTACTATTATTAATAAAACTGTTTTAAAATATTTTGGGCGGAAAATTTGTATCCCTTTTGTCATTTATATGTTGCACAACGTACTTGGCTAAACGACGGGCGAGGCCGTCGGCCGAGGCTGACGTTTAGGTGTTGTTAGGTCAAGTGATTTTTTCATTCAGGCAGTTTCCCTTGAAGCCACTCCTCCTGCGTTACGTGATTATCCCAACCGAATTTAAAGCTGTTGAACTTAAACTCAAGATTAATCCAACTGTACTCGGGTGACTTCATGTAAAGTCCACTTATTCTAATCCGTTTATCGTTGGTGCTTTCATTTTCTCCTATTGTTTCAAAATAGGTTAAGAAATCGTCAGGTTTGCTGATTTTGGAGATAATTCCTTTTGTTTTCTCTTTAGAATATTTCTCTGATTCTACATTCCTAAGCACAATTCGGGAAGGTCTAACTATAAGTGGGCCTAAATCCATTTCTTCAAAGTCGGCTAGCTTGGCCCAGTCAAAATCAATGATTACATCAGTCCCAACTCTTTCCATCTTTTCAATAGAAGAATCATGAAGTCCTAATCTATCTAGCCTGGCGTTGAAACTGTATTTCATTTTTATCATTTGACCTAACGGGCTGGTGTAGCAGAGGCGAAGCGATAGCAAGCCTTACTGCTACACTTTGTTACCTGTTTGTTTTCTTTCTGTATTTGTTTCTTTTTTGCTCACCATTGAATCTTGGGTCAAGAAGGACTTTACCTTCAATTCGCCATTTCTCGTTCTCCAGCCGAAATGGTGGAAGCTCGGTAAATCCCATTCTTATTTCAAGATAGTTGCTTTCCCCCGTATAGGTTAAAGGACTTAAACCAATGAATCTAAAAGAGATGCTGTCTATTGGTTGATTAGCAAAAACTAACTTGCCATTTTCCTTTGTATAATCTGCTACAACGGTATCATTGTGATGGTAGGCAAGTACTGTTACTCCTGGCTGCGACTTACCTTCATATTCAAAAGTTACAACCACTATGGAGTCTCCTGATACTTTCCTTTCTGCCTGAACAATACTTTTAGTATTTGTTGTTGTATTTGGGAAGCTATTTAGAGTTAAGTTCTTATCCTTAACTGCCCATGCACCTTCTGTATTTATCCAGCTTAAACCTTCCTGTCCTGTTAGTACAAATGTTTTGTCTGGTCTTAATTCCAAAGATGAATAGTGCTCAAAATCCCAGTACCTATCATACTTGCCTACAAGTGAATTTTCCGTTGCCCTGCACGAAAAAAGTCCGAGAAGTAGTATGAGATACTGTTTCTTCATAATTACAACTTACAGGTAACGGTTAGGCTAAACGACGGCGACGGCCGTCGGCCTAGCTGGCGTTTAGCTGTTGTTGTATGGCGCTTTTTATATTCTTTTATATTCTGAATTAATCCATAAATTCTGCATTTCAGGGTTTTCAGTTTCAATCTGTATAATTTCCCAACTTGATTTAAATTTATTTGGAATTTTTACCTTTCTTCCTACATTCAAAATCAATGAGTCCCCTTTTACACGATATAAAAAGGGACCAAGTCCTTTGAAGACATATTATTTGGTTGAATCAGGTTCAAATTCTCTTTCTCCATCGGTAGTTATAACTGTAATTTGATTGTCGCTTGTTACACCCCAATTTTTGGATTTTATATAAATTACTGAGTTATCCTTATCCGAAATTAATTCCACCTTAGAATAGGTAGGCTGGAAAGCGTCAGTAAAATCATTTAATACAACAAGTAGGAAGATTCCAACTATCGTCAAAATCACAAATAAAAGTATTCCTAAAGCTTTAAGGCCTTCTCTCATTTATTTTTAAAATGCAATACAACGGGCCGCGTGTATGCTAAGCCCGCAGCGAAGCCAGGGTTTGGTATACATTGTGTTATGCTTTCGTTTTTATTCTTTAATTCTAATAGGCCACTGAGATGGATCTGTATCAGTTGTTATTTCTACGTGTTCATTTTTAACTGAGATTAAAACTATCTCTGGGCAATTTTCAGGTGTTACAATAACTTCTTTATCAAGTATTCTAGAAATTCCCTTTAAATATTTAATTAAAGCATTGTGATCTTCCATATCGTTAAACTCTCTTGGGTCAATATCATTCTCAATTTCAGTGGATAGAAAGAAGTGTGCATTAACTTGAATATCACCTATAAAAACCATTACTGTTGACTGAAAATCTAAGTTTCCAGCCCAAAACTTTTTTATAACTTCAAAATTTATTTTTGTTTCTGTTTTATTTAACTCTCCATTATACCAAGAAACTTTGTAATTCTCATTTACAAATTGCGCCCACTTTTCCCAGTCCTTAATGGTAGTATTAAAAATGTAGATGTCAAGCCATCCACCATCCCAAATATAAATCTGTTCTTTTAAGATCTGCCAATTCATATTTCAAATGAAGCATAACGGTTTTGCTATGGTGCGTTTTTATGCACTATAGCTTTGGTTAGCGGTTGTTATTTTTGATAAATTCTGCGAAGTCATCGAATAATTCCGACCAATGGTCTCTTGATTCTCCGTTAGGTAAGGTTTCGACATAACTATGGTTACTATCAGGGTATACTTTGTAAGTGAGGTTGTTCTTTTGTAGTCGAACAAACTCAGATTTGATATAATCAGAGGCTTCGATTGGTACGGTTTCATCATCACTCCCTATCGTTAGGAATATCGGAATCTTTAATTTTAAAAGATTTTCTATTGGTGGTTTATTGATTGCATAGTGCCATTTGTAGGTGTCTCCACGAAAAGTATCGGTAACTGAATTAGGCTTTTTAAAAACGCGATCTATTCCTGTAAAGCAACTGTCAATCTGGGCTTGCGCCTCTGTAGCGCTTATTTCCCCTTTATGCATTTTCCGCCTTATGAATAGAACATCGTTGAACATCTGTGGAGCTCCGTTTCCTGATGCAAAGCACAGATGGGTTACTTTTTTATTTATGGCTGCTAGTCGTGCAGCCACATCGCTACCTTCCGAATGTCCCATCACAGCAACGACTGTAGCTTTCGGATAAATTCTGTTCGTGACATAGTTCAATACTTTGTTAGCTATATCAGCCCTGTCAAGCACATTGTTTCTTTCTATAAATTTAGCACTGGCCGTAAAGTGGTCTGTGTTTGCATAATAAGGCACCCCAACTTTCTGGATATAGACAAAAGCATACTCCTTTGGCATACGTTTCATTTCTGACTTAGGAAAATTATTAAAACAGCATTCCACATTGTCTGTACTGCTAATCATGGGGGCTGGCTTAGAACCTTGAAGAAACAGGAAGACCTTTGTTTTTTCTATGTTCTCTGGATTATAAATATAAAAGTTGACAGTATCCCTTTTGTCAATAATGAAATATTCTTTAAGTCCTTGTTGATTAAGTTTCTGTCCTTGCGATAGATAAGGAAGGAGTAATAAAAAAAGTAATACTTTTTCCATTTTTTATCTGTATTAATAACCGCTAACTAGCGGATCAACGGAGTTCGTTCCGGTTATTGAGTCTTTGGGTGGAATAGCTAAAGTCGGTTATTAAACTTAAAATGTGCTTAGCTATTCGTTTTATCCCTTTCATTTATTTGCTAATATATAGAGGTTTTATAGATTATCCAACGGGCTCTGAATTTTATCCAGGGCATAAGTCGTAATGTGGGTATAAATCTCGGTGGTCTTACTGGAATTATGCCCCAGCAGGGTTTGGATATAGCGTAAGTCTGTGCCTGATTCGAGTAAGTGCGTGGCAAAACTATGGCGCAGGGTATGCGGGGTAGGCTTACTGGTTATACCAGCCTTGTTCACGCAAGCCTGAAATACGTGCCGGATACTATCGGTGGTATACTGCCCCCCATATTGCCCTTCAAACAACCACTCCTTCGGTTTATATTGCTTATAATACAGCCGTAAATTTTGCAAAAGCTTTTGCGATAGCAAGGTGGTCCGGTCTTTCTTACCCTTTCCACCCCTTAACAGTAACAGGTTCCGATCAGACTTCACATCACTTATTTTTAAGTTAATAACTTCCCCGATGCGCAAACCGCCGGCATACAAAAGCTGCAGCAAACACCTATGCTTTAGGTTCTCAGTCGCATTAAGTATTTTAGCTACTTCCTGTTTACTTAAAACTTTGGGTAAGGTAAAAGCTTTTTCCGGCCGCTCTACATTTTCTAACCTTACTTCATTTCTGCCTAGTACCCGTTGGTAATAAAACTTAACGGCATTAAT
>Ga0210040_10008801_pt1 | contig 11871 bp, 12 predicted proteins | sample CryGeyCG12114_NA_FD_185462 | JGI IMG/M metagenome (GOLD analysis project Ga0210040, IMG submission 185462) | Groundwater microbial communities from aquifer - Crystal Geyser CG19_WC_8/21/14_NA (SPAdes) (version 2) | ecosystem: Environmental > Aquatic > Deep subsurface > Groundwater | place: USA... | reverse complement strand
AATGACTAACGCATGCGCAAACGTGTCGTGTGCAACTAACGTAAAGCAAGTGACGCTATGTAGGTGGCACATGCGCAAACTTGACGTTTGCAATCATCAAGAACAAAGGAAGACATTTAATTTTGATTTCCTATTGTCGACAGTAATGTAAAGTGTTTGATATAGAATAAATTGTAAAAACTTAAATTTCTCAATAGGCAACAAGCATCTAACGTAGCATGGACACACAGAGTTCGCCGTTCAATTGAATTTGGATCCTTGCCATCTGACGATGACAGCAACTCATTAGATGGATTGATTTCGCCTGAAGAAACAAGAAGACTTTTACTGAAATCCTTAGGAGCACAACGTGAGGACAATAATGATCATAACAATAGAAAAGGAAGAGGTTTTTTCCATAACCAGTACGATCAAGAAAACAGTGGTCGAAGTTTTGATCAAGGTTGCGTGCCATCTAGAATGTGTCCAGCTACGTACAACACGACTGCTCCAATGTATGGAATTTCCTTGACTTCTGGAAAGCCAATCACTATTGTTCAAAAGTTTCCTGATTTGCTTCAACAAGTTGTGTATCAAGTTTGCAAGTAAGTATAATGTATGGTATCTAACTGCTGTCGAGGAACGTATACAATATTTTACAATATTTTACAATATTTTATTTGTTGATATAGGGAAGACCAATGTGACTTGATTCACGGAAAATGCGAACAAACCTACTTGCCGTATTTGTTTCTAGTGATTCCATTGGGTCCTGTAACGCTTACAGGTATGACGAATTACAAAGTAAAATGTCTGAAAAAATTCCCTTGATGCATAGTATTTTTCAAAACGTATTTTTAACGCAGGTCAAGATTACGTGTTGGTCGAAAGTGGGTGCGTCTGTCGACCCAAATACGCTAGACATGATGATGATCCACCGCCACTTCCTTTCATTCAAGCATTCAACAATACAAATAGCAATTCCGGCAACTCTGTCCCGAGTAAAAACCAAAATGTTCAAAGTAATGGCAATAAAAGACGTAATACTAATAAACATGGTCAAACTCCTTTTGATGGCGGAAATCATGGTCCTCCCAAGTAACTCTGGACTTTGTGATCTAAGGATGAAGGCAACGGAAAAACAATGATAATCTTGACTGATACAATGCAGTGAAGTCAAAGTAGTTGAGCATATGAACTTTATTACATTTTTCATTTGTGTGAATAATTTCTAAAGTCGTAATAATAAACTATATAACTACTTTCTTCTCATCAACATTTGGGCCAATATATTTGAACTGTGTGTCCGTGTCCTGTCGTCATATGAATGTGACGCATACAGAGACATCCAAGAATTATAATATTTACTGCATGTATACGCCAGGCACTAATGTTTACAACTTTACAATCCATAGGGCGTTTAATATGTTTGAATGCAAACAGTTTGGGTTTGGGTTAGAACAAGGCTGCAGGAAATGTGATTATGCACATTGACGAGACAAACACTAAGTACATTTGATCAAAATTTGATTCGTGTACTATTCGAAAGAACGCATTGACTCATCTAATAGAGCGTAGTGATACCATATCTGAACCAACGTTTTAATTGTTCGCCATGAAGATAGTTAATTTTGAAATAATTGTTTATTTCATTAGCTCATGATTAGTTAGTTGTTTCGGTAGCTAATCATTCTACAAATGTGCATAGAGAAAGTTATGTACCAACAGGATATTAGATTTCATATTACGGCGTGGATGAATAGAATCAAACTGCAGTACTAATCTATGCACGCTGGTCAAAGCAGTTCATATCCTTATTTCGGGAAGATAAGTGAACTTTACTCACTCACTGGACAAATCATGATTCTTGTATTTGTCACTTGAACAATTGATGCTTTGTAGCATACAAAAGCTACAGCTACTACAACTACAGTAAGCCAGCTTACGATATTCTAAGAAACATGAAGGAATTATCGTGCCACAACTTCCTTTTGGAAGTGACAAGTAGTAAAGCCATAATACTCCGTATTAGTCAGTAAGTAGTAAGAAAAAGTGACCACAAGGGTGAAGTTTGAATAACTAACTAAGGAGTGAGTTGTTGGAAATTCAAAAAATTGGTTTCATCTGATTTTCTTGAATGTGTGTGAAATTTTTGTTTTGAAATTCACGATAGAAGCGAGGAGTTCTTAAAAGTCAATGTAGATTTGAAAATAATATGCAATCTGTCAAATGTGTAGTTGTTGGGGACGGGTAAGATAAATACTATTTAATTCCCCAAACTTTTTCTCTATTTAAGGGAATAACTAATTATATTTTTTAAATTAGCGCTGTCGGAAAAACATGCATGCTGATGACATATGCATACAATGCATTTCCAGATGTAGGCTGAACCATATAAAAATTCCTATTATTGATGTCTTTTCCATACTTAAAAGCTTAAACTTTAAAAATTATTTTGTCGAAAATATTTAGGAGTACGTCCCAACAGTTTTTGATCACTATGAAGTCAATGTGGAAGCTAACGGGAGACCTATAAAGCTACTTTTATGGGATACGGCAGGCACTGATAAATTTTTAAAAATTTCTTCCACACATTTTTTACAGAAATAATGTTTTTTAATGAATTTATTTAAATTTACAACAGGACAAGAAGATTATGACCGCTTAAGACCATTGTCGTATCCACAGACGGATGTTTTTCTTGTATGTTTTGCATTAGATAACCCATCCTCACTAGAAAACGTGAGAGCAAAAGTAGGTTTTAAGTGTTTAGTAAATTTCATCTCACGGTTTCGCTAATGAAAACAGAAAACTTTTATGACTGTATCTATCATTTAAGTGGTATCCAGAAGTAAGACATCACTGTCCGAACACGCCACTAATTCTGGTAGGAACCAAATCAGATCTCCGTGATGAAAGGCTGATGATTGCAAACGGTCACACAGAAAAAAATCATTTTAAAGATCACAATAGGCATACAAAAAAACATCCTGTGTCCCAGGTTAGCGTAAAAACAGCTAGCATTTACTATTCTATATACCTTGGTATTATTCTATGAAGTCTTATTTTAATTCATTTGGTAATAGGGTGAACTTCTGGCCAAAGATATGGGAGCAGTTAAATATATGGAATGTTCTGCTATAACAAACAAAGGGCTGAAAGCTATATTTGATGAAGTTGTTCGAACCGTCTTGTGTCCACCCCCTCCACAAAACCACAGACGTTGTTGGATGCTTTAATTTTAGTTTCTTCTTTCAAATTATGTCATTACTGCATACTATTTTTAGATTGAATAAAAAAATACTACAATTTACAAAATGAAGTTTTCAGTTGGCCATTGGCCTAGAAAGAGTTAAAAATCCTTTCCTGCTTTCCATGTATTTCTATACTACAACTGTATCATTTGAATATCATTTCGATTTGGAATTATACTTATGTAGATATACGACTATTATGAGAAACACTTGGTGTTGGTAATTGGTCCAGGTAAATTGTGAGTCCACCAGATGCAAATTCAGAGAAGTCAATCATAAACAAAAACAAAGCATTTCCGATAAAATTCATTTCCCGTAAACACCATAGAGTAAATCAGTATGAACTATCAGCGGGAAATTATTTTGAGAAAAATGTAAACACAACAGAAAACAACACATATAATTTTAAGAAAAGGTAGGATCTAAATTATTGTTTTGTAAATAGTCTGGTAACTAACTAACCTGCAATTCGCTACATTTAAATTATTTCTGTTTTTTGCTAGTAAGGAAGTTTGTAGGAAGAATGGAATATTTCGATATTTCATTAGAATAATTTTGAAATGGAGAGTGAAGTTTCAGACGACTCTATCAAGATAACGAACAAGAAAATAAGTTATCCAAAAGGTCGGTACCACCGTTGAATCCTCAGGATATGGGAATATTATAATCATAACTGTAGGTTGTCAAGATTCGTGTACGAATAATTTGATTCTTGGATTAACCATGCCACATAATTGCCATTAATCCAATGTAACCTTGGTTTCCTTGATGCTTCAGTTTTTCGAGGTAACTGAAATAATTATCTTGAGCGAAAGTTCAGCTTTAGCATCATGAAGTTATAAAGATAGTGTTTTTATTATGATTATTGATTTTTATTTCCTGTCTTTGCAGTTACAGTTATACGTTGGAATTCACTTTTTGGATATAAAAGTTGACAAAAAATGGACGTATGTCGTGGTAAGTCCATGGAATTGAAGCCACTGCCAAAAAATTTGAGAAATATAGTCCGCTCAGGAATTGCTATTGCTAATGTAGCTCAATGTGTTGAAGAATTGGTGGGTTACTTTATTTTATACGATATTAATTGGATTTGTTGAACATTTAAAAGCTATACGGCATGCATTATGCAATATGTGTGTTTCGTCAGGTACTTAATTCTATTGACGCCAAAGCCACTCAAATACAAGTCTGGATTGACTTGGAAACTTTCAGCGTTAAGGTAGAAGATGACGGGGAGGGATTGTCAAAAGAAAATCTAGATGCCATTGGCATAAGGTATGTTGTAGTTTAAAATAACCTTTCCAACTTCTATTAATATTGTAATGAATATAATACGTGTTACCTCAGGTACAATACCAGCAAATGTCAAAATATTGAGGATCTCAACTGTCTACGATTTTATGGGTACCGAGGGGAAGCACTCGCAAGTATTATTGAAGTCTCCGAATCAGTAAATTTCATTTCCAGGGAAAAAAACACTTCAAATCCTCCATACGAAAAGAAGTTTGCGAAAGGAAAAAGTAGAGGAGGAAGTAAAAAGGTTTCGCAGTCCAAAAAGTCCTCTCATGGATTAACTGTTGTGATATGCCATCTCCTTTCGCGTTTGCCTGTGCGCCAGAAAGCTATTGATAAAGGGATTCAACTAGAACAGATAAAAGAGTGTATGGAGCATATTGCTCTGATTAAGCCGGGGATTTCTTTTGAGCTTGTAAATGAAAGCACAGGTGCTCGATTGTTGCAGACCACTATTACCAGTTCACTGATTGACACATTTCATCAGATATATAAAACCAGAGCCCTCAAGCATAACAAGTTTCTAGAGAAGCAAGTTATACAGTCACATTATTTGATCAATGGACACCTAAGTCAAGAAACTCACCACAACAAGAACTTTCAGTTTATATATGTGAACAATAGATTCATTTCTCGGTGCAAACTACATCGATCATTCCAGGAATATGTGGGCCAACTTGTTTTTCCGAACAAATGTCGAAAGAATTATGATGAAAACAGATCCCATACTGATTACCCAGTGTTTATTATCAACATTAACTGTAGTCTCAGTCTTTATGATATCACATTGGAACCAAAGAAGTCCAAGATTGAGTTTAAGGATTGGGAGGCTGTTCTCACTGGATTAAATGCATTAGCTCTTCAGTTTAAGCACAATGTAATGGTTAATGCTGAATGCATTGCAACAACATTTGCAAAGGTGGAAAATGCCACAAAGAACAAAAACAAAACTTTTGATGAAATGGTCCGACATAGGGATAGCGACTGTCAACACGTAGAAACAACAACTCATGATGTAAAACGAGCTATTCATTCCAGATTTGCTGTACGCCAATCGCTTCCTAATATTAAAACTGCTGCCTTCGAGTAAGTGACATAAATTATGCTTACTTAGGATATGTTAACTTGAATTTTTTGGAGTTTATGCAGTGAATTTATTACTGTCTGTGTAGTTAATAACTCTGTCTGTAATTTCAGACCAGCATCTGATGTACAGACAGCGAGCAGTGGGAAAAGCGATTGTTTGAGTGTCTCTGCTGTATCAACCCCAAAAAAGCTAACCAGTGCTGTACAAAAACGGAATAAAGTAGATGTGAGGGCCATTCGAAAAAAACGGAGTGCAAAACAGCAATTGCTTAAACGTGAGTAAATATTATTTTTCTGAATGCATGTCGAATGCTGACACTAAAAATTCCAAATTCACTAGTGTACGGTTTATTTCACAGAGATGGGGAACCAAAGGATTGGAATAGGAAAAAGTCTTGCAAAGCCACTTTTGACTGCCAATGTGTTCAGTAAGTTCTCTCAATGGAAACCTGAAGCAACCGAAAAATATCAACCTTACAAAACAACTGAGGTGGAAGCTACACAACCCAAGCGTAGACGGTTAGAGACAAAGTCTCACTGCCAAGATGAAGATAATGTAACAAATAGTCAGCAAATGATGAAAACCTTTCAGGAACTATCAGTCACCCCTGGATCTTCAAAACAACAACAAGAGGAGACATCCCCTAAAGTTGAATCTGTCGACGAAAAATCATACGAGTGGAAAATGAACAGATTTGTCAAAGATTGTCATCAACAACAAAAAGTTTTGCATAAGGAGCAACAAGTCCTGCAATTGCATCAGCAAATGCCTTTTAATTCGGGTCGTGGCCAACGAGTATGCAGTAGTAGTTTTGCCAGTATGAGCGAAAAAAGTTGCCTTTCTGCTCCTACTAAAAAACATATTGGTTGTAAGACACCAGCTATAACCTCTGTGGCGTCCACCCCTGTACAGCAACAGACAACAAGAACAACCCTTCAATCTGGTCAAAAAACAGAACAAGGAGAAGAGAAAGTGAAATTACCGAAAAACTTTTGCATCAACTTCATAAACCAAGTCTTCGAGGATGTAGCTAAAAATGTGATCAAGTTACCTGATCACGGTAAAGAAATTAAAGCTAGACTACTGAAACAGATGAAAAGCACTGAATCTGGACGTGCTGTTTTAAAATCCGTTTTGGCACCCATTCCTTCAGAAACCGCAACAAATTTGGCTGGGTGTAATTTTAGTTCTGATCCGCCACAGCGTTTAGGTAAAATACACTTACGAACTTGTATTGCATTCATCTTCCAGTAAAATTTAAATGTATGCAGTTTACAATTAATGTTTGTTTTTTTTGCTTCAGACGCCAACTTATTTCCGCTAAAGACACCAGATCCATATGGTCTGAAAATAGGTATTCCATCTAGTTCATCTGAAACTTGTATGTCTTCAGTTCCTATTCCTATTCCTAATCATAATCAGCTATTTCAAGTTCCTGAGCGTCGTAATTCTACATCAATATTATCCAGCTGCAGCTCTTACTTTCCTATTGATGCGACTACTCATCATCAATATCAGTACAATAAAAGTCATCAAAATGTTGGTAATCATTCCATAAATATACCCAGCTCGTCATCCAATCAGCTTTGTTCGGCTCGTGCGTCCAGCTACACCCATGTGCCTTATTATCAACCAACTACGGCTAATGTCACTAATGTGGCACCAAGACTATTCACAGATGCTACACTGAGATCATCAGATCAGCAGATGCCTCCGCCTGTAGCAAATCCAATGCCACAAAGACGTTCTTATAATCCAGTGGATCGTGGTAGCATCCAGAGTACGCGTCCAGAAACTTTCAGAACCCTTAAGGATGCTAAGATGGAACTAAGTCCTTTTTATTTGTCTCAAGAAGGCATTCAATCAGATGACAAAAATGTTATTGAGTCTTCATCCCCACTTATGCGAGCGTTGATAATTCCTCCGGAGATGGACCACAGCATATCTCCGTATTTTGAAAAGGTTACAGTGAACTCCACCGCCCCCGAATCACATAAATCGTGTGAAGAAACGTCAAAAGTTTTTTCACATATAGAAAGTCAGGATGTGGGAACAAGTCCTATTTGCTTTGATGAGGCAAAGCCCAAACCAAATGATCGTATTGAACAGGTTACTAAATCTAAGAAGAAAAAAATTTCCACCACGGAGCAAGAATCAAGTAGTTACTTTTCATCTTCAGATATGTGTGTAGAAGAAGTTTCGCCTATTCTGAAGGTAAAAGATTTCTCGGAGGAAGAAAGCGATTTTTCTTTGCCTTCTATACGATCGTCCCCAGTAGTCGTAGCCCATAAAATTGAAGACATGGGTAACCCTGTCCCGTGTACTAAAGATGGAACTCAAACTTCTATGAACTTGATGGAAAGTAAAGAAGAAACGAATTATTATGACGAAAAACTTGACCATGAAGAAAAAGAAACTAATCCTAGCATTCAGAAAAATCAGTTACCTCCACTCTGTGATATTTTGCCGTCCAAGGTAGATCGTTCTAGAGATTCTACCTGGAGTGATTCAATGTGGAGAGAAGCTGAGGATTTGAACACGAGCTCTCGAAATATTTCAACTGAGGATGTGGAGGCAGTGTGTGACTGGGGTGAGGACTGGGACTGCAGTTTAGTCACTGATGACAACGGATTGGACTGGCTTAAAACTGAGGATCACAGTGGTAAAACATTGTATATAAGTTTGACTACTGGAGACGCTAGTTATGATATGAAGACACCGATTGACATGAAGAAATTGAGTGCTTCTCAGGCTGAAAAACTGAATACTAAACGGTATCTTAATGCGTTAAATATTTGTATTCATTTTTATTATGAATAAGGTTTTTGGCAGTCTTGTTACATTATTGTTTGCTACCCTTTTAGGTATAACTGGCTAAAAAGATACTTCCCCAGAAACTGCCATTCATTTTGGAATCCAAATGACAGAAGGAGTGTTCAACGGGACGGAAATATTAATATGATGGACAATAGTCAGACGATTGTAGGCTCTGCTGTAAAGCAATGTCTTCAGGAAAGTTCAGATTCCCTCATTTCGTCCAAATGGAGGAATAATACAGAAAAAGATGAAAGTCTCGTATCTGAAACTTCTCGGGTTAAGAATGTAAGAGGTTCAGAGTATTGGTGCCGCCCTTTCGGATCCACAGACGAAGTGCCCTCATTGGGTAAAATGGGAGAAGTGATAAGCTTTTGCCAGAAGAATTCGTGCAGATTTTCAAAAGATGATTTAAGTCGAGTGGACGTCATTGCCCAGTTAGATAAAAAATTCATATTAGGCTATATGCGAGTTCTCAGTATGTGTGAAAAGTATCAGCACATGCTGGTAGCATTTGATCAACATGCAGTTCATGAAAGGATTCGACTGGAGAAATTAATGGCTGGTACAAAACCGTTTTTGTATAATTTTCATAGTCACTATCGTTTTCGAATTATTGTTTCGAATAATGTGATAAATTGTCTTTTAGAAGCATATATAGAAGTTGCGGAAGGGCTAAAGGAAATCGCAGCGGTCTCTATAAATCCTCCATTTGTATTGAACTTTTCTGACACCGAAATTAGAATCATAAGCAACTATCAGGATGTGTTCAAGTCATTTGGCGTTACAACTGAGCCAGTAAGCACTATGGAGGTTAAAATCACGTCTGCTCCGAAACCATTTGCCGATAAAATAGCTAATGAAGTAATTGCATATTATATTTATCAAGGACAAACTTTTGCTATTCGCATTATAGTTTAACATGTTTTCAGATCTCAACAAATCGGGATTATACGATGAAGAAATTGTTGATTTCATTGATGCAAGAGGAAGTGAGAAATATTATTGACATGAAAGGAGCAAATGGATTAAATATGCCTAAAGTGATTTTTAATGTTCTGTGCTCACAGGCTTGTCATGGTAAGCCAAACGTTAAGCTTTCAGTAGCTAGCTGCTGAAACTGTAAATGAATCCCAGAATTTCCTTCTCACCTACCGCGATTTCTACTCTTGTAGGTGCGATAAAATTCGGAGATGAGCTAGAATTAAGTGTTTGCAAAAAACTGGTTAGTGGCCTACAGAGTTGCAAAGCACCATTTCAGTGTGCCCATGGAAGACCGTCTTTAGTTCCATTGATAGATATCCAAAAACTAAAACACAATTTACCAATTACAATTGGGCACATTCGTGTAGCTTCACTTTCCTCAGCTGATCATTATTCCCAATTTAGTAGCTCGCAGAAGAAAAACAGCAGTGATTTGTTACCTAAGCTAACGTCTAAATACTTTGATGACAACGATACTGTAGAAGAAGATGGCGAACAGTGATATGTAGAAAGAGAAAAAGAAAATCTCAGTTTTTGAAGTTTCGCATTTTTAGACATTATGTCACAGATTTTACTTGATAGTTTCGACTCGATAAAAAATGTATTTGCCATTTGTTTAAAAATATGTCCGTTTATAGAAATTTGTTCCACTCTACACGATACATAATTTCTAAACTTAAAATAAACAAGGGGAACAAGAAAATAATCGTACCAAAAAGAAACAACTAGTCACTAACGCCCATGTCTGCTGGATGCAACCTAAATATTTCATCTGACGGATCCAGTTTATATGAAGCCTTTGGCTTCCTTCTTTCAAGATCTTGCTTTTGATGTACACGATTCGCATATTTTCCAGCCATTGACTTCTTAAATGCAGAGCGTACCTGGAGATAAAAATACAATGATTAAGATTAATTTACTACTTTCTATCGTGTCTTATTAATCCCGTTTGAAATTCGAATTCAGCAATCATAGCTAAAGATAATACCTTGCTCGGGGAGACGTAATATGGATTGCTCCAGATAGTTGCTCCACCAAAACTGGATTCGAAAACTCTGATAGGATTGAATACAAATCTTGGCCCTAAAATATTAATGTTAGAAAAGAAAACAAGGATCAATTGAAGGCATAATAAGAACATTTCCTGCTTTTGTGCATAGAATAAACGAGTTTTTATTTTTTACCGATTTCAACTAAGGATGCATCTTCCTCCATAATTTGATAATTTCTGAACCATACTCTTCCATCCAGTATTGTAAATGTGAAGACATGATCTATGAAGGGTTGGCTTTTTGGATGATGATAAGGAGTGGAAAATATCTGGGTGAACAGTTCTTTCATTACTTGAAAATGTGGTTCTGTGTCAAAAGTGTGATCAAATGACAACACAGCTCGAGATCCCTTCAGGCAATTTCCTGTGAATTTTAGCTCTTCCATTGTGTGAACTATTCAAACAAAAAGGATTAAAAGCTGTACTATTGAACACATAGACGATTGACGCCGACGCCTGCCTTTTAAAAATTATTGTTAAGGAAGAAGTCAATACCATTTTCCAATAAGAATTTGACAGATGGACCAGCAGAAATGTTACTCATCCATAGATAAATATCCCCCTGCCGCCTTCCCTCGAAAAATAAGCATTTATTGCAGTTTTTCATTTCGCAAATCTAAAACAAGTGAACAAAGTCTCTGTGTTAACCTGTATCACAGTTTGTACACAGTTTGAAAATCTATAACTCGAGCTCACCTCATTAATTGAAGCTAATGATTCTCTGCGATCCATCTTAGATTCCTTTTTTGTGTGGGGTAAAAGCCTTCGTAGGTTGTCCATAATATGGCGTCCTCTGAAAGAAATTCCTCTAGCACCAAAAACCATAACTCTTTGCTTATTTCTCCATATTCCCTGTTTCAAATAAATGTTATGTATGGTTTAATATAGTCAACCTTAAGTTAATTTAGTAGTTATTACGCGACATGACCAATATTTACCTTTTTCGCTGGTTTGTCTTCGGAACTTCGGACTGGGGGCAAAATTATCTCTTGTTCGGATTCTACTCCTTTCTTTCCACTATTCTGAATTTTGGTTTTTTGTTTCTTTCCTTTCGCTTTTGTAATGCCATTTTCTTTTAAATCCTTCAATACCTGCTTTGAAGGAGTGTATTTTTTCCTCTTCTTGACTATACCGTCTTGCAATGAAACAGCATTCGCTTTAACCATTTTGCTGTTTATTCACGATTAAGGTTAATTGACAGGATAGTTTTATTCCCAATTGTATTCGGAAGTTTCTCAAATTATCAAACAAATAAAAGATCAAAATCAAACAATTTATTAAACATCAGCCAGTCAAACACGAATTTTAACTTGCTGTGCTACACGAGGAAGCATTCATGAAACAATTTGCCGGTGATAACTTTCTATGTTAATGCGATTTTGTGTATATACTGGAATACACTCGAGAGA
>Ga0210040_10008800_pt1 | contig 11871 bp, 4 predicted proteins | sample CryGeyCG12114_NA_FD_185462 | JGI IMG/M metagenome (GOLD analysis project Ga0210040, IMG submission 185462) | Groundwater microbial communities from aquifer - Crystal Geyser CG19_WC_8/21/14_NA (SPAdes) (version 2) | ecosystem: Environmental > Aquatic > Deep subsurface > Groundwater | place: USA... | reverse complement strand
TTAGTGAACACGGAACACTTGAAACTAACTACACAGTGAGTGACCCAGTACTGTTGATCTGAACGAATGGAACCACATTTTTGGAGTTTATACCTTTTACAAAGTAGCCCTGTTTTGTATGACTCTGTAGATTTAGTTGTTGATAAATTAACTTGTCACAATGACAGTGGTAGGATTCTTAGTTAGTTTTTGCAAAATGGAAATTATGATTCAAGAAACTGCCAGCTCAATGATCCATATTGTTAGTATAAGTGTATAAAGAGTGAAAATTAAGAAAAGAAAACATTATTATCTGCGATCCGATATAAGTTAAAATAAGTCACCAACTAATTATACTTATGCCACAAGCAATTCCATTGCTAATAATATATTCCTTAATTTATTTATTATTGAAAAGTGCGGTGATTTTGTAGAACCTAAGGCTTCAATAAGCAGTTGTTGTTACAAAGATTTAAAATAATTTTTACAAACTACTACTGCTGCGTACCCATTGATCACATTGCCCTCTATTTACGACACGTCTATTTATCTCAGCAGCATTAATTGCCAGTTTTTTTATCCGAAAAAAATAGAGTTTACCTTATTGTCTCAAGGGATAGGACCAAATGCTTGATTTCATATGTAATTTGATCGTAGATTAAAGAAAGGACTTTCGTGGGTTAGTAATTTTCTTATTAGCTTTTAGTTATTGTAGACAATATTGTATTGTAGATAAGTCAATAATTTTGGTAATTGAGTCTTACTTTTTTCTTTGTATTTCGCTACTACTTACGAAGTTTGGTTTTATAATTTGATCCCTATGAATTTAGAGACGATTTGAACCTGAGGTATAATGATGCCATGATGATTCTATAAATACCACGTGTTACATGCTTTAGTATGACTAGAAAACTAGAACGGACTGTTATGTATTGCCATACTTGAGGAGAAATGTACAACGTGAAAAATGCATTGCAAAACCTATAGACTTATTACCTTAAGCTCCTGGGAGTTCCTCGTCCCAGGTTTCAAATGTGGAATGATGAAATCAAAAGTGATCCAATCTACGTATGTAATGATAAGATACCGCCCATAATAGATGCGGATTGTGTTTTGGGATGTAAGAAAGAAAGGGAGGAATTTTTACCTGCTACATTAATAGTAAAGATGCATAGCTCTATAATGATACGGCATCCGTGTCGTGTAATACGTAATATTAATTATTTTAATGATTGCTTGGTGTGTAATGTGACATTTGTTCATTCATATTTCTCATTGTTATTTGCTAATATTGTTGACTTTTTATATATGATTTAGAGATGTACATACTTTTGCAGCTATCGTTTTGGGTGTCACGAATGAATACTAAATAAATGTACAGTTGTACTTCTGTCTAGTCAAGTAAAGGAAATGAAACAAATGGAGTATTGGTTTCTTTTATTTGGTGTGTAATGAGGAGATATGAAGCATTCACTGAGGATATTCATTTTTTGAGCTTGTTTCCGACTATAATTTTTCAAGGCAAGCAGTTAAAACTAACTAATCAAGAGAGGAATTTCCATTTGCATAGTGATACATAAGCAGCGTATTCTACAAAAGTAAGGTCAAGTTCAAGATTGTTTTAATTGGAAGGGTAATTGATTCGCTTAATAGTTTCAGGTGGAAGGAAATACATTTAAACTTTTTTTAGCAAACATATGATTTAACAACACGGTTTAATTTCAAGTAGCTTCAAGATTGCATGACAAATCCAATTCATTAATATCTTTTGCTTAATCTCTCACAGTCCAGCAATTGATTTAAATCATTCATGAATAAATAAATGCCTAGCTAGAATTATTATATAATGAAATGCACTTCATAATCTATATTGCTTGCATCAAATTGTAAATATCCTTGATTACATTTTCTGCTCTTACTACCCTACATAATGCATCCATGCTGCAGAATTTTATCCTATCAAACGGAAGAACTTTCATCCTTGAAAAAGAATTTATGCAACAAACTTGATTTCATGGATAGGATACTAACATGAAGAACAAATGCAAACAATTCACTTGATTAATAATTTGCAGCTTATCTGCTGAGCTCATTATTGCACTAACTAGCTCACTAACAAACTAAATGTAACCTCCAAAAAATTTTTCCTATGAACTGTAACTCGATCAGCAGTTGCTGCTAACTTACCAACTACCAACTATTTACTCTCATTCTAACAAAATACCATAAACGCAAGCTTAGTTGTGAGCGATAAAAAATCTTCAAATTTACAACTGCCCATGCATACAAACATCCCTGCCACCAATGACCTTTTTTTTTGCCCGTCTCTGAGTGTTATAGTCAAACTTAACTTTCCAAACCGTAACCTACATTGTTAAAGTCCAACGGCGATCTTGATTCATGAAAAATTATCACCTCTCTGGTCTAACTTGCACATTCAAATTTGTACCCTAAATCTGAACCAACATTTGTATGCATATTTAAGTTAGTTAGTTAGTTAGTTACAAATTGAATGGTCCGTTGCTATCTCTCGTTAGTTACGTATTATTCTCGTCCAACAAATATCTGGTTAGTTAGTTAGAAACCTACTGGTAAAAAGTGAAGCCATTTACCTTTGGAGCTCATGCATTTAACAGTATATGGCTTGTACTACTGACTGACTGACATTTTTCATATTAAGCTTGACATACTCACGCATGTGTGTTCACTTGAGATAGGTAAAACCAGTTTCACGCTAAAAGTGAAATTGGAATGTGAGAGAGTACATAGATCTTTAATGTTGGTTTGGTTGCAAAAATCCTGACAAACGGAGATCTCAACTTACTTACTTATGTAAAATGTGTCACCCAGTCTGTAGGTATGTATGCGCGTACAAATATTCAGTCCGCGGCCGTCTTACTAGCAAACAATGGAGGAGATATAGAGAGGGATGAAAACGATAATTGGCAGACTTTAGGACTAATGGCATCTCGACCGTGTTATTGCATAGGAGATTGGTTAGCATGTGTAGTTAGGGAGTAAGCATAGTATACAGCGTATTGAGTTGAATTTGAATTCACTTTTGTGCAGTTTGTTCGATTGTTTAATGTTTTCTTCAACATGGAGGGTCTGTTGGAGCTAAAGTTCAGTGATAAAAAGTACCTCAAATGAAAAGCAATAGTGAGTGAGGGCAAATGAACTTGAGGATTTCGTTTGCTTTCTGGAGATTTTTTGGACAGTGTTGAAAAAATATTACGTTAGTGAAGATAAGTTCTCATTGCGTGCGTGTGTGTATAAATAATTGTGAAAGTTAAAGTAATTAAAGTTTTTTTGTGATTCGCTATATATTGGATCCATTTAACCGGATAGCTGATTAGCAGGTAATGTTTTGGGCCAGATATTATGTTCTTTGATTTCACTAAATTGCCGAAATAATCATAATTCATGCATCACAGTACGTAGTGATAATGTCAGGTCAGAATATTTCCCCAAGCGAGATAGTTTTCTAAATATAGCATGTATACATGCATTTTCATTGGGTAGTGAAAAAAGACGACTTGCTTGCAAGCTGTGGTTTGCCCCAATCCAAAAACAGCTCCATTTTGGGCTTAAAATTTTGCTCTTCAACATGCATATGAGAATAATGACTAACGATGGCATGCCATAGTTCATTATATCAGTCTCACAGTAGATCGGATGATTAGATCATTAAAAGAAGCCCTAGGCTTTAATCCTTTGTTTCTTAATCTGCTGTGCGTTTTATAAGTTTAGTCAAAAAGTTGCTCCGTTTGTGTTTTCATAACCTTTGCATGGACTTACCGGACACTAGTATTGTGGGTATATAACTAAATAACTATCACTTGTCCAATTTGGTGACATTCAGGCCGATTAAATTCCTTGTCCTTTCATTTTCTCACGCTGCACGTCATCCATGTTTGTAAAATAGGGCAAAAGAGTAGTGTACGTGAGAAATTCATGTTCGTAAATGATAAATAGTTAGAGTTAGAAGGTACCATTAGAGAGAGAGGAATGATTAAAGTGTATGCTCATGTACATTACGAATTTGAGGAGTCAAGGCCTTTGAATTGCATTGGTAGCCCAAATTGTTGAAGTTTCATTTACTATTTGCATGCATTACAACAATAATAATTGGGATTGAGCTGTTTTATATGGTTGGTTTTATGCAGTAAACATTGGCAAAATTGGCACAAGTGCATCTATTAATTTACATTTTTAAGGACAAGCATGATACAAAGTTGGATAATGATGAGAAAATGCTTCGCTAAAGTTACTTTATAAGCATTCGCTATCACTCATTAAAAAATGTCAAAATGTTACACAAGTAAGTGAATTTGACAATTTATACTACTAAAACTCAATTAAGCGTGAGCTTAAGCAGTACAGTTTTTGTTCCATCAGTTTTGCAATCGTTCTTGTGGTTTGCACTTGCTGGCATTGCTAGTTTTTTTAGTGTCGGCTAAAACTTGGTTCTTTTGTTTGTTAGATAGTGTAATAGAGATTTGCGTCAGAACCTAAAGCATTTTTCTTCAAGTATAAAGTACGGTGATCTGTGTATTTAGTAAGTGATGTTTGAGAGCACTAAACAAGTTCATATTGTCGTGTTCGCGTTTTTAATAAATTTTTTTTAAATCCGCAGTTTGTGAAGATTGATTTCTAAAAACCAGTAACTTATAAAACTTGTTGCAATTTTATTGTGAATCCCCCCCCAATTTTGTGTGCAAATACAGTCACAATGACCTTTGTTTGCTCTTCATTCTCGATTTTACAAAATTGCAGAAAATCCACTCATAACGCATCTGTCTATGCTATGCAATAAACATCTGTAAAAACTTGAAAATGATTTTTAAACCTGATTGCATGCCTGGCATTCATGATCTTTGTTAACAAAAACCAGTTTTCCAGGCCATGAAAAAATCATTTTAGATTGACCATAATCTACACTTTGCTGTACTACCTGATGATTTGATTCATCATGCACAATTAATATTTTGCATGCAGTTTGTACGTGACCAAAGTCCAGTCCATTGATTTGCCTACCTTAATCAATTCATATACATTTATACAAATTACTGACTACTATAGCTGAGCAAGGCTAGCCTAGACACATTGTTAAAAACCAGTTCCCAGCAATTTTTCTTTTCATCAAGCATCTTATCCGCACAACAATGCAATACAGACGATTTTTTCTTCCATTCCAGATAGGTTTCTATTCCAGTACAAAAAATATGATTGCCAGAAAGGACGTCCCTACCCTACCTTTAAACAATAATGACTGATCCAGAATCCAACAAGTCACTTGTTCTGTACCTAGCCAACTGTACGGAGCAATTCTTGAGCCAATACTTGTCCAGCTCCCTATTCTTTGCAGCCTTGTGCAATCAATCCAGTACTCATCTAAAAACAGTCCATAGTCAATACTCCATTAAAACCATGTTGATAGACGTATCGTCAAGTTACAAGATGATCTTGACCGAGCCTCATCTACTTGTAACGCTAACAATAGCATCGCTCACAACATTTTCCGTTTTGGCTCTAACTGGCCTACTGTACGGGAAAAAGTTTAGAAAATACATGTATGGCATTGCCCATGGATTAAAAACTTTTGTGGAAGACTTGGCCATGTTAATTTTTACTGTGTCCTTCCTACTATTCATGTCTCTTCCATATGGACTCATGTTGTTTGTACGATGGGGACTGCAGCTGTATTGTAAACTCCGATGGGGCTCCCTAGGCAGCCTCGTGGAAGGAAATGATTCCTGTGGAGTGGTGGACAATCCCAAATCTCTACAGATAATCAAGTCCCTAAAAGTGTTGCAAGGAGATTGCAGTTTGGACAAAATCCGAGATCGTTGTGCCAAAACGGTCGGACGTACAGATGACAAAGGGAATTATGTGTTTCCCAAGTTCTACCAAAGATTGGACAAAATCTGGGGATTCTATGTATGGAAGCCGTCCAACTTTGATATCAACTACCATATGCGCTATTTGGATGAGAAGAATCCGCATAAGCTTGTGACAGAAGCTGAAGCTTTGGATACAGTGTCCAAATTATCCAACATTGGTTTTGAGCCGGATAGGGCTAACTGGGAGATTTTGTTTATCCCTAATTTCATCTATGATTATGAGCTGGAGCTGGATGAGTCTAAAAGAGTGAAAAAAGGAGGACTCATCATCCGGATTCATCATGGAATAGGGGATGGGTTTTCACTCATGAAACTTATTATGCATAATATGGTGGACAAAGAGGAGAACTATGTGGCACCAAATCCGCATGCTAGACCTGGGCAGAAGGAATCCAGCTGGTGGTACAAGATTGCCGTGTTTATTTATCTTATTTTCAAGTCACCCCGTGCTATGTATAAAGGGATTTTACTCAAGGATTTGAATCCTCTGCATAATCCTAAAGTGAAGATTTTGGGTGAAAAAGTTGCATATTGGTCGGATCCTATTGATGTCCCATGGTTGAAGGAGGTGAAAAATAAATTGGGCTCGGGGATGAGCACGATTTTGTTATCTGCCTTTACTGGCTCATGTAGGGACTATATGATTCAAGAGGTATGAAACTTTAAATGTACTTTTTGTATTCTTTGACATGAAAAGATTGTTTACATTGAAAATTTATAAAATAGAAAAAAATATCAGAAGAGGAGCTACCAGCTAGCATATCAGCATTAATCCCGGTGCCAGCGCCGAACCATCCAGATAACAGAATGTGTAATAAATTCTCCGTGCTCATGTTTAAATTGGATACAAATCAAGCCTGTCCAGTTGAGCGATGTGCTTCAATCAATGCGGAAGGAAAAATTATGGCCACCACGCCTGAAGCCCCTGTGAATTTCTTCTATATCAATGTGATGGGCATTTGCCCAGCTGCGGTAGCCAACTTCATTATAAGCAATACGCAATGTTCTGTGTTGATCTCGAATGTGCCTGGACCAGAACGAGGGATTAGCATTTGGGGTCATCCTTTACTAGATTCCATGTTTTGGCTTCCCAATGTTGGTGACTCAGGTATCCAAACTAAATAAACTATAAATTTAAACGTAGTGCTTCTGTTTTTTAAAGTAACCCTCGCCCATAGCGAGTTTGCTGTTTTGGTTAACGCAAAATTTCGTGAAAACAGCTTAAAAGTTCCTTCTGCATGACCAACAGAAAAATTTTCTCTTCAGTTTAAGTTCAAGCAAAATTTTTGTTTGATTTTGTAATGAACAATAATCCAAAAATGTCACTAAACCTTTCACCAAAACCAGATTTATGTGAACAAAAAACAGACAATAGCAGTAGGAAGAGAAAATATCTGTGCTTTGAACCGTTTGAGCTTTATGATACTAAGAATGAAATTGGGTTTTCGTTTTCAGGCATATCCATTTCATTTCTATCGTACAAGAATCGTTTAAGGATCGGTGTCACCGTTGACAAAGGTGTAATCCGTGATGGTTTAGACGGAGCCAAAAAAATTGCCAATGGGATGATAAATGAGTTCAAGAAAATGTCTCGAATGGTGAATATACCATGTGAGAGTGTGATTTATCGATCCGAAGGGATTGAAACAGACATGCCAACAAAGGCTCCAGACACGCAAAATATTTTCGAAGAAACGGACAGTTTCAAAGAAAACCTGGAGAAACTGGAAGCTAGATCGTCTAGTAATCACATGGATGCACTGGAGCCAATAATTAAGGATCGCAAGATCTTTCGTGATAAACATGCTCACTATAATAATAATAAGTTGGACACTGAGCACAGTGTGGCAAATAAAAATGATAGGAATAATATAGAGAATGGACCCACTAAAAACTATATCCAAAAGAGCATGCTAAGAACGCATCATAGGAACTCATCTTGCTCAATTAATCCCGCATCCCTGATTAGTAATGGAGTGAGCAGGTCGTGATTGTTTTCATAATTGTAAAATCAAACTATTTTTTTGCAAGAATCTTAAAATATGTAATGTATTTTTGTGTTTACTTTGTTATGCCTTGTTTATAGAATAGCAAACAAATACATGCAATTTTATTGTACATACAACGAGCGAGTGTAGCAATCATAATTCATGAAGTATTGTGAAGTGAAGCAACGACAGTGTGAAAAAGGATTCTTGTACCAGTACATTATACTACTTTCCTATTAAGCTATGACTTATTCTAGTTACTAAATTACTTAATTTATGTTTTCAGTATACAACCGACGATTCATTAAGGAGGGAAAATAAAGAAAAATGCTAAAAATATAGTATGTTTGTTGTGGGAATCAGCGAATCGTGAATATTTCCTTTTGCATAATATGTAGGTTATGTTGCAGAGATAAGCCTTGTGAGTACGGTTAATGGCACCGACAGTGGGGCAGGCTACAACACGTATAGTATTCATGCTAGCTAATTTTTTACAAGCGACGAGATAATTAACTGAGATACGATTATGGGTTTTGCAAATGGTAGGTAATGTGAACCCTCATAAACTTACAGCCGGAATTCATGACAGTTGAAAGTTCCAAACAAAGCCATGCTATTGATATGCACCCGTGCGAATAAATGCCAAAAAGTTATTTGTCTACGGCTTTGAAAGGAAAGTCGACAATCACAGAACTACAATCAGATTGTAACACTAAATATCTCTTTTATTAAAATCACTTCATATTTCATAATTAGCATAGCACAAATTGCTTAATCCACTTCTATTTCGAAGCTAAAAGTGAAACTAAACCTAAACAAATGGTATGGTGCATCATGGCGCTACACTGTTTTCTGATCACGCTAGCACAACCGAAAATCAACTATCTAGATCAATCGATTCCTATACGCATAGGCTAAAAAGTAAAATATGGTTCAAACTTTAATAATAGTAATAACAAATAACTTACTTACAATACTAATCACAACTGCTCCAATAAATGATAGCAATAACTTCAGTTCAGCAAGTTTCTAAACTTAACTAACTACTAGTAAACCTATACCAAACTCCTATTTGCTAACTAACTAGCAAAAAGTGGCAGAAAAAGTCACGACAAAAGGCTGATTAGGAAGGTCCACAGAAATCATGTGAATTATACTGTACATTGGACAATGCATCGGTTTATGTCGGCTATACAAATAATTCCATAATTCCTGCATAACAATAATCAGCAATCGGAACACTAAATTTTGAGATGCATTTGGTGAATAGTTATCTTTGGTGTGCACAAGAATTAAAACTCATCATGATAATATTAGAACACTACTAGACGGTTTATTATTTGGTAGATAACAAAAACTCATAAGCGTCACCAAAAGAAAATAAAAAAAAAGTTCGTTTTTAATAACTGAAAAACGTACAGCTTGAGAAACACACATCTACCAACTCAAAAACTATAGCTAACAGAAAAAAATTATAACAATAAGATAAGAAACAGGCAAAAGCTGAATTTACATGATTTGATTACCATTCCTAACCACATTGTACAATAATAATACTTACTAACCAACAAATTATAAATTAATAATAGTACGAAAGAAGCCGGCTCTTTTGTATACTGAGTCGTCTGCGGCTACTATCAATTTATAGCAGCGATCTTTATTCTAATAAATTATATTTCTCAACCACCTAATTTCCTTTGACATTCCCAGGCCGGCTTGTACAAACTAGAGTTTCCAGAGACTATACGGCTGACGCATTAGTATCTACATCCGTCCCACCCGATGCATCATTTGCATCCACTGGGATCTCACTGCTACTCGTAGCTTCAGACTTAGTATCCACAACTTGTGCACCTTGATCAGGGACAGGAGCACTCTCATTCATATTTTCCTCATTCTTTTGCTCGGCAGTAACGGTGGTATCAGAACCAGAAACAACAAGCTCACCCTGTGGTGGTTGACTGGAGTCAACGTCCATGGACTCCACAAGGGCCACCTGATTATTCTCATCCTCCTGTTGTGGCAGTGGAACTTTCTCTTCCAGAGCAGAAATACACTTTTGAATCAACTTAATACACTCTTTGCGATAATTGCGAACATCATCCCGTCCAGCAGTCTCCACCGTGTCTAATTTGATGAGATTCCTGGTCAGCATTTCATCAATCAACATGTACTCCTTGTCTTCCCTACTTGTGCCCTTGAAATCTTTTACTTTCTGCTCCCATTCCCGCACCTCATTGATGACTATAGTGATCTTCTCGATCGGGTCCATTGGAGTGGCAGCCTTTTTTGCCGGTGGGGTCTGAGAGCGTTCTGCAGGACGAGAACATTTGGGTTGCGGTTGCTGTTGATTTGGAGACTGAGAATTTTGGTGGGGCCCATTTCTTTGAGGTGATGTGTTATTACTAGCAGCAGGTTTTGATCCTTTCCCCTCCATGAAGATTGGAATATTTCTTATACCACCAGTAGTATTACTGGCATTATTAGATTTTGTGGAAGAAGAGTTTGCATTTGATGATTTGCTCGAGTTTCCACCAACTTGAGTCACAGGTGGTACGGTTTCGATATTCCCCTTGGAAACGGGATTCGGATCCCCCAGTTGCTCGTCTAGTCCAGGTGGTGCTGATTGGGCTCTCGTATTACGGGTTTCTTCAGCTTTTAGATTATTTACAACGTTAGAAGGGGCTGCCGAGTCTGTACAACTTCTGTGGGTTCCATAAATTTGGGGTTTTCGTTTCCCAGATTGAGAGTCTACAGATTGTTGTTGTTGTTGCTGAGGAACTTGCTGTGACCTTGGAACTTCTTTTTGTGGAGAGTCATCTTTGACAATGTGGATGGGGATGACCCGTTCCTCACCCCCAGATGAGGCAGACCCGGAGTTCGCACGAGGACGAGGGAATCCATCCCCGGAGAGATGGTCTTCCCATGGGGGATCTCTTCTCATTGCCTGAAACATTGGGCGTGGGCGTGAACGGATGTTGTCGAATGGAAATCCTGAACCCTGTAAAATTGTAAACAACAGGAGTTAGATTAACGTTAATAGCCACAAGTTGTTATTGACCCATTTGTTTATTAAACAAAATTAAATTATGCATGAATTATTTTGAAAAAAATATCTGCACACTTAGCATTTAATTAGTAGTCTAGCAGTGAAAACATTCGAATTCCAATGTGCTTGACATTTAATTATGGCTTTTTTTAGCCAAATATAAAAAAACTGGTTACAAGTCCCCCGCAGCAAGAGATACAGCTGTTAGTTAACAACACGACATTGTACGTGCTATTCTGATTCATGGATATATTATAAATGCGTCATTTCGTCCCCACGTCTACCTACCTTTATACCTAACTATACTGTAATTGGCATAGTAAAAAAAAAGTTGCCCCATGTTATCGGACTACCCCCCTTAATAAATGGTTGATTTATGAAAAAATAATCACTAAATCAGTAAAATGATGCGGTCAATAATTCAACGCTCATTTTTTCAGTTTTTAAAAACAGTGTAATTGAAAAACGTTTGTTTACATTTTGTTGAAAACGAAACAACCGACGCTGACTTTAGATAAACTCAAGGTCCCTATAGTGATCAAAACAAACTCCTTCTCTACCAGGTCTGGCAATACTTCAATACTCAAGCAAAATATTTTGAAATTTTGAAAGGGGGCTCAATTTGGGCTCAATGTGAAACTAATATTTAAATTCATTCATAATAATTATTAATTTGGCAGTTATGAAGCGAATTGCAGAATTGAAGGCCATATTACAGAAGCAGAATAACGAATCCATTCTAGACACAATATTCATCCAGTCAAAACTCGATGCTGCTAAATGAAAAATTAAAAAAACTCACTAAAAATATTGAAATATCGAAAGCATTGAGTCTAAAATTAATCTCACAACGTGCGTAGAATTATGTGCGAGATATTTGGAACTTGCCATTGCTTTCATTCAGAACATTACGAACGTAAAACTATTATCAGAATTCACCTCACTTTATGGA
>Ga0210040_10008799_pt1 | contig 11872 bp, 8 predicted proteins | sample CryGeyCG12114_NA_FD_185462 | JGI IMG/M metagenome (GOLD analysis project Ga0210040, IMG submission 185462) | Groundwater microbial communities from aquifer - Crystal Geyser CG19_WC_8/21/14_NA (SPAdes) (version 2) | ecosystem: Environmental > Aquatic > Deep subsurface > Groundwater | place: USA... | reverse complement strand
CTGCAGCTCGAGCATGGCATCAGCCATCCAGTCTGGCACTTGATGCTGCAGCATGGCATTTCTGGCAGCATCCTCCGGGACATCCACAAACTTTACCTGCCTGCCTGTTACCTCACTAATAATTGCCGCCGCTTCGTGGTTAGACAGTGCCTCCGGGCCGGTGAGTTCGTATATTTCCCCTTCGTGCCCAAACCCGATGAGCGCCTCTACCGCCACGGCAGCAATATCCCTTACATCGATACAGCTTATCTTACCCTCACCTGTCGGGTGATAAAAGCAGCCCTCTGTGCGAATACTGTGCGCATCGAAGTTGGTGTAGTTCTGCATAAAGGAAGACGGGCGCAGAAACGTATAGGCAATGCCGCTGTTGGCGATGTACTCTTCTATCTCGTGGTGCCAGCGGCACAACTGCAGGGTTAGTTCTGTGCCGGCACCCATGGACGACAGCTTCACAATGTGCTTGACTCCTCTTTTCTTAGCCTCATCTACCAGCGTCTTCGCCATATCCACCTGGTCTTGTGTAAAAGGCGTTACCATAAAAACCTTGTCTACGTGCGTGAAAGCTGCGTGCAGGGAATCCGGGTTTTTGAAGTCCATTTCCACCACCTCCACCTCCGGCAGCCGCTTCAGGTTCTCTCCTTTGATGATAGAATGCACTCCTGCCCGAACCCGTACATCATCAACAATAGAAAGCTGAATAGCTACCTCCTTGCCTACCGTGCCTGTGGCTCCTGTTACTAATATAATATTATGCATATATTTTTCTTCGCAATGTTCCCTCCTATTACGGCTGAGGATAGGTTCTGTTCGTGAGGCGCTGTACCGACTCCCGCACCGGTACTACTTCTTCTGCAGCGTGACCAGGTAGAGTTTGCCGTTCTCGTTCGTGATGAGGAGCTGCGTGGGCGACAGATACAGCAGTGCTTCCGCCTGGCCTGTTTTGCCAATGGGCAGGCAGCTCCGTTTGCCGCTGAAGTTCACGAGGCCGTCCGCCATCGCAAACAGGTACAACCGGCCGTAGCCCAACAGCGCGAACTGGTCTTGTGCGGGCGCCATGGCAGCGGCCGTCACCGGCGATTTTACCCGAAGCTCCTCCTGCGGCGCCAGTGTATACGTCCCGCCGGTGGCAGGCAGGGTATAACGCCTTGTGACGGTTTTGCGAAGCGCGCGGCTTTTGGTAAAAAGGGAAAGGCTGTCGCGGTGGTAAAAGAAACCCTCCAGGTCGTAGTGGCGCTGCCGGGGCGAAGGCGGAAAGGCTGCCTGGTCGGCATAGCGAAAGCGAATCGTGTCAGCCGCCGTATGCGTCTCAGAGCTGACTTTATATACCTGCAGGTTCCGGCGGTTGTTGAGGTTGTTCCCCACATCGCCTATATACAGATTCCCCTGCCCGTCCTCCGCTATATCCTCCCAATCCTGGTTCGGCAGCGGTAGCGGCACTGTTTGCAGCAACTCTCCCTTCAGATTAAAAAGATACAGGCTGTTCGGGGCCCCGCTGTCACCGTGCGTCCAGAAGGTAGTATCGGAGGCGCGGGCAAGCCCGGAGCTTTCAGGGATGCGGCTGTCGAGGCGGGCAATGCGCTGCACTTGTACCTTGTATTCCTTCCGAAGGCGCACAAAGTCGCTGTTGCGCCTGTCGGAGCCGCAGCCACAGAACAGAGCCTGCATATAAACATAAACGGTAAAGAGCTTGATCAGCATGCTGGTTCTATATAAACGTGGTGATGTGGCTACCCTATATAGCGGCGCTATACAGGGTAGCCACTGCCCTACTGGGTTACAGCGCCCGCAGCCGGCGCAGCACTTCTTCGCGGTCGGCCCAGAACTGGCGGCTATATACCTTTATATAAGGCCAGTGGCGTTGCTGCAGGAGTTGGGGCACATCAGCATGCGAGTGCCTGATGGAGAGGTGGCTGTGGTACAGGTCGTCGTCTGTGAGCACAACGCCCTTGTACTGTTGCTCCTTTACCTGTGTCAGATCAGCGAACGGCACCTCTTTCTGTAGAGTGCCAACCTCCTCCTGCAGCCATTCCTTGAGCATGGGCACCTGCGTGGCGAGCGCCGTTTGTTTGGGCTTGTATTCGAAGTACCGGCGGCTTACCTGTTGCGCATACAGCAGGTACGCCTGCAGGAGCTTGGGCCCCAAATGCAGCGCGTGCTCTACCTGCAGTTGCTCGGCCCGTATGCTGCTAACCACCATCACCTGCTGCCGGGCCCGTGTGATGGCCACGTTCAGGCGGTTTTCGCCGCCCGCCTGGTTCAGGCTGCCGAACTGCGTGGCCACCCGCCCCTGGGCATCGGGCGCATAGCCGATAGAAAGGATAATGATGTCCTTCTCATCACCCTGTATGTTCTCAATGTTTTTCACCAGCACCGATGCTGGCAGTACTATCCCCTGCTCCCGCGCTTTGTCCTCGAGCAGGTCCTGCACCAGCATTTGCTGCGCATAGTTAAAGGTGATCACGCCGACTTCCTGTTGCCCTGCCTGCACCCACTGCAGCACCAGTTCCGCTACCTTCTCGGCCTCCGGCAGGTTCGTGTTGTCCTGCCAGAGGCCATATACTTTCACGAACTGTATCGCCGGGGTGCGGGCGTTGGCATCCTCCCGCTCCGGGATCAGCTCCAGCTTGCGGCGGTAGAAGTGGCGGTTCGAGAACTCAATCAGCTCAGGGTACCGGCTGCGGTAATGCTGCGTAAGCATCGTCTGGGGCAGGTACAGGCTGCACAGCTGCAGCAGCGACTCTGCCGACAGTTCCTCTACCTCTTCCTGGTCAGATGCGCTCCAGCGGGCGCGGTACAGGTCGGATGGTTTTAATTGTTGCTCGTCGCCGGCCACTACCACCTGCCGCGCCCGCTGCATGGCCGGAATACCGGACTCGGCAAAGCACTGCGAGGCTTCGTCAAAAATCACCAGGTCGAAGCAAGCCTCCAGCGGCAGCACCGCCGAAACAGTCTCAGGCGAGGCCAGCCAGCAGGGCACCAGGTCCAGCATCTCCTGGGAAAACAGCGAGAACAGCTTCCGGATGGGGTACAGGCTGCGCTTCTTGCTTACCTGAGCCTGCAGCCTGCGGTAGGTAACGGTGTTGCCGAGGCGGTTCTGCTCCAGGTTCCGGTACGTTTGCTCCCGCAGCTGCGACAGCACAATCTCGGTGCTCAGGCGCTGCTTTTCCTCCAACAGCGCCTGCAGTTCTCCCTCCAGGCGCTCCAATTCCCCGTTCGAGGGCATGCGCAGTTCCGGGTGCTCTGTCTCCAGTTCGTTAACCCAGGCCAGGTACAGGCTGTTCAGGAACAGCTTCTCGCCTTCTTCCGCAGAGCCTGCGCACTCCGCCATCATCAGCTGCGCCACCTCCCGCTCCGGTTTCGTGAGCGCGGCAAAGACCATATCGTGCGCCACCAGCAACTCAAAATGCTGCTGCAGGCCCTGCAGCAACTGTTGGGCATGCTGCGGCTGTGCCACCACTGCTTTCACCTGGGCCTCCGGCAGCCATCTCAGCCATTCATTGTAGTGGGTGGTGAAGGCCTGGATGCTCTGGCTCAGCGCCTTCAGGTGCGTTACAAGCTCTGCCTTGGGCAGCAATTTCTCGGCCAGCACCTTCTCGCGGTGCAGTTGGCGCAGCAGTTTGTGGGCCGCGAGTGCCTGCTCCACCACTTTCAGCTTCCGCAGTACAGTTTCCTTCGGGTCGGTAACCTGCAGCCCGAAGTTGATGCTTTTGTTGAGTTGCTGCAACTGCTCCTGTGCCTGCTGCCGCAAGGCCAGCCGCTGCTGCAGCAGTGCCACGTTTTCTTCGTTCAGCTCCTGCCTGTACAGTGCCAGGGCCTCCTGCAACAGTTTCCTCTCTTCTGTGAAAAACCAGCTGATGCTTTTGAGCCAGTCGGTGCGCTGCTCGCCATACGCCGCGATCGCCTTTTTTAAGGCAGGCAACTGCAGCGCGGGAATGGTAGTGTCCGGGGCAGGCGTGGCCATATAAAGCTGCTCTACCTTTAAGGCCTGCACTTTCAGTTCTTCGGGCTTTATATACCCTTGCAGGAGCGCCTGAACGGTTGGCAGCACATCCGGCAGTTGCAACAGTTTCTGCAGCTCGCCGATGTTCTGCAGGGCAACTTTGTAGGTTGAGAAATTATTAAGCGTAAACGTGTAACCGCTGAGGCTACTGAGTTTTTGCTGCAGTTCGGCATACTGCTCAGGCAGCGTCCTGATTACCTGCTCCAGTTGCTGCCGCTCCGGCCAGCCAAAGCCTTTCATGCTGTGCCGCTCTTTCCAGATAAAGTTGTCCTGCTGAAAAGGCACGGCCTCCTGCAGGTACTGCCGCAGGCGGGGCAGGAACTCCGAAACCGTAGCCGCAGTAAAGTACCTGAAATCTGTCGGGAGCTGGATGTGCGGCTGCTGCAGGTTGCTGCGCAGGTACAGTTCTTTGGCTGACCAGCCGCAACGGCTGGTGTCGAACAGCGCCTGCTTGAAAGACGCCAGCTTTAAGAGACACCTGTTAATGCCACGGCTCGCCTCCAGAAACTGCCGGTCGGTGTAAATGCTGTTAAGCGCGAGGTTCTGTTTCTTGTACTCTTCAACAGACTCTATCTGTTGCAGCAGCTGGGCATAGATGCTGCTGCGGTCAGCGTTTATATCATGCACCAAACCTGTAAACGCGCCCATGCCTTTCTGCGACAGGCGGCGGTGCACCACGTCCAGGGCGGCCCGTTTCTGACTGACCACCAGCACTTTTTTGCCGCGTGCCGTAAAATCAGAGACAAGGTTGCAAATGAGCTGCGACTTACCTGTGCCCGGCGGCCCCTGCACAACCAGCGACTTCCCCTGCTTCACCGTCTGCAGGGCAGCCTCCTGCGAGGCGTCCATCTCAAACACGGTAAAGGTTTGCTGCGCCTGGTTTACAGCGGGTATATTGCCTGTTACTGACGAGGCAAAAAGGTCTTCCATGTCCTGCAGCCCGTCCCGCTCCAGCAGTTCGTCATAATCGGAGAGCAGGTAAGATGCGGCCTGCGGGTATATACCCAGTACCGCCTCCTGGGCCAGGTGCAGCTGCCCCGGTTCCAGCGCTTCTTCATACGCTGTTTTTGTGTAGTCACGGAAAGGAATCAGCTTGTCTGCAAAGAACTCCCGACCGGCATCAATGCTGAGTTGATGCTCTTTCAGCAGCTCATATATGTGCGTGCGAAACTCCAGCGGATGGCGCGGCAGCGTACTCAGGTCGAGCTCTGTGAGCGGCTCGGCCAGCGGCGTGCCCATATAGTGCGCGTAAGCCAGCAGAAAACTTTGGTTAAACTGCGGTGGCTGTGAGGCATCGGGCACCAGTTCCCATTGCTGCGCCGGGCTTACCTGCAACTGCACCGGGAAGAAAAGCAAGGGGCAGCGCACGGCCGTTCCGTCTGAAAACCTGCCGTGCACAAAAGGCCAGCCTATATATAACTCGCGGCTTCCGCGCTCTTCAAAAATCATTTCTGCCTTGCGCCGGATGTAGCGCAGCCGCTGGCTCACCGGTGCCACCGGGGCATGGCGGCTGTCGGCGTAAGGGCTCAGGCTGATCCTGTTTTTCCCCGACAGCAGCTTTTCGATCACGGCAAAGGCCGGCTGGCTGTTCAGGAAATCAAGCGCCTCCACATCCAGGTGCATCTCCCGTGACAGGCGCAGCAGCAGCAGGGCTCTGTTGCTGGAGCCTAAGTTCAGTAACCTGCGCCGGTATGTTTTAAGGATGTTTTTCATGTGTCGTTGCCCCGTTAACGGAGATACACGTACAATAGTCTATCAAAAAAGAAGCAAGTTACAACGATTTAAGTACACTTGGAAACGAGCGCCTGAGGCAGAAGTCCCTATTTTAAAGTCGCCGCCCGCATCACAAGGTCGATTAATCCAGCTGCGCCGGCATTCTTATGGCTACTCCTTCAGCAGCTTATCTTATGAAGGCCCAACCCTTTACGGATGCGGATGAAGCCAGCTTTTCGCATATAGCTGATGTGCGCCGCAACTTTAGCAGGTGGCAGTCTGTACAAAATGCATCCCTTTCATCAACCTGAAAACATATGCCTGATGCGCAACAAACCAGCCTGTTCCCGGAGGGGCCAAAGCTGCCGGTGCTGGAGCAGGTTTCAGCGGGCGGCGTGGCCTTTCGCAGCGCGGCCGGCGGCACAGAGGTAGCCTTGATCTCCGTAGGCGCGGCCAGGCGCTGGCAGTTGCCCAAAGGCTTGGTAAACGTGGGAGAGACAACCGAAATAACGGCTGTGCGTGAGGTGCGGGAAGAGGCTGGCATTGAAACCGAGCTGCTGCAGAAAATTGAAACGATCGAATACTGGTACGTTGGCAGCAGAGGCCCGCAACGCGTGCGCTTTCATAAGTTCGTGCATTTCTTCCTGCTGCGCTATATAGCAGGGCAGGTTGCCGACCATGACCGGGAGGTAAACGAAGCGCGGTGGGTACCGGCAGCGCAGGCCCGGAAGATGCTCGCGTTTAAGAGTGAGCGGCAGGCGCTGGAGAAAGCTGTTAAGATGATAGATGCACGCTTGTAAGAATCATTCTATATAAACCTCTGCCGCTTACAGCTGGAGATAGGGCTTTAGCTTCTCGAACAGCTCCGGCGTCACGAGTCTCACCTGCTTTATATCCTCCGGCTCCTTGTAATCACCGTGTTGTTCGCGGTAGGCCACCAGCGCCCTGGCCACGTTAGAGGATATATAAGGGTGTAATTTCAGCTCATCGGCGGTAGCGGTATTTATATACAGCTGCTGCGGCGTGTAGGCATCCGGCACAAAAGTGTATTTCCGCAGGCTGTCCACAATTTCTGGCTGCAGCCCATATACCTCCTGCAACTGCGCTATGCTGTGGAAGCCACCCAGCCCATCCCGGTACTTTATGATGCGCGCCGACAGCTTAGAGCCAATGCCCCTGATCTGCTTCAGTTGTGTGGTGTCGGCGGTGTTAACGTTGAAAGGAGCTAAGATAAACTTCTCGCGCGGCGGCCTGCCGTTGTTTCCGCGGGGTTCGGGTGCGGGGAGCCCGTTATTCGTTATCGGATTATAGCGGCGGCTATATGCCTTTGGCCGCTCCTCCGGCAACTGGATATAAGGGTACAGCCTCTGGAAAACAGAATCGGGCAAACCATATAGCCGACCCAGCTCTGCCTTGTAGCGAAAGTCGCCAACTTTGTTGCGGTAGTTGAGCACGCGCAGCGCCAGGTACTTTGGCAGCCCGAACGCCTGCCATTCCGCTACTGTTAGGTCGTTCGGGTTGAAGGGGCGCAGCGCCACCGTTGGCAGACTGCCAGCACGCTTGTTGCCCCGCTCCGGCTGCACGGCCTCCAGTTGCGCCACCAGGCTGTCCAGTATCTGTCTGTCAGAGGCGCTGCTGCCGGTAAGAGCGGGAGCCCGTGAGGCGTAAAAAAGAAAAGGTGCTGCCGTCAGCAGCACCATAATCCCTATCAGCCACAGGAACCCGTTCACCTCGCCTTGCGAGAAGCTAAAGTAACGCCGTATCCAGCGCCTGATCCGCTTCACTTACAGGTTATCGGTTTGGTACCTGTCGCCCTACTTCATCATCGTTCTCAGTATAAGAGTCCGGTTCAGGCCTTGGAGGCGTGTTGATCACCTTCATAAAGAAGTATATCATTAAGAAAGTAACCAGTGCGATGGTGGTTAGCATCACAATAAGTGCAGATGTATTCATAAGTCTTAAATTCTTCCTTCTCTAACTCTCTTTTTATACGCGATATATACCAGCAGCGCCAGGCAAAGCCAGACAGCCAGTAACAGGATACGCGAGGCGTTCACAAAGAACAGCGTTTCCTGTAATTGTTCGATCGCGCCGGGATCAGTGGCGGCGGCCAGCTTTTCCTTCAGGTCTATGTTCTTCAGCTTATTGATGATCGAGCTGTTATCCAGCACCCAGGTGCCGCTCATCGCAGCGCCCCAGTCGCCACCCTTCGGCGTGAACAGGGAACCCAGAAACACCCACAGCAGCAACAGCGGCGTGATAAACTTGATGATGAATTTATAGATGCCCGGCACATTGATGTCGGCACCGGAGATGATCTCTCTCCAGCCTCTGTCCATGCCGAACACCCACGCGAACAGGATGGACTCGAACAGGGCGAAAACAACCAGCGACACGGTGCCGGCCCAGTAGTCATACTCATCGAACACGCCGTACTTGAAGAACAGCACCGTTGGCATGCCCAGCAGGAACACGAACAAGCCAAACGACCAGGCAGCGGATCTGCGCTCCCAGTTAAACTCATCCTGCAGGAAGCCGATCCAGGGTGTGCCCATGGCCAGCGACGAGGTGATGCCGGCGAAGAACAGCAGGCCGAACCACATCACACCGGAGATGGCGCCCAACAGGTCTCCCCACTGGTAAAACAGGTATGGCAAGGACCTGAAAGCCAGTCCCAGTCCGCCGCTTTGCACCATTTCTGTCACTCGATCGATGCCCAGGTAACCAATGGAGATCGGAATAAGGATTGCGCCTCCCAGCACCACTTCCACAAACTCGTTCATCCAGCCGGCAGACATGGCATTTAAGGCGATGTCGTCTTTTGAGCGCACGTACGAAGCGTAGCAATGCACCGTGCCCATCCCCACAGACAGGGTAAAGAAGATCTGCCCGGCGGCGGCCAGCCAGACGGTCGGTGACCAGAGCTGGTCAAAATTCGGGGTCCAGAGGAAGTTGAGGCCCACAGAGCTGTCGTTTATAGCGCCATTTACGCCGGCAGTGATGGTGACGCCTTTGAAAGCCAGGAACAGGCCGAACAGGATGAGCAGCGGCATGCCTATTTTAGCCACACGCTCCACCCCGGAAGAAAGGCCCTGGGAGAGAATCCAGGTGTTCAGCAGCAGGCAAAGCACGTAGAACACGATCGGCTCGTACGGGATGCCTAAGGTAGAGGTGCCCAGGCTGGTATACTCACCGAAGAAATTGGAAACAGCCTCCTGGTCCATGCCGCTGAACGTGCCGATAATGGAGTGGAAGACATAGGAAAGCGTCCAGGACTCTATATAGCAGTAATAGGCCGCCACAGCAATGTTTGTCCAGATACCGAATACCCCGATGTATTTCCAGAGGCGGTTCTTGCCCATGGTATCCACGATAAACGGTGTGGAGTGGTGCCCGAACTTGCCCCCGAAGCGGCCCATCGACCACTCAATCCACAGGAGCGGAATACCCATTACCAGAAAGCAGATAAGATAAGGTATGATAAAGGCGCCGCCGCCGTTCTGTACCGCCTGTACCGGAAAACGGAGGAAGTTTCCGAGGCCCACTGCGTTACCGGCCATGGCCAGAATCAGGCCGACCCGTGAACCCCACGATTCTTTGTTAGCACTCATAAATGAAAGTAGAAGTGTTAGGTTAGTTTAGGTTGATTTGGTTTTGGTGCTTTTAGGCTGAAATTAAAGGATACAATATAGACAATGCATCCGATAGCGTCATTAAAAATAAGATATTTTAATATTGCAGCGGGTTACGCCACAGCTTGCTCCTGCCGCGCTGCCCGTCCCCATATGCTGCTATTCTGCCTGCTCCGCCACTATCCGGATGCCTTGCCGGAAGGAGTGTGGCCGGTAGCCGAGCAGGGTTTCGGCCTTGCGTATATCAAAGCCTGTGCGAAGCGGGCGCCGGGCGGGCTGCGAGAAGGTGCTGCTGTCTGCTTTGTCGATCAGCGATTTATCCAGTGCAAAAAAGTCTGCCACCTGCAGGGCCATCTCGTAGGGGGTCATCATTTCGCTGCCCGAGATATGGAAAATGCCTTCCGCCTCTTTCTCCACGGCCAGCCAGCAGCCCATCGCCAGGTCCTCGGCTAAGGTGGGGGTGCGGAACTGGTCGTTCACGACTTTGATCACTTTCCCCGCCCGCAGGCTGTCCCGTACCCACAGCACAATATTGGTGCGGCCGTAGTCGTGGGCCACGCCATATACCAGCACCGTGCGCAGGATAGTCCATTTGCATGTTGCCTGCTTCACCAACTCCTCTGCCTGCAGCTTGGTTTTGCCGTAGAAGTTCACCGGGTTTCCTGCCGCGGCCTCGCCATAGGGTCCGTCCGCTCCGTCAAAGATGAAGTCAGTTGAGACATGCAGCAGGTGCACGTTATATTTCTCGCAGGCGGCTACCAGGTACCCCACGGCATCGCGGTTCAGCAGCAAAGCACCGTTGTGGTCGCTCTCACACTGGTCAACGTTCGTCATGGCGGCAGTGTGTATGAGGTGCGTCGGGCGGAACTCGCTTAGCACCTGCTCTATCTCCTCCGGCCGGGTTACGTCCATGCTCCGGAACGGCAACGTGGGCAGCCTATCGGCCATTTTATTTTCTCCGCGGCTGGTGGCCAGCACCGCCACCTCCTGCCTCGGCAGCAGCAGTTCGGCCAGCTTCTGGCCCAGCAGGCCATTAGAGCCCGTAATCAGGATTTTCTTCATAGGCCGCTAGCGCTGCAGGGTTTGTGTGTTGTAGTCGTAGTTATATTTCTTGGCGATCTTTTTCCGCTTCACATCCTCCACCTTTACCTTCATCTTAATGTCAGAGAGCGGGCGGTCACGGCCGCCTTTGGGTTGCGCTGCAATTTTATCCACCACATCCAGCCCGTCTACCACCTGTCCGAAAACGGTATATACCTGGTCCAGCATGGGCGTACCGTCCGGATTCTCCACGATATAAAACTGTGAGCCGCTGGAGGCTTTTTCAGGGTTCACCCTGTCGTCGAGGCGGGCAGCGGCCACGGCACCATATACATGCTTGTGGGCAGGATTGATTTCGGAGGGAATTGTGTAGCCGGGGTTTCCAATGCCGTCATTGCCCGGTGCATCGTCTTTGCTGTTCGGGTCGCCGCCCTGTATCATAAAGCCGTCCACGATGCGGTGAAAGGTGGTGCCGTCATAAAAGCCTTCCTTGGCAAGCTTGAGGAAGTTTTCCCTGTGCTTGGGGGTGTCCTCAAAAAGAACCAGCTTTATCTCGCCCTGCGGCGTTTCGATGGTGATAAGTTTGTCTTTGCCTTTGGGTTTCTGCGCCATGGCCACGGCAGGCAGCAAGGTTATCAGCAGCACCATAAAAGCAATATTTTTCAGCAGTTTCATCTTCTGTAATTCTATTTCCAACGTCATTTATATACCTGAGCCTACTTAACAGGCTCTCAAATTTAAGCCTTTTTCGGTTTCAAGTTGAGTTTCTGTTCTTTTTCTGCGCCTTGACCAGCTTTAGCAGTTACTTGGTATCTCCTGCTTCCTATGGATGCCATCACTTGTGGAAGCGTCTTTTAAAAAAGAGGTATATACGCTGGTGATGGCAGGAATACCTTCAGGCTCCCGGCGGCATCACAGCAACTCACACAGCTGCGCGGCTGCGCCTGCAGTTGTGCTATATGGCTCCTGCTTTGTACTAATACGGGTAAATCAAGCACATTTTTCAGAAACCCGTTAAGAATGCTTATCTTTAAGGTAAGACCAACAACATAAACCTCCCTAATGAAGAAATCCATACTGTTTACAGTACTTTCCTTAGCTTTTTGTAGTACCCTTTCGGCACAAGCGCCCTCATCACCCTCCATCGATGAGAAAATAGATGCGGCTATTGCCCCCACCGCACAATTCATCTCCAGCATCATCTTTTACGAAGTACCCATTGCAGGCACGCCTATTCCGCTGATATTGGTCTGGCTGCTGGCCGGTGCCCTGTTCTTCACCTTTTACCTTGGCTTTATTAACTTCAGGGGCTTTAAGCACGCCCTCGACATTGTGCGTGGCAAGTACAACCAACCCGGCGCGCCGGGGGAGGTGTCGCACTTCCAGGCGCTCACGGCGGCAGTTTCCGGAACGGTAGGGCTGGGTAATATAGCCGGCGTGGCCATTGCCATATCGCTGGGAGGGCCGGGCGCTACTTTCTGGATGA
>Ga0210040_10008798_pt1 | contig 11872 bp, 2 predicted proteins | sample CryGeyCG12114_NA_FD_185462 | JGI IMG/M metagenome (GOLD analysis project Ga0210040, IMG submission 185462) | Groundwater microbial communities from aquifer - Crystal Geyser CG19_WC_8/21/14_NA (SPAdes) (version 2) | ecosystem: Environmental > Aquatic > Deep subsurface > Groundwater | place: USA... | reverse complement strand
TTATAGATATATAGCTATAATATTTAGTAGACTAGTAATCTAAAAAGCTACTAAGTAGATAACTATTACTACTTCTACTACTAAAGCTAAGCTACTTATACTAAAATATACTACTAAAGAAGTAATAGCGCTTAAGTATTTCTTTAAGAAATTAATACTTAATCTAGATAAGCTTTAGAACGTTTAGTATAATAATTAGTAAATAATTAGACTTATAGTAAAGAAGAATAAATAGATTATAATACGCCTATACTATATTAATATCTAGAATATATAGCTATAATAGGAATATATACGTAGATTATTCTTAGTAGAGTACTTAGAAATAAACTCTATACCTACTAATAGGCTTACTAAATTACTTATATATTAGTAATTTAATTACTTTAAGAAGTAGCTAAACTTTAAAGATATAAGTAAGATAGTTATAATTATAGATAAAGAGTAATAGTAGAGAAGAGATTATTTTATAGTTATAGAAAATTACTTTTAGTACTACTAATTAAAGAAAATTAAGTAAGTTTAACTTCTTAGAAGAAGAGTAGCTAAGTATAAAGCTTATAGCTTAACTCTCTTAAAAAAGAGTATAAAAATAAAAGAAAGAGATAAAAGAAACTCTAATTAAAAATATAAACTTAATATCTATAACTACTTCTACTACTATTATACTTCCTTAAGAACTTCTAGAGTATCTAATTAATATTATTATAGAATTAAGTAGTCTTAGGTAAGTAAGTATAAGTCTAATTATTATTATATATAAGCATCTCCTTATAAGTAAAGTAAGCGTAGTATACTAGAAGAACTACTAAATTATTATTAAAGCTCTTAGTAATATACTTATTATAAAGATTACTATAGCTAATATAGTAAGTAGATAGTACCTTAACTAACTAATATATATAGCTAGATAACTACTTAGAGTATAGCTATAAAAGCTAAGTACGCTAATTACTAAAGTTATAGTTAATAGGCTAGAAATATAGATAATTAAGAAGACTTATAAAGTTTATAGCTTAAGTAAAATTAGTAAATAGCTTATACTTAGGTAAAGGGCTTATATTTAGAAATTATAAAAGCTATTAATGCTAAAGCTACTTATACTTAAGTACTTACTTCTAAAAATACTTATATAAATAATATTAAGTAGACTTAAGCTACTAATAGCTAAGCTACTATTACTAAAGCTAACTAAGGGCTTACTAAGCGCTATTTAGTAAGAGAAGTAAAGAAGCTATTATAGGCGTAGTAGATAATTAAAGTATCTAAGCTACTTACTACTAATTAGCTTTATAAAGCGTTTTAGCTACTTATATAGCTTTAAAGTTAGCTTTAGTATTATTAATTATAGTAAAGATATATTAGTAGCCTTATAAGAAGGCTTTAGCTTAAAAAAAGTTAGAAAAGATTAAGTAAGTTAAAGATTATTACTTATATTAGTTTACTTAAGACTTTTAAAGTTACTAGTAATAAAAAAGTAAATAGTACTAAGATTAGTAAAATACCTAAATAGTATAAGTAAAGAAAAAGAAAGTAAAAGATTAGCCTTATATAGAGAAGTATAAGTATAAAGTATATTTAGTATAATACTTACTATTTAAGCTAACGTAGTTATAGTACTTAATACTAGTTTAACTATTCTAGATCTTCTTAATATAAAGCTAGTAGTAGTTACTATATAGTTTACTAATATTAAGAAGCTAAGTAATAGTAGCTTTACTTTTACTCTTAGATAGAGTTAGAGTTAGAAGAGCGCTAAATATCTAATTATTAGGCGCTTAGCTATAATAAGCTAAGTAGTAAGGTATTTCTAATAGTAACTCTAGAAGCTATAAAAAAAGAGCTATATAAGTATAGCTTTATTAGTAAAAGCGCTTATTATTAGTAAGCTAGGCGTTAGATTATTATCTAGGAGCTTATATATAATTAGTAAAAGAATTAAAAAGTACCTAAGTATACTTACTATATTAGAAGATAATATTAGAGATAGTAAGTAAAAGTTAAGAAGTTAAGAGCTCTAATATATCCCTTTTAAAAGTTAGATTAGAGTACTAGCTTAATAAGCTATTATTATAATCTTACTATAAATAGAATATATAATTATACTACTCTTATTATTAGGCCTCTTAGTAATTATAGATATTATCTAAATAACTAATTAGCTACTTACTTTAAAGTACTTAGTATAAAGAGCTAGCTATATAATAGTAGCTAAAAGATATATTTAATCTTACCTTATAGTATAGGAGATTATAAGCTAAGTAAGCTTAACTACTTTTACTTTTATAGTCTACTTATCTCTAAGTAAGTAGACTAGAGAGTATATTATAGTATAAAAGTTTAAGCTAAAGTAGATTATAAGATTAAGCCTAGAAGTTTAGTAATTAAAGCTCTCTAAGAGAGGGGTATATATACTAGATTTTTATCTAATCTTTTCTTAAGTAGTTATCTAATTAATATACTTATTTTAATCTAAGTTCTAAGCTCGCTTAGCTCTAATAGCTTAGTATACTAAATATAAAAAGACTACTTAAGACTATATAATACCTTAGAGAGATATAGAATATATCCTACTAGGTATAGGTACTTAAACCTCTTAGGAGCGTAGATAAAGACTATATTATTAATCTTACTATAGAAGAAGGTAGTTATAATATCTATAATATTATACTACTAAAATAATTATATAATAATAGTAAAGATAAGTAAGAATAAAGAGTACTTAATAACTACTAAAAAGGTTTTATTATAGTTAAGGCTAAGGCGTTATATAAAGCTATAGATAACGTACTAGACCTTATACTAACTAATAGAGCTATTAGGCTTTAGTTTATACTTTATAACTTATCGTCTATTAAGGATATAGAAGCCTTTAGAAATATTACTAAAGTAGACTATATACTATACCTTTACTTAGAGTATACTATTAATTTTAGCTATAAAGGCTATAAGCTACTCTTTATATTCTAGACTACTTATAGCTTCCTTAAAGGTACGTAGTAAGAGAGTAGTAGTAAAGTTATATATAGTAGGCTAGTTATCCTAGAGTATATTAATAAAAAGAGAGTCTTCCTCTTATTATTCTACCCTTTAGAAAGTAGTATCTATTTCTTTATTTATATTAGAGAAAGTTATAATATTACTACTACTTTTATTACTATCTAACTTATTATCTAAGTTCTCTAAGCTAATAGAGAAAGTTCCTTAGAGTACTAGAGGCTTAGGTAGTATAGATCTTTCTACTATTATAATAGTAGAGTAATTAGTATTCTTAGAGCTATAATAGGAGAAGTAAGTATAAGTAGCTAAGTTAAAGTAAGCTTAGTAGTATTCTTTAGATATTTAGACTCCTAGTATCTTAGCTCTAATCCTAGTATAGTTATTAATATATTTAATATAGTAAAGATAAATATTAACTACTAATAGCTTATTCTACCTATTAATATATAGAGTATAAGGAAAACCTTTATACTTAAGAGCTTTACTAAAGTATATACAATTCTACTATATATACTTTCTATAAGAGTTAAATACTTTATTAAGAAGTTTACGTATACTAGGTATAAGATACTAGATTTAACTACTATCTAGCTTATTATACGTATACTAAAGATAGCTAGTAATATAGTAGAAAACGTATTACTTATATAGCTTATTACTATTATATTACTTACTAGCTCTAATATAATTATAATATTAGTTAGTAAGAGCTATCTATATATATACTAAGAGGTAAAAGGTTTTTTATACCTTTAGAGTCTTTACTATCTAGAGTAACTTAGCTTTCTTTAGTAGTACTAAGATATAAGTCTAAAAGTCCTAAATCTTTTTATTATACTATCTAAAGTATTTTTTAGTAATTAGCTTATAAGTATATTAATACTTAACGTAAGCGTTATAGTAATTTAGAGGATTAAAAACTTCTAGAGGAGTAGAGTTATAGGCGTAGCTACTAGCGAAATAAAGGCTATACTTTAGGTTATTTAGAGATACCTTTATTACCTTTAGCTACTAGTACCTTAGTTTACGTAGTTTAATCTTAGTTACCTTTAGTTAAAGTTACTATATAAGGCCTAAGCTGCGTTTATTATTAACCTAGTTAGTATTATTAGTACTAGGCTTATAGGTAAAGCTTTAGATATAAGCTTTATTATCTATAGATATATTAGGTTCTTCTTTAGTAAATAAGAGTTTACGTAATAGGCTAGCGTTCCTAAACTAAGCTTATAAGTACTACTTAGTATAAGTATAGTACGCTATATACGCTATACTAATAATAGAAAGTTATAAAGTAGTAAGCTACTTTACTCTATTAGCTTTAAATATTAAGATATCTTTATTTAGTACGCTATATAACTAAAAGTAGTTATAAAGTTTACTTAGAGATATCTTTATATAAGTAGAGTAAAGTCTATTATAATCTAAGTATAGAGTAGGATCTATAGGCTTATTATTAGGGCTAGTACCTTAGGTTATAGTCCTAAGTAAGAGTATTAGCGTACTTTAGTTACTATCTAAGCTAATATTAATATACTTAATAGTCTTATACTTATAAAGAGGAGGCCTTTATAAAGATATATACTACTTATATATAGTTTATAGTAAGACTTTTATAGAGCTTATATATTTTAGCTATAATTATTAGGCTATATTATTACTTTTAATATCTTTAAAGTTAGAGTCTTTATTATTAGTATTAGGTAGAGAAGAGAGGTTAGAGTTATTATCTAATATAAATAATAATATTATAAGTATAATTAGTAGTTATATAATCTTCTCTATCTAGAAGAACTTAGATCTAATAGACTAGTTAGTAGGAGATATATCTTTATTCCTAGTTTTATTATTATCTAAGTTAGTGTATTAAGTAGGTATTAATATATATATAGGTTAGTAAGGTTTAGATTTATATATAGTAAAGAGATTATTAGTAATTAGAATATATACTTTATCCTATAAGTTAGAATAGAGATTATTATAGTTATTATTATAATTATTATCCTACTTATTTACTATAGGTAGCTCTTTATTATCTTTATCTACTATAAGTAGTACTTTATTAGCTTCTACTTTAGTAAGGGCGCTAAGTTCTTCTTTATCCTTATATCTATTATTATTAATAGTAGCCTATTTATACTTAATATAGCTAGTATTAGAGTTATATACTTAGTATATAGTCTTATTCTCTATACTTATAAAGTAGCTAATCTTACTCTATAGTTCTAGTAGCTTAGATCCTACGCGTTTCTTTAGTAAAGTAATAGTATATACTAGGCTACTCTAGACTTACTCTTAGCTAAGGTTAGAGTTAGTACTATACTTAGTATACTATAGCGTAACGTACTCCTTAAGTAAAGCTACTAGTAATTAGTTTTTAATCTATATAGAGTAGTAAGTAAGCTTAATCTATAGAGATTTTAGTAGTTAGTTACTAAACTAACTCTTACTATAGTTCTTAAACTAATCTTTAAGTTTACTTAGTAGTATATAGTCTTACTATATAGCTAATAAGTAGTCTTATATAGTATAATAGCCTTACTCTAGTATACTTACCTAATATAGTCTATATAGAGTAGAGAATTTATAGCCTATACTATATTTCTTATAGTAGTTATAAAACTTATAAGTATTATAGATATTATCTATCTAAACGTATAGTATAGTAGTACTATTTACTTACTAGATTATCTTATAAGTAACTTTAAAGGCTTAAAACGCTTAGTATACTCTTAGTATACGTATAACTAATATCTAGCTAATTACTATATTAGATAGGAAGAGAAGATACTTAGTACTATCCTATCTAATAAGGCTATTATATAGGCTCTAGATATTATAGATAAGTATCTTACTTAGCTTAGTAAACTAATACGTTATAAGTACTCTTAGAGTATAGATAATAAGTTTAGTAATAGTATATACTAGATAGATTACCTCTAGTAGCTTAGTAATATCTTTATTAGAGAACTTAAGGCCCTTAGTATATCTTATAAGCTTATAAATTTTAGAGAATAATAGATAACTTATATAGTAGTAGGTATAGATAACTATCTTTTATATAATATTAAGTACTAAAGTATTACTATAGTATACTTTTAAGGTAATATTAGCTTATATACTAGCTTTAGTAACACTATATAAGTAGTATAAGCTATTCTACTTAATAGTAATTATAAGTAAAGAGTTATCTCTAAAGTTATATATTATAATCTTATTTCTATTCTAGTAGCCTTATATTCCTACCTTACTTAGCTTTAATAGAGATAAGATATTAACTCTAGCTATAATAGTAAAGAGGGTATTAATAAGCTTAATAGTAGTGTTTAACTTAGAAAGAACTATATTAATAATACTTTACTTTTAGATTAGAATTATAGTAGATAGGCTATTAGCTTCTTTTATAGTAGAGAAAATTTTATTAAACTAATAAGCTTAGGTTATAAGATAAGTATTAGTACCTAAGTTTAAGATCTACTTATTATTATTATACTAGCTTATATATATAATAGTAGAGTTATAAGATATATTACCTAAGACTATAAGTACTATAACTAGATAGCGCCTAAAGAGACTACTATTATCTTCTTTATCTTCTTCTACTTATAGTATAGTATACGCTATGCGTCTCTTTACCTACTTAATATTAATAAAGTAGTTAGTAAAAGTATATATATATTAGAAGTTATCCTAAACTATATTAATATAGTTAATAGTATATAAGATAGTATAATATACTATATATAGGTTAAGTGTATTAAGGTAGATAACTTAGAGTTTATTAATATAGCTCTATATATTAATTATAAGCTATAGGCTAAGTAAGTTTTTAATCCTCTACTAGACCTAGGCGCTAGCTAGTATACCTTAATAAGCGCGTAAAGTAAGGATATAGCTAATAGTAAGAGGTATACTAAGAGTAAAAGATATACTATATACGTAACTAGAAGTTACTAGAGTAGTAAGTAGAAGTATAAGTATAGCTTATTAAGCTTACTATAATAGTAACTACGTAATAGAGGTAGCTTAAAGTTATAGAATAAGAACTTCTACTAGATTACTATAGCGCTTAGGCCTTAGGGCTAAGCTAGGTATAGGTATAGTATTATTACTTATATTACTTAATTTAACGTCTAAACTACTCTTACTAGCTATCTTAGAGCTAACTATATTATTTTCTATAAGTATAGTCTCTAGCTTTTACTTCTTATATTTCCTTTATATAAGTAGACTCTACTTCTTAGCTATTATAAAAAGGCTAGCTTAGCGTCTCTTAAGATAAGCTATAACCTTCTAAGGCGTATTTATTAAAGTATTAACTATATAAATCTATACGTTTTAAAGGTTAATAGTACTATTATAGCTCTCTAAGAGTTTATAGTTATCTTTATTACTATTACTATTATTAAGTATATTAAGCTAGTCTAGGGTAATTATATAGTAGAGTAAGTTAATTAAAAGGTTTATAAAGCTATTTCTAATTAATATAGTAATAAAGCTTTAAGTACTACCTAATATATTTATATTACTCTAGTTACTACCTTAGTTATTATTATTTATATTCTAGTTATTCTACTTTAGCTTTAGTTTAGGATATATAGTCTAGTACTTATTTATTAAGTAAGTCTACTATATATAGTAGCTTTTAGTAAAGTATATCTTTACGTAAAGTAGTTTAGCTATTAAAGTAGTAGTATTATTTACTTTAGCTATAGGTATAGGTATAAGTATAGATATAGACGCTATAGTATTATATAATAAGTAGTTATACTTACCTAGCTTAGACTTAAATATTAATAATTATAAAGTAAACTAGTTAAAAGAAGAAGTTAGGAAACTAAGAAAACCTAAGAAGTAGTTATATTAGTTTTTAAAGAGCCTATAGGCTAGCTTAGTAAAGCTACGCTTAATCTTAGAGATTATTTAGTAGTCTAAGTATACTTCTCTACTAATATTATAGATATCTTATTAATATATTTCTAGCTTATTAAAGTAGTTTTATATACTAGAATAGTCTTAGAAATGTAACTTATTAAGCTTATCTTATACTATTACTTTAATATAAGTATCTACTATCTTATATTACTAGTATAGGTATACCTAGATAGTACTTAGTATAGTAAAGGTCTTAAAGTTACTATAGATAGTAGTATTATAGTAGTAAATAAGAATTACTATTACGTATTAGACTTTTACGCTATTACGCTTATATTATTTAAACTTTAGTTAAAAGTAGGTAATATAGTTAGAGAGTAATTTACTAGTATTCTTTATAGTTAGTACTAGCCTTATTATTATAGTAAGTAGCTACTAAGTAGCTATAGACTTACTATCTTATATAACTAAGAGAGTAGTAAGATTACTTTTCTCTCTATAGGTAGTACTATTATTTTTCTTTAGATAGTTAATCTTATATACTTAAAGTATTATCTCTAGGTTAGGCTTAGTAAAGAGCTTATACTATATAGCTATTAGATAGAAACTAGTTAAAGCTATAAGGTATAAAGTTAAGCTACTTACTTCTTCTTTAAACTCGCCTAGTATTAAGTTCTTAACTAGAAGTAGTAAAGTAGAAGTAGAAGTAAGAGACTTAAAGAAGTAGTCTTTTTCTTATAGTAGTAGTAAAATAGCCTCTTAGCTTTTAATAACGTTAAGAACTTTCTTAGAAAGAGCTACTATATAAAGATCTTACTTCTATTATATAAAGTTATCTTACTCTTTTAAGTAGATAAGATTTAAAAGAAGTTTAGAAAAGTTAGTAGTATTAAAGAAGTAAGATATACTATTTATTTACTTAGTTATAATTAGTTAGTAATAGTAAATATTCTTATATTAAGTATATAAAAGAAAATAATCTAGGCTTATAACTTATTTAATAATTAGAAGAGAGAAGAATATTTAAGTATAATAAAAGTAATAGATTTATTTCTATAAAAAGTAAGAGAGTATATACTACTTTACTAACAAATAAATAAATAATATAGTGGTAAGGTATAGGTCTATGTATGACTAGATAGAAGCCCTTTGAACAGAACCCTCCCGACGCTGATATTGTCTGTCCCGAAACCCACCTTGCGTCCTCGCTCGCCAGCCACGCCACAATCCGAGCAACATCGTCTACCGTGCCGACACGATGTTCAACCGCAGTTGTCTTGAGCTGCGTCTCGACAATGTCCTTGGGCACGTCGTCGAGCATTTCTGATTCGGTGGGACCCGGAGCAACGGCATTTACGGTGTGCCCTGCACCGCCGAGTTCCTGGGCTAAGCTTCGCGTTATACCTTCGATTGCTGCCTTGGAGCCCGCATACAGGGCCATCTGTGGTGGACCAATCTTCGAACCCACGGACGACATCATGATGATTCTTCCTGGAGCTCGTAGGTGAGGCACAACGGCTTTGGTCATGAGAAGCGGTGCGCGAACGTTGACGTCGAAGATCTTGGCGTAGTCTTCTGGTGTCGTTTCTGTGATTGGCCTACCAAGGAGAACGCCAGCATTATTGACGAGAATATCAATATTGTCGCCGAAGGCTTTCAGGGTGGCTGCCACGATCTTCTCAGGTGCATCGACTGTGGCGAGGTCGGCCTGGACGATGGTTGCAGCGCTGCCATTGTTTAGAGACTTAATGTCTGATGCGACCTTCTCAGCAAGTTCGCCACTTCTGGGCGATGTGTAGACGAGCGTGACCTGGTAAGAAATGAGCCTATGTCGTTGAGATGACTGGTCTTCGGTGGGCTTACTTTGGCTCCCCTGCGCGCCAGCTCTAACGCCAAGCCAGCTCCAATGCCTCTCGAAGCGCCAGTGACTATAGCTACCTTATCTTGAAGAGTAAGCGCCGCCGAATGTGACTGAGATGCCATGTTGAGTATGACAAGTGATCTGATCAAACTCTGGGGCGTGTGACAACGTTTTGTTCTAGAAGTCGTTGCATGCAACCCAGATTTATATGCGAAGTTGGCGCGGACTTTAGGAAGAATGTTCCATGCCTAGAAGTTTCGTTCCTGCTTGTCAACATTCGTCATTGCTACAGTTAGATGCGAGTGGTGGATTCTTGCACGTCATTGTGCTTCAGGGTCCGATGAACACTAAGATCGCCGAAGGGCATCGGCTGCTCCGCCGTAACGACGTGAAGAAGTCATCGGCAACTGAATGTGTGTGGATTTAATGCCTGAAATATTATTGCGACGTGATCGAATTGGCCTCCTTCACACAATGATAACTCGGATACACACAAAATGCTCGCTCCAAGAACGAAAGAAATTAAATGCCATTCTGGGCCTTCCATTCAAGTGATCTCTAGCGACGAACGGGCTTCTTCAAGACGTGCGATCGGGACATGAGGGCTCTGGCGAAGGTATAGTGTCGTAGAAATGTGGTTGATGCATTGTTGGTGTCGCTCGGTGCGATGGGTATAGGTTTCGATCCTTATTGCTCCGTCCATTGACCTTCGGCCCAGATCTCCTCTTGTGTCTACAGATTCATTTCTTGATGAACCGACGGATGAATGTAGTCTTTTTCGCGTTCGCATCGACCTTTTTGGGGTATGCTTTTGATGTCTCGAAGTGGATGTACCAGCAGAACAGACCCATCAACGAGAGACCAAAAATGACCAGGAACAGCGTTATGACCGGTCGGCCATCTGCTTCGACTGAACGAAGTGCGTCTTGTGTGAGAATGGGCGCGAGCCACTCGAAAGCCATCGTGAGAGTTGTCGGTCGATGTGATGTCTCCGGAGCGACGGAAGAGGCTTCTTGATTAACAGAACTGGTGGGGCGCTGTATGCTTCAAAGAATGGCAAGCTGATGAAGAAGATGCGATACAGCCGGCTGCCGCAATTAATGAAAGTCAAAAGGACGCTTTCGAAGCGGAAGAAACGAAAGAAACAGACGCGAAGGTTAGTGTCGGGAAGAGTTGCGCGGGACAGCGGACAAGTACTTTCAAGCGTGGTGTTCCAGGCGCCGCAGAGGCAGCGCGTCCGCAAAACCACAATCGTTTCGAGCATGACCTGATCTTTTGCACATGGCATAATGTTTCTCACGAGCACCATTCAGAAAGGACAGAGCGCTGTCGTCATCCGGCGCGACCAATCCCGCGCCATGCGTGTTTCGAAGTTGAGGCGGCGAAGGGGGAGACGTGAGACATGCCAACCGAAGTCGTGTTGCAGCAGAAATTGGACTGTTGAAGCAAAGAGGGGTCGCTCCCGCGCGACTGTGAATTTGCAGGCCGACAGTTATGTTCCTTGGTAATTCTTCGTGGCGCGTGTGATAAGTGCCGTCTCCGCACATGGTCGGAGCATCTACTGTGGTGTTCGGAGGTATATGACCACCAAGAGTCGGTCGGACTCCGAGCGCCGTTCAATATGCACGCACCCCGAGTGCATGCATGACCCTCGCAACATTGCTCGGATTCGTGGAGGTCCAATTCTTGTTGCTCGATAAAGAAGGTCGGCCTGTTCTTCTGCACGTGACAGTGCCGAAGGCCGGCTCCCGGAATCTGCACGTTCGGCTGCTATTGGCCGGGAAATTCCTTGCACACTCCACCGACTGTTGGCTCACTCAGACTCGACATTGCACATATACCCCCCACAGTCCCAACCTACAGCAGCCACACTTGCGCTGCCACTGTCCCATACAGACTCTGTGTACACTGGTTCGTGAAAAGCCCCTCAGAAAATTCTAAACTTCTAGGGTCGAAAAACTCATACCCCGCATATCGGATCCTTTCTTTCAGCCATCGCGCAGCGAGACGCAGACAGCAATCCCTCTCGAGTCACCACCAGACTGTCCTCGACAATGCCTGGGCCGCTCAAGCCAGAATCCCCAGCCGAGAGGCCGTCCTCCCGAGACTCACCTGAGCGGGGCAAGAAGCGCGCAAGTA
>Ga0210040_10008797_pt1 | contig 11873 bp, 9 predicted proteins | sample CryGeyCG12114_NA_FD_185462 | JGI IMG/M metagenome (GOLD analysis project Ga0210040, IMG submission 185462) | Groundwater microbial communities from aquifer - Crystal Geyser CG19_WC_8/21/14_NA (SPAdes) (version 2) | ecosystem: Environmental > Aquatic > Deep subsurface > Groundwater | place: USA... | reverse complement strand
GCCGTCCGGCCTCCGGGCGAGCGCGTCGAGCAGCACCGAGCTCACGCTCACGTGGAAGGCGGTGCCGAAGGCGAAGCGCTACCGGCTGAAGTACTCGACCTCCTCGAAGATGTCGAACGCGAGGTACCAGCGCGAGACCGGCACGACCGGGACGCTCGACGGGCTGAAGCCGGGCCGGACCTACTACGTCAAGGTCCGCGTGATCGACACCGACGGCCACGGCCTGTCGTCCTACTCGTCGGTGGTGAAGACCAAGACCCCGACGAGCGACCCGGCCCCTCCCGGCTCGTCGCCCTCCCCGTCGCCGAGCCCCACCCCGACGCCGACCCCCACCCCGACGCCGAGCCCCACCCCGAGCGGGGCGGCCGAGCCGCTGCGGGTCGCCAGCTACAACATCAAGTGCGCCAACTGCTTCTCCGGGCTGCCGAACGAGGGCACCTGGGAGCAGCGTCGCGGAGCGGTCGTCGACACGATCCTCGGCCAGCACCTCGACGTGGTCGGGCTGCAGGAGGCCGGCCAGGCCTGGCTGAAGGACGAGAACGGCCAGAGCATCTCGCCGTCGATCACCCAGTTCGAGGACCTCCGCAACCGCCTGGGCGGGTCCTGGACCCTGACCAACGCCAACCGCAACAACTGCGTGCGGTCGACGACGCCGAGCAACTGCGTCTACCAGGACCAGGGCGCCTCGCAGGACACGAAGATCGTCTTCGACGCCGCCCGCGTCCAGATGCTCGACCAGGGCTCGAAGAAGCTCCCGTTCATCGACGCCGACGACAACGACCGCTACGTCGCCTGGGCCCAGTTCCGGCAGCGCTCGACGGGCAACCGCTTCATGTTCGCCACGACGCACCTCGAGGGCACGAAGGACAAGGCCGGCTCCACCGCGTACTTCGACCTCCGCCGTCAGCAGACCCAGGTCGCGATCGACGACGTCGCCGCGCACAACCCCGACCACCTGCCGGTGATCTTCGGCGGCGACTTCAACTCGACGCGCTTCGCGCACGACTACAACCCGTCGAACGCGCCGTACGACGTCCTCCTCGAGGCCGGCCTGGTCGACCCGACCGGCTCCGCCTTCGGCACCACGAAGACGGCGCCCGGCGCGACCGTGGTCAAGCGCATCAACACCTGGGTCGACAGCTTCAACCAGTTCAACCGCGTGGTGAACAACCACCGGTCGTGGATCAACGGCGCCAACATCGACTACATGTTCGTGTCGCCGGGCATCAAGGTCCCCGAGTGGGAGACGGTCGTCAACATGGACGCGTCCGGCCAGTTCGTCGGCACCATCCCCTCGGACCACAACATGATCCGGGCCTCCCTGGTGCTGCCGAAGACCAGCTAGCCCACTCCCAGTCCAGCTCGTTCCACCGGCGGGGCGGGGCCGCCGAGGCCCCGCCCCCGGCGCTGGTCCACGATCGACGCCATGCCGATCATCGACCGCGAGCCGGTCTCCCGCGCCGGCCGCTGCGCCGTCCTCCAGCCCTGCGGGACCGTCGGTGCCTGACCCGCTGCGCCTGGTGCAGGTGGGCGCCGGCGGGATGGGGCGGGCCTGGCTGCGGAACCTGGCCTCGAACCCCGACGTCCGTCTCGTCGGCCTGGTCGACCTCGACGCCGACGCCGCCCGGCGGGCCGCGGACGAGGAGGGCCACCCCGGGGTGGCCGTGGCGACGTCGTTCGACGCGCTCCCCACACGCGGCGAGGCCGACGCCCTCGTGAACGTGACCGTCCCGGGCGCCCACCACGCGGTGACGACCGCGGCCCTCCTCGCCGGGCTGCCGGTGCTGTCGGAGAAGCCGCTGGCCGAGTCGGTCGCCGAGGGCCTGTCGATGGCGGCGGCCGCGGAGGTGGGCGGCCGGCTGCTGATGGTGTCGCAGTCGCGGCGCTACTGGCGCCACCTGGCGGCCTTCCGTCGCCAGGTCGCCCGTCTCGGCCCGCTCGGCACCCTGACCTGCGAGTTCTTCCGGGCGCCCCGCTTCGGCGGGTTCCGCGAGGAGATGGAGCACCCGCTGCTCGTCGACATGGCGATCCACCAGCTCGACCTGGCCCGCGACCTCGCCGGGTGCGAGCCGGTGGCCGTCTGGTGCGACAGCGCGAACCCCTCCTGGAGCTGGTTCGCGGGCCACGCGGCGGCGGTCGCCGTGTTCGAGCTCGAGGGCGGCGTGCGGTTCATCTTCACGGGCAGCTGGTGCGCGCCCGGGCTGGAGACGTCCTGGAACGGGCGGTGGCGGGTCAGCGGGCGCGACGGCACCGCCGTCTGGGACGGGGACGGCGAGCCGGTCGGCGAGGCCGCGGACGGTGCCGCGCTGCCCGTCGTCGTCGAGGACGAGCCGGAGCAGATCGCGGGCTCGCTGGCGGAGTTCGTCGCGGCGCTGCGGTCGGGCGAGGTCCCGTCCGGCGAGGTGCACGCCAACGTGCTGAGCCTGGCCATGGTCGAGGCCGCCACCACGTCGGCCCGGACCGGACGCCGCGTCCGGATCGCCGAGGTGCTGGACGCGGCGTACGCGTCGGCGGTCGAGGCGGAGACCGACGAGCGGGTCCGCGCGCGGCTGCTGTCCTGGCCGTCGGTGCACGAGGTGGTCGGCCGGCGCTGAGGCGTTCGCCCCGCGGGAGCCGACCCTGGCGGAGCGCGGCCGGGACGGGCGTGCTTCAGTTCGCTGGTGGACGAGGAGGCCCGTACGGGTCAGCACGCGATCGAGCTCGACGGCCTGGTCGCCGCCGGCACCACGCTGGCGAAGGTGGCGGACGGCTGCATCTGGTCGGAGGGCTGCCTGTGGGTGGCGCCCGGGGTCCTGCGCTGGAGCGACATCCCCAACGACCGGATCCTGTCCTACGACCCGGGGACGCGGACGACCACCGTCCACCGCTCCGACGTCGGCTTCACCAACGGTCGCGCGCTGCTGGACGACGGACGGGTCGTGCAGTGCTGCCACGGCAAGCGGGCCGTCGAGGTCGAGGACGCCGACGGCACCACCCACGTCCTCGCCGACGCCTACCAGGGGGTGCGGCTGAACAGCCCGAACGACGTCGTCGTGCACTCCGACGGCTCGATCTGGTTCACCGACCCGCCGTACGGCATCACCCAGCCGAGGGAGGGCCACCCGGGCGAGCGCGAGTACCGCGACCACTTCGTGTTCCGCCTCGACCCGGGCACCGGCGAGCTGCGGGTCGTGGTGAGCGACGTGGAGGCGCCCAACGGGCTGGCCTTCTCCCCGGACGAGCGCCTCCTCTACGTCTCCGACAGCTCGGGCGCCCGGTCGTCGGGTGCGGGCAACCACCACGTCCGCGTGTACGACGTCGACCCCGCGGCCCCGTGGACCGCGGCGAAGAACGGCCGGCTCTTCGCCGAGGTCGATCCCGGCGTGCCGGACGGGATCAAGGTCGACGAGCACGGGAACGTCTGGTCCTCGAGCGCGAGCGGCATCCAGGTGTTCGCCCCGTCGGGCGAGCGGCTCGGGGTCGTCGACGTCCCCGAGGTGGTCGCCAACCTCTGCTTCGGCGGGCCCGACGGCCGCGACCTCTACATCGCGGCCAGCAGCAGCATCTACCACCTGCCGACCCTGGTGCAGGACGCCGCGCAGGTGCTCCGAAGCCGTCGCTGACGGCCTCAGGCCGGCGGTGCGGAGCCGGTGGTCGCCACGCCCCACCGCGTCGCCAGCGCGTGGCAGAGGACGTGCAGCGCGAGGCGCTGGTCGGCGTCGTCGAGGGCGAGGCCGAGCGCGCGGCCCCGTCCGACCCGGGTGAGGACCGTGTTGCGGTGGACGCCGAGGCGTTCGGCGGCCCGCCCGAGCGAGCCGCCGCAGTCGAGGACGGCCAGGACGGCCCCGACCACCGCCTCCCGATCGTGCGCGGCGACGAGCTCGGGAAGGCAGAGCTCCGCGACCTGCGCGAGGTCGCCGACCGGCAGCCACGCGAGGGCCGCCGTGGCGCCCACCCCGTCGAACCACCGGACGGCGCCGGGGCCCTCCTCGCGCGCCACCTGCGCCGCGAGCCGCGCCTCGGCCACCGACCGCATCAGCCCCGGCACGCCCTCGTGCGCGCGGCCCACTCCGAGCACCAGCCGGTGGGCGGTCGCGGTGCGGGCGAAGTCGGCGAGCGACCGGCGCAGCGGGGTGACGTCGGCCGGCTCGCGACCGCTGTACCAGGACGTCCACCCCTCGCCCTGGACGACGAGCGGCCAGTCCGGGCGTCCCCGCTGCCAGGCCGCGCGGAGCAGGTGCGTCAGCTCGTCCGGGACCTCGTCCCCGGGCTGCCCCGGCGCGATCCAGACCGCGCGGTTCACGCCGGCGACGCGCCAGCCCAGCCCCGTGCTCCAGGCGGGGGCCTCCACGTCGGACGCCTCGCGCGGCGCGTGCTCGCCGCGCTCCGCTGGTTGCCCGGACTGCCGGCGCAGCAGGGCGAACGCCGCCTGCTCGTGCGCCGCCGACGCGCCGGACTCGAGCCGGCTGTGGGCCCAGGCGGCGAGCAGGGAGGGGCGGGCCAGCCGCAGCACGGCGGCCGCCTGCACGGCCGTCTCGCTCCCACCGGCGGGCACCGCGGCGACGAGCTGGCCCCAGGCGCGGCCGTCCGCGCCGTCGACGGGCACCGTCACCCGGTCGGTGCCGTCGCGGTCCCGGGCGGCGGCCGTACGTCCGGCGGTCACCGTGCCGCCCACCACGAGCGCGACCGGGACGGGTGCCAGCTCGTCGTTGAGCACGCCGAGGACGCCGCGCAGCGTGGCCTGCTCCGCGAGCCGCTCGGCCACCCGGGCCTTGCGGGCCGCCCGCGCGGACGCCGGGGCGGTCACGTGCCCGGCCAGCCCGAGCGCGAGGTCGACCGGGTCGTCGTCGACCAGGAGGAGCGCCATCTGCAGCCGCTGCGCCAGCGCGGCGCTCGAGGCACCCGCGACCTGGCGCGGCACCACCACGGCGGACGCGTTGCGCTCCCAGGCGAGGTGCAGGGCGGCCGCCAGCGACCAGCCGCCGGTCGCGGCCTCCGCGTGCAGCAGGACGACGGCGTGCGGGGTGACCCGGCGCACCCGCTCGACGGTCTCGGCCAGGACGACGCGTTCCACCACGCGGAGCGGGTCCGGCACGTACGCCACCTCGGCCGCCCGCAGCGGGTCGGTCCGCAGCAGCTCCGACAGGGTCAGCGGCTGGGCCGGCCGGTGCCGGCTCACCGGCGCCCCGGGTGGTCCAGCGTGATGCCGTGCGAGTGCGGGCCCACCATGGCGAGGGCCTCCGGGGAGTACCAGAGGTCGCCCGCCGGGGAGACCAGCACGTCGACGAGGTCGCCCGGCTCGAGGCTGTCGAGCGTCGCGAGCTCGGCCCGAGAGACGTCGACGAGGTTGACGACGTCGGGCGCCGCCGCGACGAGCTCGCCGTCGGCGAGGACCGCCACCACCTCGCTGCGCAGCTCGATGCGGAGCTGGCGCCGCCGCCCGTCCACCTCGTCGACCACGACGCTGGAGGGGTGCGTCGGGATGGTGACGTCGGTCGGCCGGCTGAGGTGCTCCAGCCCCGTGATGCGCCCGCGCCCGATCCGGCGGCAGCCGGTGACCGCGCCGAGGCGCTGCTCCAGCAGGTCCGCGTCGTTCCCGCCGAGCAGCACGCGACCGACCTCGAGCAGGCGCGACATCGTGCCGGTCAGCGCCGCGTGCCGCAGCGTCCCCACGGTCGTCGGGTAGGCGGCGAGGGCGGCCCAGCCGCCGAGGGTGTCGACGTTGGCGCGCAGCACCCGGTCGGCGCGGGGCGCGGTGAGCACGTCGACCAGCACGCTCTCCCCGGTGGGCCCCTGCGCGACCAGCGGGGTCGGCGCGACGCCGGCGAGGTGCATCGTCGTGTGGTGGATCAGCGCGTACGTCCGGCCCATGCCGTCGGCGTCCACGAGCGGGACGCCGAGCTGGGCGGCCGCGATCACCGGCGCGAAGGAGCTCACGGTGGCCGCCGCCAGCGGGTACACGGCCTCGAAGCGCGTCCGCTGCAGCCGGGCCACGCGCTCCACCGCCAGCGCGAACTCGTCGCCGGCCGGCGGGAGGTCGGCGAGGGCGAAGCCGGAGCCGATGATGCACAGCGAGATCGCCGTGGTCGACGGGGGCAGGGCCTCGGGGCGCACGAGCGCGACCGGCCCGTTGCGGTCGAGCAGCTCGGCCACCCAGCTCGTCAGCCAGGTGCGGCTGGCGTCGCCGACGGCGGGGGAGTAGAACTTGGCCCCCTCGTACAGGGCCGTCACGTCCTCGGCCCGGATCGAGCCGTCGGGGTCGACGCCGCTCACCGGGTGCTCCGGGCAGGCTCGGGCCGTGCGCCGGTGTCGGGCTCCCCGGCGACGCGCACGCGGATCCGGACGGTGCCGGACGGGCTGTAGGGGACCGCGACCACCGAGAGGTCGACGACGTGGGCCGTGCCCGGGCGGGCCCCGTTGGCCGTCGCGATCGCGGTCGCCCGCCGCTCGACCTCGCTGCGGACGCGGTCGAGCTCCGCGGCCGAGCCGATGACGGCCACCTCGTCGAGCCACGACGTCGGGCGGCTGGTGGCGGCCCCCACGCACACGGTCAGGTCGGGGTCCTCGCGCGGGGCGAGCTCGCCCTCGGTGCGGTCGGCCGCCCCCGGGTGGTGCGCGAGCGCCGCGGTCGGGACGACCAGCTCCACGCCGATGTCGGGGAGCTGCGCCGAGCGCACCACGACCAGCCCGCGGCGGACGTGGCCCGAGACGGCCCCGCTCCGACGGCGCAGGACCAGCCGTACGTCGTCGCGGCCCGCGAGGTGCGCGGCCCCGCGCAGCTCCATCGCGTCGGTGGCCCCGAGCGCGGCGGCCGGCAGCTCGGCGGCGCGCGCGGGCAGGAGGTGCCCGCCGTCGCCCCGGGCGACCCGCAGCGCGGTCCCGGGCAGGACGTCGGCGACGGCCTGCTCGAGCTCGTCGACGACGGAGCGCGCGAGCGGGCGGAGCCAGGAGTTGAGGACGGCGGTCGCCTCCCGTGCGGCCAGGCCCTGGCCGCCGAACTCGCTCCCGGCGGTGATGTCGCACCCCGGGAGGACGGCCTGCACGGCGTCGGCGACCGCGCGCTCGTGCTCGGGCTGCGCCTGGGAGCCGGCGGCGACGATCGCCAGGTGCCGCGCCTCCCCGCGCCGCAGGGTCTCGCACAGGCGGGCCAGCTGGTCCCGGTCCAGCGGGCAGAGCTCGTGCCCGAGCAGGTCGTGCCCGCCCGAGACGGTGAAGCGTTGCGCCACCAGGCGCTCGACGGCGGCGGCGGGGGAGCGGCCGAGCGCCGGGTCGCTCGCCGGGCGGGGGACGATCCGGACGGCAGCGGTCGGGTAGGCCGCGGCGTCCCCGTGCAGGACGGCGTCGAGCAGGACCGCGGAGACGTCGACGGTCACCACGTCGAGCAGGACGCCCTGCGCCCGGGCGGCGGCCCCCGCCGCGGCGAGCACCGACCTCGGACCGGAGGCACCGGCGGGCCCGAGCGCGACCGGCGCCGCGCGCCCGTCGACCACCAGGGCGGCCGCGGCGCCCCGCGGACGCAGCAGGACCCCCGCGCTCGCACCGGGCGGGCTGCGGGGGTCCATGCCGACGATTGTCGGCCAGGAGCTAGCGCGTACGACGTCGCAACCAGCGGTCGAGCGTCACGGCGAGCAGGATCAGGGCCCCCTGCACGACCTGCTGGTAGGTGGTGTCCCAGCCGAGCAGGTTGAAGCCGTTGCCGATGAGGGTCAGGAGCAGGGCCCCCACGACGCCGCGCCAGATCGCGCCCTCGCCGCCCAGGATGCTGGTCCCGCCGATGACGGCCGCTGCGATCGCGGAGAGCTCGAGCCCCGTCGCCATGCTGGACTGCGCCGACCCGGCCCGCGAGGCCAGGATCAGGCCCGCGAGGGCCGAGCAGACCCCGCTGATGACGTAGACGGCCACGTGGATCGAGCCGACGCGGATGCCGGAGAGCCGCGCCGCCTCGGCGTTGCCGCCCACGGCGTAGACCCGGCGCCCGAAGGTCGTCGCGGAGACGAGGACCGCGACCACCGCCACGACCACCACGAACATGGTCGTGGCCGACGTCAGGCCGAAGAGCGAGGGCCAGGTCAGGACGTTGAAGTCCTCCGCCTGGCTCGCGAGCGGGTAGACGATCGCCGCGCCCGTCACGACGACGGCCAGGCCGCGGTAGATGATGCTCGTCGCCAGGGTGGCGATGAAGGAGTTCACCCCGCTGCGCACGACGATCGTCCCCGTGATCAGCCCGAGCAGCGCCCCGGCCAGGACGGCGGCGCCGAAGCCCGCCGGGACGCCGAGGACCTTCACGACCTGCGTGCCGATGATCGCCGACAGCGCGAGCGTGGCGCTCGCGGTGAGGTCGAAGACGCCGCTGATGATGCAGATCGTCGCGCCGGCGGCGAGCAGGCCCACGATCGCGCACTGGTCGAGCAGGTTCACGAGGTTCGACGACGTGAGGAACGTGTCGGTGCTGAGCGACAGGGCGACGACGATCAGCACGAGCGCGGCCAGGATGCCGTAGTCCCGGGCCCGTACGGCGCGCCCGCCGGCGGTTCGCGACGTCGCGTCCCCGCTGGTGGCGACTGCGGTCTGCGCGGTCATGATGGCTCTCCTTCGTCTCCGAACGCGTTGGCGATGACGGTCTCCCGCGGGGTGCCCCGGGGGTGGTCGCCGACCACCCGTCCGTGCCGGAGCACGAGGACCCGGTGCGAGAGGCCGAGCAGCTCCTCGATCTCCGACGACACGCAGACGACGGCCATGCCGTCGGCGGCGAGCGAGGTGACGAGCTGGTGGATCTGGGCCTTGGCGGCGACGTCGACACCTCGGGTGGGTTCGTCGATCAGCAGCACCCGCGGCGAGCGGAGCAGCCACTTGGCGAACAGGGCCTTCTGCTGGTTGCCGCCCGAGAGCGTCTCGACCGGGGCACCGGGGTCGGCGGCGCGGACGTCGACGGAGGTCGTGGCGGCGCGCACGGCCGACCGCTCCGCCGGACGGCGCACGAGGGGCCCGAGCCGCCTGGCGCCCAGCGAGGCCAGCGCGACGTTGTCGCGCAGCGAGCTGCTCATGACCAGGCCCTGCTCCTTGCGGGACTCGGGCACCAGCGCCACGCCGGCCGCCATCGCGCCGCGCGGGCCGGGCGCCGGCACCGTCCCGTCGACCTCGACCACGCCCGCCTCGGGCCGGTCGGCGCCGAAGAGCAGCCGCAGCGTCTCCGTACGGCCGCTGCCGACGAGGCCGGCGATGCCGAGGATCTCCCCGGCCCGCACCTCGAGGTCGACGTCCTGCACCATCCCGCGCCGCAGGCCCCGGGCCCGCAGCCGGACCGGCGCGTCCGGGGCGACCGGCGCGGGCTCGGGGAAGAGCACGTCGATCTCCCGGCCGACCATGTGGCGCACGAGCGCACCCGGGGTCAGGCCGGCGGCGTCGGCCGTCATGACGAGGCCGCCGTCGCGCAGCACGGTCACCCGGTCGGCGACCGACAGCACCTCGTCGAGGAAGTGGGAGACCAGCAGCACCGTCGTCCCGCGGCCGGCCAGCGTGCGGATCAGCTCGAGGAGGTTCTCCTTCTCGTGCTCGGCCAGCACGGCCGTGGGCTCGTCCAGCGCGATCACCCGGGCGCCGCGGGCGAGCGAGCGCAGGATCTCCACCTGCTGCTGGGTGCCGATGGGCAGCCGGTCGACCCGGGCCTGCGGGTCGACCTCGAAGCCGGTGAGCTCGAGCAGCTCGTCGAACCGTTCCCGGTCGGGTCGTCCGTCCCGGAAGCCGGCCCGCTGCGACCAGCGGGCCAGGAAGACGTTCTCCAGCACCGAGAGGGCCGGGACGAGCGCGCCCTCCTGGGAGATGAGGCTCACCCCGTGGGCGATCGCGTCGCGGGGACTGCCGATGACGACGGGCTCGCCGTCGAAGGAGATCGCCCCGGCGTCGGCGCGGACCGCGCCGCCGAGGATCTTCAGCAGGGTGCTCTTGCCCGCGCCGTTCTCCCCGACCAGGCTGTGCACCTCGCCGGGGGCGATGTCGAGGTCGACGTCGTGCAGGACGGTGACCCCGCTGTAGCTCTTGCCGATGCCGCGGACGGTGATCTGCGGTGCGTGGACGGCGTCCCCGCGTCGCGAGGGAGGCATCGCGTCTCCTGTCTCGTGTCGCTGTCTCGTGGTCCCGGGGTCGACCGGACGGACCGCACCCGGCGGTCCGTCCGGCCGTGCCCGAGGACCCGTCAGTCGGAGTAGGGGCTGGTGAGGCCCTGCAGCTTGTCCTTGGTGCCGAGGCAGTCGAAGGTGGTGAGGACCGTGCACGAGCTGGAGGCCGCCGGGACCTGCTGGCCGCGCGCCTTGCTCAGCCCCAGCTCCGCGGCCTTGGCGCCCTCCTCCTTCTCGGGCAGCGCGTACGTGCCGTACCAGGCACCGCTCTGCACGGCCTCGTACGCCTGGCTGGACCCGCCGTTGCCCACGAACTTGATGTCCTTGGCCTTGGCCAGCGGCGCCGCGCCCTCGATCGCCTGCGCGGACCCGATGACGACCTGCACGTCGGGGTCGGACTGCAGGAGGTTCTGCATGGCGGTGCGTCCGCTGTCCTGGGTGTAGCCGCCCACCAGGTTGGACACCACGTCGGCGCCCCCGGACTTGAGCGTCGCCACGGCGGCGTCGGTCCGGGCCGCGTCGAGCGGGTAGTTCGCGAAGCCCTGGAGGTAGGCGACCTTGCACGGCTTGGTGGAGCCGCAGGCGCCGAGCGCCATCTTCGCCAGCCCCTGGCCGTTCACGGTCGGCGGGTCGATGAGGTTCACCGTGCCGTCGACCTGCGGATCGATCGTGTCGTACCGGCCGCCGACCGGGGTGAACTGGACGACGACCGTGATGCCGGCCGCGACGGCCTGCTTGATCGGGTTCACCATCGCGGTGCCGTCGTTCGCCTGCACGATCGCCACCTGGAAGCGCTTGGAGGTGATGGCGTCCTGGAGCTGGTTGACCTGGGTCGGGCCGTCGAAGTTCGAGTCGAGGAACTCGGCGGTGGCGTTGTGGGCCGAGGCGTACTCCTGCACGCCGGCGAAGCCGGCCTGGGCGAAGGAGTTGGCCTTGGCGAAGCCGAAGAAGCCGATGGAGAGCTTCTGGTCGGCGGGCGCGGCGGACGTCGACGGCGCACCGCCCGCGGCCGGGGCGGCGGGTCTGCTGCAGGCCGCGAAGGTCAGGGCCAGCGCGATGCCGGCTCCGGCCGCGGTGATGCGTAGGGCCTGGTTCACTGCTTCTACCTCCGAGGGTGGAGAGCGCGGGTCATGAGGGGTCGGGAGGGACGAGCTCGAACACGCTGCCAACCGTGGGCTCGGCCGCTCCGGGGTCCAGCAGGTCGGCGAGCCGGCGGGACACGTCCGCTCGCCACGGGTCGTCGACCCACCGCTGGTAGTCCTCTGCCGCGTCCCAGTCCGCCATGACCAGGTAGGTGGCGTCGTCGTCACCCAGCCCGCGGAGCAGCCGGGCGTCCCGGCACCCTCCGAAGGCCCGCGCCCGCTCGAGGATCCGAAGGTCCGCGTACAGCCCCGCGACCTCGTCGGCCCGTCCGGGCACGGCGTGGAGGCGGAGGACGCTGCGGATCATCGGAAGCTCCTGGCGGGTCGAGGTGGCCGAAACTCTGTCGTCCACGGCCGGGACGGGCCTGTGCTGCGAGCACAGCCGTACGGCTCGGCGCTGTGCAACCCCGGATCGGGCGTCCGACGGGTCGTCAGGCCCGGGCCCAGGGGTGGTTGACACCCGCCGCGCGGCTGTGCGAAGTTCGACGCCTCCGCCGTGCCAACCCGGCGTGAGTGCTCTTTCCGCCCGTCCATCCGTGCCGACGCCTCGGCGTCGCGGGACATCCGGTGACGTGCGTGCGGACGATCCGTCGAACCGTTCAGGCCCGCGTCCCCCCGGTCGCGCTGCCCTGACGCA